>WOR8_10000201_pt1 | contig 60576 bp, 47 predicted proteins | sample DeeMarSeWOR38_10_FD_19890 | JGI IMG/M metagenome (IMG submission 19890)
GGCCTTGAGAAGGATGAGATTCTCCCGATGGGCCGGTTGGCGAAACTCGACTTTTTGAAAATTATCGACCGTCTCCAGGACAAACCGGACGGCAAATACATCGAGGTAACCGCCATCACGCCGACCCCGCTGGGAGAAGGCAAAAGCACCACTTCCTGCGGTTTGATGGAAGGCCTCGGCAAACGCGGCAAGAACGTGGGTGGCGCGCTGCGCCAGCCCTCCGGCGGTCCCACCATGAACGTCAAGGGAACCGCTGCCGGCGGCGGCAACTCCTTGCTGATCCCGATGACCGAATTCTCACTGGGCCTGACCGGCGACATCAACGACATCATGAATGCCCATAACCTGGCCATGGTGGCCCTAACCTCGCGCATGCAGCATGAACGCAACTACACCGATGAACAGCTTGATCGGTTGACCGGAATGCCGCGTCTGAACATCGATCCTACCCGTGTGGAGATGGGCTGGATCATTGACTTTTGCGCCCAGGCCCTGCGCAACATCATTATCGGTATCGGCGGTCGCATGGACGGCTTTACGATGCAGTCCAAATTCGGCATTGCGGTCGGTTCCGAGTGTATGGCCATTCTGTCGGTTATCCGCGATTTGGCCGATCTGAAAGACCGGCTCAACAATATCACCGTGGCATTTGATAAGAGCGGCAAGCCCGTCACGACGGGCGACCTCGAAGTTGGCAACGCCATGACCGCTTTTATGCGCAACACCATCAACCCCACCATGATGTGCACCGCCGAATACAATCCCTGCATGGTGCATGCGGGACCCTTTGCCAACATCGCCGTCGGCCAGTCCTCCATTATTGCCGACCGCGTTGGCTTGAAACTGTTCGACTATCACATCACCGAGTCCGGCTTCGGCGCCGATATCGGGTTTGAAAAATTCTGGAACGTCAAATCCCGCTTCAGCGGATTGAAACCGCATGTATCGGTTCTGACCACCACCATCCGCGCATTGAAAAGCCACGGCGGCGGACCCAAAGTGACACCGGGCATCGCCATGCCGGATGAGTACACCAAAGAGAACCTGGAAATGGTTGAAAAGGGCTGCGTGAACATGGTGCATCACATCAACACCATCCGTAAGGCCGGTATCAACCCGGTGGTGTGCATCAACCGCTTCTACACCGATACGGATGCGGAATGTAAGATTGTCCGCAAGGCCGCCGAGGATGCCGGGGCCCGCTGCGCCGAGTCCAAACACTGGGAAATGGGCGGTGAGGGTGCCCTGGAATTCGCCGATGCCGTCGTTGAGGCCTGCGAAGAGGAAAACGACTTCAAATTCCTCTATCCGCTGGAAATGAAACTGCGCGACCGTGTCGATCTGATCGCCAAGGAAGTCTACGGTGCGGACGGTGTGGCCTGGACCCCGGAAGCCGAGGCCAAGGCCAAAATGCTCGAGAATGATCCCAAGTATGCCGACTTTGCAACCATGATGGTCAAAACCCATCTCAGCCTGAGCCATGACCCGACGCTCAAGGGAGCGCCCAAAGGCTGGACGCTGCCTGTTCGCGACGTGTTGATTTATTCCGGCGCGAAGTTTCTGTGCCCCTGCGCCGGCACCATCAGCCTGATGCCCGGAACCGGCTCCAACCCGGCTTTCCGACGCGTGGATGTGGACGTTAACACCGGCCAGGTGAGCGGATTGTTCTAAACAATGATCCAAATATAAACCACCGTGGGGTCTGGAATATTTTTCCAGGCCCCATTTTTTTCTGAAGGTTCCAAGGTTCAGCGTTCAAAGGTTCAGGGGTTCTTTTTTAAGTGCTGGCTGACCCCTAGCGACACGCGGCTCAGAATCACTAACACACCACACGTACCGTGGAACCCCCAACGCTGAACCCTAAACCCTTCAACCCTGGGAACACACAACTAAACACTGAAACCAGCTATAAAAGACGTTGAAAATGCGTGTCCTCCTTATAAACCCCTATTATCCCATCTCCGAAACGCCTTCCCCGCCGCTGGGGCTGGCCTATCTTGGGGCGGCCCTGGAACAGGCCGGTGTCCAGGTGAAGGTTCTGGATTATGTCGTTTATCCGTATAGAGAAGACAGGCTCGAATCTGTATTAAAAAGCTTTAAACCCCATATTGCCGGTGCGACCGCGGTTACCATGACGTTCGATCATGCCCGCGAGATCCTTAAAAATATAAAGGCCATCGACCCTGAGGTCCTGACGGTGATGGGAGGGCCGCACGTTACATTCTGTGCACACCAGACACTGGAAACCTTTGCGGAACTGGACCTTGTTGTTCTGGGTGAGGGAGAAGAAACCTTTGTTGACCTCGTAAGAGCCGTTGAAAGTGAGCGCGATTTAGATACTGTTAATGGCATCACTTTTCGAACCGGTTCTCAGATTAAGACCACCGCAAAACGCAAATTAATCCAAACCCTGGATTCATTCCCGATGCCGGCCCGGCATCTGTTGCCGTTGGGCCGCTACCGGGCCCTGGGTCTGCCGATCAGCTTGACCACCAGCCGGGGATGCCCCTATAAATGTATTTTTTGCGTTGGTCGTAAGATGGTCGGTGCCACGGTCCGATACCACAGCATCGATCGGGTCGTGGCTGAGCTGGAAGATCTGGCACATTTAAATTTTAAGCAGATCAACATCGCTGATGATCTTTTCACCGCCAATCAAAAACATTGCCTCGCTGTCTGCGAAGAAATGATAAGACGAAAGATCGATATCAACTGGACGTCCTTTGCCAGGGTCGACACGGTTTCAGAAAACCTCTTAACAAAGATGAAAGCAGCCGGATGCACCGCCATCAGTTTTGGAATTGAATCGGCAAATGCGGGTATCTTAAAGACGATCAAAAAAGGAATAACCGTCCAGCAGGTCGTAGAGGCGGTGCGCATGTGCCGCCGGGTCGGTATTCGCCCGTATGCATCCTTTATCCTGGGTCTCCCGGGCGAAACCCCGGATACGATTAAAGAATCTGCTGCCCTGGCCGCAAAATTACAACAAGAGGGCCTGGCTTACGGTTTTCACGTCTTAGCCCCCTTTCCCGGAACCGAGGTGCGCGAGAAAAATGAAGCACTGGGAATTCGAATTTTAAGCGACGATTGGTCAAAATATCATGCCAACCGGGCAGTGATCGAAACCGCAACGGTGTCCCGCCAGATGCTGGATGACGTGGTAGTAGACTGGGAAGATCAATATAACAGCTACCTGGGTTACATCCAAAGGAATATCGAGAACGGAACGGCCACTGATGATGAGATTGGCCAGCTTGAAAACCTTGAAAGCATCGTGACGCTTTATGACCTCATGATGCAAAACCGCATTGAGGAGAACGGATCGCTATCTGCCGTGGATTCGGAAATCAGCAAAGAAAAAGCCCTTGAAATGCTCATCGATCGCATTCAACGCTCCGCTGGTATGGATGCCGACAAGCTGAAAATCACACTTCAGCAGGTGGCGGAAAATGGGAGTTTAAAGTTAAAATATAGAAATGGAACGGCTAGCTGGGAATGGGTTAGTTTTCTACAATAAAATAAGTGCCTAAAGTTATTTTAGTCACTCTGTTTTAGGCGTGTTCGGGAATTGAATCGGCTTTTGATGCCACTTCGATCCCGACCTCCAATCCCCATATATTCGAGAGCTTTTTAATCCCTTCTGATGTCTGCTCGGCCATGGCTTCGAGGTGATGGGCCTTTAGACCGAGACGCTCGGCCACCGGCCCGGACGGTTCGATATTAACTCCCTCTTCTACTTTCCCGAAACCCGTCATCAGGCCCAGCGCGTTGGCAACATGAACAATATCGCTCAAAACGCAGCCATTTTCACAGGATTCGGGGTCGTGGTGCCATTGAACCGCATTGACCAGGTCGGTCGGAAAAGACCATTTATGCAAGATTTGTCCCCCGACTTCCGCATGGTTGGTTCCCAGCACCATGGATTCGGCCACATCAAAGGTTATCCCCTTCGTCACCATGGTTTCAATTTGCTCTAAATCCTTTTTTACGAAGCTGCCCAGTATTAGTTTACCGACATCATGCAGCAGAGCTGCCGTGAAAACTTCATCCGCATCGGAAATTTTCAATGCTTTCACCAATATTTCTGCAGCAACAGACACAGCGATGGAGTGCCGCCATAGCTCGCCGCCGGGCAAATCATAGCCGGGAACCGTTTTTTTCATCAACGGGCTCATACAGATGGTCATCACCACCTGCAGCAATCGTTTCCACCCCAGCAGTACGGTGGCCTGTTTTACCGAGCTGATCCTTGTGGGAATTCCAAAATATGCGGAGTTGGTGAGTTTCAGAATGTTGCCGGTAAGCCCCGGATCATATTTTAAGATACTTTCAATGTCGGCTGCCGTTGAATCCGAACTGTCAAGCAGCGGAAGTAATTTGGCTGCCGTCGCCGGCATACCCGGAAACGCTTCCACTTCCAGCATAATGCTATATAATTTGCGGTTGGTTGCCAATTCGACCTCCACGGTGTGATCTAAGACAAAAGTGCACATGTATACAGGATTATATCGGTCGAATTTAGGCAAAACTTGAATCGTTTAACCGAACACCGCTTTGATTTAAAATTTTTTTAATAATTATTAAAATTTTTTATGAAATATACTAAAAATTTGTTGACATGCATATAATAGTTTTTTAAAGGAAGGTGAGTTTACCTATTCTCCAATAGATCCATTATTATCCAAATGATTCTCATGAAGTTCTCTTATCTTTTTGCCGGCAGGAGCGCGTAATTATAATGAATGAAAAGGAATGTATTTTGGACGCACTTAAACAGGTGGCGGATGCCGTTATAAAAACCTTCGGCCGCAATTGTGAAGTCGCTATTCATGATCTGTCCGATCTCAGTAAATCGCTGATATACATTGCTGGAAACGTTACAAAAAGAGAACCTGGTGCGCCCATTACCGATATGGCCTTAAAGGCCTTATCCCAGGAAGGTCGCGACATAAAAAACAGATATGATTACAAGACGATCACCAGCGATGGCCGAGAACTCAAGTCAACGACAATATTTATACGTAATACTGAGGGTGACCCGATAGCGGCCTTTTGCATTAATTTTGATTCCACCGATTATCTAAATATAATTCGAACACTTGAGGTATTTACAAAAACCAGTGATTCGAAACAAACCCACGAAGTTAGCGAAACCTTTGCCCTATCGATTCATGATACAATCGACGCTCTATTTGAACAGGCTGTTTCCGAGATTGGGAAACAACCGCCCACAATGTCTACAAACGAAAAGATGAGAGTTGTTAAAACACTGGAAAGAGAGGGGACTTTTAAAATAAAGGGCGCTGTTAATGAGGTGGCATTGAAGTTAGGCGTTTCCAATTATACGGTTTACAATTATTTAAAGAAGATTCGCGCAGCCCAGGCGATTGATAAGGCGAATGTGATTGTTTAGCGCCATCACTTTTTAGTTCATAATAGGGCAACAGATAAAGGTTCGCATGGAAATCAAAGAAATTACCAACTCAAATTGCAAGTATTTGATTCAGGCTCCCCCGGGACGCGACTTTCCCGTAGCCCTTTCACCCGCCACGGCCTTGGGCGTGAGAGCCTTCCACCGCCAGCTGCCGGGTTACAAGCCCACACCGCTGGTGCGGTTGGAGCGTCTTGCCCGCGTCTGGGGCTTTAAGGATATTTTCGTAAAAGATGAAGCGCCCCGCTTCGGGCTCAAAGCCTTCAAGGTATTGGGCGGCAGCTACGCCGTCGCCCGGCTGGTCTGCCAAAAGCTGGGGCTGCCCTTAAGCAAGGTGCCTTATGCCCAGCTGGTGAGCGAGGATGTGCGGGAACGCATCGGGCAGATCACCCTTACGACGGCCACCGACGGCAACCACGGCCGGGGCGTCGCCTGGGCTGCAGAGCGACTGGGTCAAAAGGCGGTGATCTACATGCCCAAGGGATCCGTATCCAGCCGGGTGGCCGCCATTCGCTCCCATGGCGCCATCGTGGAGGTCACCGATTTAAACTATGACGACGCCGTCCGCCTGGCCGGCCGCATGGCCGCAAAAAACGGCTGGTACATGGTTCAGGATACGGCCTGGGAGGGATACACTGAGGTGCCCTTATGGATCATGCAGGGGTATCTGACCATGTGCTCGGAGACAGTCGATCAGTTGCGCGCCGAAGATGCCTATCCGACCCATATTTTTGTGCAGGCCGGGGTGGGCGCCCTGGCCGGGGCCGTGGTAGGCAACCTGGCTCAGGTATTTCAGGCGCCGCCTGTCAAGTTTATCATAATGGAGCCAAACAACGCAGCCTGTATCTTTGCTTCGGCCGCCGCCGGCGACGGCAAGCCCCATGCAGTCACGGGGGACCTGGATACGATCATGGTCGGCCTGGCCTGCGGAGAGCCCAACCCGCTTTCCTGGGAGATTTTGCGCGATATTCCCAGTGCATATGTAAGCTGCGATAACAGTATGGCCGCTAACGGTATGCGGATCCTGGCGAGTCCGTTAAAGGGGGACGCTTCACTGGAGGCAGGTGAATCCGGCGCCGTGGCGATCGGGTTAATGGATCTTCTGGCAAGCCATCCCGATTTTGAGGCATTGAAAAACGATTTGGAGATTGGCGCCAATTCCACGCTGCTTTGTTTCAATACCGAGGGTGCCACCGATCCGGTCAACTACCAGGAGATTATCTGGCACGGTAAATATCCGTCTATCGATTAATACAATCGAAGAATTCAATAAACACGCATCAGAAATCTGTAGGATGCAGCAATTTCGCACATTTCAAAAATCAAGTTTGACGCTTGGAAATCTAGGAGGACAAAAAGCCATGTCACAGATAGACTTTGCCAAGATTAAGGAGCTGGCCGAGGGTTACAAACCTGATATAACCCGGTTTTTGCGCGATATGATTCGTCTGCCCAGCGAAAGCCGCCAGGAAAAGGCGGTTGTCGAGCGTATCAAAGCAGAAATGGAGAAGGTGGGATTTGATAAAGTGGAAATCGATCCCATGGGCAACGTCCTGGGGACCATCGGAAACGGCAAGCATATGATTGCCATGGACGCTCACATAGACACCGTGGGAGTGGGCAACAAGGACAACTGGGAATTCGACCCATATGAAGGCTACGAGAACGATGAGGTGATCGGTGGTCGCGGCGCTTCAGACCAGGAGGGCGGCATGGCTTCCATGGTTTACGCGGGGAAGATTATCAAGGATCTGGGACTGGAAGGCGACTACACCCTGGTGGTCGCTGGCACCGTTCAGGAGGAAGATTGCGACGGCCTGTGCTGGCAGTATATTATCAATGAATCGGGATTGAAGCCGGAGTTCGTCGTCTCCACCGAGCCTACCGACGGCGGTATATACAGGGGCCAGCGCGGTCGTATGGAGATCAAGGTGGAGGTCAAAGGCGTCAGTTCCCATGGTTCTGCCCCCGAGCGTGGCGATAACGCGATTTTCAAAATGGGACATATCCTGGGTGAGCTGGAAGGGCTGCACAGCCGTTTGAAAACAGATGACTTTCTGGGCAAAGGCTCTCTGACCGTTTCCGAAATATTCTACACCTCACCATCCCGCTGTGCAGTGGCTGATGGCTGCACCATCTCCATTGATCGCCGTTTGACTGTGGGTGAGGACAAAGACATCGCACTGCAGCAAATAAGGGATCTTCCAGCTGCCAAAGCCGCTAACGCCCAGGTATCCATGTACCCTTATGACAAACCCTCCTACACCGGCCTGGTTTATCCGACCGACTGTTATTTCCCCACCTGGGTGATTCCTGAGGACCACATAGCGACCCAATCGGCGGTAGCAACCTACAGGTCCCTGTTCGACGAAGCGCCCCGGGTGGATAAATGGACCTTTTCCACCAATGGCGTCTCCATCATGGGCATGTTTGGCATCCCCTGCGTAGGCTTCGGTCCGGGCAAAGAGTCCGAGGCGCATGCGCCCAACGAAAAGACCTGGAAGGCCGATCTGGTAAGGTGTGCCGCCTTTTACGCGGCATTGCCGCTCACCTATTTGGAGCGGTTGGGAGGGTAGGCCATGAGCCCTAAGCGCGTCTTTATCGCCATCGGCGGCAACTCGTTGATCAAAAGCAAAGAATTGCGAACCGTTGAAGATCAGCATACGGCCATCCGGGAGACTGTTCAGCATGTGGCCGATTTGGTCGAACAGAATTATCAGGTGCTGATCTCTCACGGCAACGGGCCTCAGGTCGGTTTCATCATGCGCCGTTCCGAGGTGGCCCGCAGAGTGACCGGGCTGCACCTGGTTCCACTGGTCAACGTGGTGGCGGATACCCAGGGTTCCATCGGTTATCAAATTCAGCAATCCTTGAACAACGAGTTGGCCAGCCGGAACATTACAGGGCAGTGTGTCACGGTGGTCACCCAGGTCGTGGTGGACCGGGACGATCCCGGCTTTAAAGAACCGGCTAAACCCGTGGGTGAATTCTTCGACGTGGAACAGCTAGCCGATATCCGCCGGGATTATCCGGACTGGACCATCGTTGAAGATGCCGGACGCGGTTTTCGCCGGGTGGTACCGTCCCCTGAACCCCGCGAGATCATCGAAAGACCCGTAATTGAATCGTTACTCAACAGCGGCTACCATGTGGTAACCGTGGGCGGCGGCGGCATTCCGGTGGTGCGAACCGATGCGGGTCTGGAGGGGGTGGATGCCGTGATCGACAAAGATCTTGCTTCAAGTCTGCTGGCCAACCAGTTGGATGCCGGCCTGCTCATCATCTCAACGGCGGTGGAACAGGTCGCCCTGAACTTTGGCAAGCCCGACGAGAAGCCCATTGGCAAAATGACCGTGGCTGAGGCAGAGCAATATATCGCGGAGGGGCACTTCGCGCCCGGCAGCATGCTGCCCAAGATTCAATCCGCCCTGCGTTTCTTAAAAAACGGGGGACAGGAAGTGATCATCACCGCCCCCGAGTTCATCAAAGTGGCCGTGACCAGTGGCCGCGGCACCCATATTGTGCCGTAAATGATTAATTGGCTTAGAAAAAAAGGAGTATAACACCATGGATACCGATAACATCAAAGCACGCATCCATGAACTCTCGCAGCTCGATTACCAGGATATGTACCTGAACGACTTTCTATTGACCTGGGAAAAGAGCGACGACGAAGTGCGGGCCACGTTTCTGGTGGCCGAAATCCTGCGGGGTCTGCGTCAGAAAAATATCTCCAGCCGAATCTTCGACAGCGGTCTGGGCATTTCCCTGTTCCGTGACCAATCCACACGCACGCGCTTTAGCTTTGCCAGTGCCTGTAATCTGCTGGGTCTGGAAGTTCAGGATCTGGATGAGGGCAAGTCGCAGGTCGCCCATGGCGAAACCGTGCGCGAGACCGCCAATATGATCTCTTTTATGGCCGATGTGATCGGCATTCGCGACGACATGTATATCGGCAAGGGCAATGCCTATATGCGTGAAGTGTCGCAGGCTGTAGAACAGGGCTTTAAAGAGGGTGTGCTTGAGCAGCGCCCTACCCTGGTCAATTTGCAGTGCGATATCGACCACCCGACCCAGTCCATGTCCGACATGCTGCACCTGATCAACACCTTTGGCGGAGTGGAGAATCTCAAGGGCAAGAAGATCGCCATGACCTGGGCTTACAGCCCATCCTACGGCAAGCCGCTCTCCGTGCCCCAGGGCATCATCGGATTAATGACCCGCTTCGGTATGGAGGTGGTGCTCGCCCATCCTGAAGGGTATGAGGTCATGCCCGCTGTTGAGGAGGTCGCCGGGCGCAACGCCGCCCATGGCGGCGGCAGTTTTAACAAGACCAACTCCATGGCCGAAGCCTTTGAGGGCGCCCATATCGTTTACCCCAAAAGCTGGGCGTCCTTCGCTGCCATGGAAAAGCGCACCGACCTTTACGGCAAAAGCGACCGCGAAGGCATCAGCACTTTGGAAAAGGAGTTGCTTGCTCAGAACGCCCAGCATAAAGATTGGGAGTGTACGGAGAAATTGATGGAATTGACTCACGAGGCCAAGGCTCTGTACATGCATTGTTTGCCGGCCGACATCACGGGTGTGAGCTGTTCCGAGGGCGAGGTTGAGGCCAGCGTGTTCGACCGCTACCGCGTGCCCATGTACATGGAGGCCAGCTATAAGCCCTACATTATTGCGGCCATGATCCTGCTGAGCAAGGTAAAAACGCCGGTGGATAATCTGAGTAATCTTCTGGCGTCAGGCACGCAGCGCATACGGAATTAGGTCATCACCTCAAGCCGGGTCGTGCACTCGATTTTCGGTTTGAAATAAAATGGGAGAAAACCATGATTCGGTTTACCTTAAACGGTCAGGAGACGGAATTTGCCGGCGATGAAAAGACATCGCTTTTGAGTTTCCTGCGCGAAGAGAAGGGAATTACCTCTGTCAAGGATGGCTGCACGGGACAGGCGGCTTGCGGCGCCTGTTTGATAGAGATGGACGGCAAACCCGCTTTGGCCTGCTCCACAACCCTGAAACGCGCAGCAGGTAAAAAAATCGTCACCATCGAGGGATTTCCGGAGAATGTACGGCGCACCCTGGGCCGGGCCTTTGTGGCCAAAGGCGCAGTGCAGTGCGGCTATTGTACGCCGGGCATCCTCTCACGTGCCAAGATCCTTCTGGAGAGCAATCCCGATCCCAGCCGCGTTGAAGTCGTCAAAGCGCTGAGGGCCAATGTCTGTCGCTGCACCGGTTATATTAAAATTATCGATGCCATCCTTCTGGCGGCCCAGGCCCTGAGGCAAAATCAGGAGATCGCCTGGGAGGAAAGGACCGGTATTGGCTACTCCAGCCCCAAGTACGACGGTTACGAAAAAGCGCTGGGGATCAGTCCGTTCATCCATGACATGAAGTTTGAAGGCATGCTTTACGGGGCTTTAAAATTTAGCGAACATCCCCGTGCCAGGGTGGGCAGTATCGGTGGTTCGGCTGCGGAGCAAATGCCCGGCGTGATCCGGATCTTTACGGCCCAGGACATACCCGGGGAGCGCTATCAGGGCATCCACGTCAAAGACTGGCCAGTGCTGGTGGCTGAAGGCGAAGAAACCCGCTATATCGGCGATGTCTTGGCCGGTGTGGTAGCGGAAAGCGAAGCAATCGCCCGCCAGGCGCTGGAACGTATTCAAGTCGAATACGAGATCCTGGAACCGCTGACCGAGATGACCGCCGCGGCCGAAAGCCCTGTGCGCATCCACCCCAGCGGCAACCTGCTCAAAGAGACGGTCATCTGCCGGGGAGAACCCGTGGATCGGGTTTTGGCATCGTCAGCCCACGTGGTGGAAGGCGTTTTTGAAACCCCCTTTGTTGAACACGCCTTTCTGGAAACCGAAGCCAGTATCGCGTGCCCAGACGGTGCGGATGCCGTTACGGTCTATTCGCAGAGCCAGGGTATTTTCAAGGACCGTGAGCAAATCGCTGCGCTGTTGAACCTCCCAGAGGAGAAGGTCGACATCGTGCAGGTCGCCGCCGGCGGCGGTTTTGGCGGCAAGGAAGATTTAACCGTCCAGCACCATGCCGCACTCTACTGTATGGCATTACAGCGCCCGGTCAAAGTGCGCCTCAATAGGGCCGAGTCTATTCGCATGCACCCCAAGCGGCACCGCATGCAGATGCATTACAAATTGGGCTGCGATGAAAAGGGTAAACTCACCGCCTTGCGCGCCCGCATCGTGGGAGACACCGGGGCGTATGCCTCCGTTGGCGGCGAGGTAGTCGCCCGAACCGGCACCCATGCTGCCGCGGCCTACCATGTGCCCAGCGTAGATGTCGTTGCCAGCGCTTATTATACCAATAATCCCCCGGCCGGAGCCTTCCGCGGATTCGGTGTCAATCAGTCCAACTTCGCCATGGAAAGCCTGGTTGATGAACTCTGCATCAAAGGCGGCTTTGACCGCTGGCAGCTTCGTTACGACAACGCGCTTGCGGCCGGGCGAATGACAACAACCGGTCATGTGTTAGGTGAGGGCGTGGGACTGCGCCAGTGTCTGGAGGCAGTCAAGGATGCCTTCTACCGGGCCGAGTATGCGGGGCTGGCCTGCGCCATTAAGAATTGCGGCATCGGCAACGGCCTCGAAGAGATCAGCGATACGCGCCTCAAGGTCGTGGCTCCCGATCGCATTGATCTCCATCACGGCTGGACCGAAATGGGCCAGGGCATTCACACACTGGCCCGCCAAATACTGTGCGAGGTGCTGGGCCTCGATAATTCGGTACAAATCGAGATCAAGTGCTCCACCGGGGCGGAAGCCAAGGGTGGGGTCACCACCGCCAGCCGGGGCACCGTGCTACTGGGCAACGCCATCATCGCCGCCGCCCAAAAACTGAAAGCCGACTTGGAGGGCGGCTTGCTGGCCGATTTGGTCGGCAGGGAATACTTCGCCCGTTTCTTGGTGGACTGGACCACGGATCATCATGTGGCGGGTGAAATCGTCAGCCACTTCTCATATGGTTATGCAACTCATTTGGCTGTACTGGACAAAGAGGGCAAACTCCAAACCATTCACGCCGCCCATGACGGCGGCAAAATCATCAACCCCATGCTTTTCGAAGGTCAAATTGAAGGCGGTGTGGTTATGGGCATCGGATATGCGCTCAGTGAAAAACTGCCCCTTAAAGACGGTCGCCTGACTTCGGAGCGCATGTCCAAACTGGGGCTGCCCAAAGCCAAGGATGTTCCGGAGATCAAGGCCATCAGCGTGGAGTGTGCTGATCCGATGGGTCCCTTTGGGGCCAAAGGCGTCGGTGAGATCGGAACCATTCCAACAGCGGCAGCCATTGCCAACGCCTATTGCCGCTTCGACGGCCAGCGTCGCTACCGGCTACCCTTGTCGCCACCGGAAGTGAAAAAGTGATACCGATCACCATTAACGATTTAAAGAACCAGAGGATAATTCCATGACGTTGTACCTAAAAGACGCCACGTTTCTGGATTGGCAAAGCCTGGAGATCAAAAAGACGGATTTGGCGGTGGCAGAAGGACCGCAGGGCGGTATTTCTTTTATCACGGCCGTCCCCTCACAGGACCGGTGCAGTCCACAGGACCGGGTGCTGGATTGCAGCAACAGGCTGGTGACCCGGGCCTTTGGCTGTGGCCATCATCACATCTACTCGACACTGGCACGGGGAATGCCCGCACCTCGGAAGATACCGACCAATTTTCCGGAGATCCTAGAATACATCTGGTGGAAATTGGACAAGTGTCTGGACTTAGAGATGATCGAGGCCAGCGCCCTGGCTTCCGCGATCTATTGTGCCAAAAACGGTGTAACCTTTGTGATTGATCACCATGCATCGCCCTTTGCAATTAAAGACGCGTTGTTCACGATTGCCAAAGCCTTTGATCGGGTGGGCATCGCCCACATGCTGTGCTACGAGCTTTCCGACCGCGACGGTGAAGGTCCCCGCAAAGAGGGGCTGGCGGAAACCGACCGCTTTCTGGCTTCCGGAAATCAAGGTCATGTGGGGCTGCATGCCTCCTTCACCGTAGGAGACGAGCTCCTGAATGAAGCGATCATGCTGGCCGAAAAGCATGGCACCGGACTTCATGTACACGTTGCCGAGGACCGTGCCGATCAGGAGGATACCAGGGCCAAATACGGCAAGCGGGTGGTGGAACGCCTTGCGGACGCCGGCGCCTTGGAACTCAGTAAATCCGTTCTATGCCACTGCATTCACCTGTCGGATCACGAAAAGGAGCTGATCCGGCAGGCCGGTGTCTGGGTTGCCCAGAACGTGGAAAGCAACCTGAACAACAATGTGGGCGTGACCGGCTATGCCGCCATCACAGACAACATAATCCTGGGCACCGACGGCATGCATTGTGACATGTTGCGCAGTGCCAAAGCCGCTTTTCTGGCCGGTCAGGCTACCGAGGGTATTGGCTTTGACGGTATTTACCGGCGCTTTCGCGATGTTCACCGTTATACCCGTGAATTTGGAGCCGCGGGGGATGATGACAACAACCTGGTCGTTCTCGATTACGATGCCCCAACTGAAGTGACAGCGGATAATTTTTTAGGCCATTTTGTATTCGGGCTCGATGCCCGTCATGTGGAAACAGTCATCTGCAAAGGCCGTATTATCGTCGAAAACCGCCGAATGACCACAGTGGATGAGGCCGAGGTGCTGACCTATGCCAGGGAAATGGGCAAGAAGCTTTGGGATAAGATGTAATAAGGAGATGATAGCATGAGCAGTGACAAATTTTGGGGCTGTGATATCGAGACCCTGCTCAAGTGGATTCTGGAAGAGGAAAAGCAGGGACAGATTTTCGGGATTCGCAAAGAGCTCTTTTTCAGCCCTGAAAAGACGGATCCCTTCCGGATGCAGCGCTACGGGCAACTTTTGGAAACGCCTTTGGGCGTGGCGGCCGGCCCGCACACCCAGCTTTCGCAGAACCTGATCGCCGCCTGGCTGACAGGAGCCCGCTATCTGGAGCTTAAAACGGTGCAGGTACTGGACGAACTGGAAGTCACCAAACCCTGCATCGACATGACCGATGAAGGCTATAACTGCGAATGGTCCCAGGAACTGAAGCTGGACCAATCCTTCGACGAATACCTCAATGCCTGGATCATTTTGCATATTCTTAAGGACAAATTCGGCTGGAATGCATCCAGGGAGCCGGGCTTCATCTTCAATATGAGCGTCGGGTATAATTTGGAAGGTATTTTGAGTCCCACCGTCCAGCGTTTCCTGAGCCGTATGCAGGATTGCGCAGCGGAAAAAAGCGCCAAGATAGAATGTCTGGCAAAATTCTACCCCAGGGTCAAGGAGCTGGATATTCCAGACCGCATTTCCGACAACATTACCATTTCTACCATGCACGGCTGTCCGCCGGATGAGGTCGAAAAAATCGGCCGCTATTTTGTCGAGGAGCGCAAGTTTCACACCACCATCAAGCTCAATCCCACGCTTTTAGGGCCGGAGCGTTTGCGCGGCATCCTCAACGACAAACTGGGTTTTGAAACCGTGGTTCCGGATCTGGCCTTTGAACACGATCTCAAATATGCCGATGGGGTGGCCTTGATCCGGGCGCTTCTGGCCGACGCCGAAAAGAGCGGGGTGGACTTCAATATAAAGCTGACCAACACGCTGGAGACCGCCAACCAGGAGCAGAATCTTCCCAAAAACGAAAAGATGGTCTATATGAGCGGGCGCGCTTTACACCCCATCAGTATCAACCTGGCCGCCCGGTTGCAGGCCGAATTCGAGGGCGCGCTGGACATCTCCTTTTCAGCTGGCACCGATTGTTTTAACTTCGCCGATGTAATTGCCTGCAACCTCAGACCCGTAACGGTTTGCTCCGACATCCTGAAGCCCGGGGGCTACGGCCGGCTTTCGCAATATCTGGCAAAACTGGGGCGGGCCTGTAAAGATGCCGGCGCAAAGTCGCTGGAAGAATTGATCCTGTCCCGTAGCGGAGGGACTCAGGAAGTGGCCCATGCCGCCCTTAAGAATCTGCAGGCATATGCGCAGTCGCTGCTCACTGAAGCGGCTTACCAAAAAAGCCGTTTTCTTTATGAAAACATCAAGACCTCGCGGCAACTGAATGTTTTCGACTGTATCGAGGCGCCCTGCATGACCACCTGTCCGGTCAGCCAGGATATTCCTGGTTACATGTATTACACCTCCCAGGGCGATTATGCCCGGGCATACCAGGTCATAATGAAGACCAATCCCTTTCCCAACATTCAGGGCATGGTGTGCGACCATATGTGCCAGGAAAAGTGCACCCGCATGAATTACGACAATCCTTTGTTGATCCGGGAGATCAAACGCTTCATCGCGCAAAAGCACGATGGCCCCACCGGCCTGCAGCCCGGCCCGGCCAATGGTATCAGGGTCGCCATTATCGGGGCCGGACCATCGGGATTGTCTTGCGCCCATTTCCTGGCCTTAGACGGCTTTGAAGTCCACATCTTCGAGAGCAAAGCCTTTGCGGGGGGCTGGGCCTCGGATGCCATTCCCGCTTTTCGGCTTGATGAAGCCAGCATCAAAAAAGATATCGACGCCATTTTGGCCCTGGGTGTCAATATCCACTATAGGGCCAAAATCGACCGCCAAAAATTTGAGCAATTTCGCCGCGATTTCGAATATATCTACATTGCCGTCGGCGCCCAGGAAGGCACCGAATTGGGTGTTCCCGGCGAAGATGCCGAAGGTGTCATGGATCAGCTGCGTTTTTTGAGTGCGGTCCGCCGCGGAGAACGCCCGGATTTAGGAAAAAAAGTGGCAGTCATTGGTGGCGGCAATTCGGCCATGGATGCGGCACGCACCGCCAAACGGCTGGTGGGCGCAGACGGTGAGGTCAGTGTTGTCTATCGGCGCACCCGCAAGGAAATGCCTGCCGCATCCGAAGAGGTCCAGGCGATGCTGGATGAAGGCATTCAACTCATAGAACTGACCGCACCTGAGTGCATGCTCGTCGAAGATGGACGCGTTCGATCCAATTTGTGCTTTCGCATGGAACTCGGCGAAAAGGATGCCAGCGGCCGGCCACGGCCCATCAAAATCGACGGATCTGAGTTTGAGTTGAACGTTGACAGTGTCATTTCAGCCATCGGCCAGCGCGTTAATCTCGATTTCTTCTCCGATGAAAAACTGGAGATCAATCCAGCGACCCATGAGACCCAGCTTGAGAATGTCTTCGCCGGCGGCGATGCCGTTCGCGGGGCTTCCACTCTCATCAGAGCAATCGCTGACGGCAAGAAAGTAGCCGCGTCCATCAAGCATAAAGCCCTGAAAGATTCCCCGATCGAGGCCAGTCTCAGCGAGAAGGCATTGGACTTGGTGGCCCTGCAACAACGCCGAGCCCGTCGTGAGTTTGGTACCCAACTGCCGGAAATCGGCACTAACGAACGATCCGGCTTTGATATGGTGATTCGAACCATGGACGAAGCCAGCGCCCAAGATGAAGCCGCCCGCTGCTTGCAGTGTGATGAGCTTTGCAACGTCTGTGTCACGGTCTGCCCCAATCGCGCCAATATGGGGTTTACCCTCGAACCGACATCATTTAAGGCCCAGCAGGCCCGACCTGAGGGTGATGGGGCGGAGATCACGGATCTGGAAACCGTTCAGGTCGAACAGCGCTACCAGGTCCTGAATATCGGCGATTACTGCAACGAATGCGGCAACTGCACCACTTTTTGTCCTACCAGTGGCTCGCCCTATCTGGATAAAGCCAGGTTTCATGTGACTTCGGAGAGCTTCGCTTCCTCCCAGCGCGGGTATTATTTTACAGCGGACACCCGTTTAGAGTGCAGGCAAAACGGTGGCGAAGCCAGTATAGAGATTACCGCTGATGGCTTTATTTATGAAAACGCGGCTGTCATTGTGACGTTAGGTAAGGATTACAGCGCCCAAAAGGTAACATTCAAAGAGGCCGGCACCGAGCCTGTCGACCTGCGGCAGGCTGCGGATATGGCCATCCTTTTCCAGGCGGTCCGGCATTTACCGCCAATGAGAGCAGGAACTGATGATTAGGCACCTGATCCGGCCAGGACGGATGGAATGAAGTATAAATTCCAGTAAACGGATCTTTTATCCTTTGGTCACTTGGCATGTTTGACCTACCTTGAACCCAGGAAGACGGCTTCTCATCACCTAAAACGAAAGGGGTTAATTATGAACGAAAAAACGAATGATGCAGACCGTGAAGAGAAAAAGGTTGGCTTGGATCTCATCTACCAATTAGAAGAAAATCCACCTGTCAGGGAAGGCATGTTCGCGGCGCTGCAACACCTTTTGGCGATCATTGTCGGAATTATAACACCCACCCTGATTATCGGAGGCGTTCTGGGCTTGGCCAGCGAGATTCCCTATTTGATCAGTATGGCCCTGATGGTTTCCGGCGTGGCCACATTCATCCAGGTCAAACGGTTCGGACCGGTAGGTTCCGGTCTTTTGAGCATCCAGGGAACCAGTTTTGCTTTTCTGGGTGCCATATTAACGGCCGGATTTTTAGTAAAAAACCAGGGCGGCAGCCCTGATGAGATTTTGTCAACGATCTTTGGCATCTGTTTCTTCGGCGCGTTTATTGAGATGATCCTCAGTCGTTTTCTCCAGCACCTAAGGCAGGTGATTACACCGGTCGTTACCGGAACGGTGGTAATCCTCATCGGCATTAGTTTGGTCAAGGTGGGATTCACGGATATGGCCGGCGGTGCGTGGCTTTTAAACAACAAACCGGAGCTGTTCGGAACCGCCAAGAACCTTTCGCTTGCATTTCTGGTCCTCATTATCGTTATTATCATGGCCAGTACCAAAAATAAGTTCCTGAGAATGGGCTCCATCGTCATCGGCTTGATCGTGGGGTATATTGTGGCCGCGTTCATGGGTTTGGTCAATTTTAGCGCATTAAAGGGCCTGCCCGTTATTAGCGTCCCCATCCCGTTCAAATATGGTTTCAGCTTTAATCTGCCCGCCTTCATCGGTGTTGGGTTTATCTATCTCATCACAACAATCGAATCGACCGGAGATCTTACAGCCACTTCGATGGTCTCAGGAGAACCGGTCAAAGGAGACTTATACATCCAGCGGATCAAGGGCGGTGTTCTGGGAGACGGGGTCAATTCCGCTATCGCGGCCATGTTCAATACGTTCCCCAATACGACCTTCAGTCAAAACAATGGTGTGATCCAGATTACAGGCATTGCCAGCCGTTATGTGGGCATGTATCTTGCCGGTTTCCTGGTTATACTTGGGCTGTTTCCGGTCATCGGGGCGTTCTTCCGTTCCTTGCCGCTCCCCGTGCTCGGCGGGGCCACCATTGTCATGTTCGGGACGGTCGCTGCGGCCGGTGTAAGAATCATCGCCACCAGTAAGATAGACCGGCGCGATATGCTGATTATGGCGGCTGCCTTCGGCCTTGGGTTCGGTGTCGCCTATGTTCCGGAGTTTCTCGGTAAGGCGCCCAAGGCTATCCAGCAGATTTTAGGGTCCGCGATAACCACCGGCGGGCTTACGGCCCTTGTTCTCAATGCAGTTTTACCAAGATCTAAAGATAAGTGATAACCGTCTAAAGGATGAGGGGTTCAGGGGTCAGGATTCAGAGTTTCAGGATTCAACCTGCTGTTTCGTGCGCTAAGTTAATTCGTTAATTGGTCAAATGGTCAATTCGTTTTATATAGATTGAATCCTGTGACAAATCGCCTATTTTACGATTGCCTCTGTCTGCTGGCCTCTGACTTCTGTTTTCTGACCTCTGTTCAATGATCATCATCCATACTTTTTTCTACAGCGCTAATAATCGTATCATACCCGGTACAACGGCACAGGTTGCCGGCCAGCCCGCGACGTATCTCATGGCGGGACACCTTCCGGCCCTTGTGCTTTTCCACAAAAGCCGTTGCCGCCATGACGAAACCGGGGGTACAGATTCCGCACTGCACGGCACCTTCATTTACAAAGGCCTCCTGTACCCTGGATAATTCGTCGTTTTTAGTTTCACCCTCTACTGTTCGAATGGATCGCCCATCGGCCCAAACCGCCAGGTAGAGGCAGGCATCGATGGGCACATCATCGATCAGCACAGTGCAGGCGCCGCATTCACCCACAGCGCATCCCTGTTTGACACTGATCATTCCCAGCCGCTCCCGCAGCACTTCAAGCAGCGACTGGCGGACATCGACGTTAATCTCTTTTTTCTTTCCGTTGACAACAAAGGTAATCGTACGGTTTAAGCTCACTGAATGGTTCCCCCTGCATTTAAAATGGCCTGTTTGACAACCCGGTGGGCAAGGGTTGCGATGATGTGCAACCGAAAATCTTTGGCTGCGCGCCACGAATTCCGCGGCCTGACATCATCGCAGACCGCATCGGCAATATCGTCCAGCAGTTGGGTTGATATCTTGCGGCCGCGGATTTTATTTTCGGTGTCTTTGCAGCGGATGGGCACCGGCGCGGCCACGCCGTAAGCCAGCCGCAGATCTGCCAGCACTTGTTCCTCTACCTTGCACACCGCCGAGCAGCCGATCGTGGCAATGTCCATGGCATCCCGCATGGCATATTTAAAGAAATGTCCGTAATAACCGGCATAGTTGTCGCGGCTTACGGTGATCGCCGTCATAATTTCATGGTGCGCGAGGGCCACCCGGCTGGGCCCCAGAAAAAAATCTTCAAGGGGCATCTGCCGCGATCCGTCCGGACCCTGGATCGTTACCACCGCATTCAGGGCGATAAGCGGTGTGGCGCTGTCCGCACTTGGCACGCCGTTGCAAAGGTTGCCGCCGATGGTGGCCATGTTGCGCACCTGGGGCCCGCCAATGGTAAGGATGGCTTCGGACAGGATCGGAATGTGTTTGCGGATCAATTCGGACTCCGCCACATGCGTAAAGCAGGACAGGGGCCCGATGACCAGATCGCCGTCATCGTTCTGGTTGATGAAATTGAGCTCGGCGATGTCGTGAATATCAATCAGGTGGTCGAACTGGCCTTTGCCCTTATGCAGTTTGACCAGCACATCCGTTCCGCCGGCGATCAGATGCGCCCCGGGGTTTTCTTTCAACAACCGAATCGCTTCTTCGGTACTGCCGGCCTTGTCGTAGCTTTTGATATTAAACATCCCATCTCCTTTGTCGGACTTCAAGCCTCTGAACCCTTTGAACGTTTTTTATATTACAACAGTCCTGCCTTTTTAAAATATCGATATAACAGATGCGGGGTCATGGGCAGTTCGTTAATTTGAACGCCGGTCGCATCCCAGATGGCATTGCGGATGGCGGGCGGTGGCGAAATAATGGGCGGCTCGCCCAGTGATTTGTTGCCGTAACCGGAAGTGGGTTCAAAGGTTTCCACAAAATCGCAGCCAATATCCGGCACATCTACAACGGTGGGGATTTTGTAATCCAGAAAATTGTTGTTGTAAATGTAACCGGATTCAGGATCGATCAACATCTCTTCGTAAAGACCGGCAGCAATACCCATGGCCACACCCCCGTGCACCTGGCCCCTGGCCATTACGGGATGCAAAATGACGCCGGAATCGTGTACATTGTAAATTTCTTTGATGGTCACCTTGCACAGCGGTATATCAACTTCGACTTCAACAAAAGTACAACCGAAGGTAGGCGCATTGGTACAGGTTTTGTGGGACACGTCGGCCGTTAACTGCCCGCCGCGTTCCTTGTCATAATAGGCATCCAGCGCTACCTCCTGCAAGGATAACACTTTGCGGGATGGATCCTTGCGATCTACAATATCCCCGTTTAATATGTCGAGTTCGCCACCCAGGATACCGCTGACACGGCCGGCGTGCTCAAGGATTTTGGCTTTCAATTCCCTGGCCGCCCGAAATACGGCATTGCTGGCCACATAGGCCTGGCGTGAGGCATACGCACCGGTATCAAAGGGGGCCACGTCCGTATCCTGAGTGGACACCACGTGCACATCATCATAAGGAACCCCAATGGTCTCGGCCGCCATCTGGGCCACAATGGTGTCTAAGCCCTGTCCAATCTCGGTAGCCCCCACCTGGATATGCAGGGAAGCATCCTGGTTGAGAATGATACGCGCACCGGCAATCTCCAGGCACACCGGATAGGTCCCTGAGGCATAGCTGAAACAGGCGACGCCGAGTCCACGACGCACCGCACCGGCTTGTTTCTCGGGCCGGGCCGCACGCTTTTCGTCCCAACGGATCAGCGCTTTACCCTTTTGAAGACATTCGATCAAACCGCAGCTTTCAAAATGCGCCCCCGTCAGGGGATCGGCGTCTCCCTGCCGGGCGACATTCTTCATGCGAAACTCAACCGGGTCCATGCCGATTTTGCGCGCCGCCTCTTCAATCATACAATCAACCGCAAAAATCAGCTGGGGGGCGCCATAGGCCCGCATGGCCCCTGCCGCCGGGGTATTCGTGTAAACGGTTCTGGCGCGGTAATTGATGGCCGACCGGGGATAAAGCAAGCGCGATTTGGAGCCCGCAGCACCGGCCACCGAATGCCCGTGGGAGGCATAGGCACCGGTATTGGACAGGGCCTCCATGTCCAGGGCCACCAGGGTACCATCTTTGTTGACGCCGGCCCGCATCTTGACCTCGAAGGGATGACGGGTTCGGGTTCCGATCATGCACTCTTCACGGGAAAGGTCTATCTTTATCGGCCGCCCCCCCAGTTTCAGCGTCAGAAAAGCGACCATGGGCTCCAGAATAACGTCCTGTTTGGCACCGAATCCACCGCCGATATAAGGTTTGACGATCCGGATGCGGCCCCAGGGCAGACCCAATGCTTCCCCGACAATTCGGCGGGCGATATGAGGAATTTGGGTGGAGGAAACCACCACGATATGTTCCAGGTCATCCATATAGGCATAGGCGATATGGTTCTCAATATGGCAGTGCTGACACATCTGGGTCCGGTATTCGCCCTCCAGCACAACATCAGCGCCGACCAGCGCATCATCAATTTTCCCGCCGACCGCGTAATGAGATTCCCCGATCACGTTTTTGGAGCCGGTGTGAATCTCCCGGGCGCCCGGGGCCAATGCGGCTGGTAGAGTCACCAGGGGCGCGTACGCCTCGTATTCCACCTCGATCAGTTTTAGGGCCTCCTGGAGAACCAGGTCGTTTTCGGCCACAACGATGGCGATTTCATCACCCCAGTAGCGGACATGCTGCGTCAACAGCAGCCGGTCTTCTACATCCTTGTGAGCAGTATCCAGTGAATAGGGGTGGCCGGCGGTGGCAAATTTATTCTTGGGCACATCCGCAAAGGTAAACACCGCTTCGACACCGGGCAAACGCTCTGCCTTGCTGCTGTCGATTTTCTTCACACGACCGTGGGCAATGGTGCTGCGCAAATATTTGGCCACCAGCATCCCGGGAATAAAAAAATCGTCAGTATAACGCGCCCGGCCGGTAACCTTGGCCACCGCGTCAACGCGTTTGACTGATTTGCCTATTGCCATGAAAGAATCTCCTTATACCCGGTGAAACCGGGAAATTCGAGGCACGAAACACGAAATTCGAATTTCGTATTTCGGATTTCGGGTTTCGTATTTTTATTCAAGAGCCAATGTCAGTGCTCACTGGTTGAGCATTCTATCAGAGATATCATTGCATCGATTCATTATCTCTGTTTCGTCAAAACCGGTCAACCTTCCCTGGTCCACCGCTATCGTTCCATTGACAATGGTATACTCGGCCCCGTGGTTGTATCCCGAAAAGATGATGGCAGCCAGCGGATCGGCAAGGGATCCACTGTATTCCAGTTTGCCCACGTTAAACAAAGCCAGGTCCGCCGCCCAGCCTTCTCTAATTTTGCCGACCTTTTTGAAACCCAGCAGCCTGGCTCCGTTTTCAGTGCCCATCTTGATCACATCCAACGTGGACATGGCCGCCGCTCCATAGTGAACCCGCTGCAAAAGCAAGGCATTGCGAATTTCCCCCAGCATATCGGATGAATCATTGGAGGCACTGCCATCCACCGCCAGGGCCACATTAATCTCCAATGGTAACATTTCTTTGACCCGACAGATTCCGGACCCCAGGCGCATATTAGAGGTCGGGCAATGCGCAATGTGGGTACCGGTATGCGCCAGCCGTTCCAACTCCCGGTCATTAAAATGAATACCATGGGCATAGGAGACGTCTGCTCCGATAAACTCACATTTTTCCATCAACTCCAAAGGCCTGCAACCATAAGTTTCAAGACAGAATTCATTTTCATCCCTAGTTTCGGCCAGATGCGTATGCAGCCGCACGCCGTATTTTCGTGCCAGTTTTACCGTTGCGGTCATCAGCATTTCCGTGACCGAAAAGGGACTGCAGGGCGCCAGCATGATTTTGCGCATGGCCAATTCCCCGTCGTCGTGGTACTGCTGGATGACCCGTTCGCTGTCTTTAAGAATTTCATCTTCGGTCTGCACCACATTGTCGGGCGGCAATCCCCCGTCCTTTTTGCTCAACGACATGGAGCCCCTCGTGGGGGAAAAGCGCATTCCCAGATTGGCGGCGGCTTTAAACTGGGTGCCGATCAAATCCCCGCTGATATTTTGGGGGTAGACATAATGATGATCGGTGGATGCCGTACAGCCGGTTTTGAGCAGTTCCGCCATAGCCAGCATCGAAGCGAAGTAAACCGCCTCCTCGTCCAGATGTTGCCAAACCTCGTATAGGTAAACCAGCCAGTCAAACAGCTCCGCGTTTTGAACCGCCGGCAGGTTGCGCGTCAGGGTCTGATAAAAATGGTGATGGGTATTCACAAAGCCGGGTATCACCACACAGGTAGAGCAGTTGATAGTGCGATCGGCGGTTTCGACGATATCAGGGCCGATTTTGGCAATGCGATTGTCCCGGATTAGAATATCTTCGCCCCGCCTCGATTCCTCACCGGCAGATAAAAAAATGTAAAAACAGTTTTTCAGTAAAATGGAACTCATTTTCTTTTTTCATCCAAATCCATCAGTATTTAATCGGAATGGATTCTATTTTTATTTTCTTTTTACTGACAGGATTAGCAGGATTATTTGGAGTATTTTATCTTCATCACTTTCCAGAAGAAAGTGATGAAACCTAATCCGCTTCGCGGAATTAGCATTCGTCATTTCAGAAACATATCTATAACATTACGAGCCGAAATATCTACAAACAATAGTTTACAAAGATGCACTGCAGATTAAATAGCAATTTAAATAAGCGGCTTACCATAATTAACATGATAAATAAGTTTCCGCCGCAAGGCGGATTGTGTGTTCACGGTTTCATCCGGAAACCGTGAAAGAAAAAAGAAAATCCTGTAAATCCTGTCTAAATAAAAAATTTAAAATAGAATCCATTCCACTTTATAATTAAATCTTAGCGAGCAAGCCCGTTTTGGCGTTGAATTCCTCGATCAGGGCGTCGATCTGGTCCACGCATGCGGGAATGCTTTCCCAGTATTGATCGTCATCCCATTGCCGCTGAATCTCTTCGTATGTTTTGCCCTGCTGTTCAACCCAGGTATAGTATTTAAGGTTGTGAATGCGCTTACGTCCATAGTACGTAAGCTCTTCCATATTGTCGATGGTCAGCCCTTGAAGGTGTTGCGCAAAAACGGCGGCCGCATTGCTATCTGTGAATCCCCCCCGTTCTTGATTGAGCTCATGCAACCGGCTGGCGTACATCTCCATGGAATCGGTCAATACCGTCATGACGATATCGTGTTCACCCAACTCATAGTAACGGGCGAATTTAATCGCCGTAACGAGGTTTCCGATGCTGGAAATTCCCAGCAGATCGAGCATGTCGATCAGCGCTGCCGGAACGTTTTTTGAGGTCAGATATTTTTTCCCGGCCGGTTCGTTAAACAGCCGCATCAGGCTGATGGGCGTCTCATCATCAACGGCGATGACGAAATCGAGGTTTTTAATGTTGTGAATCCAGGGCACGTGCTTGTCACCAATGCCCTCGATGCGGTGCTCACCGAATCCGTTGCGCAGCAGGGTCGGGCACTGCAAGGCTTCGCTGGCGGCAATTTTACTCATCGGAAACTGCTTTTTAAGAAAATCCCCGCAGGCGATCGTGCCGGCCGACCCGGTTGCCGACATAAATCCCCGCAACTTATCTTCGGGGCCCATCAACCGCTCGAGCACCTCCAACAGGGCCGGCCCGGTGACCTCGTGGTGCCAGAGGTAATTGCCGAATTCATCAAACTGATTGAAAATCACCAGGTTCTGCCCGGATTCCCGCAGTTCCCAGCACTTGTCGAAAATTTCTTTAACATTGCTTTCGCTGCCTGGGGTTTTAATAATTTCTCCCGAGACCGAGGTGAGCCACTCAAAGCGCTCGCGGCTCATGCCTTCCGGCAGGATGGCAACGGATTCACAACCCAGCAGGGTGGAATCATAAGCGCCGCCGCGGCAGTAGTTGCCGGTTGACGGCCAGACGGCCTTCTGGGTGCTGGGGTCGAATTGACCGGTCACCAGCCGGGGAACCAGGCAGCCGAATGCCGCGCCCACCTTGTGCGCGCCGGTGGGAAACCATTTGCCGATCACAGCTACAATCCGCGCATCGACGCCGGTCAGCTCTTTTGGGAATTCAATGAAATTAACATTGCCGAACCCGCCCCCGCGGGCAAGCGGCTCGTTATGCCAGGTTATCCGAAAAAGGTTCAAGGGATCGATGTCCCACAGCCCGATCTTTTTCAATTTGGATACAATGGCCTCAGGAATACGGCCGGGGTCTTTCTGCTGCCTGAATGTGGGGACGATAATGTTTCGTTCCCTGGCTCTGTTTACGGCTCTTTCAAGCGCGTCGGGGAAAACGGTCAAATCTATCACGGTCTATTTCCTTTTTCATAAATTTTACTCACTGCTTTAGATATTAGATTAGCTGATCACCAGCCATCCACCACCCGTTTGAGTGCATCCATATCCGGAGTGACCCGAAACGGCACTGTGCCCGCAAGATCGACCGCCTGCATGGCGCCGGCCACATCCTTGAGGCCATTGCCGGTATTCAGCACGACAACGGTTTCTTCTGAGGAAACCAGGCTTTGCTGCACCGCTTTGATCAATCCGGCATAGGCGGCCGCCCCGGCCGGTTCTGCAAAAACACCCGTGCTGCGCGCCAATTGGGTAATGGCACTTAAAATCTCGTTATCCTCAACGCTAAGAAATACGCCACCCGTTTCATTTACGGCAGCCAGTGCTTTAATACGGTCCCGGGGCAGTTCCGAACTGATACTGTCGGCCACGGTCCGGGCCTTAATCGGCGGTTTGGTGTGAATATCTTCGTTGTTTTTCCAGGCTGCGTACAGGTAGCCGCTGCCGGCAGCCTGTACACCCATCAGTTTGGGCATTTTATCAATCCATCCCAGGGCCGTCATGTCTTTTAGACCCTTGTGCAAACCACCGATGATACAGCCGTCGCCCACGCTGACAAAAATGCGGTCCGGTGCCTTCCAGCCCAATTGTTCGCAGATCTCATAGGCGGCGGTCTTCTTGCCTTCGGACATGTAAGGGTTGTAGGCCGTGTTGCGGTTGTACCAGCCGTAAGCCCTGGTGGCTTTAAGGCAAAGGTCAAAAGCGTCATCATATGTCCCTTTTACCAGAAACACACGGGAGCCGAAAATCAGCAGCTGGGCAATTTTAGCCTCGGGAGCGGTTTCCGGAACAAAAATCACGTTGGCCTGCTGGATGCTGGCACACAGACCGCTTAAGGCTGCCGCGGCGTTTCCGGTGCTGGCAGTCGTAATGATCTCAGCGCCTTTTTCTTTAGCCTTTACCACGGCAACCGCGCTGGCTCTGTCTTTAAATGAGGCGGTCGGTTGGCGGCCGTCGTCTTTGATCCACAGGGCATTTAGACTCAGCGCCCTGGCAAGGTCCGGGGAAGGATATAAGGGCGTCCAGCCTACTGCAAGGGGTGGAATCAATGCGCCAGGATGAATGGGCAACAGCGGCAGGTATCGCCATATTGAAAAGTCGAGAGATTGCGAAAGGGATTCCTTGCTGATCTGCCGGCCGATGAAATCATAGTCGTACTGAACGTCGAGTACGCCATCGTCACCATGTTCCGGGCAAATATAATCGACTTCATCGGGACGATATTGCCTGCCGCACATCAGGCATTTTAGACAGTGTATGTTTTCCAAAGCGCACTCCTACTCCAGCCGGGCCCAATTGGTTAAAACCAATTGGGCGTTATTGGTTAACCAGTAACGAATAAGTGATAACACCGAATTGAGCGCCTGTCGCTCAATTCGGTACTACGAGCATACCATAACCTGTCTAAAAGGCAAAGCCGGGTTTGCCAATATTTTCCACTGGATAGATTGGTATCGCCAGAGTAGACTTGCACTCGCAAATCGCTTGTGATACGTCTTCGGAATTCACTCATCTTGGAGGTTTCAAATGTCCGCAACTCAAGACCGCTATACAAAAACATTCCCGATATCATGGGAGCAGCTGCATCGCGATTCAAAGGCCCTGGCCTGGAGGCTGGTGGATTTGGAGAAGTGGGAAGGCATCGTCGCCATAACACGGGGCGGTATGGTGCCGGCATCCATCATCGCCCGTGAGCTGGAAATCCGTTGTGTCGATACGGTGTGTGTTTCCAGTTACGATGTGCGGGACCAGGGCGAGATTACCATTCTTAAATCTGTGGACATGGACGGCAACGGCTGGCTGCTGGTTGACGATCTGGTGGATACCGGGCAGACGGCCCGCATTGTCAGAGACATGCTCCCCAAGGCCCACTTTGCCACCGTCTACGCCAAACCGGAGGGCCGCCCGCTGGTTGACACGTTTATCACCGAAGTCAGCCAGGACACCTGGATATTGTTTCCCTGGGATACGGAATCACAGTTTGTGCAGCCCATCGTCGATATAAAACAGGGTGGCTAACGATGCCGGAAGATATTCGCTGGGTAAAGACGCATTGCGGCAGAATGGACCATGGGGGTTGTGCGCTTGTTGTCGGTGTTCAGAACAACCGGATCGTTAAAATCAAGGGAGATCCTGAAGGATTTTTAAACAACGGGTATGTCTGTTACAAAGGCATCGTATCGCACAAACGACTCAACCATCCCGGGCGCCTCCAATATCCGCTAAAACGAAAAGGGAACCGCGGAGAAGGCAAGTGGCAGCGGATTTCCTGGGCTGAAGCCATTGCCGATATCTGTGAGAACTTCAATGCGATCAAAGACGCCTACGGGGCCAGGGCAGTTGCGTTTTGTCAGGGCATGCCCAAAGGTCTCGAACTTTTTGTCCTCAATCGTCTCGCCAATACCTTCGGCTCGCCCAATGTCGTCGGCGCCCAGGATGTCTGCCATGTCCCCCGCGAAATATCTGCAAAACAAACCTGCGGTTTTTATCCCGTTGCGGATTTTCATAACCCCAGCAAGGCGGTTGTCCTGTGGGGGAGCAATATCACCAGCACCAACGAAGAAGGTGCCATCTGCAGCCTCCTGCTGAAGCAGTTGAAAAAGGGCACCGAGCTCATTGTAATTGATCCCCGAAAAACAGAGCTCGCTCATAAAGCCAAATACTGGCTTCAAATTAGACCGGGAACCGACAATGCCCTGGCGCTGGCTTTTCTGCACGTTATTATCAATGAAAAAATTTACGATGAAGATTTCGTCCAAAAGTGGACATCCGGCTTTGACGATCTGGCCGATCATATTCAGGATTATACGCCCCGAAAAATATCAGAGCTAACCTGGGTCCCTCCCGATCTCATCCGAAAAGCAGCAAGATATTATGCCGGTTCCCATCCGGCGGCCATTCAATGGGGTAATCCCATCGAGCAGAATATTGATAATTTTAATACAGCCCGGGCGCTGGTTGCTTTAATGGCCATCAGCGGGAACCTTGACATACCGGGTGGCAATGTTTGGCCCACCGAGCCCAAAACAGCTAAATTTGGAAATTTTGTGAGAGCCGATCTGATTCCTTCAAAACGAAGGGACATGATTAATGCCGCCCATCAGACGATCCCGGGAATGATGACCGTGCCTTCGGGCCAATTTAGAAAGGCGGTCCTCGAGGAGTTCCCATATCCGGTCAAAGCCGCCTATATGCACGGGACCAATCCGCTGGTCACTTACGCGGACAGCCCCAAGACATATGCGGCTTTGATGAAGCTTGACTTTACCGTCGTCGCCGACATCTTTATGACCCCGACTGCTTCAATGGCGGATATCGTACTGCCGGCTGCCACGCATTTTGAGTTCAATGATATTGGCCATTACGGGCTTGGCCATGGTTTCATTCTGGCACGTCCGAAGGTAGTTGACCCGCCGCCGGAATGCTGGCCCGATATTAAAATTATAAATGAACTGGGGAAAGCGCTCACATCCGGGGAATACTGGTATGACGACTATGAGAAACTCCTGGATGAAATATTGCAGCCCAGCGGCCTGGGATACGCTGAATTCGTTGAGCGGGGATATCTCAAAGGAAACGAGCAGTTTCAAAAATATCTCACCGCGGGCTTTAAAACCCCTTCCACCAAAGTAGAATTGTCATTAAGCCGGGCCGAAAAGCTTAAGCTGGCACCGCTGCCTCGGTTGAGCAGCCTCCCGGAAAAGGAAGATAAAGACTTCCCCCTGGTTCTGACCAGCTCCGCAAGCCGCTTTTACCTGCACTCATCCTATAGATGGCTTGAGCAGCTCAGAGAGAAAAGATCGCATCCAAAGGTCGAAATCCATTCAGAAACAGCACAAAAATATGATATCAAACAGGGCGATGCCGTCATCATCGAAACACGCATGGGTGCGATAACGCAAATCGCCCACGTGAACGACGCCATTCATCCGCAAGTAATCAGCGCCTCCTATGGTTGGTGGTTCCCCGAGGGTACGCCTGAATCCCAGTACGACTGGAAAACATCCAATTTTAATATGCTCACCTCCATGGAAACGCTGGGCAAAGAGTTCGGCACGCCCAATTTAAAGGGCATCGGCTGCCGCATAAGACGCAAAGATAACGACGTTAATCCAACTTGAAAGGACGGAAACCATGTCAGCATCCGCCATCGAACTGTGCGAAGCTATTGAAACCTACTGCCAGCCTTCTAGCCTCCCGGTAGGGGTCAGGCTGGCCAAAGCCGGCGAAGAAATTCAACAAAAGGCAAAATATCCCCTTAAGGACATTGGAAATCGTCTGTCTGTGTGTCAGGGCATGACGATTGCCAGGACCATCGGCTGGACAATGGCCTTTCGAGAAGAAGATCATGGTTGCCCGCTGGGTTCGGTCGTTGCCGGGCATATAAAACCCGACTTATTTCTTAAGGGAAAAATTTCCGGTTACTATCAAGATCAGGAAGACTGTTCGCAAACCATGGAGGCTGCTTATCCCAGACTGCCGCTAAATTCGACCGCTCAAATCTGGCTGGCGCCTTTGCGCAAATGTGAATTCGATCCGGATCTGGCAGTAGTTTATGGAAATCCCGCCCAGATGGTCACTTTGGTTACGGCCGCTAATTTCAGATATGGTCCGGGGATTAAATCCATAAGCAGCGGCAGAGGGGGTTGTTCGACATGGATTGCCGGCGTTAGCCAATCGGATGAATGCACCTACATGCTTCCGGGAGTGGGCGAACGGATATTTGCGGGAACCCAGGATTTCGAGATGAGCTTCGCGGTGCCTTACTCGAAATTTGAGAACCTCATCGCCGGATTAAAATATGTCAGAAAGCAGGGCGCATACCGGTACCCGGTTCCCAATCTGGCAATTTTGAATGAGCCCAGGATGCCCGCGGACTATTATACCCTCGATCCTGACTCAGAAACCGCGGATAAAGAAACAGAATGATCATTTTTTTAGGCCCAAAAAAATTAATTAGAACCTAATTTGATCGCTTGTCGAGGTTGCCACAGCTACAAGAAAGATGTCGTCCCGCTATAGTTGCCTATGCGGGACGGCATCTGACACAGTAGATGTGGTAAGATCGGCAAGCCCGAAGGGTTTCAAATTTTAATAATTTTGATGGACAGAATTCCTTGAATTCAAGGAAAAATGATCTATTTTTAAAATTTGAAACGATCAATTTAGGGACGATATTGCTCCGGTAATACCGGCGTCTCCTCCCATTCTTCGGGCCAGAGCTGGCCGGGCTTTTCATTGCGTTTTTGCTTTAACGCTTTAAGTCCGGGCCGTGCAAATTTCATATGGCCTTCCTTCAGCGTGCGCCCATTAATGGCCGCTTCACTGCGCAACCGCCTCCCAACGGTGCGTTCCATCTGCCGCCCGAGCCACAACACCCGGTCAACATCGTAGCCGTGCTCAATGCCCATCTCATCGATCTGAACCAGCATGTCTTCCAGACAGGTGAGCCCGACGAAACGGGGATCATCATAATAGTATTCACCGGTACCCGGCACCGGACAATCATCCAAAAAATTTGCCGGCTGGCCGCCCATACCGCCGATGGTTGCCTCAAAATGAGTAATACCGGCCTGCAGCGCTGCCAAAACCGATGCCGAAGATACCCGTTTGGTTTCATGGAAGTGCGCGATGTGTAGGGAGGTATCCGGTATCTCGTCCAAAATCATCGAGAAGTAGCGATATACCTCCGGGGCTGAAGCGCTGCCGTCATGGTCCGCATGCTCGATATCGGAGGCACCGATTTCCAGCCATCTTTTGGTAAACTCGACCGCATCTTTCAGCTCGGTGGCCCCGGCAATGGGGCTGCCCCAGATAGTGCTGACCGTACCGCACATCTTCATGCCGGCATCGGTGCATTTTTTAATGCAGCGTTCCGCTTCCTTCCAGTATTGAGGCAACGTGGTTGCCGAATTGGCAAAATGGTGTTCTTCCTCGGTAGAAACCATCATCAAACAACGATCCGGGCCGATACCTTTCTCTTTCAATTTGATCGCCTGGTCAACGGCGCCTTCACGGATTGTCACCGCGGTGATGCAAATATCATCGGGATTGATGCCTCTCTTTTCACAGCGTTTCTTGAAACGATCGCTTGACAGATGGCTGAGCACCTCTTCGGCATCTCTAAACTGGGGCATCAGATAGGGATTGCCAAGGTTGGTGACCTCGATGTTACGGCATCCGGCAAAAATCAATTCCTCGGCATAAAATGTCTTTGCGCGGGTGGAGATAAACTGCTCCAAGTGTTGAAATCCATCTCTGACGGTGATGTCGCCAATGGTAACCTTTTTCGGCATTCTCGGAAAAATTTTCCAGTAATCGTATTCAGTCATAATTCGATCTTGTCTCCTTTCAATAGTCAATATTAATTCAATTCAATATTTTCATTTACTATCCATCTGTTAGTGGTCTGTGGTTAGTTATCCGTTGTAGGATGTGAAAAAGAAATCGGATCTATGTCCTTATTTAAACTACGGACAACAGACGACTGACAACGGACGCTTTGTTAAAACATCCTAATTCCAACATATCCCTCACTTACCTTTAAATACCGGCTTCCGCTTCTCCTTAAAAGCAGCCAGCGCTTCAAGACGATCTTCGGTCGGAATGCAAACCCAGTAAGCATTGGATTCAATGGCCAGGCCGGTGTGAATATCGGTTTCCAGTCCATTGTTAATGGCATATTTGGCCTGTTCGATGGCAATGGGGCCGGCCTCGCAGATCATGGCAGCCATTTTGTTGGATTCCGCCAGCAGGTCCTCTGGCTCGCAGATCTTGTTGACCAAACCGATGTCGAGGGCTTCTTGCGCACCAATACGCTGCCCGGTAAATATGAGCTCTTTGGCTTTACCCCGCCCCACCAGTCTGGGAAGCCGCTGGGTGCCGCCGGCGCCTGGAATGATCGCCAGACGGGTTTCGGTCAGGCCCATGGTGGCGTTCAGGGATGCAATCCGGATATCGCTGGCCAGGGCCATCTCGGTTCCCCCGCCGAGCGCAATACCGTTTATCGCCGCAATAACAGCCTTGTTCAACTGCTCGATGGAAGTGAATAAATTGCGGATGGTAATGATAAATTCTCTGACCTGATCCGGTGTCAGCGTGGCACGTTCTTTAAGATCCGCCCCGGCACAAAAGGCTTTCTCACCGGCTGCGGTTATGATCACCACCCGGATATTCGGGTTAAACCGCAAAGATTCGATCTGGTCCCTCAGTGCATGCAGCAGTGGAAAATTTAATGAATTCATGACCTCCGGGCGGTTCAGCGTTAACGTGACCACGCCTTCTTTTTCTTCAACCAACAGGACGGGTTCGTTCATTTCTTCCTCCCGCGTAGCAAAAAGGATTTATTGAATATTTTATCATTTAACTCACTGATAATTCATATCTTTCGTTTGAAAATAACCATAAGTTGGGCAAAAACTCAACCACTTAAACATTTAATATATTTTCAATAAGTTATAGAAATTCCAATATGTCGGAATTATGAGCGAGCGCTCGGTCATATATGCATTATTAATGGAACCTTTTCAGTTTGTCAATAGCTTAATCGGCCGGGGTTTCGCAATCTTATGTTTTAATTTTTCTATATAAATATCAAATAATTAATCCCTAATCCGGTCCTTGTGTCTGAATGACTTGACAAGCTAAATTGAGACATGTTATCTATTTATTGAGCGCACGTTCAGTTTCACTTACGGTAAATTAGGTTGCGGGTTTTCGTTTTTAAAATAAATACGGATAACACGAAACGCGCAACACGAAACTTGGAGCTCGAAGAAGGAGGAATGGATGGAGATTAAAACATTGGGTATCGTCGGTGCCGGTCAGATGGGCGCCGGAATCGCGCAGGTTGCGGCGATGAGCGGCTTGGATGTTGTTATGAATGACATAAAAGCGGAATTTGTGGACCGAGGCTTTGAAGGTATAGCCGGAATTTTGAGCCGCAATGTCGAGAAAGAAAAAATATCTGAGGAAGAGAAAAGTGCCGTTTTAGGTAAAATTAAGAAAAGCGTCAGCCTGAAGGATATGAAAACGGCTGATTATGTCGTCGAAGCGGCCATTGAAAAGGAAGAAATAAAATTTCAGATTTTTAAAGACCTCGATGAAATCTGCGCGGATCAGGCTATTTTGGCCACCAACACATCATCAATTCCGATTGGACGGATCGCAACGCAGACCAAACGGCCCGAAAAAGTGATCGGGATGCATTTTATGAATCCGGTGCCGGTTATGAAGCTGGTTGAAGTCATCCCCGGTATTGCCACGTCCGATGAGACCTTTCAGATTACCTGGGATCTGGCTGAAAAATTCGGCAAGACGCCGGCGAAGGCAAATGATTATCCCGGCTTTATTGCCAACAGAATCCTGTTGCCGATGATCAATGAAGCCGTTTATTGTCTGTATCACAGCGTTGGAACCCGCGAAGATATTGATACGGTCATGAAACTGGGAATGAATCACCCCATGGGGCCTCTGGCCCTGGCCGATCTGATTGGATTGGATACCTGCCTGGCCATCATGGAAACGCTGCATGACGGTTTTAAGGATTCCAAGTATCGTCCCTGCCCGCTGCTGCGTAAATACGTCGAAGCCGGATGGCTGGGGAGGAAGACAGGCAGAGGGTTTTATGAATATAACTCGTAGATTGTTATTGGATTCCCACATATTTTACGTAATGAATATTTAATTCAGTTCCAACGGCCAACACTGGAATGCTGGAACAATGGAATAGTGGAATGCCGGGTTTTATAAAAGGTATTTGCGCCTGTTTATATTTTGCCCTATTTAAATAGAAGCTGAATGATAAATGGAGATCAAATGCTCAATTATGGCCTTCAGCCCATTATTCCAAAATTCCATCATTCCATTATTCCAAAATTGAACGAAGCGAATTTAATTTGGAGGAATTATGCCGGCAAGAAAGAAGAAAAAACGCGTCCCGGTGGGGCAGAAAATCAAAAAAGCCAGAAGCGGCAAAAAAATAAAGCTCGATCAGCTGGCAAACGAAACGGGTTTTTCCATCGATTACCTGAAAGAAATCGAGTCCGGCAAAGCCATTCCGCCGGTCGGGGCACTTTTGCAAATTTCCAGAGCACTGGAGATTGACTCGGGTGCACTTCTCAAGGAGCCCGAATCCCAGCTGGAAAGCCGTATTAAGGCCCATACCAAGCGAACGGAAAATTACGCCTACACAACGCTGACACCCGGTGCAGAAAATAAGCACCTCAAAGCATTTTTGGTGAGCGTCGAAGCGCTGCAGGATCATAAGGGTGTCGGTTACCATCACGAGGGTGAAGAATTTGTTTACGTTTTGCAGGGCAAAATCGAGGTGGCCGTGGGCGAGCATATCAATATTCTTGGAACCGGAGACTCCCTGCATTTCAACTCCGGGATTCATCACAATCTAAAAAACATCAGTGATGAAACCGCCGAGTTGTTGGTCGTTATTTATGCTCCGTAACGAGCAACCACAGACCAAAAGCTAAAATCGGAGGAAAGGCATGTCCTTTAAACTAACAGAAGAACAGCTCATGGTTCAATCCATGGTCAGGGACCTTGCCAGAGCAGAGTTTGCGCCCAAGGCCATGGAACGTGATCAAACCAAAGAGTTTCCGGCCGACAATTTGAAAAAACTTGGTGAATTGGGTTTAATGGGAATGATGGTACCCTCCGAGTATGGTGGCTCCGGTGCGGACACCGTGAGTTATGTTCTGGCGCTTTCCGAAGTGGCCTATGCCTGTGCTTCAACGGCGGTGGTGATGTCGGTGCACAATTCAATCGTCTGCGAGAGTATTTTGCGTTATGGCACCGAAGAACAGAAACAGCGTCACCTCACAAAACTGGCGACCGGAGAGACCATCGGCGCCTTCGCCCTGACCGAACCGAATGCAGGTTCCGATCCTTCCAGACAGACAACCAAAGCTGTTTTTGATGGGGACAGCTATATACTCAACGGCAGCAAAAGATTCACAACCACCGGAAAAAATGCCGGGGTTATTATTGTAACTGCCAAAACCGATGAGAAATTGCGCCACCGGGGGATAAGCACGTTTATCGTCAAACAGGGAACGCCGGGATTGACCGTCGGCCCTTTAGAAGACAAAATGGGACTGCGCGCATCCGATACCACGGATCTTATTTTTGACGATTGCCGCATTCCTGCCGAAAACCGATTGGGAAACGAAGGGGACGGATTTCTGATAGCCATGACGGGTCTTGACGGCGGGCGAATCGGGATTGCCGCCCAATCGGTGGGTGTTGCTCAGGCAGCCTTTGATGCCGCGGTTCGGTACGCCCAGGAAAGGGAGCAGTTCGGCCAGCTGATTTCCAAGTTTCAGGGGCTGCGCTGGATAATCGCCGACATGGCAACTGAAATTGAGGCCGCGCGGCTGCTGACGTTTTCCGCTGCCGAAATGAAAGATCGCGGCGAGAACTACACGGCGCAGGCCTCGATGGCCAAGCTGTTTGCTTCGGAAATGGTTAACCGCACCACCGCAAGGGCCCTGCAGATGCATGGCGGCTACGGCTTCACCAAAGAATATCCGGTTGAAAGATATTACCGTGATGCCCGGGTATTTACAATCTACGAAGGCACCTCCGAAATCCAACGCGTTGTGATTTCAAATCATATACTCAAGGATAAGAGAAAACCTTAACAGAAGACAGAAGTCAGAAGCCAGCGCTGCGCATTGGACCTCTAACATCTGCTTTCTACACAAATGGAATTTCAGGTGGCGAGCACACGTTAAACTGGTTTGATTGGCTTAATTGGTTCGGTTTAAGACAACCAATTCAACCAATGAAACCAATACAACGAATTTAACAATTCCTGGCAACTTGAACCTGATGCCTGACGCCTAATTTTTATTTAAAAATTTTAGCGGCCTGCTCGATATCCTCCGGGCAAAACACAAACAGGCATTTCTCATCGGGCGAGGAAACCGATCCATACACGTAATTGATATTGATTCCCTCCTGTCCGAATTTCGATGATATTTTTGCCAGCTCTCCAGGCCGGTTTTCGAGTTCAAGGGCAATGACCGGCATGACATCGAAAATGAAGTCGTTTTTTGCCAGCAGATCAACGGCTTTATCCGTATCGCCGACCAGAATCCGAATCAGCGCAAACTCGGCTGAATCTTTACGCATGGAATTGTAGCTGGCAGCAGATGCAATTCGCTTAAGCGATTTTCCCCGGGCTTTAAAGAGCTCCTGGACATAGGATGATGCATCCTGGATCGTCAGGGCATCGATGTTTATATCCGCTTCGCCAAGCATAGTTGCCAATCTACCAAGTTCACCCGGCACATTCTTCAAAAAAAGTGAGATTTCCGTTCTAACCATTATCTTCTCCCAATAAAATCGCAATAAAATCGCCTTGCGATTTTATATCAAAAAAATTAAAACCTTAGATAAAATAAATGAATTAAGCATATATGGAAAATAAGGTGGGAAGTCAACATTCTTTAAAGCATAGGGAAAAGGAATTCTGAAGAACTATTGTAGAAAACGGGTGGGATATCGCTAAAAAGCTGTAACCGCTCTGGTTCAAACACCATGTCCCATGCCCCGTGCCCCATGGTTTTTGAACCAGCGACCAGGAGCCGGCAACAAGCAGCCAGCAGCCAGCGACCGCCTACTCCTGGGGGCCTCCGTATAGCTCCTTTATTTTTGCCCGATCCGGTGATCCATCCTTCAGCAGGGGAAGCTCGGAAACAAACTCCACGTATCGCGGCTTTTTATAACTGGCAATGCGCTGACTGACAAAGGCGATCAGCCCCCGGCTATCCACTTTTTGCTTTTTTTTCAAAGTGCAGACAGCCTTAATCCCCTCTTTCCATGTCGGGTCCGGGACTCCGAATACAACGGTTTTCTCAACGGCCGGGTGTTCTAAAATCGCACGCTCAACCTCCGCCGGGTAAACATTTTCACCGCCGGGCTTAATCAGTTCTTTTTCGGCCTTACGTCCTTCGTACCACAGAAACCCGTCTTCATCGAAGCGGCCGAGGTCACCGGTATGATGCCATCCGCCCCGGAACGTGTATTGGGTATCTTCCGGCAAATTCCAGTAGCCCTTGAATACCATCGGACCTTTTACCGCAATTTCGCCGACCGCACCGGGAGGGACGGGACGGTCATTGTCATCAACCAGCCTGACATCAGCCAGCTCAAGAGCTTTGCCGGCTGATCCCGGTCGATCATCATAACGCCCAAGTGTTGCCATGGCCGATGTTTCGGTCTGGCCGTAAACGCAATAGAAGGTACCGCCGGTTATTTTCTGGTAGCGCTCAATCGTTTCAGGGTTTTCGATGCCTTTAACCGTTTTTAATGATTTGATGTCTTTACCGCTTTTTTCCTGGGCATCAAGGATCGAGGACAGGATCGGCGAGAAATCATAAAGAACGGTAACATTCTTTTCAGCAATCAGATCCACTGCCTGGGTCGCATCAAATTTGCTCATATTGACATTCAGCGCCCCGGCGTGAAAAGTGCCGGTTGCCATAAATAAACCGGCCACATGAAAGAGCGGCAACAGGTTCAAATGAACATCTTCCGCGCTCAAATTGAATAACAGATTCAAACTGATATTGGCGCTGATCACATTACCGTGCGTTAACAGAGCGCCCCGGGGCCTTCCGGCCACAGCCGCTGTATGAATGATCACCAGTCCATCGTCGCTGGTCACATCAACCGGATCGAACTCACCCGGATTGTCCAGCAGGGTGGCAAAGTCCTCGAAATCACCACCCGATGGTGCCAGATTGAAATAGTGTTCAACCGAAGATAACTTTTGATTTCGATCTTGAGTAATTTCCTGAAAATCAGAATCCACAAATAGAATTTTTGGCTCACAGTCGTTCAAATTAAAAAGCGCCTCTTTCACTGACAGTCTCCAGTTAATGGGCACGACGATAGCGCCAGTTGCCGCGGCAGCACCGTAAAGCAAAAAAAATTCCAGACTGTTCTTGCCCACCACGCCAATCCGGTCGCCTTTTTGGAGGCCTAACTTTTGCAGACTGCCGGCCAAACGATCCACCTGTTCTTTAATCTCTGTGAAAGAGAGCGTCATCTGCCCATCGACTTCAAACCAGGCCGGTCGATTTCCAAAGTTCGTTATATTTCGCTGAATCAGATCGTAGAATGTAAAATCGTATAGGCCCATAATCAGATCCTAATAAGGCAGTTACCTATTTAGCCGCAATCACCGGGCACGAAGCTTTTAAAATGACATATTGAGCCGTGGACCCGAGCAACAATTTACCGGTTCGGGATTTCTTCTCAATCCCGACATAGATTTGATCCACTTGATTTTCTTCGGCGAATTTCACCAGATCTTCTCCGGGGGCAAGGCCTCTAGCCATCTGGCGGGTTTCGCATTCAACACCCTGTTCGTCTAAAAATTGTTTTGCTTCTCGCAGATTCTGTTCAGCCCGGGTAATATCTTCAATTTTTTCCCCGGTCCCCCCTTCCAAAGACGCCATCACAATAACTTCGGCATTGAATATTTTAGCGAAATCACTAGCCAATGATAAAGCCGCTTTGGCTTCAACAGATCCATTGTAGCCAACCAGAAATTTCATGCTGCACCTCACTATCGGGGGGAGGATTAAATGATTAAATCGTCGAACACTGAGATGACAACTTCCCAGTTAACCATTCAACCATATAACTAGAACTCATCTCAAAAATAGGATTTTGGTTCAAGATCGCGGCGGGGCCGAGCTTTAAACCGGAGGCATACTGTTGTATGTTGAGGATTTAAAGCGAGGCACCAACAAAGATATTGGGCCAAAAGACATTTTTGAGATGGGTTCTATTTAACTACCACCTCAGTTAGCGGTGGTCATCTTTACATCCAGCGTTTGCGCCGTTTATAGGATTTTACATCCTTAAACGATTTGCGGCCGCCGCCCTGGGTGACCCCCATGTAAAACTCTTTGACATCCGGGTTGTTTTTCAATTCTTCAGAAGGGCCTTCCAGAACAATCTTCCCGGTTTCCATGATGTAGGCGTAGTTCGAAACTTCGAGCGCAATTTTTGCGTTTTGCTCAACGATCAGCAGGGTCGTGTCCATCTCCTGGTTGATGCGTTCTACGTTTTCGAAAATTTCCTTGACCAGCAGCGGGGCCAGTCCCAGGGAGGGCTCGTCCAGCATCAGCATTTTGGGGGCCGACATCAATGCGCGTGCGATGGCGATCATCTGCTGTTCTCCGCCGGAGCAATAACCGGCCAGCCGGTTGGTGACCCGGGCCAGGCGCGGGAAATGCTCGAACATAAGCTTCTGGTCCTGGCGGATGTTCTGAGTGCCGTCCCCACGGGTGATGGATCCCACGCGGATGTTTTCATCCACGGTGAGATGCTTGAATACGCGACGCCCTTCCGGCACCATAACCGCACCCAGCTTCACGACATGCGTTCCCAGGACGTTGGTGATGTCCTCTCCGGCAAATTTGATATATCCATCCTTGATAAAGCCGTTTTCAGGCTTTAGCAGACCGCTGATCGCCCGCAATGTGGTCGTCTTACCGGCTCCGTTGGTCCCCAGCAGGGCAACGATACTGCCTTCGGGCACGCTCAGACTGACGCCGCGCAGTACCTGGACAATGTCGTTATAGACAACTTCGATGTTGTTAACATCGAGTAGATTGCCATTGGATGTTTGTTTAGCCATTTTTCTTACTCATGAACGGGAGGGTTGCTCGAAGCAACCCTCCTTTTTTAAGCGGCACAGCCATGTTTCACCGCATCGTGAAACGATACTATTGCTGCATTTTCTTCATGTATTCCGATGCAAACGGCAGGCCCTGTTCGTGGAACACACCGCCCTTGACGACATACAGCTGCAGCGTGTCCACACCCTCCCGGTCGGTTTTTGAAAAGGTGACCGGACCGACAGTGGTCAGCGGATAAAAGGCATTGTAGCCGTTCATGGTCAGCAATTCATCGTACAGCGAGGCACGGGTGACCTTTTTGCCTTTTGCTTTTGCCCGGCGCATGGTCTCGACGGCCACCTGAACGACCATGATGCCGTTGGTGTAATTCTGAGAGTTGGCCACACTTTCATCACGCCCATAGCGCTTTGCCAGCGCAAATTGTGCGTCCGTCCCAGGTCCCTTGGCGGTCATGATTTTGTAAGACGTGGTCCAGATGAAACCTTCGGCAGCCGAGCCGGCCAGTCCGATCAGGTCAGGTCCACCGGAATAGTGTGCTCCCAGAAACGTAATTTTCCCGGCTTCGCCGTATTTGGAAGCGGCCATACCCAGACTCTGGGCCCCTTTGAGCATGGTGGCCACCGGAGGCTGCACGGTGTGGCTGATCACGTATTGCACCCCTTTGCTCTGAAAACGTTTGAGCATGGCCGTGTTGTCCAGATCTTTACCATGCTCCACCACCTCCACGAGATCGATCCCCAGACCGGCGGCAATCGCCTTCTCGACGTCGTCACGCGATGCCCGCCCGAATGCCGACGGATGCAGGAACATCGCCACCTTGGGCTTACCCGACCCTTCATGATTGGCCACTACGTATTCAGCCAGACCCACGGCCTGACTCGAATAGGAAGAAATGGGCAAAAAGATGTAGTTGGAATCCACCAGATTGCCGATGTGAAAAGATGCCGGCAGCACCGGAATTTTTTCTTCTTCAAAATCCGGTCTCAGGGCCAGCGTGCTGCCGGTGGAGTAGTTCAGATAAAAGACGATATTTTCATCCAGGAAATCTTCAAGGTTGCGCTTGGTTACCTCCGTCTTGTAGCCATCATCCCGGATGAAGCACTCCAGTTTGTCATCACCCAGCAGTTTTTCATCATTGACATATTTGCAATAATCCTCGACACCCTTTGAATAAGGGACGCCGACGTCAGATGTCGGCCCGGTAATTGCCAGAGACAAACCTATCTTATAGGTTTCTCCCAAGGCATGAGACGAAATTCCCAGAACCAGTAGAAGAGACAGTAGAACCAGCGTGAACGTGAATTGTTTGTTTTTCATTTCTTCCTCCTTTTTGGGTTGATTTACATCTTACGACGTTAGCGAACATTAAAAAACCAATAATGGTTGTTTCAGCACCTGTCCGTCAATAGCGGAAAGGCCAGAGTTTGAAATACGTACGCGCAATCCGCCACCAGTTGGCAATGCCCCGGGGTTCGAACATCAGAAACAGAACGATCACCAGACCAAAGGACAGCGGCCGGAATGCCGTGGCCACATCCCCCACGGCGGTGATATAGTGTCCCACAAGTTCGGCAAAATTTTCCACCTGCAGTTCCAGCATCAGGATAGCCGCCGGCCCGAAAAAAGAACCCACCAGGGTACCCAGGCCGCCCACGATGGCCATGGCCAGATAGGAAATGGAGTGGTGCAGCGTAAAAGACTCGAAGCCCACCCCCCGCCACAGGTAAGCATGCAGGGCCCCGGCGACACCGGCGAAAAAGCCCGACAGTGCAAAGGCATACACCTTGGTAAATCCGGGGTGCATCCCCATGGCATCAGCAGCGCGGTCATTGTCGCGTACCGCCACCAGGCACCGCCCGTACCTGGTCCGCAGCAAGTTGCGCACGGCAAATCCCAATATCACGACGATGATCAGAATGACATAGTACCAGAAAAAGTAGTGCTCCTTGCGGGCCACTTTGCCGGCAAACCAGAACACCCGGCCGATGGCAATCGTCTGTCCCTGATTTAAAAATTTTGAAAAATTGATAACCCACTGGAAAATCATCTGAAACGAAAGGGTCGCAATCACCAGGTACAAATGTTTAAGCCGCAGCGCCGGCAGACCCACGACCGCACCGAAAACCGCACCGACACCACCGGCCAGTAAAATCATCAGCGGCCAAAAATGGGTCAGCAGGACGTGGTCGCTGCCCAGAATCCTGGAAAAGGTTGCCAGTGTGTAAGCCCCCACCCCCATGAAGGCCGCATGGCCAATGGATATGAGCCCTCCAAATCCGGTGAGCAGATTCAGGCCGTATACCGCCACAATGGCGATGAGGATGCTGTCGATCACCAGCATGTATTTATTGCTGACTTCAAACACCAGCGGCCAGGCAAACAGCAGCACCAGAAAACAGACAAAAATCAAGCGGTCGATATGCGTCAGAAAGATGCGCTGTTCGGCCCTGTAAGAGGTAAAGAAGTTGCCGGTGGCCAACCATCGATTCTCAGCCATAGATTATACCCGCTCTATTTCATGTATCCCAAAAAGACCATGGGGTTTGATTAACAGGATGATCAACAGAATAATGTAAGGCAATACATCCGCCGTCCCAAAAAGGCCCCAGTTGCCGTCCAGGTAGCCGGCGGCGAACTGCTGAATCAGCCCCATGATGATGCCCGCCACGATCGCGCCGAATATGGAATCCAGACCGCCCACAATCACCACCGGAAACACGATGATGCCGAAGGAATGCAGAACATCGAAATTCAAACCCGTGATATTGCCGATGATGCCCCCGGCGGCGGCAGCACTCAATCCCGCCGTGGCCCAGGCCAGACCGAACACTTTGGGTACCGAAATGCCGATGGACATGGAAGCAAACTGATCGTCTGAGACCGCCCGCATGGAAATGCCCACCGTCGATGCCTTGAAAAACCAGGTAAACGCCCCGATCATGATAAACGTGATGATCAATCCTACCAGCTGGGTCCAGGAGATGGAAACGCCCCCGAAGGCAAGTGGTGTTTTGGGAAGAAATTCCGGGAACGAGAAATTTTCCGCCCCGAAAGGTGTCATATAAATAATGCCGTCGATAATCGACATCAGCCCGATCGTCACCATGATCACCGATATGATCGGTTCGCCGATCAGCCGGCGCAGAAACACCCGCTCGACGCTCATGGCCAGAAAAAAGGTGATGATCATGCTCATGATAAACGAAAGCGCAATGTGGATACCGACCCACACCGTCAGTGCATAGGTAATAAACGCTCCGGAGGCGATAATCTGGCCATGGGCCAGGTTCAGCACGCGGCTCGACTTGTAGATCAACACAAATCCCAGCGCCGAGAGTGCATAGATGGAACCCACCACGACGCCACTGATCACCAGCTGGAAAAAATAGCTCATGCAACCCCTTCCATCGTATAAAACGACATTTCGGCCTCTACGGTTGTAGACTGGCCATCCTGATACTGGAAAAAGGCTTCGACCCTCTTTTTGCTGACGCTTTCATCGTAGAGGGCATCGTAAAGGTCCTTGTACTTTTCCCTGACGAATTTTCGACGTATTTTGCCGGTCTTGGTCAGCTCACCGTCATCCATGTCCAGCAGTTTGTAGAGTACCGCGAATCGTTTGATTTTAAAATGCTCTTTTTCCGCACGCGCGTTGATGTCGACCACCGCCTCTTTCAGCAGCTCGGCGACCTCCGGTTTATTGGAGAGATCCATGTACGTGGTAAAGGAAATGCCCCGGTCTTCCGCCCATTTGCCCACAACGATGGGATCGATGTTAATCAAAGCCGCCACGAAATCCTGCTTGTCGCCGAAAATGACAGCCTCCTTGATATACGGGCTGAACTTGAGCTTGTTTTCCAGAAACATGGGGCTGAACATCTCGCCTTTGCTGTTGTGCATGACGTCGGAAACCCGGTCGATCACAACCAGGTGGCCGTTTTCGTCGATGTATCCGGCGTCACCCGAATGGAGCCAGTCCCCCTCCAGCAGCTCTTCGGTCTGCTCATCGCGTTTGTAATAGCCCACACAAACCGAAGGGGAACGCGACAGGATCTCTCCTTTTTCGCTGATTTTGCAATCGGTCTCAGGCAGGGGTTTGCCCACGGTATCCGGCCGCACATCGCCGTCAAGGTGCATGTAGGCAATGCCGGTAATTTCGGTCTGGCCGTATATCTGCTTCAGGTTAACACCGATAGCCTGGTAAAAGGTGAACAGCTCGGGCCCCAGCGCTGCGCCGCCGGTGTAAGCCCGCCGCAGTCTTCGCAGACCGATCTGGTTGATCAGCGGGTCCATCACCATTATCTTTCCCAGCCAGGCCATAAAACGCAGGGTTGCCGGCATGCGTTCGCCGCTCATCCGATACCGCGCGGCTTTTTCTCCGATCTTGATGAACTTATTGTAAACAAAGCGGTTGAGCCAGTAAGATTCATCGATCTTGAGCCAGATTTGCGACCGGATGGTTTCATAAATCCTGGGGGCGCCGAACATAAAGTGGGGCCCGATCTCCTTGAGATCTTCCATGCTGGTTTCAACGGATTCCGGAAAGTTGATGGTAATCCCGGTGGCCATGGCCACACCGAAGGAGTTCATCTGCTCTCCGATCCAGGCAAAGGGCAGAAAGGAAAGGTATTCATCGGTGTCCGCGAGGTAGTCGACCTTTGTGATCTGGATGCCCATGTTGATGTAGTTTTTATGGGTCATCATGGACGCTTTGGGAAGCCCCGTCGTGCCGGATGTTAAACAGAAATGGCATACATCGTCGGGTTTGCCCTGGTCGATCAAGGCGTCGAATCTTTCCGGGTTTTCAGCGTTTGCTGCGGCACCCATTTCATAAAGATCTCTAATATAAAGATACCAATCGTCGGATTGGTAGTCTCGCATGCCGCGCGGATCCTCGTAAATGATCTTGCGCACCTGAGGAATTCGGTCCCGGATTTCCACCAACTTATCTACCTGTTCCTGGTCGTCGCAAAAAACAGCCGTCACGTCCATGTAATTGATCAACTCGGCTATTTCATCGGGCAGGCTGGTCTGATAAATACCGGCTGAAATCGCACCGATGGCCTGGGCGCCGATGGCTATGAACAGCATCTCCGGAATATTGTCACCGATCAGTGCCAGCTTGTCGTCTTTTTTGATTCCCAGTTTTTCGAGCCCAAGCGCGACTTTGCGGACGTGGTCGTAAAATTCCTTCCACGTGTAGTTGTTCCAGTATCCAAAATCCTTTTCACGCAGGGCGACCTTGTCGCCGGACTCGTTAACACGCCAGCGCAGCAGCTGCGGTATTGTAAAACTGAGTAGTTTGTGGGTGTCTTGCATCCGCCTTATTCTTCTCCAATGTAGGCTTCGATGACCTTGGGAATTTTTACGACCTCATCGGGCGTTCCGGCGCCGATCAGCACACCGAAATCGAGGACATAGATGCGGTCTGATATGTCCATGACGACACCCAGATCGTGCTCCACAAGGACAACGGTTGCGCCGCGCTCTTTCTGAATGTCAATGATGAATCGCACCATGTCTTCTTTTTCCTCGATGTTCATGCCCGCCATGGGTTCATCGAGCAGGAGCAGTTTGGGCGCCAGGGTAAGGGCCCGGGCCACCTCGACGCGTTTTTGAATCCCGTAGCTCAGGCTGCCCACCGTGTGTTTACGGTAGGGCTCCAGCTCCATGAAATCGATGACCTCTTCCACATACTGCCGGTTTTTCGCCTCCTCCCTGGAGGCTTTCCCGAGATAGAGGACGGCATGCAAAAGGTTGTAGCGCAGGTTTTGGTGGCGTGCCAGCATCAGGTTATCCAGAACCGTCATGCCGCGGAACAGTTCAATATTCTGGAAGGCCCGCGCTATTCCCATGATGGAAACCTGGTGCGGTGATGCTCTGTTGAGCTTGTGATCCCCGTAAAAAATTTCACCTGAGGTTGGATGGTAGAATCCGGATATACAGTTCAGCAAACTGGTTTTGCCAGCACCGTTGGGGCCGATGATCGAGGTGATCAGACCCGGCTGTACCTCCAGGCTTACGTCGAATAAAGCATTCAATCCGCCGAATGAAAGCGTGACTTCGTTAACACTTAAAGTGGTCATCAAACACCCATTCTTTCAGGATTTTAAAGGCCTCTATTGCTGTCAGAAGTATCTAAAAAATATGAATTAAATTCATTTGCTGGAAAGCATTCTTTTTAAAGAGTACTTAGCTATAATGTATATGCGCTTTAGTCAAGAGAATAATAAGACAGAAGCGGACTCTAGAATTTTTCAATACAACCGGCGTGTAATATAAGATCCTGAAATGTAATGCCAACGACAGCAACAATACCGAATACCAATATAAAGTCAAGTTGATAAAATAGCTGTAAATTAGTGGGTAATAACCACTATTTATCGTAGGACAAAAGGTGGGATCGCAGGTTGATTTTCTTATTTTTCAACTTGAGCTTGCTGCGAATGTTGTGCCGGTGAAATAAAATCGTATTTTTAGACAGGCAGAGCAGCTCGGCAATTTCCTTATTGGTTTTACCTTCTTTGACGAGATTGGCCACCTTGATTTCCATGGGGGTAAAATTAAAGTACCTAGAGGAAAGTTTACTGATAAACGGTGAGATGATGTTTTTCAGATTGGACTCCATGATATTGACAAGCGTTTTTTGATTGGTGTTGAGCCGGCTCTTATTCAAGCGTTCAACATAAGGGTTGATTAATTCCTTTACGTTGGACAGTACGTTTTCACCGAGTTCTTTTTTATCATCTTCGCGCTGTTTGAGTAAGACCTTTAAAGCCGTGTTGACTTCTTCAAGGTGGTGGGATTGGGCTTCCAGCTCCACTTCCCTTTTACGCAGGGCCTCTTCAGCGCGCTTGCGTTCTTCAATTTCCTGCTCGAGCTGCGCATTGGTTTTGGCCAGCGCTGCGGTGCGCTCTTCAACCAACTCTTCCAGATGGTCATGGTATTCTTTTAATACCTGCTCAGCCTGTTTCAAGTCACTGATATCCCTCAGGATGACAATATTTCCCACCGGCTCGCCGTCCCGATTTCGATACAGCGTCGAGCTGATTTGAACGTCCAGCACCCGACCATCCTTGGTCAGGCGTTTGGTCTCAAACAGGTCGATCTTTTTCCCGCTCAACATGGCTTCGATGGCATCTTTGGTTTCCGGCCAGCTTTCATCCGGCACAAAATCGATAGATTTCCCCAGAACTTCATTGCCGGCGAAACCGAATGTTTGTTCAAAGGCGGGGTTCACATAGGTGGCCTCACCCTGCATGTTATAGACCACGATCGGATCCGGGGAGGATTCCAAGAGCAGCCGGTAACGCTCCTCGCTTTCGCGCAGGGTTTCTTCGGTTCGTTTGCGCTCGGCCAGCTCCCGCCGGACATCTGCATATAACCTGGCTTTGTCCAGCGCCACCAGCGCCAGCTCGGCGAACCGGCTTAATATGGCAATATCTTCCTCCTGAAACTTTTTGCCGGATTCGACGCTGGCCAGCCCGATGACACCGTGAACCCGGCTGCCATATTTCAGGGGTATGCCGACCACCGAATGCAGCTTATCCAGAGACTTATCCGAAAGACGGCCATTCCAGGAACGGTAATCATCCACCAGAATCGGCTGCTCACGCTTCCAGACCTTGCCCCCCATGCCCTCGCCTAATTTGACGCGCAGGCCGAGTTGGCTTTTAAAAAAACCCATCCCCACCCGCATCTGCATCTGGGCATCACCGGGCTCAAGCAAATAGATGTAACCGTGCTCGGTACCGCTCAGCTTGGCCGCGCGCAGTAAAATGGCTTCCAGCAATTCCTCCTGGTCCAGTCGGTCAATCAACCCCAGCGAAGTTTCATGCAGGGCCGTCAGGTATTCATTTTGCCGGCGGAGGGCCTCTTCGGTCTCTCTCAGCACCCGACTTTCTTCTTCTATCTGTTTTAGTCTTTGCTCCATTTGATCAACAATGGTTGGATGGATTTACGTATTGGTCATTGGCCACTGGTTACTGGCAGCTGGCTGAACCAGAGGCAGGAGGCCAGAAGCCAGTTGCCAGTAGCCAAAAACCAAAAACCAGTAGTATTAACGAATAACCATTAACTAAATTTTTCGGCGCCCGGCCGAAAAATTTACACCCCTCAAGTGCCGCCATCAAACCCGATGGTCACCTTTCCGGCCTCAACGATCACCGGGACTTTGCGCACACCATTGGAATGTTTGAGCATGGCGGCGAGTTGGTCGGGATTTGATACCACATTCATATAATTAAATTCCGTCTCTTTTTTGGCATAAGCTTCACGAGCTGCCCGCGTGTAAGGTCAGGCATCCTTTCCGAAAATCAATACTTTCTCAGACATCGTGCCGTCCTCCTCTGGTTAGGGGTTTGACAATAACAAATATATATTTTAATTTCAATTAGTTGAGCTTAATACGAGCCAAACCTTAACAACCATTTCCGATCTTGTCAATGATTTCAAATTAACGTATATTGTTATATTGATAATTGATTATAATTATTATAATAATTATGAGTTTAGGGATAAATGGCCCATTCTGAAATCGAATTATCCAGGGAAGTGGTTATCGTAAACGAACTGGGTTTACACGCCCGCTCGGCCGCAAAGATCGCCGAAATCGCCCAAAATTCAAAGGCTGCGGTCTGGGTAAAAAGGGATGCTGAAAAAGCGGATGCGTCCAGCATCGTAGATATTCTTACACTGGCTTGTGAAAAAGGGTCTAAAATCACGCTCATTATCGAAGATAAGGCCGATCGGCCCATTTTAGAGGATATTGTCAATCTGATCGAAACCGGGTTCGGAGAATAAGGTAGTATGAAGGGCACAGACACACAAGAAATCATAATTAAAGGAATCAGTGCATCTCCGGGTGTCTGTATCGGAAAAGCATATCTGGTTGACCGGGAAGGTGTCGAGATTGTCGAAAAATACCATATCGAGGAAAAAAAGCGGTCCGCCGAAACCAAACGATTCAAAGCAGCTGTAAAAAAAGCCCGGGATGAGCTTCGTAAAATTGTAGAGAAAAGCCCCAAAGAATTGCAGCACGCCCATATCCTGGAAACCCATATCGCCATGCTCAAAGATAAAATGCTGTATGGAAGCACGATTGACGTCATTAAGAATGAGGGTGTCAATGCCGAATGGGCGCTTAAAAAAGTCGTGTCGAATTTGCGTGAGTTATTCCAGACGATGACCGATCCCTATTTAAGGGAGCGGTCCGGCGATGTCGTTCAGGTCGCCGATAGTATCATGCGAAACCTGGTCGGTGCTGAAAGGGTCAATATCGCCGCAATTAACAAAAGGGTTATTCTGGTTGCCCATGACCTGTCCCCCGCTGAGACCAGTCAGATCAATCTCGAACGGGTTATGGGTTTTATTACCGATCGCGGCGGCAAGGCTTCTCACACCGGAATTATCGCGCGCAGCCTTGAAATACCGGCCGTTGTCGGGCTTAAGCGTGCAACTTCATCCATTCGTAGTGATGATCTTATCATTATCGATGGCAATGCCGGCAATGTCATCATTCATCCGACCGAAGAAACCCTGGTTCAGTATGAAGAGCGTAAAATCGATTATGAAGAATACAAGGCTGTCATAACCCGCGAAAGCGAGGCGCCGGCGGAATCTGTCGATGGTATCCGATTTGAGGTTATGGGCAATATAGAGCTGCCGGAAGAAGTGTTTGCGTTGATTAATTATGGGGGGGACGGGATTGGTCTTTACCGTACCGAGTTTCAATATTTCAACCGCCTTGATTTTCCCAGCGAAGATGAACTTTTTGATAAATACAAAGACGTTGTCGAGGTTATGGATCCAAAACCGGTTACGATCCGCACCCTCGATATCAATGGCGACAAAGCGCTGGAAAACCGAGTGGACTCGGACGAAAAAAATCCGGCGCTGGGTCTGCGGGCTATCCGGTACTGTTTGAAAAAACCGGATATTTTCAAGGATCAGCTTCGCGCTATTTTACGGGCCGCCGCCTTTGGAAACGTGCGGATCTTGTTTCCGATGATCTCGACATATTTTGAAATCTGTGAAGCAAATCGGATTTTAGACGAAGCGGCCGAATCTCTTGAAAAAGATGGCCTGCCGTATAAACGCGATATTGAAATCGGTGTCATGATTGAGGTCCCTTCAGCGGTGATTATGGCGGATTTAATCGCAGAAAAGGTCGATTTTTTCAGCATCGGTACCAACGATCTGATTCAGTATTCTCTGGCCATCGACAGGGGTAACGAACAGGTCGCCCACCTTTACCAGCCCCTTGACCCGGCCATTATCCGGATGCTCAAACATGTTGCGGATGTCGCCAAAGAAAAAAAGATAAAGATCTTCATGTGCGGCGAAATGGCCGGCACACCCCATCACATCCCGCTGCTTTTAGGCATGGGAATGGATGAGCTCAGCATGAATCCCCAAACCATTCCTGATATTAAGCGGGTCATTCGATCATTAAACGTTGCGGATACCCGATCGTTTCTGCAAGATGTACTCAAGCAAAAAACGGCCAGGAGCACCTTCGATCTCATCAAGGCAACTTACGGCAGTATTCTTTCAGAGCAATTATACTCCGGATGATGGTCCAAAGACATGGATACGACCATATTATACATGCGGCTGTCTGCGTGAATCTGCGGTTAATTCCAACTTTAAACAAAAAAACAAGCATTGGAAAAAGAACACATCAAAATCGTTGCCCAGAACCGCAAAGCCCGCCGCGATTATTTTATCGTCGCCGAATATGAAGCCGGGCTCGTGCTCAGGGGTACCGAAGTAAAATCGCTGAGGCAGGGCCGCGCCAACCTGAAAGATTCCTACGCCCGGATCATCGATGGCGAGGTATTCGTATACCAGTTGCACATTTCACCCTACCCTTTTGCCCATCATGATAACCATGATCCCCTGAGGCCGCGGAAGCTGCTTTTACACAAACACGAAATTAAACGCCTCTACGGAAAAGTCAATGAAAAGGGTCACACCCTGGTGCCCCTCAGAATCTATTTTAAAAACGGCAAAGTCAAGATCTCCCTGGCCCTGGCAAAAGGAAAGCGCCAGTATGACAAGCGCGAGGCCATCAAGCGCCGCGATGAGCAAAGGGACCTGGATCGCGAAAGAAAAAATTATTAAATCCGTGCAATCTGCGTAATCTGCGGATAATTATACCTGATCCGTCTGCGCCCTTCTGGCTTCGGCTTCGACAAACACGCGTTTGATTCTGGGATAAACCTGTTTGATCTGTCGATCCAGCCTGGAAACCGTATCTTCGACATCGCCGGCCGTAACGCTGTCGGCAAAGTCGACGCTTAAATTCAGCAGGATAAAATCCGGCCCCATATGCAGGGTCAACACTTCGTTGACGTGTTTTACTTTGGGGTAGGCTGAGGCAATATCTTTGATGCCTTTCACGATTCCGGGGCCTGCACTTTCCCCGATAAGCAAACCTTTCGTCTCATAAGCCAACCAGCCTGCGGTGATGGCCAGAATCAGCCCGATGACGATCGAGGCAATGCCGTCATAAACGGGATTGCCGGTAAGCTGGCTCAAAAAGATGCCCGCAAAAGCGGCCAGGATGCCCAGCGTGGCGGCGGAATCCTCAAAAAGAACCACAAAAATGGTCGGGTCCTTTCCGCGATGCACCGCTTCCAAATACCCCCACTTCCCTTTGGCTTTGGTAAATTCTGTAAAGGCAAAATACCAGGCGGCGCCCTCGAAGAGCAACGCAAGGGCTAAGACAACATAATTGATGATCGGATTTTCGATGGGGGTGGGATGCAGGAGATGATGCACGCCTTTGTAAGTGGAGACCGCGGCTCCCACGGCAAAAATCATAATGGCAACCACAAAACACCAGAAATAGACCTCTTTGCCGTGTCCGAACGGAAATCGCTCATCTGCCGGCCGTTTGGCTCTGCGCAGTCCGTAAAGTAACAGAACTTGATTGCTCGTATCAACGATGGAATGCACGCCTTCAGACAGCATCGCCGAACTTTTGGTCACAAAAAAGGCAATGATCTTGGTCAGCGCGATCAGGAAATTTCCGGCTAAAGCCGCAAAAATGACCTTTTTAGAAGATGCAGATGCCATGGATGCAGTGCTCCCTATTTGGTATGGCAGTTTCGATTTTTTTGGGACGAATTTGAAGATAGATATAAAACAGCATCTTCGGGGTCAATAAAAATAATTGAGGTACGTTGTTGAATTATTGCGTTATTTAGAAAAAGGGAGAGGTAATTTCATTTTTCAGTTTAATTTAGAGTCCAGGCATGAGGTCATCGAGAGCCCCTGGGCCAATCTAGCCCGTAAATCTAGCTAAGTCCCCAATTTTCTTTTGTAATCCTGTGTGTTCGGTGTAGAGAAAAATTGTCTAAGTCCTGCAAGTATTTTATTCTATTAACAATAATAACAGATCAAAAGATGATCGGAGACAGTGCCAGGGATATCCGGTGTGCGCGCAACGCCGGATGCGGAAGATCGATTCTGGTTCGAACCGGAAACGGCAGAGATGCCGAGCGCGAGCTGACCCAGGCCGGTCTTCACATTGATTATATCGCCGAAGATCTGTATGATGCCGCCCAATGGCTGCTAAAATGAAAATTCCCCTGCCCCTTTCCGGCGGCCTGATGCTGTCTTACAAATGTCCGGCCGAGTGCAGACATTGCATGTATGCCTGCTCACCGCAATGGCCGGGAAATTGGATCACGGTCGACCAGCTGGAGCAATTTCTGCCGCTGCTGGCAAAAGAGATAATGCCGGGCCCTTATGGCCCACAATCCATGAGCCTCAATCACGGGTTGCATTTCAGCGGCGGGGAGCCTTTTTTGAATTTTAAACTGTTGCTGAAGGCCGTTGAGATTGCAGAAGCCCTGAAGATCCCGTCTACTTTTGTCGAAACCAACTGCTACTGGTGCAAAAACGATGCAATCACCACAGAACGCCTCCAGCTCCTCAAGGCAAAAGGATTAAAGGGGATCATGATCTCGGTGAATCCGTTTTATGCCGAGTATGTCCCCTTTGAAAGGACCGACCGCTGCATCCGGATCAGCCTGGAAGTATTCGGACAAAATGTAATGGTCTACCAACTGGAATATTATCACCTATTCAAGCAGCTGGGCATAACCGGCAGGCTTTCAATTGATGATTTTTTAAATATGGCCGGTGAACAATCTTTGACCGAGAGGGTCGAGCTCTTCTTAATGGGGCGCGCGGCCGATACCTTAAAAAGCCTTTACCCCCGCTATCCGGCGACACGGTTGTTGGGCACACCGTGCATGCCGGACTTTTTGCGCGGCTGGCACAATCATTTTGACAATTACGGGAATTTCATGCCCGGCTATTGCGGCGGTATTTCATTGGGCAGTTGGTTTGAGCTGGACCGACTCGTAAACGAAGGAATCGACCTGAAAAATCGTCCGGTCTTAAAATATCTCGTTAAAGAAGACATGCAGGGCCTTTTAAATTTTGCCAGGGATCTCGGCTATCAGGATCTAAACGAAGGATATGTGTCGAAATGCCACCTCTGTTTGGATATCCGCAAACATCTCGATTCCGCAGGTGATTATGATGACCTCAGGCCAAGAGAATTTTATGAACAGCTGAAATCTGAACCTTTTTAAATACATCAACGTTTCACTACCATCCCCTCCAATCTGAAATCCGCATTCCGAATTCCCCAATCCGCAATTAATTAGCCCTAAACCTTTTTTATAGACTTATCCAAAAAATAGCATTATGTTGCCGTTTATTCTCTATGGTCTATTTCCCCCAATTCTTTGTTCGTCCGTTATCGGATAGGAGGCCTTTATGATAGAGTCGATCCGTTTTAAATTGAATGGTCGCCCGGTAAACCTGAAAGTAGACGGTGAGCGGACGCTGTTGTGGGTTTTACGCTCCGATCTGGGCGTAACCGGCCCGAAATACGGCTGCGGCGAAGGGATATGCGGCGCCTGCACAGTGCTTGCCGACAATGTCGCCGTGCTTGCCTGTCAGAAAACCATAAAGGAAGTCGACGGCAGCGAGATTACAACCATCGAGGGGCTCGCCCAAAACGGCAAATTGCATCCGCTTCAAAAAGCCTTTGTCGAAAATGCCGGTTTCCAGTGCGGCTATTGTACACCCGGAATGATCCTCAAAGCCTACAGCCTGCTGGCCGAAAATCCCACCCCGTCGCGGGACGAAATCATCGCCGGCATGGACGACAACCTGTGCCGGTGCGGCGCCCACACCCGGATCGTTGCGGCCATCGAAACCGCTTCCCGGGAAATGAAAGGGGGAATGAAATGATGCCGTCTTCCGCTATGAATCGTCGTGAATTTCTGAAGCGCCTGGGTGTTTTAGGCGGAGGGGTCATTATCGGCTTTAACACCCTGGATCGCCTGGCCTGGGCGCGCAGGCACCGCACCGGTTTCCTCGGTGGCGGAATCCCAACCGATTTCAATGCCTTTCTGAGGATCGGAACCGACAATCGGGTTGTTCTTTATACCGGAAAGATCGAGATGGGTCAGGGTGCCATGACCTCTATCCCCCAGTTGCTGGCCGAAGAACTCCATGTGAATTATGACGCGGTGGATATTGTGATGGGGGATACCGATCTGTGCCCCTGGGATGCCGGAACCTTCGGCTCCCTTTCCATCCGCCATTTCGGTATATTTCTTCGCGAGGCTGCGGCTGAGGCCAGGGGGGTTTTAATGGAGTTGGCAGCCGATCATCTGAAATCTCCCATCGGTCGTCTGGTGGCTCAAGATGGATACGTGAATGATACGTCAAAACCGGGCCGCCGTGTGAGTTACGGGGAACTTACCAGAGGAAATATCATCGAAAAACATTTAAATGATGTGCCGCCTTTAAAAGCATCTTCCAAGCTTGAAACCATGGGGAAATCATTCCCGCGACGGGATGCGCTTGAAAAAGTAACCGGAGCTGCCAAATTCTCAGGCGACATCCGGCTTCCGGGGATGCTTTATGCGAAAATACTCAGGCCGCCGGCCCATGGGGCTAAATTCATTAAGGCCGATATCGCTCCGGCCAAAAATATAGACGGTATTCAGGTTGTCGAAGAAGGTGACTTTGTCGCTGTTCTGCATAAATATCCCGATGTTGCCGAACAGGGGCTGGCACAGATCAAATCCCGGTTCGACCGGCCCAAAACCGGTGTCGATGACAAAACGATTTTTGATCATTTGCTCAAATCGGCCCCGGATCCGGAAGTCGCTTCTCAGGGCGGAAGCCTCAAGACCGGTGAAAAACTGGCTTCAACGGTGATAGAGGAAACGTATTTTAACAGTTATGTCGCCCATGCGCCCATCGAGCCGCACACGGCAGCCGCCGAATTTGATGGGAAAAAACTCACGGTCTGGGCTTCGACCCAGACTCCCTTCAGTGTTAAAGATCTTATAGCTGAGCAGTTAAACCTGTCGGCGGATAATGTCCGCGTTATCGTGCCTTATGTTGGCGGCGCGTTTGGCGGGAAATCGGCTTCCGGGCAGGCTCTGGAAGCCGCTCGTTTGGCCAAACGCATCGGGAAACCGGTGCAGGTGGCCTGGAGTCGCGCGGAAGAGTTTTTTTACGACACCTTTCGGCCGGCTGCCATTGTTAAGATTAAATCCGGGCTCAACAGCGCCGGCAGAATTACCTTCTGGGATTATAACGTATACTTCGCCGGCATGCGGGGAAGTAAACAATTCTACGAGATACCGCATCACAAAGAGAAGGTCTACGGGCGCTGGCGCGGATCAGCTCGAAGACATCATCCTTTCGCGGTCGGCCCGTGGCGGGCGCCGGCCAACAACACCAACGTCTATGCCCGCGACCTGCATCTGAACCTGATGGCTGCCAAAGCGGGTGCGGATCCGCTTCAGTTTCGCCTCGAGCACCTCAAGGACAAACGCATGATCAACGTCCTGAAGGCTGCGGCCAGGAAGTTCGGATGGCAGCCCATAAAGACGCCCAGCGGCCGGGGGTATGGCATTGCCTGCGGAATCGATGCCGGCACATACGTGGCGTTTATGGCGGAAGTGGAGGTGGACCGCAGCAGCGGCAATGTGAACGTCAAGCGGGTGGTTTGCGCCCAGGATATGGGGGTTGTGGTTAACCCCGATGGGGCGGCCACGCAGATGGAAGGCTGCATCACCATGGGGTTGGGATACGTGTTTACCGAAGAAATTCACTTTAAGGATGGAGAGATTTTCGATCTTAATTTCGACACCTATACCCTGCCGAAGTTTTCGTGGCTTCCGAAGATTGAGACCGTTATTTTAGAAAACCCGGAGCTCGCCCCCCAGGGTGGCGGGGAACCCGCCATCATCGGTATGGGCGGGGTAATTGCAACGGCCATCTATGATGCCGTCGGGGCCGCGGTGTTTCAACTCCCCATGACACCCGCAAGGGTTAAATCAGCGATGAAGCAGGCGTAATGGAAATTAGTCATTAAGACGGAATCCATCATGCTGAGATATCCGTATCATATCTGCAATTTTGCCAATATGTATGTATTCTTCATATATCTCCAGTTTCAGAACCCTCGATTATTATTGACTAAATCCCATTGATTCAGGTATAAATGCATCCAGACGATTTCTGATTCTAAAGCTCCATCTGAGTTAGAGAAGTCTTCAAAGCACAGAATCGACCCGATTTCGCGCCTGACGCTTGCGTTCCTCCAAAAATTACACATACCGCGTACATCTGCTTAAAACCCTTACAAAAGGAGGTGTATGATGCCTACATATGAGTTCTATTGTGAAGAATGCAAAAAATCTTTTAGCATAATTCTTTCTATTTCCGAATATGAAAAAGAGAAATACAGTTGCCCAAAATGCAAGGGCAATAAATTAAAACAACAAATTTCTGCCTTTCAGACAATAACTTCAAAAAAAAGCTAATTATTAATCAAAAGCGCTTCTCAACAAATGAGATTAATATCACAAGTTGGCCGCTTTGGTGATATTCTCACAATGTATCAAAACTTGAGTCTTTTCACCCTTCCAGCTACGCTGCCGTTAGAACCACATGGAGAAGCCATCAAATTAGATTCAAAAGTCCTGGAGGAATATACCGGAAGATACATATTAATGGGCAATGTATGAAACAAATTTGCGACAGAATCAATCACAAAATCACCACCCTGCCACTGATTATTACCACACTCTTTGTTTTGATCATCTCGCCATTGGCCCGGGCAGACAGTTTTGCCCAGTTAAAGGGTTACTGGCAGTGTCAGGAAGACGGTTTGCAGTCTTCCCTCGAGTTCAAGTCGAGGGAACAGCTCTTATACAACGGACAGGCCGCAAGTTACCAACTCACACCTGGAGTCCTCCAGGTCCAAGAGGAGCAAGGTCTGGTAAACTACTTATTTGAGCTGGAAGGAGATTTCCTCTTGATACTTTCACCGGACGGATCGGTCACGCAATGCCAAAAAGCGATAAAACCAAAACAGACTGAAGCCCAACAAAAGTCCGGAAAAGGCACGGCAACGACGACTCGGACGCAATCGAGCGATCAGGCCTGGCCTCCGCCTTACATGCGTCCTCCAGGTCGAATTGATGAATACAATCCAAGCGCCCAGGCACTATTGTACAAATTTGCCGGACGATGGGACCACGTTACCAGCCATACACTCACCAACCTATTTCTGAAGCCTGACGGCACATATGAAGAGGCTTACGAAGCCGGCTATAGTGGCGTATTTAAAAACCAAGGTGGCTATCAGACCGGCAATTGGGGTGCGGCAGGTACACAGCAAGCACGGGGACATTGGAAAGTTGAGGGTGGGTTAAGGCAAGGCAAGCTTTATTTGTTGGATCAAAATGGCAGACAAGGCGTAATCCATTACAAAGTGCATGTAAAAGGAGGCGAGGTCTTCTGGGGAGAGTATTTCTTTAATGGCAAACTCTATAGCGTGAAATACATCTATAGATAAGAACCGCTGAAAAGCCCTATCGGGGATCGTCCAACAGGACATGCTGCCTAGACAGAATTTAGGGGTTACTTCCTGCGGTGGGTGCCAATGGTCCAGTTTCGGGCGTTTTTCACGTAATCCCGGACCTCAGCGTCACTCCTGAAGTCTTTTGACCCGCAATCGTCGTAATGGATCATTTTTTCCTGGTCCCGCATGAACTTGCCGCTCGGTTGAAGCGCCGGGTATCCAAGGGCCATCATGTCATAGGGTTCCATCCAATGGGGGATTCCCAGCAGATCTTTGACCATGCAGCCGGTAAAGGGAGTTGCTATGGCCGATACCCACTGGGAAGCCAGTCCCAGAGCGGTGGCCGCAAGATGCATGTACAGAAAGGCACTCGCCAGGCCCGATGTAAAAACCATCTGGCAACGCGTTTTATCGTATCGCAGCCCCATCGGAAGTCCCTGTTTGGTTCTCGGATCACCCAATAAAATGATGAATACCGGTGCGGTGGTGAAATCCATGCCGGCATCAACAACACCGGAAGTCTTCCAGGGTTTTCCCTGCCATGGCTCCCGGGTCGCTTCCATGCTTTTGGATTGGGCCCAGTAAGCTTTGATGTATTCAACGATCTTATCCCGCAATTCAGGCTTTTTTATCACGACAAACTCCCAGGGCTGCATGTTGAAACCGGAAGGCGCCCAGCGCGCAACCTCGATGATTTGATCGATACATTCATCCGGAATCGGATCAGGCTTGAAGCGCCGGATACTTCTCCTTCTTTTCACCAAATCGAGCAAGCTGTCATAATCCATGGGTATCCTCCAGAATTTGATTCACCACCTTAATTTTACCGCTGCCGCCCACGAGAAATTCCTTTTTCTGTCGGCCTTGCAATATTAGTGGAAGCGTCATTTTTTGTCCAGGGACAAAAGATACTCGTGTTGTGCCCCATAAAAATATTACAAAAGCCGTGTGTAATTTTTAGTTTTGTTGAGTTCTTTACAGGTTTCTGGCCACTGGCGACTGGCTCCTGGTAGTTTCTCAATGTGTCACCTGTTTCTAGAACCCTCATTTTTGATTGAAAAAGCCAATCGATTTGGATATAAATGCAAATAAAATATCTCTGATTCTCCTGTTGCAGCTGATCCCAAACGGTTGTCCATTTTTAGAATCGAACCCAACTTCTCATCTGATTTTGCATTCCTGCGAACATCCCATATTCTGATTCACTCTGTTTGAAACCTTAACAGTGGAGGCGCCATTATGGCAGAAGAAGGTTTTAAACGTAAACTTGCAGCCATCCTCAGCGCAGATGTCGAGGGTTACAGCCGCCTGATGGATGATGATGAAGAAGCAACTGTTCGAACGCTAACCTCCTACCGGCATGCGATGACAGACCTTATCCAGCAATACCGGGGCCGGGTGGTAGATTCTCCCGGTGACAACATCCTGGCAGAATTTGCCAGTGTCGTGGATGCGGTAAACAGTGCGGTCGAAATCCAGCGAGAGCTTGCAGAAAGAAATGCCGATCTACCTTATAACCGCAAGATGGAATTTCGTATCGGCATCAACCTGGGTGATGTCATCGAGGAGGAGGGCAGAATTTACGGCGATGGTGTCAATATCGCCGCCCGGGTGGAGTCTCTGGCTGAGGCGGGAGGTATTTGCATATCCGGTAGGGCCTATGATCAGGTAGCCAATAAACTCGGATTGGAGTACGAAAATCTCGGTGAGCA
>WOR8_10000206_pt1 | contig 59809 bp, 85 predicted proteins | sample DeeMarSeWOR38_10_FD_19890 | JGI IMG/M metagenome (IMG submission 19890)
ATAAATTGCTGATGAGATGGAATTAATCGATTGGGAACTTCCATCGTATTCCTTGCCGGATTTAATCTCATTGCATAGTATGGGTCGTTTGGATTGTATGGAGTAACCATTTTAAATCTCCTTAAGTATATCTTTGAATAGATCTTTGAAGTTGGGTTTGATAAAGTGATGGACTTGAAGACCCTTCTCCCATCTGCTCAATCTGCATTCCTAATGGTTGCTGAGAGAATACCCCCATGGCAGCCTTATAATCTGCAAGTGCCTTGTCCCATTGGGCAGACCAGTTTGTTTTTGCAACTTCTGCCTTTGCCTTCCATCCAATATTATATTTTTCGAGTTCATCTCTATAGGATGCTCTCGCCTCTGCCCTCGCCTGCTGGCCTGCTGTAGCAGAAACCTGAGATACAGCACCACCAACACCTTCAAGTGCTTTATTAATAAACAATGATCTCGCGTTCGGGTTGTCGAGTGACTTTGAAGAAATAATTGCCTGAGATGTTGAGCGTCTTATCTGGGACATCCCCGGTGCCATATACTGAGCGCGCAATTTTTTTTCTTCACCCTTATCGTACTCAGGAGGTTTATATTCTCCAAGTTTTAATTTTTCAGGTGTCTCCAGTGTTGGTCTTTCCATTGCTGGACCACTGTATACTGCTGGCATAGGAGCACCTGCACCTCCTCCACCCTGCTGCGCTTTCCTGATATCTGCCGGGCTGCCATACCTCCAGGTATCCATTCCACCTCCACCCTGATTGCTTACTCCACTCGTTGCCCGAACGTCTCCAGGTTGCGGATTTGGACCCCAATAGGTTCCCTGTGCATAAGTCTGCCCTGGAGTAAGATTTGTCTTAGCAGAATAAGAAGGTGTTGCGTAGTTTGTGCTTTCGACAGTTGACGTTACACCTGCAAGCCTCTGGGCAGGACTCATTTGTTCCCAAGTTAATTGATCTGCCATTTTTACTCCTTTTCACCCCCACATCCATTTCTCGTTATTGTTGAACTTTGAGACCTCAATTCATGCTCCCATTCTTCAAGTGACTTAGTGCTGTATTCCTCATATCCACAATTAAGCCAATTTCGGCATAAGACTTGAGTTTTATATTTACCACCAACTTGATCGCAATTCCTTGTATTTACTGGCAATATAACTAAAGGAAGATTGCATTCTGGACAAATAAATTTTACAAAACCTTTTGGAGGTTCGAATCTTTTTTTTGAACTTATCTTTATCTGCTCTTGACGATAGAGAACCCATTCCTTAAATTCATCTGTTGTTATTTTCATGTTCTCTATATGTGTCAAAAGAGAAAACAAATCTTGCGCTAAATCAAATCGAAATACTGCAAGATCGATATCTAATTTTTCAAGTCGTTTTCTGCTTAAACTCATATTTCCCCCTTAAGGTGGACAATTCCACTCATAGTAACTCGGTGTTCCAGCATTATATGCTCGACAGGATGTACCCGTCGCATCGTTGTTGCAGCATGGAAATACTCCACTCCATCCTGCTCCGACAATATATTGACACTCAAAATCTACGCATTCAGATCCACTACCACCCCTTCCAAGGCATCCTATTCCACCCGTTGCACAATTACAGGTTACAGAACCAGAGCAAAAATATGCAAGCGAATAAGATTGAGTATTTCGTTTTCCACCGACAGTTCGTGTAAAACCATCTCCGTCTGATGGACCTGGAACAACACAATTGTTATTTACAAAATCCCACTGACCAACGGTTGATCTTACCTCAAATTCGACAGAGTCACCACAGGCATCTGTTACCGTTATCGTGGCAGTTCCGCACGAACTCGCGCCTGCATTCAAGGTATTATTTACATCATTTGTGCTTGCGTCATCTAATGTAAAATCCGTTCCACTTACAGACCACGAATATGGTGCCTTTCCTCCCTGTACACTTATTGCTGCACTTGAACTTTGCGCTATTGTCTCTGGATAGCTATCTGTTGCCAGAGGAGGATCAGCCGGACAACAATCACTGCATTCAAAAATATTGACATTGCTATCTCCAGGGACACCAGGAAATGCAATCATCAGCATCTCTATGGTAACCATTCCACTCTTTCCTGAGTCAACCTTAATTGTCCCTTTTACACTATTTGTTCCGATTCCTTCTGTAATTGATACCGTAGCGTCCGGCCCATTAAATGTTACATCATATCCAAATATAGGATGCGTTCCCGTAATTTCAATGTCTCTTGTTTCACCTGGGCAATAGCATGAATCTGTGTCTGCATTAAAAACATATACACCTGAGTCTGACGGATCTTGAAGATCCCAAGAAAAATCTCCGCGAGGTCCACCTGGACCAAAATCAATTCCACCAAATGGACCATCCCATGCTTCTTCCATCTCTGGATAGTATAGAGTTGAATCGTATGGTTTCTTCATTTCAGACTGAGTGATATAATCTAACAATGCTCTTTCAATTACACTCAGTTTAGATTTTTGATAATTGAATTCAGCAAGTCTCGGATATGCATTTGTAATTGAATTCCACATTTGCTTTGCTGGAGGTGTCCTTATAAAATCTGGATACTCCAGTTTCGATATATATGGACGCTTTCCTGTTTCGTATTGTGCCATTATCCAAGCTGCTCAGAAACCTCTGCAATGATACCCATATCATAAATATAAAGCGATTCGTCGAGAGTATCATCGGTAATTGTAAACGAAATCCACGGCGTCTCTCCGGCCTTTAACAGATGCCTGTTCCTGGCCATTGTCTCACTTGCATTCTTGGCTGCCATAGAACCTGCCCCACCCTGGGTAGACGTATCCGATTCGACATCGTTTTCTTCAAGCGACCATGTGTATGTCTTTAGATCACCCTGGACCTTTACCCTGGTCGACAGTTCAATTAGATTAATAAAGAATGGACCCTGGCTGAATTCCCATATTACCTTACTCTCTATCGCGGTTCCGTTGTCATTCGTTCCGGCATTCATCTGATACAAGAAACCAGATGTCGAACCACCTGAAATCTGAATTGAATGAAGCTGGCCGGTATCGGACGACACATCCCTGAAACAGGACATACTGTCCGCATAAACGTCCTCGTACCAGACACCGTCAGTCAAATCATAACAGAAGAATTTATTGCAGGTCGTTGCCGAATTTCCACTGACAATTCCTATTTTTATCATGTTCTCAGTCGAATCGTATGACAACCACATCTCATTTTCATATCCATTCCGAATGCACTCGCTAAATCTCTCATCAAAATAGTTTTGAATGTCATCTGAGATACCGGTAATAACTTTTCCGTCCGACATGAATACACCATAGTGAGACAAAAAGAAAACCATTGTCTGCGCGTTAACCTGGGTACTTGTCAGCGTTGACTTCGAACCATCGACTACGTCGACAGACTTCGCATTAAGCGTACCCAACTTTGTAGACAAAACAATTTTTCCAAATGTCGATGGACTGTATCCTTCAAAGATAGTTACACACCCACCCTTTGTTCCAAGTTCTTCCTGAAAAACCATGATCTCGTTATAGAAATTCGCAATAGCTTTTGTGGCATTCTCGCGCCCATCACCTGGCTGCAATATCGCAAAATCCGATCCGTTCAATTTCATATGTTCGCCGGACTCTGAAACATAGATATCTCGTGGGAATTTATCAAAAGTGTAAAGTCCTCGGTTTTTCCATGCTCCGCAGGCGTATCCAACCCGGCCAAAATCATTAATGTTAAAGTATGGCATTCCAAGTAAAGATATCACAGTGGATGCATCAACTGTAGCATCGACTGAAATCTGATACCAGTATGCCCGGTACTTTGTGTTATTGAATTGAGTCTTTTCCTCATCAGTTGGTCTCTGCCATGCTAACCATCCTGTCTCAAGAAACTCATTTGTTCCATCAACAAGCTGAGTAAGTGTTGCCCAGGAATCTCCATCCCAATATTTAATTGTCGGATCTGCTCCGGTCGTGTTGGTGGTTGACCCAAAGTCGATATAAACTGCTTCAAGAGGATATGGAGATGCGAAGTAAAGAAAATCTGACGATGTCATTCCTCCGATATCGACTGCATCTCCGGCATAATTATAATAGATCCCATCTGCATCGACATAATGAAATGCTTGAACCATATCGGTTTCGACACTATTCCAGACATTGTGTAGCGGAACTGTGCTCGTAGAACCTGACACATAGGTTCCGTACGTCAACTGGGAGACTTCGCAGTTTGCTATTGATCCATTGTCTGCGGTGTAAACTTTGTACCAGAATCCACACTGACCAAACATATATCTTGATTGCTCAGTTGTCCTGGACGATGCTAAAGTAGACATTGTCATTGTCCCGGTCTGGGCAAGCGGTTTTCCACCGGATGCCGTCCCGTCTGTTACTGTCAATGTTGACCATGCCGTTCCGGTCCAATAATCAACCTTCATTGTCGTTGCAGCAGCATCATTGGCAGTGTCTATTGTCCAGTTAAGGATGTTCATCGGAACCTTTGTCATGATATAAATTGCGTCAAAGTCGTTTGTATAGTCACCTATATCTATTGCTACGGTCGTCGAGGTGTCCCTGTCGATTAGCGTAAATGTTCCGTCTACACCACCTGCCGGAAAATGATCATGTGCTGCTGAATCTTTTACAATGATAAATGCTTCAATTTCCTGGTCAACGCCTGCATATATCTGGTGCTGATCAACGCCATTCGCATAAAGCATATAATCGTTCACAACACCGAACGAAGCAGGAATAGATCCACTTGACCCGGTATGGATAACTTCCCCGAAATCACCGGTAAACTGAGTCGGAATTGTCATCGTTGTATCTTGCTTATAGAGATCATCATTTCCGTATTGGACGAATAGTGCCTGTTCAGATCTCTTTCCTTTCGATAGCTGAAATAGATTTTTTATTGAATCTGACGAAGCATTAGTCGCGACTGTTACCAGGTTATCATAACCCTTCCTGGTTTCAAAACCTGGGTGCCAGCATCTCATATTCTGAACGAGTGACTTCTCCCCAAAAGGAATAAGCGGACGTTCACGAATCGTGACCATTCCGCCTCTCATAGGAATGACGAGAAAGTCTCCCTTAGAAGTCTTCTTTATTCGGTAGTTATCCATTAAAAACTCCTCCGCCACCGAATCCTCTGGATCTATTCTTTGAACCACCTGTAAATGCCAACTCAGGCTTAACGTGATAATCGTCTATATTTCCTCGACCCCTGTCAACTTCCTGTTGGGCATTGTCGCGCTCCGCCATATAGAGACCATGATAATAGTCTCCAAGTTCTGGGTTTGACCATCTCTGATTTGTCATTCTTAGCATCTTACTGACGATACCAAATGTTAAAGCCTCCTGGTACTTGCTAAACATAAATCCTGGAGCAGTCGTTGCGTTGAGTGCCGGTCTCAGCCACACGCGAACCTTCAACCCGTCTGTAGATGCAACAGAAGGTGTATCGATAAGATATATCTTTCCGTCCAACTCATCGAAGAAACACCTATAGGGTACCGGGGCAGAGTCGCGGTCTTCCCAGGTCTTGTCGTATTCATCTAAATATTCTCTGGATTTTATTCCAAGGGGGGAATATAGAGAATCGTCGGCACCGTCCTCCTTAAACTTTGCGGAGTCCAGACCTATTACTTCTCCTGCGTCAGTGTTTGTGGTTCCAGGGGTGAGGGTATATGATTTTGTTTCTGCAACAATAGATATATCGTCAAGCGTTTCCTTCCAACAATGGGTCCAATCGCAAAAGTCCCTGAACGTGCGGACGGTAGCGCGCAGTAATATTGCTGCCTCATTTGTCGCACCTGAAACATAATCCTCGACATAGGTGTCGAGGGTCGTCAAGGCAGTCCCTGCCATTGTCTACCTCCTATTTTTTATAGAGAGAATTCGACGAGGCAAGGGTGGCAAGGATGGAATGCGCCTGCTGCTTCATTTCATCAAGTTGATCCATTTGAAGCAGAGATATTTCATATTTCCGCAGCATATATTCTTCTACACTCGACTTCTTCTTAAGTCTGTTTATTTTTGTAACTTCCTCTTTAAGAAGATCTTCCTGCGTAATTTCAAGTTTTCCACCCTCTCCCGTTGCGAGAGGAGAAACAGTATCTGAATCCAGACTGTCGAGGATTACATTATCCTCGTCTTCATCTGAAACATACCCATCGTCTTCAGCATTGGCCTCATCTCCAAGGTCTTCCTCAAATTCTTCGCGTTCGCCTTGACCATGGTAATTCGGGTCTTCCATATATTTCTTTGCTTCTGCCACGGTGATCGGACGCATGTCCGGTTTGGTAGCAAGGACCTCTGTCCATATATAAACGTGAGACCTCTGGCCTTTTCTCTCTTGAAGTAAATATTTAGGATGTCCCATTTTATCCCCCTTTTAATGGATATAGGGAGGCCGATCCTACCCATGGAAATCACCTAAGGATGTCCCTGGATCAGATCTCGGCCTCCCTGATTATTGGTGATGGATATTACAGACTCTGGTCTACGAGGAAACCCCATGCGAATACGGTGAATACCGCAGTGTCGTATGTGATGTTCGACGTAAAAGTAATGTCAATCGTACCATCGGTGACAAACATATCTCTGGATGCATCGAAAGAACCGTCGAGGGCAACAAGGCCGGGAAACCGGCTATCTGCCGTCGCCAGGTCATCACTAAAATAAGCATTCGGATCGGCAGCAGAAGCGTCAAGGACGATCTGCGTTTCCGTCGTGCTCGTATTTCCGTAGGTGATATTCGCAGTCTCACCTTCTGCAGTCGCGATAACATTTCCTACACCCAGAAGAACGAATCCGTCCGGCACCTTGAAAACTTCCAAGACATCATTCAGGACGAAACCGGAAAAACTGGTCAACGGCGTATTCGGTGAGGCAGCAAGTGCCAGTTTGCCGTAGTCAGTCGAAATAAGGGTCGGAAGATCAATTTTCTTCTGCATGGTAATCATGCCGGGTGCCTCGTACGGAACGCCTGCGCCCAAACCCAAAAAAGTATATTGTGCCATTTTAAAACCTCCTAATAAATTTCAAACAGCAGGCCGGGTTTGTCCCTAATACAGGGACTCCCCCGACCCACTGCCGGGGGGATTCCCGTTACTGATTAACTGGATTTGCGGATGTACAAGTCAATCAACGACTCGGTCTTCAGCGTGTTCCAACCGAATACATTGAGACCGCGAACCAGGGTACCAAAGGTACTTTCGGCGCGGAGACTTTCCATCTTAGTCATCTGGGCAGCAAAAGATATTGCCGACTTGTGACCAAACATGGAGTGATATGCCGTGTATCCACCATCAGATGCGGTGGAAATCAGGTTTGACTTGTAAAGCGTAAAGGTGTCGATGACACCCAGTCGGCCATTGCGGAGAATGCTCTGACCGTCGCCGGACAGTGATGCATCCTTAAGATCAGACTTGAGGATCATGCCGCAGGCCCAGGCCGGGAGCAGACCCCAACGGTCTGTCTCAGGAACGTTCTGCTCGTCGAGGACGGTTCCACAGTCAACGATGACTTCAAGGATGTTCGCTTTCGTAAGCGCAAGGATGTCGCCTGTGGTTCCAAGATCGATGTCGCCGGATATCGCACCAGCACTTGTGCCTTTATTAGAGGCATGGGCATCGGAATAGACATCGGCCAAGAAATCGGTGTCGACGGAAATTTTCATCTGCTGAGACGCATCACGACTCCAGGAGTCCATGAGCGCGATATCGGTTTGATGCTTATCGATATCATCACAGACGAAATTAAAGTATTTTGCCCTGTCAATGGGCAATTCTACGTTCGGGGCTTCAGGACGTTGAATCTGAAGACTCTGTCCCTTGACGTAATTGCGGATAGCTATATCCGGCACCGTACGAATAATGACCTTGTCGCCTTGATCTTTGATCTCGCCTTCGTAGTCGGTATTCGAAATGGCTGCAATTACGGTTGCCTCATAAAATTTAACCAAAAGTTTTCCCGACCAAATTTCGGGAATGAAAGTACCGGAATATTGCGGATGACCGGCTGCAACTGAAACTGCCATGATAGACCTCCTTAAAAATTATATTTATACAGGTCCATCAGGTCGGGAAGAAAAGTGAGGGGGGGGTGGGTAAATTATCCCTGTGCTTTCCTTGCTGCCATAAGACCTTTCTGAAACCTGCGTGATATTTCGTTAAAAACCTCAAGATTATGAGGACTCGGTTTTTTGGCGTAATTGGTAGACGCTTGAGTGACTTCCTCCTGAGTAGGATATGTCTCCGGTTCCCTACCCGTATCAGAAGCAGTGGTTTCCTCAGGCATTGCCTGCGATGATAAACCCGTCTGGTCAACTATATTGGTGTTTCCGACCTTCGGGGCAGGCTGAACGGTTTTCTTTCCTACCTCAATACCGGTAGCAACTCCGAATTCTCTGATGATAGAAGCAGCCTGAGGTGCGCGCAAGTTCTGCACCGCAAAGTCATACATCTGTTTCCATTCATAACCGGATCTTGGATCTACACCCAATATCCAGCCCTGGAACTCAGGTGAAACCGTGACTTCTCTCCACTTCGGAACTTCAGAATCGAGGGACTTGTAAAACTTCTCCTGGGCAGACTCAAATACCATGCTTTCAAGTCTATCCATGCGAGGATTGTTCTGCGCCGGAGCATCCTGATTCTTCAATCGCGACATCAGTGATTGGATGAGATCGGCCTGCGCGTTCATTCCTTCTGCCATGTAAACAATCTCGTCACCGTACCCGGCAACGCTGTCAAGATCTATCTTTTTGATCTTGGTGGCATCAATAACAGGAACATTTTCGGCTGCCGGTGCTTCGGACTGCCGGTGCTGAAATGCGCTAAGTTGCTCTGCCTGGTGATTAACCAGATTCTGAAGATTCTGCATCCCCTGCTGCAAAGATTTAATCTCACCATCCTTTGCGTTAAACATCCCCTGTAAGACATCATACTTGTGTTTCCAGTTCTGATTGTCTTCCGGCAGTGGTTCGGCCTTCGTCGGTTCCGGTTTAGGTTTCACTTCTGCCGGGATGTCTTCGCTCGGATTGTCAACTATGACATCCTCTGCTTCAGGTACGGCAGGTGTCTCACCTCCTGCCAGCAATTCATCAGCCTTTTCTCCCTGTACTTTAACAGCATCAGGAATTTTGACCTGATGAGAATCTTCTTGCTTTCCTTTGCCTACCCTTTTCCTTTTTGCCATTTTAAGCCTCCTATTTCCGATTTGTCTATCAGACAGTGTTCGTTGGCATATAAGGATCATGCACTCGGCAGTATTCCCTTATGCCGGGAGACAATTCCCCCTAAAAAAAACAGTATCTATATATTGGTCATATGTCAAGTAAAAATCAAGTGTTATGACATAAAACCTAAAGTTTTTCAGTATACATTATGGTGTATCCATCTTCAAGATGATATTCATCAAAGATCGGATATCCTACAAACCCACCGATTTCATTACGATTATAGACGTATATCCCTGATCTCCATTCATCTTCTTTTTCTTCATACATGCGATTTTCGACTTTAATATTTTTTTCTTTAAATACGTTATCAAAGTAACTTGGATCTTTTAGACCCCTTCGAAAGTTGACCCCCATAGACACCAAGATGGTTTCAAGTCGTCTACCCTGGAACTCATGAGCATCGGCAGCCGACTTAAATTTCTTATAAATCCGGCCTTTCTTCTTCAAGAAAATCTCAAGATTCAGGATATCCCGGTCCCTGATGTCGTCCAGTGTATCGGTTTTAAATTCATGCGCCATATGATACTCCATATATTTGTTGGGGTTCAATTGGCAATTGGTAAGGTTCTTGATCAACCCTTCTTAGCGCATGTGGAAGGACCTTCTCCGAAAAAAGCATAAGCATATCTCTGGTATCTCCAAGATGCTTTTTGACTGCCTCTAATTCAGATTCGGTTGAATCCTGTTTTCGAGGACCAAACATCTTGACAAGACCATCCCTTAAAGCCTGCGCCATATGCCTGTCCATTCGCAAGAAGTTCATTTCGTTTATCTTAAGTGCTTCACCTTTCGAATGACGGTGTATTTTCCATCCAAAGTCAGACATCTCATATATCTCAATGTAATCAGGTGTGGATCTATAAAAAATGATCTCAACCTCGTCTGTCGCAACACTGTCTCTGATCTCGACCCTTAGGTCTCCGAATAATTTATAAGTTCCTTCTTCAGCCATTCTTACCTCCTTGAATGTTTAATTTGGAGGTATCAACTTTCGGAACTATAATTCGATTATCTTCTTTTCGAGGAGTGATACCGATAGAATGAGAAATGATCTGACCGCTAATTATTGTCATTGCAGGAACGAGATCTACTTTAAAATTTTCCAGGACTGCATCTATGGCATCCCTGGCACCTTCGACCCTATTCCTCTGTTCCTTCGTAAGTTCTGACATAATTCCCCCCTTATTTTTTTATATTATCGGCTGATATAAAACAAAAATTAAAATGGTTAATATTTAAATCATTTGTCACCTACAAATCGCTCATACAGTTCGAAGGTATCGTGGTTCAGCTTCTTCTGCTTGTCGGACATCTTTAAAGCATCGACGATAATGGCCATCAACGTGTCAGAAATTTCGACTTCCTTTGTATAAAACTTTCCCCTGTCTTTATTTGGTTCAATCCAGTTAATATTGCCATTATCTGAATAAACAAACTTAAGCATTTTATTTTCCTTGTCGGAAAACGAAAGATCCTCTCGCAACTTTCTTATCTGCTTAAGTGTTTTAAAGTCGCCTTCCTTCGGAACAACACTCAATAAAACGATTCGTTCTTTAACAGTAACCTTCATAATTTCCCCCTTTTATTTTTTTATGGTTGAGGTACGTCGTCGTATGTAACAACAAGTTTCCCGGTATCGTCAACGTCAGCCTTCTTTACTTTGTGCTGCCCTGACGGTGGCCCGGTAATCACTATATTCAGCGCATCGAAGTCTATCGCATCCGTCCTGCTTATTGAAGACGTTGCATTGTTTATCGCAGTCACTATATCGTCGTCCGTCAGTGCCTGTGCATTTGGGTCCAGGGTAATTGTTTGGAGTGCCATTATCCTTCTCCTCCTCCCCCGTTTTGTGGTTCTTCGTCTTCGTAAACTACCTTAAGTTTACCATTTTCTACATAAATCTTTTTAATTTGCTTTCCATTATCTGGTATATCTTTAAAGGGATTAGGGACACCACTCCATCGTGGTGCATTCCATGCCATAATTCCCCCATATTAGACATCATATTCGTCAATTCTAATCGTGACTTTAATAGTCCATTTTTTACCAACTGGACATTGTTCGTCAACATGATCGGTTATATCGCCTGCAGATCCAGTTCTGATTTGCACTCTTTCTCCTGCCAAAATTTCTATCTCGTCGTAGCCAACCAATCTCCTACCTTTTTCATACTCGGTTAGATCCATTTTTATAATCCTTGTTTAAAGTATTGGAGTTGCCCATTTGGACAACTCCATTAATTTATACAATTAAGCAGCAAAGAATGGAATAAGATAAGTAGTTCCGTTAAGAGAAATCCTTATACTTCCATCACTATCGCCACCATCCGTATCAACGGCACCTCCATCAAACGGGGTCTTGTTGGCATCGGAATCCGTATGGATAAAATTAGTATATCCACCAGTTCCATTGAAACCCAGGACTGATGTTTGTATATTATCAGTCGAGCAAAAAATATGGTAATGGGTTCCATTAAGATTCCCACTTCCATGCAACTGAGAATCCAACCATACAACAGCAGACAATGACCCACTGGCAAGTTGACAGTTCGTGTTACATCCGATTTTAAACCATGCAGCAAACATACCGGCAGTCAGATCTCCACCTCGTGTTTTTAAAATTGCTGCTTCACTTCCACCGACACTTCCCAGGAATGCCATAGACTGCATACCCTGGATTGTAGGTGTTCCAGTCGTATTGGTAGCTTCAACCAAATAAGCTGCGCCAAAACCTTTTCCGTCTTCGCCGGACGTTTTGATGTAAGATCCGTAACCAATCAGGAAGTCATCCTCATCTGTCTCGGCACCAATTGTACAAACTTCAGTCGTCGCACCGGCTGTATCCAATCGACTTGAATAACTACCCATTCGGATTGCCTTTCCACCACCAGTTAAGCCGGAAATGTCAATACCGTCATTTGCTCCAACTGCAGACAGGTTAATCGCATCGGTCATTGCTCCAGTAATTGAAATTCCGGTTGTCATTGCACCAGACAATAGTAATCCGGCGGTCTGGTCGGAATTTCTAAGGGTAGACATTACGATTTCATTGACAGTTAAAATGCCAATATCTAATTGTTCTCTCCATGCCATGATAATTCTCCTTTTTTGGGATAAATTGTATTAAGGATTCATCCTACTCTGATTCCATTTCAGTAGGTTCCTCACTTCCCTCGCCAATTTCCCCCCAACTATCAAAACACTTATCACACAACCTGGTAAGTCTCATGAACTTCCATGGTAGTGTGACGTAAATTACATAAGATTCTTTTCCGCATTTGTCGCATAAAGTCACTTTAATATACCATATATTTCATATTTGGAATATTAATATAACACGACAATTAAACTGTCGCGATAGCAATTTTTAATTGTGACATTTATGGACTTATTGTATCGCGATTCGGTGGCAACTCGTCTCGCTCCTTAAATCTTTTCAGGACATCTCTGGAGAATGCAATGGCATCCCTGATTTCCTGAAGACACATACTTCCACCCTTAATCTTTTCGGATTCAAGACCGGCAACCCGGCAGGCTGCCAATGCAAGATTTGTGCCATTACGTTTAATGTAATCGAAAAGCAAAAGAAAGTCGTCGTCCCTTAAAAGCCTATCGATTGCCTCAAGTTCTTTACGATTGAATGCCTCTAACATACAATCCCCCTTTGTATGATTTAATTGTATCGTACGATCAACAAATCAATCCAACGATAAAGGCAACCACGGCAATCCCGGCATCGATGGACAGGCGGACCCGGTTCATTTTGATCCACATTTTGACCTTTGCGGAGATTCCCTCAAGTTCATCGTAGGCATCTTTTGCCTGAGACACACGATAGCGGATTTCACCCTCAACTGCTTCTTTTGTTTCGTCTAACATAACTACCCCCTTTAGTCTATCGCGACATCACTTCGCGGTATTTTGGTGTTTAGCTGACCTTTCAGCAATTCAAAAAAGTTTTCGCAATGCATCGGAATTCCTTGCCGTATCAGGCTTGTGTCGAATTCATTCAAGAATGTTTCCATGTCATCGTTATTGCTAAATCTTATGATGGCACATATATCATTCGTTCCTTCCTCGTCAAGCAGATCAAAGACGACACCGATTGAAGCATTGACTTCGTCTACCCATACCAACGGAACTTCAATATTGTCACCGTTCCTTTTTTCCTCTGCTACCCAGAAATAATCCTTTTCAGGAAAGAACTGTTCGGTCAAAAACTCGGTCTTGGTGGCATAGGTTTTATAATATTCGGCCAATAGCGCAGGATGCTGCTGAACGGTAGCACATGCAAGCATAATCAACGAAAACGCTAATGCAAATATAATTTTTTTCATTTGTATTTTACCCCCTTCTTTTTTGACATTCCGGCCTCAGAAAGCGCAATAGCCACTGCCTGATCCCTACTGGTAACAATAGGACCCTTCTTGCTGCCTGAATGAAGTTTGCCTTCCTTAAATTTACGCATCTCATGCTCGACACCGGCAGGTCCCTGTGGAACTGGATTATGGATTGCGCCTTTTCCCTCGCGCTCACCAATTACTCTTGTATCGTCCATGTATTTTTTGTATTCAGTTGAAGGGTCCATTATTTCCTCTCTTTTTGCTCCGGTGGTTCCGCTTCTTCCAATCCACGATATACACTGCCTTTAGGACGAAGATAGCCGGAAACACCAGGCTGCCGTTCGCCTGGAGGGGTCGTCCTGGTCGGAGGTGTTTCCTCGGCTGCCTCACCTACCCGAACGTTTCTCTGGGATGCCATTCCGCCACCTTGGATAGTTCCTTCTGTCGGATTGACACTTCTATTAACCTTCTTTATCAGTTTTCCGCCTCTAAGTTCGACATCCTGGGATTTCAAACCGTCTTTATGCATAAATCTATCAGCCATTTTTTAAGTCCTCCAATGTTGGGATTCGATTAATACTTATGGATGGATGGTAATATTTTTGTTTAAAAAACAGTTTCTTACAATTAAAACATCGATACCATCCATTTCCTTCGTGATCTAATATCCCCCGGTGTTTACATTTACTTAATTGCTGCCTGTTCAATATCTGATGCCTGTATCGGCGGAAGTGCTCCACCTGGTTCTCCTCCACCAACCGGGGTAGGACCAGGCATTGCACCAGGTCCAGTCGGCGCAGGCATTCCACCTCCACCCGGCTGCATTATTTGCGCCTGTCGTTGCATCATTGACATTTCAATTCTGGCTGCCAGATCCTGTTCGTCCGGTACCGGGTTCTCTGATAGCTTGAGACCGTTCGCAACCTCTCGCAGAACCCTGGCCCGGCCTTCAAGTCCGATTATCTGCATATCGACATCGTTGTTCGTGATACCCAGGAATTCCTGTCTCCTGGCCTGCAGCATATCCTGGACTACCAGATATTCAGATGCCCTGGCAATAATATTGATGTCTCCCTTATACTCGACATCGTCATCATACATGACAGTGTGAATCCAGGTATTGTAGACAACCTTCTTTATAACCTTGTCGTCGATGTCCATAATGGCATCTTTGATAATCTTGCTGGCTGCATTCAAAAGCATCGATAGACCGTGTGCAGTCTTTCCTGCGCCACCTGCCACACCACCCAGACCCTGTTCGTATGCCGGTACACCTAACTGCTCACCGGCCTGCGTAAAGAAGTGCTTATAGCCTTCCATTAAAGTGCTGGTTACCATCTGTGGCTGGTAGAAATGAATAGCCTCCCTGTTCCTTCCCAACATATCAGACTTGGTGAACCACATCTTCCAAGGATAAATCCTTTGCGGATTTTCAGCGGCATCAAGTCTATCCCGCTGGACTTCAACTTGTGGGCCGGATGCAATGGCAGCATTATTAATTATTGCCCTGGCGAATGCATTACAACTTCTTTGGCAATCCTCCATAATTTCGGGTGGTGCTTCACCCCATACGGAATCATTTGAGGAATCGAAAGATGCGGAGTAATAAGGTTTTTCACCGAACGGGTCCTCGTTTATTCGTGCCATTATAACCCACCGACCCACTAAAATACAAATCGCCGGAACCGGATCTGCCGGATTCGGGATCTTTTTCGCATCAACCCCCCACTGAATCAGGAGATGACCAGGTATGTCTCCATAAAACTCTAAGGCCTCAATGATTGCCTCAGGGTCCTCTTGCTCATTCGGCCTCCCCTCAAGGTTCGCACGTTCCTGGTCGGTCCACAACCAGTCCTTCAGCGCGCCTGACTGATATTGCATTAGAACTTCGTTAATTGCCGGGCTATTGAATCCAGGGACACCCCTCATAGCAAGAAGATCACGCTGTCGATATCGATGTCTTTGGATAAGATAGCCATCCTGTACCGACATGGCACCAGGAGCAAGATAGATATCAAATGGAGACACCCTCTCCCATGTACGCACATACTGCCACTTTAGAACCGGACGGACTGCCCCAGTCTCGTCTTCCTCCCAGGCCAATTTCTTTTTTCGCCTTACGATAGGACCTTTAATGAAAGCTGCCGGGTATGTCGCAAAATCCTTTATGAACCTCGACATCTCCTTGTAGAATCCGCCTTCATGGAAGTGGTCATCTATCCTATTTTCAATTCGGTCTGCCTCCTTTGTGGCAATCGACCTGATTTCCTGCTCATGTGCCTTCCTGAGTTCCTCGACTCTCTCATCTATCGATTCGGGAGTTAGCTTATCGGGTCCGAATACATCAGCAACTTCCTGGACTTCTCTGGCCACCTGCTCACGAATTCTATCCATTGCATCATTTGGCATATCAGGATATGGTGTCGGGTCCAGAGACCATGGTTTGTCGCCTGCCGGAATCATAACGTCCCTGACAAGTGCTTCAATTGTCCGGCACTTCGCATTTGTCAACATCATAAATATCTGAGACCCACCAAATTTTTGTATAGCAGCAAGGTCCCTTGGATCATAGATACCCTTCCTCTGACGGAAACATTTTAAGAGGCGTTCCTCAATCTGAAACTTTGTGGTCTTTGCAGCATCCCACCGGGTCCTTACAAACGCAGAAAGACTTGCGATTTCAGGACGATATTGCATTGCATCGGCCTTCTCGCGTTCCCGGTTTTCGTTTGCAATCATCTCGGTATTGCTCAAGACCCTCATCAAAGATGACTGATTTGCGACTGCCCCATAACCCCCCGACGCATCTTTAGATGCCACAAATGTAGTCGGATCATAGGTCGCAGGAATAGGCATGGTTTAATATTCTCCAGATTTACATAGCTATGCTACGCATATTATAATAAAAACAAACTAATTTAGTATGTCTATTAATACTGGATTGTCAAGAAAAATGAAAGGATTACTGGATTAAATTCGCTGCGAATGGATAGCTTTTAACCAAATTGTATTTGATGCTCTCGGAGAGATAAACATTGCGGCAGGATCAACAGCCTAACAGGCAACACATCCGAATACTATCTTAATCAACCAGACGATACCAGCCATTGCCATCATTCCACATATGAATGCAAATAATAATTCGTCCTTCATCTTACCCTCCTCTTGAGTCCGATTAGGCGTTTGAGTCTCATTAAAAATCTTGGTGCTTGCCTTTTAATATCATGAGCAAAATCAAAAATGAGGAGTAATATAAACACGCACCCCAGGGAATAAATACCACCGACCACGGCAACCCACATGAGTATCCAGTGACCTTTATCAGAAACAGAATTGTCCCTGATATGTCGAACGTCAGAAGAAGGAACTTGTCTGCCAGAGATAAAAACTTTAGCCATTTTTTAGCAACCGTCACCATGAAACATGTGATTGTCACAATAAAATCCTCCCACTTTATAGACCCACTCGTGGTGGCCTGGTCTTTCGTCTGTCGGACCTATCCATTTCATATCAGAAACAATCTGTGCAGGTATAAAACATACACAGGGATGCGTTTCGTCAACCCCTCCACAGATACCCCTTACCAAAGGACATGACCACGGTGGAACCATTTTGTTCAACCTGTCCACCATGTTTTGGGCATCTTCTTCGGCATCAAATTTCATTGCCTTAATCTCTTTGAGTTTATTTTGATCCATTGCAAACCTCCTCGTCATTTTTCTCGTAAAGTTGTTTTTTTTTACGGGACAAATCACCCATAATCTTACAGTGCGGACACCGGGGTCCTATGCCGGGTTCCCGGTGCCACACATTGGTCTCTGTTCCACATCCGCCACATTTCATAATTATATTATACCATACCTTCTAAAAAACAGGTGCAAATTAAATCCGGTCAAGATGGTCAGTCACCGGAAACCACCCCAATTCATTAGCAAATATATGGCATGTCAATCAAATCTTTCGATGTTCCTACCCAGTAACCTTTATAGTCAGACCTGAGATTCCTGGGGTCAAACACCATATCCTTCGGCGCATATCCAAGGCAGGTAATTGTCCGGTGATTCTTTATATCAGCAAGAACCAGGACATACCAGTCGCAGGGTTTCTTGATATGCCATTCGGTAACCAGTAAATTCTTATGGACGTTATTTACAGTCTTGATATCGAACGTGACAAACCGATTGTCGTTCTCCGACCATACCTTGAAATCAAACTTATTTGCCCCCTGACACTGTAGGTCAGGATATACATTCCACATCTTACACATTCCGATTTCGGCTGCCATTGAGTTTTGATTAGATCCTATTGGGTCATCGATTTTAATGGCCCGGTCATGGGCCTTCCGCTTAATATTTTCCTCGTGCCTCCTTCTGCCTACAAACATTGCCAGCTTGTACTCCGCCAGGCATAGATTTGTTTTCTGTCCTTTTCTTACCATACTTCCTCCTCAACTTTTTTCTCCATCTCCTGAGTTTTTTTCGTTCTATCATTATTAAAAAAGAAACTCGACCACCTGCCCATAAAGACTTGAGTACCATCGGTGTCCACCTTATTGCAATATGAATTCTTCCTATCTTCATTCGTCACCCCGTATCGGTATGAACTCCCAACAATGGTCAGATTTATGTTTTTTAACTGACTGTGGAAACCTTGTACAAATACCATCAGGATTCTCAATAGGTTCCATCGGGTTAAGAGGGTTTGAAAATTCATATCCACATTCCCAACACGAACACCTATCGCACCTGGCCTCGACAGTATTGGCCTCTGCCTTGCAAAATCCGGTGGTCCTGGCCGATAATACAACTATCTTCCTCATCTCTTTGTGTTCCCAATGTCGGTTATAATTGCCACAAATGTAATGGCAGCCAGAACAACTATCGCACTCAATAAAATGTATTCAATTGTTTCCATATCTATTAAATAGCAATCGTGCATCTATTTAGCAAGGTTTTTATACCGTTCGCAATAATGCCTCTTTGGGCAGGTCTCACAGAATACTCTGTGCAATCTGGCCCATGCCCGGCTGCTGCTCCAGTCCGAACTCCTCATCCAGTCGGCCCGGCCCGACACCCTGGCATAGAATATACGACATAGTATTATACCAATTAGTATACCAATGATTAAGTCCATCCGCTTGCATCCTGTCCCTGCTGTTCAACTTTCTGCCTGACCTGGATATTCATTGAAGGTCCCTCGTCCCAGTTGTGAACACCATCTATCATGAGCGACATCAACGCAAAGGCATCAGCACCATGCTGGTTGTCGTCCTCCAGCGGAGTATCTCTCCAGCATCCTAACTTGTCGTTCCATTGCTTTCTGAAATTGTCAAGTCTGTCAATACCCTTTTCGCATCTCTCCAGGTCGAACCAGCATAATGGGATTGTCCTCCGTACTGTCTCTCTCTGCATCGCCTTCGAAACCTTTGGACCGACCTCAAACTTAATGCCATGTTCCTCCGCCCATTTGAGTCGAGTTTTGTTGGTAGTGTATTCATGAACCGTGATATCGTGAGGAGCGCACCAACGTCCGTATCTGTATGGTTTTCCATTGATATCCCGAATGTCTTTGCAATAGTCAGCATAATGCATAAGACCTTCTCCTGAGTTCTCGTAATAGTCGATAACATGGATCTCCCTCCCAACCTTTTGAATGTACCATATAACGTTGAAGTCGTCCAGGCCCAGGTCCCAGAATGTATATACCGGAAGTCCTTCTTTGTGTGGTACGCTACAAATCCTACCGGCCTTGCGCGCATCTGACATTTGCCGGGCATAGTATGAACCTTCGATAGATTGATGAAAGGCCTCGTCGGGTGTCATGGGGTGTTCCCGGTACATGAATTCACCCTGAGTCTTCTCCTTCGAAACATACCACCACTTGAATTCATTCGATAGCTTCTTGCCCAGGATTCCCTCGACCTTGTCGAAATACTTTTCAAGTCTCTGTGGTATCGGGACCGGGATGCTTACCCGGTTCTCTGCCTTCTCGTGAGCACCAAAGAAATGGAACTTGTAGTCCAGTTCAGATAGCTGCCTTTTTTCCTTCTGGGCATCCCTGGCCTCCTTTATCATCTCATAGTATCGACCCTCCCGGCCCTCTGCGGTTGATTCAATTGTGACAATCTGACCAGGGTGTATCGTATTGAGCGTTCCTGTGATAACTTCTTCGGCCTTTGCCGGAAACTTAGCACACATCTTACCAAATTCAGAAATATGGACCATTTGGTAGGTGCCAGAACGTCCACTGGTCGTAACTCGTATAGATGACCCATTGTCGAAAGAAAGTACACCGACTGCATCCTGTCTTGCTTTGAGTCCTGCTTTAAGCCAGTTCGGTAGATTATCATGGGCGAATTTTACCTTCTTGACAAAGAAGTCTTTGGCATCCTCTTTGTTGTGCGCGATGATAGCGCAGTGGGTGTTTGAATTGAATAGAGACTGGTCCAGTTGAAGGATGCACATCTCGGTGGTAATCCCATGCTGCCGGGACTTTAGAACGATGTTACAGTACCACATCCCCAGGAACAGCAGCTTCTGGGCATAACGCATCCTGAAGACATGAACAACACCTGCCTCATCGGTTACCTTGTACAGGTTGTCCAGTCTCCAACGCCTGGAGGCCAAACGCTTAACGAGGAGTTCCCTCGCCTCCTCTATTGAGAGGTTCTTGAACTCCTCGCCTAATTGCTCCCAGTCTTCCCTGGAGACGTTAAGATCAGTCTGTGTGCTGCTTGAGGAAGTTTGAAAGGGATTCGATATCTGGAACGAATCGTTTTCGGGAGTGCTCGTCGCCTTTTCGCTTATAGTAGATGATGAATCCATTGTCGATTTTGTCGATGTAGAAAGATTTTAGGTGAAAGCATAGCTTTGGAAGGACACCTTCACCAACCTTCATTACATTGCCGGGAACGATTGAATTTGATCTTTGATGAATATCATCCCCCATACATAATTCTGTAAATAAACACTCCTTGCACAGATATACCGAACTACAATCGCTCTCGTCTGGGCATTCATCACATATTATACCCCTTGACTCGCAGTCCGCGCATGGAGGTTTTTTGCGAAGGTCTCCGTCCGCCCCTAACCGATACATTACTTCTTTGTCTGAACATCCACCAAACTCTTTTATTTCCATGATCCCCCCCTAAACAACGTCTTCGGTTATATCATCGACCTCGTGCTCCACCTCCCATGCCATCTCAGAGACGGCACCCTGGAATGATATGCTCGTGGTCGCAAGGCAGGCCTCCAGATACTCGTCGAGCAACTTATAGAGATCTGCCTCTATTTCTTTAATTGCCCTCAACGCCTAACCACTTCTTGATCTTGGACGTTACCGGAATGAACAGCCTGTCAATATTATTGGTCGCACAGGCCACCGAATGATTCTCAAGTTCTTCCCGTATCATAATTGTATTGAGTCCGTATGGTCTGACTGCATCACATATCGGAGTAAAATTAAAAATAGCATGGAATGCCTGTAATTCATCTTCCGATTCGAATGTTATGGTTAAATCAACGGGATTGAAATTAGTCGGAATGGAATTGCTTGAAATTACTCTCATTTTTTATTCCTTTCATTCTTTTGTATTTTTGCTTTTCTTATGGCTGCAGCCTTCTTGCGTCTCCGCCTGCTGCCCTTGCTCTCGAAATATGAACGTTGCTTGAGTTCTCTCATGAGGCCCAGGGATGACAGCCTCTGGTTGAATTCGCGTATAGCAGCCTCAAGGTTTCGTTCTCCCATCGGCCCAAACACAGGAGGCCGGACGGTAACCACCGGGTTATCAAATATTCTTCTCATGCCACACTCCTTAAGATATCAAGAATTGTTTCTGCGTCCGGCTTAGATCCTGCCAGGTCGGGATGAAGTTCATCGGTAATCTTCATTGGATGCCTGTGCTCACCTATATTGATATACATACATCTGTCCTCTGCAACAAAGCATCGATCTGCGAATACCTTAAACCTCTCCATATCAATATTTGCCATCGTAATTAACCATGCCTGCCTTATTAATTGTCTGATATCCATTGTCTGATTAATTTCCCATATCTCAGGAACAAAGGTTCCGGTATACTGTTTAGTCGCAGTCTTGCGGTAGCTTCCCCCTATTAAGCCCATCAATCTTTGCCAGAATGACCCTAATATCGAAAAACTGATCTCCACCCTTACCCTCCTCGGTTATAATGCCCAGGTTCTTTGCCATACGACCCAATGCCTGGCCCTTATCGTTGAACTGGATCTCCTTGATCACCCTTACAATTTCGGTTTTAGGCGTACCGTCCTTATTGAGTTCTCCTGTCTGCCTAACCACATCCTCATATTTGACAGATTTAATGGCAGCCTGGAGATCCTCCGGCCAATCCTGCACTTCTTTGATCATTCCATTCTCGTCGAGCATTCCAGGAATCCGGTGTGTGGCCAAGAGAGAATCCTCATGAAGGATATCATTTGCAGTCGCAGTCCACTTCTCAACAACCTTCTCTGTGGACTTCTCGGCCAATTCTTCAAGGTAGGCTTTGACCTTGGGGTTCTTTAAGAGTTTGCTGGATTCACTATTCGCCGTTGACTCTTTGCATTTGTATACTTTTCGGTAACTTGCAGTACCATTTCCAGTCAGAAAGTATTCATCGGCAAACTTCTTATGTTTTACAGGTAACCTGATCATGTTTATTCCTCAGATAACAAATCAAAATATAGGTTCTTAGTTGTCATCTTCCCCCCTATTCCCCTCTCGTTTCCGGCATATATTGTTGGCTGCCATAGCTTCTTCCATGACCTCTGTTGCCCATCTCTTGTGATTCTCACAGTGCGGTATAGAATATTTGAACCCATCCCCAGGGAAATGATAGAGGATATAGGTCGCATTCTCAACACACTCTGGATGTCGGCAGAAACCAGTCACTATGCCCTCGTCTATTCGGTAGTCCATTTGAATTCTATTGGAATAGATTTCCCCGGTGTCTTTGGACTCGTTAAAAAACCTTTTTTTAATATTTTGTCCATCAAAGATTTTGTCAGAGCAACATCCTGGAGGCAATAGTCTATGACGGACCCGTACTTTCCCTGTTGGAAATCAATAGGTGCCAGCCTACCATGCCCGGTCTTCTGGGTATTGAAATTTGCCCTGCACATATCGTCGAGACCATACCCTCCATGGGTGGACATATTGAATATGTCTGCGTCCAGGCCCTCTGCCTTCCATATCTCACGAAGAATGTCAAAAGTTTTGTCAGTAAGGTCGAATCCAAATTCGGCTAAAATCAATTGGTTATCGAAATTGTGGCTATTAAACCCGACAACCATGTCAGAATAATTGGCCATCTCAAGAAATTCGGTCATATTGTCTTCCATAAAGACCCGGTATCTTTTCTGGTCATACTGATAGGCGCATAGACAGGCAATTCCCATATTCTCAAAGTCCCTCCAGCCACCGCAATATTCGATTCCCTTGATCTTTTTTTCGTTCCTTCCCTGAATTGCCTTTGCAATTTCGATATCGTAAACAATTATATTCACTAAATATTCCCCCTCTTGATATGCCGTTTATTAGTTTAGGTTAATTTTCTATATGGACCTCTATTACACCTGACGGTGCATTAAAATCAAACTCATAGATGGACGGGATCAAAGATATGTCAGATTCATTGCCAATGCCATCTATTTCGACTATTCCAATGCTGTAAAACCCATCCTGGATTGCCGGAAGTGTCGGTTCATGAAATGATTCCATTATGGTTCTGATGTCTATTCTTACAACACCGTCTCCATCGGCAGCCGGAAGTCCAAGATCCTCATATAAAGAATCGTATGAGGCAAAAACCGGGTTGGCAGGATCAGATTGTTTTTCGTAATACATTCTATACGTTACAACGTCTGCAGCACCTGACGGTGTAAACGCAAGGAAAAACTGTTTTTCTTTTGCCATAAGCAGCACCTCCTTTAGACAATAAACGGCATATCAAGATTTATAATATATCTTCCTCAGTTAAATCGTCGATATCGGGACATGGTTCATAGTCGTGATCTGATGCCCACTCCTCCTCAAGTCTCTGAAGTTGCTCGACCTGGGCCTGGGTCTTTTCGAGATGTCCTGCTTCATAGCAGTATGGGTCGCCATAAGAACCACATACCGTACATTCAGGACACAGACAATGACCATCTTTGTCATCGGGTAGTTCTGGATCTCCTCCGCACACTCCGCACATTTCTTCTTCTTCTCCCGGTAGAGTTCCACACCCAGGTGGCAATGACCAACCAAATATTCCCATTATTCCTCCAGTCCCAAAAGAGATCTTACCCAAACTGCCATCTCTCTGAGTTTCCGGTGTCGTCTGACCTTCTCCAGATGGTCGTAATCCCATCTGACATAAACCTTATTGCCAAAAGAATCGCGAGTGGTATAGTCAGAGGACATCTTCATCTTCATAAAGTCAGAATACATAATAAGATTCTTTGTATCCTCGCAACCAATTTGCATCAATCGAATTCCCTTTCTATTAATATTTGACGGATCTTTCCGCTATAAAGCCCGATCTTGTGCCTATCGAAAAATGCCTGAGTCTCCGATATCCCATAGGATGTCTCGGTAGTCTTCTGGTCGATAACTGCTCCGTCGTCAGCAACCGCTACCATTGAATATTTAACACATTCTGAATTCATAAAAATATTATACCACAGATTAAAAAAAACGAGTGCAAAAAAAATTAAAAAAAAGTGTTGACAAGCATTTTTTTATATGGTAGAATGTGATTGTTTCACATAACAAACAACACATTCTAAGGAAATTCGATGTACAAAGTAAACAACAAAATCAACGATCTAATAAAACGTGGCGCGCTGTTCGTAATAAATCATTCCGGTGGAAAAGATTCCCAAGCAATGATGATCAAGATTACCAAACTGGTGCCGAAAGAACAAATCCTGGTCATCCATGCTGACCTGCCCGGTGCAGATTGGCCGGGAACCTGGGACCATGTCCAGGCTACTTGCCGTGGATATGAAACTGTCCAGGTTGTCGCAGTTAAAACCCTATTTGAAATGGCACGCAAGCGTGGAATGTGGCCCAGTCCTAAATATCGTCAATGTACCTCTGATCTCAAAAGAGGCCCAATTGAAAAAGCAATCAGGCACTATATAAAAAATAATGATCTATCCGGCCTGGTCGTAAACTGCATGGGCATTCGATCTGAAGAATCATACAGTCGCGCAAATGCTGCTGAGTTCAAGTTCAATAAAAGAAACTCTAAGGCCGGACGCGAGTGGTATGACTGGCTGCCAATAAAAGATTGGACAACCAATCGGGTCTTTGCCGAAATAAAATCCAATGGCCAGGAACCCCATTGGGCATATGCAGCCGGTATGGAAAGATTATCCTGCTGCTTCTGCATTATGGCATCTGAGAAAGATCTAAAAACTGCAGCCCGTCTGGTGCCGAACATCTATCGCGAATTCGTTAAGGTCGAGAAGGAAATTAACTTCTCGTTTGTAATGCCGAAAAAAGGCGAGGCCCCCAGGTTTCTGGATGAAATTACCGGAGTTTCTATCGATTAATTGTATTCACAAAAATTCCAGTTACCTTCGCAACTCTTGTAAACCGTAACTCTTATTGGGATCTCGCTTTCTATTCTTATAACTACATCACTTAAATCAAATATGTCTATGTCCTTCTTTTTTGGAATTGTCGAACACCCAAGGATAATTGCTAACAGACCCACCACGATGATAGAATGGATGCCTTTCAAAATCATTTTGTTTCCCCTTTCTTGAATACAGAGTTAAAAATATTATTCCAAAAACAGTGAACATACCGGCACTCCAAATCATTGCCAAGGCAATAATCCAATCGGTTAGTACTTCGGAATATCGCAGCAGTGCTGCTAAGATTTCTGGCATGTCCACCACTTTAGACTTGTTTTAGGAGATCATTAAAGCTGTTCCACAACTGATTGGTGAGCGCATTGATAGCATTCTTAACTGCCCACTTATCGGTATACCTGGTATCTATCTCAAATGATTCACCGACCAGGTCGTCTCCCCTGTCGCTTACCAGCCTTATCTCCGTTGTTATTTCGACTCTCATCCTTCTTCTCCTCTCCCCAGATTCTTTCCCATCCGTCCAGGAATCTCTGGTTCGAACACCTCTCACCCTTCTTAAATAGTCTTTTCTTCAATCACCCTTCCTCCTTGAATCACCCTGAGACCCTTGGACTTAAACATCTGTCTTACCACGAACGAAACCCGTTCGACTTCAGGAAATTTTGAGTCGACGGGTTCATCGCAGTTCGGATCATGCTTACCGGATCTTAAATCTGATAGGCAGTATCCACATTGATACCACTTTTTTTCAACGTTAAACGAAATAGGTGGAATCGTTTTATAGAAGTCAGTGCTCACAAACTCCCCCCAGTCCATGATTACTTTTTGCTTTTGTTTCCGAATTCTTTTTCCGGCTTATTGGTTTCCTCTGCGCTCGGAAGTTTCTTTCCTTTAGCTGAAGAACCGGGAAAATCCTGTTTCGGACCCATAGCATCTGCTTTTTTTGAAAACATTTTAATCCTCCTTTTGGAGGCAGGCGCGCCGGACGCTAACCCACCATTAATATTTTCCACCACAGGGATTGCCCATATGAGGGCATTTATTCGAACCACCGACCTTGCATCCACACTCAGGGCAAAACTCGTTCGGCGTTGCATTCTTTGTCGTCGGAAATGTTTGCATAACGCCACCCTGAAAACCAACCGGGGCGGTCTTGGGGGCTTCAGGTATCTCTTTATAGCTTAATCCTTTGTCCATGTTTTACCTCCAAAAATAATTTCGGCATACGGACGACCCCCCTTTTTCGTCCTGGCAATTATATATTCCGATAAGTGAAACACGATCTTCTTTAAAAGTTCTTCGCGATCAAATCCGTCAAAATATCCCTGAGACCTGTCATGACATACCCGGCAGGCCGGAAGTGCAAGATGGTCTGAAGGTGTCCTGGATGTTCCCGGCAAACCATCTACCCCACGAACATGGTGGGGTTCTGATGGACCAGGCTTATTACAAAACGCGCATGGACATGACCTGATAAACTCTAAATACTTAGGATCTTTCACCTTTGGAATAATCATGTATTCACCAATATATCATTTGTCAAGGATTTTACGGTAAAATTTCCTTATAACATCGTTGACGTATGCATATGTGGCATCTACCTGGTCTTCTATCTGTTTTCTGCTTAGTAACGCACCGAAAAACAATATAATAATTATATCCTTTGTTTGCGCCATATCAACATTGCGAAATTTATGTTGAATTTTTTTCCACAATTCAATACGTTCCATTCTTTCTTTAATTTCTTTCTTTAGCTTTTTATGCCTATCATTAGCAGCCTGAGATGAAATCTTTAATGCCCTCGCAGTATTAGCAAGGGTTTTTCCCTGGTGATAATAGTGCTCTGCGAATTCCATTGCCTTCTCTGGAATATTCAAACTCTCTACAAAATTCCATGCAAGTTTAGATAGTTCAATATCTGGTTTTACCATTGTCTTGTTTATCGGATTTACAAAAATCATATCAACAAATGAATTTCCATTCATGAAGTCTTCCATATTCTGCAGAACCGTATATTTTAGATTAAGACCAACATGGTCCTGAGATATCCACTTTTCAATTTCGTCGCAAGGTTTCCGGCATATAGAATACTTCGGACATTCTGGACAAGGTTTCGGTTTCGGCCCTCTTACGAGGTCTTCTGACCTGAACTGTTTTCTTCGCATAGGTATTTTATTGCCTTCTTCGCATTTTTGCTTTGATGTATTCATGCATATACCCTTGAATATTAAAATAAAGTCCACAGAGAGCATCCTCTATGCCATCCCTGGACTTATAACCCTCATGTTCTTTCCACAGATCTAAGAAATGTCTGAACATGGACTCAATGTAAACATCCAACGGCATCCCCTTCTTCCAGTTCGATGCTGAACGCACACTCCCATCGGACTGTATCCGGTGCTTGGTCATGTAATTACCAAACATCTCTATTACAAGTGGACTCAAAAAACCACTGTATTCGTTTTTATTTTCCGAGGTGTCCCTGGTTGCCCCGGTTGCGAATTCACGTTTTACACCATCATCGAATTCCGTATAAATTCTTTCGCCTTTATGGTATATCTCCACAGATTCAAAATCTCCAACAAATTGATCTTGCTGTAATTCCATGTTATCTTACCTCCCTTAATTTATCGATAAAGGTTACGACAAGCGCATATGCCTGCCATATATCATCGTGAAAACCTGCGAAGTAAGTCGATCCTTTGTCGACATATACTCCAGATTTGTTTTTCTCAAATGAATCTTTATCAAATCGTTCTATCAGATAATCTCTAATATTTGAATCGTTTGCTTTTTTTCCAACCGTGTGCATCCGCACTGCTTGCCGGGTGAGCATATCCACCATTGCCTGTGCCATTCGCGGCCACGCAGACAGGAAGATGCCCACCCAGATAGCAGTAATACAGATAGACTGGCCGGACCACTTCCGGCACACCGGGAACTCAATAATGAGTCGAGAGATCTGATTGTCAATGATGTTTCCATCAACAAGCAGGCCGCGCATATTGTCGTTTTCAACCTTGGCGCAATACATGGGTTCGTACTGTTCGGTCACTACATAAGCCGACTTCTCAGGTCCTGGATCTATTCCTACAAAAATCATTCCACCTCCCCCCTCCTTAAGCATTGTGCGAGATCATTGTCGCGTTCACTGTGAACCCTGCGATGGATGCAGACGTTCTCTCCGCGAGATTCTTGACATGAATCGCACTTAGTAATTTCATCTTTCTTCCATCCAAGACACCTGGTTATTGGCCCGTCCAGTTTCCACAGATTCGCCATTTGGGTCCTCTTGACCCCCCTGTGTTATTTCCTCTTTGCATGACATATAGGACATAACCATTTAATCTCAAGCGGTTTAAAATAATCCTCATGGTGTGCATGAAGTTTTCTTTTCTCACCGCACCCTTGACAGTGAAACGGCGGAAAGACATTATCTGCCCTGACAGCATTGTTTAGATCGATGTGTGCTTTATATCCATCTGGATTTTCTTTGCGCCACTTCCTTGTGTTCCTGGTAAGATGCGCTATTCTCTCTGGGGTTTTTGCACGTTCCCGATCATATTCCCTAATGGCATCAATGTTGTCTGCCCGGTGCTGTGCGACATCGGCCCTGGTGCATTCCTTGCACTTCCCCAGGTGACCATCTGCCGTACCTGGATGTTTATAGAATCCATCCAGGTCTTTTGTCTCTCCGCATTTAAAACATTCTTTAATCATTTCAATACCTTATCAAAAGGGGATATCATCGTCCTCGGTTACCCCTCCATAGGCCTCGGCCTGGTAATCGGCCTTGCTCTTGCCACCTCCGCCCCCAAGAAACTTAATTATATGGGCCTTGATTTCGGTGATATAATGCTTTTCACCGTCATCAGTTTCCCAGGAACGGTATTGGATAATTCCTTCGATATACACCTGCTTTCCTTTGTGAAGGAACTCCTGGGCAATCTCTGCGTTCCTGTTAAAGGCAACTATTCGGTGCCAGGCTGTTAATGATTTCTTTTCCCCGGTCTGCTTATCTTTCCAGGTATCTGATGTTGCAACACTGAAATTTGCCACCGGGGTACCATTTGTTGTATAACGGATTTCTGGATCTGCTCCCAGATTTCCCACTAAAATTACCTTGTTAATCATTTTTAAATTCCTCCTTCATTTTGTGTGTTTTCATTCTCTCGCATCCATGTTTATAAAGCAGACTGTAACTCTGGTGGGTTTTACCATGCTCCCTGGCCATTTGATAGGCGTTCTTGTCTTCAAGGACCATTTCCTTTATAACTTCCGCCTGCATCGGTGTTGCCCTATGGAGTGCCTTGTAAAACAAATCCTTTGTTACAACACTTGCTTCATGACTATTATAAGAATAGCAGAAATCCTCGAAATTATCAATCTTTTTTTCGTGTTGATTTAAAGCGTCTCCGCTATTCATTCCGAAATAATTACGATAGACACGGTGCCTAATCTTCCATGCAGCCCAACCCTTAAAAGACGGGGATCTATTAGGATCATAATCGTGCGCTGCCTCGCAGAGTCCTTCTCTGCCGGATTGTATTGCATCGTCGTCGGGGAGTCGGCCACATTTCCTGCAAAGTTTTGCGGTATAGCTGTCGCAAAATTTGATATCGTTTTCTGTAATCTCGTACATAAATCCCCCTTTTATGTATTATCTTGCTGTTGGTAAATAAGAATTCCTTCTCTGGTCAATCGTTTTTTCGGTGTACCTATTACGCATTATCGTACCACAACTCATGCATCGATAGGATTCATAGGACCCTGCAGGGGTGACATATGGTTTCGATAGCGTCTTGATCTCCTTAGACAGACAGTTCGGGCAGTATGGTTTGTTGTTGTCGACATACATCGATAAGTTTACCGGACCCTTTATCCAGGGACGTTCTGTGATATAGAGATCCTCCAGGCCAAATATATCATGTTTATTGTATTCCAGCATTTCGTCAAGACCAGACTGATCACCAGAAACACACCTCTCCCATAATTCAAAGTCTGTGTCAAGTTTCCTGGTAAGTCCGAACTCTCTACACAGATAATCTTGTTTGTATGAAGGGACACCCCAAACCTTCTTGGCAACCTTCAGAGTATCTATGGACTGATAGGGACTTGGAGGACCAAAACCATTTACCGCAAACCGATAGTTAATCCGGCGAATATCAAATTTTTCCCCGTTATGAGCAACAACAACATCGGCCTCCTCAAACAGATCCCAAAGATCTTTCATTATGGATTTATCGTATCGATATTCGGCCTCCTTCAAAGTAACCATTGCACTATGTACATCTGCTTCAAATAACCATTTTGCAGCCCATGTAAGTATCGACCAGTCTTTTGGTTTTCCGTCTTTATTCTTAACAACCTGGGACATTGGATCTATAAAGTTCGGCCAATATGTCCATGCATAACATTCAATCGGTGCCGTTTCGATATCAAGGATTAATATCCTTGGAATTTTTGGCAACTGAAGACCTCGCAACTCCGCCACTCTTCTCTCCATTATCCTTTGAGCATTGTCCTTGTTAGATGTTCTCGTGGTTTCCCGGTATCTCTTTCCACCACACTTGCCTTCCCACCACCAGATGTTTCCTCTGCGATATAAACATGCCATAGCTATTCCTCCCTGTCGTATGCATGGTTGTCGAATCTGACATATTGGCCCTGGAATAAAAGTTTATCTACCCCAAGTGGTCCCTGCCTTTGCTTCGACACATACAGATTTGCCTGGTTGTCGAACTTCTGTGTTTCAAGATCCCCATAAACCTCTGGTCGATAAAGGAACCATACCCCATCGGCCACCTGTTCAATCTCACCTGAATCCCTTAAATCTGAAAGTCTCGGTTTCTTATGTGGATTTGGTCTATTTTCAAGACTACGATTTAATTGAGACAGACACAGAACCGGCAGCCCAAGATCTTTTCCCATTGCTTTAAGACCCTGGGCCATTTTTCCAACCTCCAGGTTTCGATTTCCGTCCTTCCTGAAATCGGGTTTCATTAATTGTAAGTAATCAATGATTATTAATCGTATGCCATGAATTTTTTTTAATCTCCTGGCACGAGTTCTTATCTGCGAAACAGTTAATGCACTTGAATCGTCGATGTATATAGGCTTTTCACCCAATGCCCCCAGGAATGCCGTTACCTTGCTCCATTCCTCGTCGGTAAACTCTGCATTAGTGACCTTCGTCAAATCTATCCGGCATCTCATAGAAACTATCCGGTCAGTCAACTGTTCCTTGCTCTGCTCCAAGCTGAATATTGCCACCGGAACCCGGCTATTCCAAGCAACATTCAATGCGAATGCCGTCTTACCCATCGATGGACGAGCAGCCAGGAACGTTATGTCTGGACCTCTGAGACCTGATGTCATAGCGTCAAGTTTTATAAACCCGGTCTTCACTCCTTCAGGCAGTGCTCCAGTAGATATCAGGTCATACCTGGTAGATGCACTTAACGCGAGATCTGCTGCAGGTATAAGATACTGCTCTGGATCTCCATCAACCTCAAGTGAACCGAATGCCTCCCTCATAAACTCTATTGTTTCTTCTGGGTCCTTTGTTTCATCCATAAACCGCTTCATTCCTGCATTGCTAAGTTCGATTCCCCGACGCATTGCTGCTTTCTCTCTTAACTTTCTGATATGATAGCTTAAATCTGTTGATACCGGTTCATCTGTTAAAGCAGCAAGTTCTGAAACCGGAGCGCGATCTGTCATATTCTTTTCATGAATGTATTGTCCGACAGATGCCAGGTCTACAGGAGCACCATTTCTGTGGAGGCTTTTTATTGCATCAAAGAAAATTTGATGTGATGTCCTATAAAAGAATGATTTGTCAAGGTTTTCAACGACTTCATCTACGCAGTCCGGCATTACCAGGCAACTGGCAAGAACCGATTTTTCGAAACCTATCGCTTGAGGGACTTGGCTTTTAATTCTGCCCATTTTGTTTTCTTCTCCTCTGGTGTAAGTGCCTCCCAGTCAATCTCGTCTGCCTCTGCCGGAAAAACAAAGTCTGCCGGGTCATCGGATAAAGATGTCTCCACTTCTTCAGAGGTGTAGGTAATTTTATCCGTCTTCTCTTTGTCTCTTTTGAATACTTGTGTATCGTACGGATCAAAATCATCTGGTTGGGTAGATTTCTTCTTCTTACTGTCAGGTTCAAATAAACCCTGCCAACCATTCATTATCGACTTATCAACAATCTGACGCTGAACCGACTTAGGATATTTAATCAAAAATTTATATGCAATCTGGATTGCTCTTGGACCCATAGGTGCCTTCGGTTTTCTTTCGTCTTTTCTCCAGTCATAAAAATCTTTCAATGCCTCAGAGTTCAGTCTGTCATCTTTGATCTTTTCAACCGGATGGACATCAACTTTTTTGGCCGCCCCATTCTTTTGTTTTTTATTCTTTTTCTCTTTCTTCTTCTTATCTTCTTCTTGGGACGTACTTTGTTTTAACATTTTCTTTGTGTAGTTATCTGCACGTTCTTGAAATGATTCATAATATAGTTTTAAAAAATATTTGTTGTTAAGTTCTGGATCTCTGTTTAGATCAAATCTAATCGTACCTCTGGATGACAACCAAGAAAGCATCTGGAATAGTATCCCGTTGGGTATCTGGACCTCTCTTGGGTTTGAAAATTCCATCTCTTTTGCAAAATCAGACCATGGCATTTCTATAACGTCTGGTTCCTTGATACGATAAAATTCAGCAACAACCTCAAGCAGGTTATTAAAGAAAAGGCCAAATCTTGCCTTACCAAATTTTGCCTTTCCCTGCCGAATGGTTTTGTGTTTTCTTGCATCTGAATCTTTGTGAAACCATTTCATATTATAACCTTTCTATATATTCTAAAAGTTCTTTTTCGGGTGCAAACCACTCACCATGAATATTTAGATGGAAAAAGTTTTTATGTAGTTCAGACTCAGACACACCAACATCGATTGACCTAACTGTTTTTAGTAATAATAACCTTTCTGGGTTTCCAGTTTGCAATAATTTAATCCTATTCTGCACTGCCTCCTCTTGAAGGTGCAAGTGTCTGCGCTCATTCATATTTACCTTGCCAATTTTAATTGGTCCGTCATATCCACTTCTTAAAAAATAAATCATCAGTTCACCCCTTGGGAACATAAGATGACAATTACGTCTTTCTCTTTAAAATAAATCTGGATCATCGCCGATTTTGAATCAGTCGTAAAAAAAGTTACCTCTATCATTATTCTGCCTCCTCTTGAGGTTCCAGGTTGCACTTGCATATTCCGCAGGCCAATTTTGCTTCAGGTTTTGCCCATGCATTCTGGAGGCATTCAGGACAGGAATATTTGATCTTTGATTTCTTCCTGGGTTTTGCAGGCTTTTTTCCAGGGTCAATTCCTTTACCAACAACACTGCACCATTTCAAACTAAAATCATCGGTACCAAGGAACTGCTTTGTAACAGTCTCAAATCGTCCACCGGGTATCATATAATGGGACATTGACTGTCCTGTTCGCTTACCACCCTCCTTGCCAGTAGAAGACGGCATGAGGCCTGCCTCCTCCATCCAGGACCCCCATTCTTTGTTATGGTAGTTGGACCGACTTGGGTTTCCATACTGGAATTGAGCATGATGCATCATCTCATGTACCAGGGTTGAAAGAACTTCTTCAAGAGTCCGGTCCATATAATCAGGGTTGAATTGAATCTCTGAAGACATAGTGTCTCCCTGACGAGTCACAAAAGAAATAGGACGATAGCATCCTATCATTTTCGATCTTCTGCCAACTGTAAAGCAGACAGGTTCAAGTCTATCCTGAAAAAGTTTTTGATTATAAAATTTGAATGCCTTCTCAAGACTTTGATAGTCTTCAATCATTTTGACCTCCTTAATCAGTAAAATCTACCTGATTTGGTTCGGGTATAACAATTCCCATGTCCATCGATGCCCATCGGCGGATCATCTCCAGGTACACTTCAAACTGCTTTGTGTTTAGTTGGGTAGTTGACATTACAGTTGGAATACCCTTGACATTTTCATATGAAAGAAACTTAACCTTGAGTGCCTCGTGCATCTCCTCTTTTGAATATCCGATTTCACCAGACAAGATCTTAATGACGACACCCCAGTAATATGCATTCTGCTCTAATGAACGTTGTCTTTCCTTGGTGATCTTTTCAACGGTAATAAACACATGGGTCCCATCTCCTATCTTTTCAATCCAACCAAAATATTTTGCCTGGTCTCCAAGATAGGTGTCTCCAAAATTAAACCCATATGGTTCGGTCTGGTCGATCACTGCGCGAAATCTTGGTTTCAATTCGAATCTCCTATAAATTTAATGGCCCAGTATCCTTCTATCTCATAAGATTTCCCGGTATTTGCCATTTTTAAATATGTTTTATTTCCATATGAATAAACGAGTCCGGTCCACATCTTTGTTTTATGGTCGTCTGAATCTACATATAGCAAGTAGTTTTCAGAAGGACAAGTTTTATATCCATAGACGGTAATAACGTGACCAACGTCCCTTCCAGGTATCTTAAGGCCAGCAAGAACAATCCAGTTTGCATCTATCATCCCCATAATTTCATATTCAAAATTTCCAAATTTGTTTTCTTGAGAAGTGATATTGTTGTACCTGGCAGAATCACAAGGCTTGTTCGAATGATCCATAAAGAAATCCCAAACATCATATATACCGTAGGGTTTATTTCCCATCTCTTTTACAAAATAGAGATATGCCAAGTATGCATCCTGTGCAGTTTTTTTTTGAGAAAACATAATTGCATTTGCAAATGCAGCCAACGAACAAGTTTGGTTGTATCCAGGTTCATTTGGTTTATCAATATCTATCGCATATACCCTGTGCCTATTCGAAAGTGAAATTTGAACGCAGTCGTCAGCATATACTGATTTGATAGCAATAAACGCAAACAGGTAAATTATTGTGAGTATTGCAAGAATCCATCCATTAATTGCGCGTCTTTTTGAATTCATATCGGCCTCCTATTATAACATAGTTTAAAAAAAATCGGTGCAATTTATTTTTTGATATTTGCCGGACCCAATAGTTTCGATAATTTTTTTATCCGGCATCTTGTCAATGTAATTGATAATGAAAAGTCTTATGGAGAACCTTTCGCGGACCCGTCTTAGGACGCTTTTAACTCCGTCAATCGACATTCCCAAATTTTGGGAAATTTCGTCAACGGTGCATTCAAAATATTTGTTGGGATTGTAATAGGTATCTTCGTCTCCAAAGGTATCCGAAATCATGTCATTATGTCTGCACTTTTCAACAAATGTTGAAACCCAGTCATTTGATGGAAACTCTGGTATAGGTCCAAGTATACTCATTATCGATTCCTCCGTTTCGAGGCTTTTATCGGATTGACAAAACCCTTTTTCTTTGCCTCGACCTGGGCCGGATTGAAGGGACAACGGACCCGGTGACGGGCTGCTATAGTTTTATGAGGTTCTGAGTATACAGTGCAGGGCAGGCCCGTTGCCATCCACTCTCCGGCCTTGCTGCATCCCTGGCACATTACCATTTGGGTATACATGAAATCTGTCATTAGAATACTCCTTTACATGACTCCAGGATAAACATCCAGAGTCCGAATACTGTTAGTATTATGATGGTCCATTTAAACATTGTATTTCCTCCTTCGCGTGTTGGATGCGCGCCCCCCGTTAAGAGTTTATTCACATTCCCATTTTACTTCTTCATCGTAGATGACCCTTGGAGTTTTCTTGATAACCGTCTTCTTGCATTGCATATGGTTCAGGTTAATGTCGATGCTATACCGGCCACCAGTATGCTTATCCGTAATTCTGATATACATAAATGCACTGGTATTAAGGTGCTCGACATCAATTTTTAAGCGTTCGTTTGAAAAGAATGCTTCGTCCAGTAAGATTTTTAACGCCTTGAAGTCAACCTTCTTCTTGTCGGAACCATAGGGTTGGGTAATATCAACATAGGAATTTCCATAGCGGACGAGCGCACCAAGTTTTTCAACCTCGTCCTGGATATTCCAAAACTGGCCAATAATGTATTGGGCCTTTGAAAGATCATCAACGGATTGACGGTTACTTTCGAGTTGCTTTTTCATCAATTCTGAATAGGGTGTTGTCATGATTTGGGTCCTCCGATTAAAAGTATTAAAATTATAAAGCAAATTATTATTATAATTCCGTTAAGCATAATTTAATTGTCTCATAGATCAAAAAGAATGTCAAGATATTTTTTTAATTATTTCGAGGTCGTCTACAGTGACGGTTTTTCCATTGGTCAAAGTCACCCTCCAGTGCCAGATACATTTGCCCTTGACCCGTTCCTTTAGTTTCTTTTTAACCGACTTTGCAAGTCTCCGGCCCGACCATTTTCCTCTTGTATAAATATGAATTTCTACCATCTTGGATCATTCTCCAACCTGTAAAGGTAGTCCTCAAGAAGTTCTTCTTCCAATGCCTCTTTGGTTTTTGGCATCAGGCAGATCTCCTCATAGTTGTCGTCGCGGATCACTTCGGTAATATCAAGAGAGGCATCGCAACCCGGTGATGTCCAACTGTCGGGTTCATATGGTGTGAAGTCAAAGAATACCAGGACCTCAATCAGTTCGTATTCCGGTTCCTGCTCCAGTTCCATCGTTGCGTAGTTTCCACTTCTGAGTCCCCTGAGGACATACTCCTCGCGTTTTGGATCGATGGTTGGTCTTTTTTTGTTAAGCATTATTTGTCCTCCATTGGTTCATCGTCTGCGAAAACCATTCCACACGCGCGGCATTTTGACCATTCTATGTTGCCAAGTGTTCCGAGAATCATCCGAGAGAAATCTCTGCATGACGGACACCTATCGTATTCGCCTGAGATCCCGGCCAGGAGGTTGTCCAGTTCATCGTAATCGAATGAACCCCAGACCTCATCGTTGCTGATCGGTTGTGAGCATTTCTCCCAACCATTGCCGTTTTTGGTTCCATTTAATCCGGTATGATCTCTCATTATACCCCCCTCGGTTCTTTGTGGTTCCAGATTACAGTAAAAAGTCCATTGTCACATTTTTTAATTGTATATGGGCAACGATATCCATATGTTTCGGCCCATGCTTTTGCTCTTGCGTAAGTGGTGAAATAGTACATTTTATTCCTCCTCCCTGGCAGTGTCTGTAAAAATTCTTTGTGAACCGCAGGCCGGACACTCTCCGATAAAATCCTCATTGGTGTGGAGGATTCGGCGGATTACATAACCGGAGTGCAGGATGTTGGTGTAAACAGAGAATGTTGCGCCACAGTCATCCTCATGGCAAACCATGTGGCAAACATCGTCCCATTTGATTGCTGTGAATTTGTTCGGCATATTTTTTCCTTTCGTTGTTGTTTATTGTATCGTACTATACTTATTATCGTCCTGTCAACAAAAAACTTTAATCTTTTTTTCGATTTTTTTGAACAACCTTTATAAACTCCAGAATTAATTCAAGATCTGGATCTAATTTTTTTTTGATTGCTGCCCGAATTAATCTTGCATAATGGATCTGCCAAGCAGTTATCGAACCCTTTCCGAATTCAGGCAATTCCGACCTCCCACTTCTCGGTTTCTTCATTAAACCAAACCAGTTTCTTTTTCCCGGTCCAGGTCAGTCCGAAACCCCTGATAACGATATTGGTGTCCTTGACCTCAACGATTTCAATTGCCCGATTGTTCATAAGGTCCATGCCGATAAATTGCGCGGTATTATGGAGAAGTGCCTCAACCAACCATGCATCTGGGCCGGACTGGTCCAGTGTTAAATCTTCTTCAAGACCCATCTTTGTCCCTTTTCCTCGCGCAATCTTTTCCTCCAATGCAAGCATCCAATTCTTGGTTCGCGAATCGAAAACGGAATGGCCGATGTCGCGGACAAACCTGGTGACCAGTTTTTCTGGATCAAATACTTTTTTGTCTGGTTCCCCGAAAAGTTGTTTTTGAAGTTGCATAATTCCTCCTATTAATCGGTGTTGTGTATGATTGATCTTGCCAGGTCCATCCCATATCTCTTGCTATTCAATATCGCCTCTTCCAAGTGGGACCCGGTTGATGCCGCAGCGCATCTGATCTTTTCCATCTCCTCTTGTATTGCACTGTCAATGCGCTCAAATTTTACAGATGCCTCATCCCAGATCATGTCCGCGATTTTATTTCCAAGGACCCTCTGTGCGTCCGCAACCTGGCCGTGTTCCTTTGCCATTAAAACCTGGATTACCATATGGTGTACCATATCATCAATTTTTGCTCTGTCGATAACTACTGCCATGATTTTTTCCTCCTATTAAACTGTTAGGCCAAATTTGGCGGCATACAAATTGTCGAGTTCAATCGCACGTTGAGTCATCCAGTCATTTCTTTCGTATGTTCTGCCCTCGCGATTCTTTTTCCAGTCTGCTTTCATCAGGCGGCCAGATGCTATTCTGTTTTTATTGATAGGTGTAGTAAAAACCTTAATTGCCAAGAGTTGTCTGACTTTCATTTTTAATTCATCGTGCAATGGTTTCATTTTTTTTCTCCTGTTTGATGTTGTATTTTTATTTTCTCATACAACAAATATATTGTCAAGAACTTTTTTTATTTTTTTTATCGTTGATATTTTCATGTCGTTTTGCTATTCTATAATAGCATATCGGCACAATAAAATCAAACTTTAGAATTTTTTTTGCACCCGTTTTTTTTGAATGGTGATATAATAAGATCATGAAAAAATATTTTATCAGAATTCAGAATATCTTTACCGGACAACGTCATTCTGGTGTCGTTACCGGAGAAATTGATCGCATCATGAAGGGTCTTGCTGTAAGCGGATGGATTGTCCAGATCCACTATTCTGTCGATGGAGAAAATTCTTAAATGAAATATTCGAACAAAACAGGACTTCCATCAGTATCAGATATAATGAAACCATTTGAAGACACCCGGTGGTTTAAAGAGTCTCATAACACTCGCGGAAATATTGTACACGGTTGGATCTGCGCGGATCTCATGGGACTATTTGTTCCAGATATTCCCCCGGCATACGAGGGATACATAAATTCCTACATGGAATTCAAACCTTATATAAAGAAGGTCATCGCAATCGAAAAGAGGTTCACATCAGAGAGAGGATACTGTGGCCAGGTTGACCTGGCGGCCATTGTCGACACATCTTTCTTAAAGAAACCAATCGGCGATGTGGTTGCGATTGTTGACTGGAAAACATCAAAGGCCGCCTATATTTCCTGGCAGGCCAGGATTGGCGGATACTCAATATTGGCAAAAGAAAACGGCATACTGTGTGAGGGGGGCATGACCATCAGACTGAGGGAGGAACCCATAAAGAAAGGGTTCTTCCCTCTGGTCGATTTCTATAATGATGCTGAGATCAGAGAGTGCGAAATTGATTTTTTGTGTGCCTTTCGCGTGTACTCAAACATATTAAAAGATGGTGAAATTTTCGCCAGTTATGAACCATATGCGGAAGAATATTAAAAATAAAAGATTTGGAAGATTAACTGCTTTGTTTAGGGCAGGATACAATTTAAACAAGCGACCAGTTTGGATATGTATGTGTGATTGTTTTAATTTTAAAGCAGTAAGAAAGTCAGATTTAATAAGCGGAAGAACCAGTTCGTGTGGGTGTTTACATAAAGAGATCGTACGAAACAACAATAAAATATATAAATCAAAACATGGAATGTCAAACACAAAAGAATGGTTGGCATGGCACAATATGAGACAAAGGTGTCAAAACAAAAACTATAAAAATTTCCATCGGTGGGGAGGTCGCGGAATCCGTGTCTGTGAAAAATGGGACAATAGTTTTGAAGAATTTTTAAATGATGTTGGAATTTCTCCAGGCCCAGAATATTCTATTGATAGAATAGATAATAATGGAAATTATGAACCAGGAAATGTTAGGTGGGCAACTGCCTTAGAACAACAAAATAATAGGAGTAAATAAAATGACAGAAGAAAATCAAAACCCAGAAGAAACAAAAAATCTCCCGGCACCAGTTAAACCCTTCATCCCCATTAAGAATGGTCAACTGGTTCCGCAGGATGCCGCAGGTTTATTCTACCTGGCAAGCATGATGTCAAAGACATCGATGGTTCCAGACCAGTATCGCGGAGATCCACACTCGACCTTTGTCGCTATTCAACTCGGCATGGAGGTTGGTTTAAGGCCAATGCAGGCACTTCAGAACATTGCGGTGATCAAAGGCAAACCGACAATCTATGCTGACGGTATCACAGGACTCCTGCATGGTTCCGGCAAGTGCGAATTTATCAACGAATGGTTTGAGGTAAAAGGTGAAAGGTACGATACATCTGACCTGCCACTCGACCTGTCAGAGTGGCCCGATGGACTCAAGGCAGTATCCGAAATAAAGCGTCATGGTTCCGCACAGCAATTGTACCGTGGGACATTCTCTGTTTCTGATGCCAAACGCATGGGAACCTGGAACTCAAAGGAAGTCTGGAAGAAACACCCGGCCAGGATGCTGATGTGGCGCGCTCGGACCTATGCTGCCAGGGACGGTTTCTCGGATGTCCTCAAGGGACTCGGTGTCTTTGAGGAGGTTGTCGACTATGATGCCGACCTTGAAAACCAGAACGGTCACTATGGTGTGCCGGAAGAAGTTGTCAAACCTGTCGAGGGTGATGTTATCGAACCAGAAACAGAAAAAGATATCTCTCAATTTGAAGAGATGTGCATCGATAATAAAATAGACCATAAGGTTGCCCTGGAATACTGCAAACACATCCATGATATAACTGGCGCACCGATACTAACTATCACGATCAAGGCAACTCAGAATCCTGCCGGGTTTGTCGAGAAGTTCAAGAAGTGGGTAGACCCGACAGATGATGGTGATCCAATGGGAATCGATGAACCTGAGTTGCCACCGGAAGTCGAAAACCAAACCGGGAATCTTGACGAAAGTCCATTCCAAGATCCGCCTGCACCAGAGATAGGCCAAGACGGTTTCTCTGCTGATATAGATCCCGACAAAAAGGCAGAGGTCGAGGCGCGCACCGCAGATAGAGGTGATGGTGTTATGAACACTTCCTCTGGCCATCCCAAGAAGGTCGACCAATCTGCGGAGGGTGAGGGGGGCCATGGAGATGCAAGGCCCGATGAAACATCGGCACCTGCGGACCACCCCCCTGCACCCAAATCAACAATTAAGAAATGGATTGGACTAAGAGGTGTTGACTTCAAGGACTATGTCCCGGCGAATCCAGAGGACTTCGAAGGAATCCCGATTGCAGAGTACAAACGTGCTCGTGAAAAATGGGATCAGATTGTAAAGCCCAGATACGAAATATCCTGGCCATTGGGTTCAGCCGAAAAAGAATCTGCGATAGAATTTCCGAACCAGAATGTTAAACAGAGATTCGCTGAGATCAAAAAGGAACATCCAGAAGAAGTCCAGAAAAGCCTTGATAAATTTAGAATGGCAAAGGGTGGATTATCTGAAGACGCAATGGAACTCGTAATCAAAGACGTACTTGAAGTGTTCGGCGGAGAGGTAATCCAGAAATGATTAAATGGTTTGAAAAGTTAATAGAAAAATTATATATCCGAAACTTAAATAGTTCTGTTGAATACTGGTCGAAACAAGTTGAAATTCTCGAAAAAAAACTTGACTTCGCAAGAACCGCAGAATCATTTTACAAATGGAAGGCGAATAAGTATGAATCGTCCAAGAAAAAAAGATGAATGCTATCGATGCTATCGACGGCACCTGAAAGAAGAAGATAAAATCCACAAGGAAAAAATGAAGTGGAGAACTGTCTGGACCTCTGTAATAATTATTCCTGATGCAAATAAGTCCGATCTTCCGGCATATCTCAGACCACTGGTTAAGGTTCGCGTTCGTGGAACCTTTAATAGATATCTCGGACACAGTATGCCGAACAGCTTATATGAAAAGCATAAGCGTGAAAGAGTATATCAGAAAATGAAGCAGAAGGGAATTATATCAAATGAAGCCTAATATAGCATTCGACGTTGACGGAATAGCTGCCAATTTTTCGGCTGCATTCGTTCCGTATGCAAAGAAACGATACGGTATAAATTTTAAGGAGTCAAATAGGTTTCACTGGGAAGTTGAACCTGAATTAAGTGGACCCCTATTCGACAAGATCATTGCATGGTTTATAAGAGACCATAGTCATAAAATAAGATATATGGAAGATGGTGTAAGCCTAATTGACCATGTATGGAAAGCAACAAAAAAACCGATTACTTTCGTAACCGCAAGGCATGAAATGACATGCGCTGCAACGCATCACTGGATGAAGTCAATTTTTCCTGGAATGGACTTTATCGTTATTACAGTCGATAGCGGAAATGATAAGATAAGATTCCTGGACGACTTCGATTGCTTCGTCGAGGACCGTAGGAAGACGGCAGTTCAACTGGCAGAAAACGGAAAGATTGTTTTTATGCCAAAAAGACATTACAACATGCCACTTCCTTCGACAATGAGCAGATTGGCAGAATCAAATATAATTATATTGGACAGCCTGACACCCGTCTGTTATGGTAATTATGATCACTTAATTTTTAAGCCTTGAAAGGGGGATTTATGTTTAAACGATTTTTTGTATTTGTAATTGCAGTTTGTCTTATCGCTTTTCTTACGCCGGTAATCACCACCGACCTGGGCCTATCTGATGGAATCGCAATAGCAAAGGGTCATAGCAATGGTCATGATAAAGGTGGCGGAAAAGGCCATCATGACCGTGGTCGCGGAAGTAAGGGTAAGGGTCGCGGACATGGGTACGGTTACGGACACCATAATGGTGGCGGAGACTGCGGAATACCGGAGGAACCAACCGAACCGAATGAACCGAATGAACAGAAAGAACCCAATACGCCTGTGGAGATTTCAACCGAACCTACCGGAGACCCTGATCCTCAAATGGGATATGATGGAATTCCGTCAATGTTTTCGGCCCAGGCAGTTGGACCCGACTGTACACTGGTCGACTGGTGGAACAACGGTTTAGAGTGTCCGTCCAAATAGCATTTTAAATAGATATATACTATTTAAAACCTGCCAGTAAAAAAAGGGGAGTCCATCCTCGGACTCCCTTTTTATATTACGACCTACACTGTAGGGTCGGTGGGTTATTCTTTTGGTGACTTCCAACGCTTTACAATCTGCTCTCCAGACCTTCCTACAATATATCCTCCAACACCGATAGACATTAAATTCCAAAGTGCGTCCGGCAGGTCGAGGACAACTGCCTTATCTGTGAACATCGACAGATACGGGTAGAACAAATAATTGTTTGCAACTATTGAGACTATTACCAGCATCAGTATTGGCCTCCAGGAACGTTGTATCCACGAATGTCCCTGGATCTCGGCCTTGACGATATCTGCCTGGGATTGAAGTTCTGTCATTGCCTCTTTATGATCCATTGACATCGCAGTCAATTGCATCTGGGCCTTAAGTTTTGCTGCGAGATCTTTATCCTCAACAAGTTCGTCGACAACTCCGAATATCTGCCCCAATAGAGGTGCCACGATTTTTCCGATAACCGGGAGTGCTGCTAAAAAAGGTAACATATTTCCCCCTTTAATATAACCAGACCACTTCTGGGTCTTTGTTTTTGTCGGAATCAACATGGATGAAATCTTCCGCAATTCCTATCCTTGTAAATCCAACGAAGATTAATGAATTAAGTATCTTAAAACGATACCTTGAAGTTAAACATTCGATATCTGAAGCTACACCATAAACGTGTGCGCTATTTTCAGTTCCTCCAATTTTCATATTATGGACCGGGCATCGATACCCAGAATTAATTTTAAATGGTATACCGGCATCCTCTCGCGCCTGGTCAAGATCTTTAACAAAACTTGTTTCGATTTTATTCTTTCCACAATGAGGGCAGGAAAATTCATCTAAATCAAAATGAATAAATTTAGTCACTGTTATTCCTCCTATTGATTAGAATGTTTTTAATATCGTCAACGGAATCCCTTATATATCTTTGCTCAGTTGATAGCTGATCGAACTTGTCTGCAACGTCCTGACGAATCTTGTCACGATCATCCTGGGCGTCTTCTTTAATCTCTTTAAGTTCTTCTTTCGTCGAATATTTTTCTGGTATAGATGCCGTCTTATTAAGGTTCCAACCACCAAGAGCGACAGCACCGGTCAAAAACGCTCCAATTATAATTCCAACAATCCATTTTACTGATCCGTTTATTGACATTTTTAACTCCTTTTACCCCCTACTAATAATCACAAAGTTTTTAGTATATCCAGTTATTGCTGCGGTTCCAGCAGCACCACGATTTCCAAGTGCATTCATATATCTATATCTTGTCGTCGTCCCTGTTACCGTAAGACTATCCTCTAATGTCGTCCTGCCTGGATCTGTATATATATTCCATGTCAATGTCGTTCCAGACCGCATAAACGTATTATATCGATGCCCATGGATTGCTGCACCAATTGAAAATGAATCTGTTGAATTTGGATTATATTGTTGAATTATTGCCGACAGATTTCCACCGCTATTATCAAACCAACACGCGCAGGCATCCTGTCCGATTAATCCACCATATCCTGCATTATTAATGTTGCTTATGGCACAAACTATTGCCAGGGCATCTGTCGCACTTGCAGTGATTTCTGTTTCAAAGTTTACAACAAAGTTTCCGAAATAGCTTGCAGTATAGTCTTTATATACAGTAGTAACCGGAGTCCTCTGCATACCGGCGAATGAAACTTGGTTTGATGTTACCGTAACCCACCCACTTGGATCTGTTTCCGTAAAGGTAGTCAGATCTTCCGGTGCGCCATTTATTGCCAAAATGCTTGCATTCGCAATTGTGTTTACCTTTGCTATGCTTGCATTCGCGATGGTATTTAACTTAGAAAGGTTTGCCCACATTACCATTATGCCACCTCTATATAGTCTGGTGAAGGTTCAAACCAAATGATGTCTGCCGTTTTCGCGTATCCAACAACCTGGACAAAATCACCTGTCGCATACCCAGAGACATCGTTGGTTATTGCGCCGGAATCTCCAACAAAAAGCTGTTGGCCTGGAGTCCAGTTCCAAGAATCATCCCTAAAAAATCCTCTAAATAATAGCTTCTTTGATCCAGTTCCAGACTCAAGCGCAATTGCAAGTCGTCCAACCGTCGATTCAGAATCCTTATCAGCATCATCCCAATTTCCATCAGCAGATAACACAAGAAGACCACCTATTCCAACGGTGTTTTGATCGACTGTCTCGGAATTTACTTGATCTCCCGTCCCGGTCTGGTCTGAAGCCGGTGCCTGATCCCAAACAATCTTTCCGGCATCAACCATTGCAATTCCATCTGTATCAGTGGAAAATTTAGCTGCTCCGGCATAGTACAAAGTGGCAGCACCGTCTGGATCTCCGACAAACATTATTGCTTGAGAACCATCCGCAACATGATCGCCTTCTATGGTTATAGTTCCACCATCGTACCTGCTGGCAATGGTCACTGCTCCTGCAATACTGATAAAATCTATTGTATTTGAATCATTAGGAGAAACGATTGCTGCACCAGTGCTTGCAGTTGTTATGACACCATCCCCCTGATAATACATTATCGAACTGCCATCAGGATCTCCACGGAACACGGTATTCGTTGCGGTGTTTCCCGTATTTCGTGCCTGCATATAAATCTGTCCATCAGGATCGTTATTGATTATATATAGGTCGTCTTCCGTAAATCCAATCGTGGCAGCAGTCGCAGTTCCATCGGTAATTGAGACTCCTGCTGCTGTAGTTGACAAGGTTAATGTTCCATTATAATAAAGAGAAGATGCTCCTACTGGATCAAACGATGCCATCGTCGTCGTCGACGGGACATTGTTGTCTGCCTGTAAAATTATCTTTCCGGCATCCTTGTCATTATAAATCTTGACATCACCAGAATCAAGATTTATTGATACTGTGTCGGTTCCATCTGTAATGTCAAGGCCATCTGCCGTGATTGTCGCAGACGCAGAACCACTCACAATAGCATCTAATGCAATGTCATCAATAACATCCATTGCCTTTTGAACTGTGTCTTCGGATGCCGAAAGAATTCCATCAAAATTGGTGGTATCCAATGAAATTCCGCCACCTGTAAGGCTTAATGCGTCTATTGTTGCAAGGGCAGTCTGGACATCGGTATCTGTTGCGGAAAGAGTTCCGCTAAATCCAGATGCATCTACCTCTATTTTTCTTGCGTCCAGGGAATTCCATGGACCCCTTCGTGTAGTCATTTTAAAAACCTCCTATTGGCCCCCAAGTATTATGCATTAGGTGTGTGTTCATACCAATTAATTAAAATAGTAATTGTCATTCCGTTTGCCCCTGCAGTAACTCGAAAAACTTCTATGCTATTTTTAGGAAGAACAATTTCTTCTCCAGATGACCTGTCCCAAACAAGACCCTTCGATGCATTTACAATTTCTGAAAACCTTGTAGTTCCACCAGTCAAAACGAGTGGATTACTTCCGGTATATCCAGATTTGACAGTACAATTTGACGTATTCGAAGATCTTCCATTCCGGTTGTATGGTGTCGCAGCAGCCCCACCCGTATAACTTGTAACTCCAGAAATATATGTAACCGTTGCATTATCGGATGCTCTGATATCAAGGACAAGGTGCTGTTCCTCAGTCGTGTTTGGAGTGGTTATCGCAATGCTTATCGTGTTGTTATTGTTAAGTGATGCATTTGCGGCAACATAATACATATCTCCTTCATGTATTTCGTGGTGTTCATGTGATATCGACCTAAGTGTCGATGTACTTAAATCTATAGGAATCTGTGTCCACTGATCATTTTCAGAATCCCATCCATACAACCTTGCATTCTGGGCTTCATTTTTGTGCCATGGAGAACCCATGTCATACCTCCTTTATTGAACTGCTAACCATGCATTCACAACAACCGGGTCGGCACCTCCGGTTTCAGTTATTTTTATCTGAACCATTCCACAAAGATTTGGTTCAAATGAAAATAAATCTTTTCCGTCAGAATCCGGTCCACTTGAACTTGTAAACCCGGTCACAATGTCATCTTCTGGATCTATAAAGTCGGTTCCGCCATTGTTTGATTCAAGGTATTCAACCTTCACTGTACCATCTCCGGTAACCTCAATCTGGATAGAAAAGAAACCTTCTGCATTCATCCTTCTCAAGTTGACATTGTAGGTTGCATTTCCGCTTGCAGAGATGGTTTTGGATTTAAAAATTTCATCTACAATAACTGGTGTAGTCATTTTACTTCCTCCTTAAAATTTGGTCGTAGACCTGTTTTACAAGTCTATTCCTCATATTCGTAAGTTTATCAATATGCGCCTTTTTTTGATCAGGTGTCATATTGGGATTTGTCCAGGTCCTTTTCATCTCAGTCGAAATATCTGATATTTGCTTATATGTCATGTTAAGTCTCGGTGCCATTCGAATCTCAGACTGCTTCTTCCTTGCGTATTCTTGCGCCTTTTTAAAATCACCCTCCCTATTATAGGCATTCAACTGCGCGGTAACCTTCCTGGCCTCGTTTAGCGCATCGAAAAACGAAGACATATATTTAGTGTATCTCGGATTATCTGCCTCTCGTACAAATGCTCCAATAAACGGATAATCATCAAGTCTCTTTGTCGGCCTATCTATATCGGCAATTGATCTTACCATAATATCAGAAAGTCCTAATATGAAAGAACCAAATACAGACAGATATCCTCTAACCAGATGCTCCATTCTCTTTGGAGATACATTAATAGCCTGACCTGCAAATCTTAGCGTCTCTGAATTCCATGGATCAAACCGTTCGCCGGGTTCTCTATATTTCATTCCCATCGGTTCAATCGGCCTCCCGGTAAAGAACGTCTTATTGGCAACCTGTTCCCATATTGGTCGGATTGCCTGAGGTGTTGGATTCATCGCCAGTGTTTCAAGAAATGCATGGTTGATATAATCCATAACATGATTTAATTCTTCGTTCCCGGTTATAACATCACCAGCCATCTCGACTGATGTTGAAAAGAGGACTCCGGTTTCAAATGGTTTTGGAATTCTAAAGTGCTTATCTCCTATCCAGAAATGATACCAGGCAAACTTTTCAAAATCCTCAAGTTCTTTATATCTATCGTCGTCTTTATTAAGCCACCATAACAACATCGATGCCATTGCAATCATCGCACTCTTTGTAAAGAACGATGTGGGATTGTCTACAGCAGCCCGACCCATCTTATAAAGTCCCTGAATACGCGCATTCATGAAAGGCACTGTGCTTATAAGGACCCTGACTGCAGTTCCATTGCCGGACATATTAAAATCCATAAGGTCCCTTGCGTTAAATGCAGCTTCAAGGTGAGAAAGACCCTTTTTCTTCAACCTTGAATATAATTGTACCCTGGCTGCATTTTCAAACCCTTCACCGAATTCTTTCCACCAGTTTAATGCATCCATAGGTGTTGAAATAATTCTTCTCAAAGCACCCTGGCCTTCTTTCTTAACTATTGACTTTACATATTTATGGAGACCTGACGCATCTCCTTCCCTGACATATGAACCACCGAATGCCATTCCTGATGCCATAAATTGAATATAGTCAGGATTATTTGTCCAGACTTTCCATAGTCCTGCGATAGAATCCCATAACGGGACAAAACCCTTGCTTATCTGAAAGGTATGGAGCGTGTCTCTCAAAAAGTTCTTTATCCTGAATGCTGGTCCAAATGTTGCACCATAAGTTAATCCCATCTTTGCAACCCCACCAATTTTAGACCATATGTTGTCAAATGATTGTACATCCATTTGGCCAAGAGCATTAAAAAGTTCAGTGTCATTAACTTTAAAATAAATACTCTTACCGGCTGCCCTGAACTGTAGAACTGGCATACCATCTTTCTTTGAAATAAATACTGGCGCGCCTTTTTCTTTTCCTATCTTCTTAAACCGAACTGTGTCGGCCCATGAAACCTGCTCGACAAGGGGAACATCGACAAGTTTTCCTTTGTCATCTTCTTTCTGATATGCAACAAGTTTTCTGCGACTTGCTTCATTGAATGCTGAACGCCTGGCAACGTTATGCGCGGATTCGCTTATTAAATGACTCCAGTTTTTTAGCATGTTTTCAACCGGATCTCCTATGGGAAGTTCGGACCCACTCAACTTTCTGATTTGCGCTCCTATCTCTTTCGGCCTCAATTTATTCTGGGTAAATAGGACTCTTGTCTCTGGATCTGTGAGAACGCGATAGAATGGAACATAATACCCCTGGTTCGCCATATAGTCCCTAAAACCTTTATCTATAAGCCCACTTCTTTGTGCAATATCAAGGATATTATTATTGAATTCCTTGAACTCTGTGTTGATATCTTCCCAGGATGCATATTTTGAATCTGTAGGTTTTTCTCCAACCCATGACAATATTGCTTTTATATCTTTATCGTCGAAAAGAAATTCTCTATTTTCTTTCTTCAACGACTGTGCTCGTTTTGCAACAACCCAGTAAAAGAACTTCTCTGCGTCATTTCCAAGTTGATCATACCAATGCAGAAAACCATTGTTTACTTCATCCGTTATGATCGCGCCGGACTTATCGAATCTAAGTTTTCCATGCTCCAGGAATGCCTGTACCGTTGATTGAATACCCGGTATGCCTCGTGCCAACATATAGGCCTTTGTCTCTCCTAACCATTGCTTTATTGGGTGGAGACGGTCTATATTCCTTGTAACAAAATTTCTTCTGAAATCATCAAGTGATGCCTTAATTCTTTGTAGCATCGTTTGTCCTGCAGGACCTATTTTGTTTTCAATTACTTTTTTTGTCACTGCAGGAATCTCTGATTTTAGATCTGTATTGAATATTGGAAAACCAACTGTCAATGCTTTACTTCTCATCTTTTCAGTAATCGGCATTATCCATGTTGCTATAGATTCAGATATAGCCTGGTTTGGTTTAATTGTATATAATTTGAATCCCTGCTCTTTTGCAGCAGCTACATTTTTCATTGGGTCTGTCATTCTATTAATAAGGCCAATTGCCTCCTTGTTTCTACTTTCTACATATACAGGAATATTATTTCTAAGCATATCTGGTATCTTGTTTATATTGTCTATTTCCTCAACACCTTCGACAACAAACTTTTCCTTTTTGAATTCTCCACTTGCTTCAAGGAATGCATCTGAATATTGTTTTGCGTATAATAAGTACATATCAAATTTTTCAGCCAATGGTTCAATATAATAATCTATTCTTATTGGTTGACCAGATTTAGACTTATTAACATTTTTAAAATATCCTCTAAGAATCTGTTTTGCTCTTGACTCAATATCGTTTATTCTCCTTCCAAGTTCTTGATATGAGGTATAACCAATATCAGCAGATTTGAATTCATATATTAAACTTGTCATTTCGTCGTCTAATGCATTAACTCCATTTCTCGCATTCAAAACGTCTCTATTTCTTTTATTGAGTTCTTCCAATCCAATTGCTTCCCTACTTGCCATTCCATCAATAAACACATTTGCTATAGATCTAAACTCAAGAAGAAGATTTCCACCAGCAGAATCTAAATCGTAAAGTCTTGTCTTAACAATTTGCTGTCCACTTGGACGTTCCTTTAAAATCATATCATAATATGGAGACTGGGGAAGTATTTCTCCAGAAGGGGTGGTTGTATGTTCCCATGCCCTGAGTTCAGCGTTTCCCCAGGATTTTTTATTAAAAATCTTGTTGATACTTCTTGGCATAATTTTATCATAAAACTTCCTTAAAAATTGTCCGCCAATCTTAATATCATTTAATCTCTGATCTCCGTTTTTTTGTTTTTCTGAATTTAGCAATTTATCTGCTGATGTCTTTCCCATATAGTCGCGAAGATCTGTAGGATTAACATTTTCATATTCTGTTATTAATTCTCCACCAGTGCTGTATGCTTTTAACTTTTTACTTTCCTCATTATATACAACATGCCCTATAGATTGAAGAAGACCATTCCATCGGTCTACTTGCTGCTGACCAGTTGTCATTCCAATCATATCGTGACCAGATTCTGCAGCATACCGAACCATCCTGCGGTATGCCTGGATGAAATATCTTTCTATAAGTGGCGAGGTTGGTATTGGTTGAATTTCTGACTGAATATAAATCATTGCATCTCGTTCTTTATCAAATTCTTTTTCTCTATATCGATCAGTTCCATATTTATCCTTAACAGGCTGACCACTCTTATCAAATATAACAAACTTATCTGAAGATTTTTTTGAAAAGGATTCTATTGGAGATGCAGATAATATTTTATTTCCTCTCATAACAACCCAAAGTTCTTCATTTTGATCTACGGGAGTCTTTCTTTTTGGTTCTGAATATCTTTTGTATAGTTTAGTAAGCCTATCAAATTCTTCCTTTGTAATTTCATTGTCTTTGTACATTCTGAGATATTCTGTATTTTTTTCAATACTATAAAACACTGCATCTGCAAGATTTCTATTTTTATATCTTTCGACCATTTCGCGATAAGTTGTTTTTTTGGCCTTGCCCTTTTTCCCTATTTTATAGTCTTTCGCAAATCCCTTTGACGAACCTTGCTGAATCCAGTCACTTTGAATTTCTTGGATATAGAGAATCTTTTTTTGTCCTGTTTTTGTTTTCTCATACCTTGTATCAAATCGAATCCAATAAACAACATCAACGTCATCACCCCAATGAGTTGAATTTCTCCAACCCGTCTTTGGTCTTTCGACTATTTTAACTTCTGAAGATGCCTCATTAAGAGCAAGGATTTTATCCATAAATCCACTCTGGACACCCATAACCGTCGAAGCATATCTATCCCAAAGAATCGAAGGGTCTGGTAATAAAGAAGATGGTTCTATTTCTTTTTTTATAATATACTGATCTTTTCTTGATTTACCTCTCCTCGCAATCCACGCTTCTGCTTTTTCTCTGGTAGAAAATTCTCCCCACGCATCTCCTGTATCTGCAACATTAACTGAACCAGGTTTTGTGTATACTTTCCAAAAGACAGTTCCTTCCTTTTCATATTTTTTCTTATATTCATTTAAAATCTTTAAGTCTTCTTCAAGCATGTTTTCCGTAAGATCAAAAACCTTATCAGCATACTTCACCCTTAATTCTCTATCTTTTGGTCTGCTCAACTCTTTCTTTATAGAATCTTCGTATTTATAGAACTCTATCATGTTGCCAATTTCTTCATATTTCCCAAGTGTTATAAGTTGATCTGCCTGCATGTATAATTCTCTTCTAAGGCCTAATGCCGTTGAAAATTTATTATAAACTTCTTGAAATCCATGCTTTAATTCTTTTAACTTAGCTTCTCCTGCATGAGTAGGTGACTTTATCATTACCTGAACCTCGCGGTAATTTTCTCCGCCAGGAATATTATAAGATTTGCTTTTCCATTTTACCGGAAATCTCTCTACATCTTTAAGAGACTCTGGTTCTCCCTCAACCAAAGTTCCGGTTGGTGGAGTTTTGGAATATCCAGTGCTTTCTTCAAACTGGTCTCTAAAATCATAATAATATTCTGCCCAATCATAACCTTCAAGTGCTTGTTCAGCCGATCTTTGAATTACATCTTCTGCATCTTCATTTAGCCAAGAATACGAAAAGTCCCTAACTCCTCCACCATGTGGAAACCAGTCTGAACCAGAATAATCACTCGGACCTGCATATTGTAGATTGTTCCATTCTGTGCTATATATAGATAATATAGGATTGTCGAGTCCACCCTCCCAATCAGATAGAAACTTGTAGAAGTTAGGATAATTCTCTTTTATATGCTTATTCAAAAGATCTAAATATTCTCTGTGTGTTATTAAATCGTTTTCTACTTTTTTATAAAGTTCTCCGTTTTCTGCAATAAGATCATCTGGAATTCTTTCTCCAAATTTTTCTGTATATTTTTTGCTAAACCATTTTAATTGATCAAAAGAAAAATCAAAAAATACTTTATCTATAACATCTTTGTCAGACTCTGTAAAATTACCACCCCACAAACCTGTTTTATGAATATCTTCAATATCTGGAACGTCAAATATTTCATAATTTTCCAATTCGCTATCATATGCACTATCCCAGAAATTTTCTTTTAACCAATCTGAAAATCGTTCCTCGTAATCTTCTTCTGAAAGTGATTCTCCAGACACTGAGTCCATTCTCCATTTTTCTACAAATTGAATTGCGTATTCATCGTAAGCATTGAGAACGTCTTGTACTGTCAATCTAACATCATCATCAACGGTGTCCAACCACGTTCCAATACTGGACCATTCCCATTCTTCTTCTCTAAAAGGTTTTGCCTTTGATCTCATTGCTTGAGTTAAAAGCATTTTGATCTTTTTTGCAGACGCACCACCCTTGCCTATATTGTCTCTAAATTGTTTTGAGTCAACATAATTTTTAAAATCACTATACCATGCTGGTCGAATCTCGTCTGCTTCTGTTATTTCCATTATATCTTCATTTGGAATTACGATATCTCTCTGCTGAATTAATTCACCAACCTTCTCTAATCCAGACCTCGCAAGTTCTTCCGTATTTCTGATGCGTGTCTCCTGATCCACTCCAATCCGTACTGATTCACCAGCCTTGCCAGTGACCTTTGCGCCGACCTGTACGCTAACTCGCTCGACATGGGGAGTGATCCTCTCCCAATTATTTTTAAAGCCTCCGATACGTTCTCTGATGATCTGTATTTTCTTTCTCTCGCTTTTAACATTTTGCAACTCCTTATAAATTGAATCGTTTAATTTCATAAATACAACATCCGGTGTACCAGCACTCTTTGGCCAATTATCTGGTGCATATTCAGGATTAAACTTTGATCGTTCCGTCTCCTCCCAACCAAACATCCCATAATACGCAGGAAGGTATGGATCAAAACAGTCAAGAGTTCTTGCTCCTTTTGCCATTGCGTCCATGAGTAATACACTTCCAAGTCCAGGTATTTCAGAATTACTAAAAAGTTTTTGCAAATCACCATCATCAATTACATATCCTGCGCTTCTGTCATCAGTCATATATACTTCTGCCCCCCTGTCAACTGCTCTTTTTAATTCTTCGTATGTTGGTATTGTTAAAACATAACTATATTTACTTTTCTTTAGTTCGCTTATATATCTTTTTAAGTCTTCGGGTTTATCAACCTTAGATATTTCAGGACCGTGTTCACCTATATGGTATAGTCTTTTCTTTTCAAGTTCAGAGATAGGAGAAAACTCAATAGTTTTAAGATCAAGTAATTCCATCAATGGACCCTGCTTCAAAAGACTCGGATCAACTTTTGATTCAAGATATTCTACAGCAGACATATTTCCAAGCATCTTAAGTTTCGTATTCATTGCTGTAAAATAGTCTTCCTGTTTTTTTAAATCCCAACCTTCAATTCTTGATTTTATATAGGCCCAAATTGACGATTGTACTTGTGAAATTGTCCACTTTTCTTTCCCAAGACCAGACAGTCTTTTTGCTACCCTGGTAAGCATGTGCCTTGCTGCAACATTTTCCATTGTTGTAAATTGAATATCACCCTTTTTGGTATATTCGCCAAAGAATGCGCGATACATCCATCTGTCGTTTGTGGTTGCGTTCGGATCTCCAAGCAATGCACGAGTCCATTCCTGAACTTTTTGATTTTCTGATTTTCCCATATTCTCTGCAAACTTTCCGGCCAACCATTCATTCAACTTTGTTTTAATAAGATCATTTGGAAACATTGCACCAGGCTTATCTCTTAGTCCCAAAAGATAGAGATACGTTTGTGCTGCCCATCCTGCATTCTGATTTATTGGTGCCATCGGGGATGTTACAGCAAGTATTGCGTTAAATATCTGCCAGTCATCTCCAAGTGTATCCATAAGAAGTTGATTATGGTTTTCCATCCATGTCTTGTGTTTTATATTTGCTTCGGCAGCCTTTAATGCCATCTCTGAATATTCCTTTTCTGTATTGACAAACTTCGGCCACTTATTTGAAAGTCTCAATTTAGCAATATCTTTAAGGGTATATTTTTGTTCTGTTGCTAATGCTCTGGAAATTTTTTTGTTTGTTCTTTCTGGTAATTTTCCTGGCTTAAGATCTTTGTCTTTAATTTTTATATCTTTCTGTTGGATAAGTTCTTTTCGAGGAATAACAACATCTTTCCTCTGCCTTAATGCCTCCGATACCAGGTACCCTCTTTCCTGATCGATATCCTGTATTTGATCTGCCCACGCAGCAACCAACTGTGCCTCGTCTCGACTTATGAATTTTCCTTTGTTTGTAAGGAAGCCATCGTCCTCAATCTGGTTCCAGTTTATCTTCTCTCCATACTCATCTTCGATTTTCTGGAATGCCTCGGCATGGGTTACTCCAGTGTAGATCTTTCCCTTGTACCTCATTGCCGCAGCAACGATGCTCTCATAGGCCTGGATCTGTTTTGCGCGAACCTTTCTTTCGGCAAATGCAGTTAATGCCTTTGTTATCTCGTCCATTGTCTTTCCTTCAAAATCTTTGAAGTATGCAAGATTCTGAGTTCTCGTCGCACTCATTTTTTCTTTGATCTTGTTAAATACTTTTGTAATGTACGCTACAAATCTACTAAACAGAGAAGGATTTCTTTTCTGCAATTTATTCCAGAATTCTTCGCTAAAAACCCTATGTGCAATACCTTCTGCCATAAACTCATGCCAAACGGTATGCTTATTCTGGTTTCGCTTTAAAAATGGATTTAATGGAAGTTGTTTATTAGGCGGAAGTGATTCATTAATTGCATCAGCAAATAATCCAAACTCAATATCATTCTTTACACTCCACAGATATCTATTTAATTCATTCCATGTCTTCGGATCTTCGGCCTCCATGTTATGAATAATCTCATGCATAAGGACAAACGTATATGGCTTATCCGTTTCAGCATGAATAGATATCGTATTCGGTCCTTCAACGAATACACCAGAACCACCCATTCTCGGCCCGACGTAAAACGAAAGATCAACCCCAAAGACTTTTGCAAGCCACATAGTAAGTTTTTGTTCCTTGTTTAAATCGGTGTGGTCCTGAAAGTCCTCGTCCTTTGCCGTCATGATCTCGCCTTTTGTTTTTTTGGACTCAGGAAGAAGTGCCTCCTTCTTCCTTATATTTGCTTGGATATCCATTATATGCTTCGATAGTGCGCGAGTCGGAAGTGATCTTGTGTCTTTTTTCTTTGGACGAATTGGTGCCTCCTGCTTCTGGGTCGGAGAAGGCCTTGAATAACCCATATTCCTTAACCACTGACGGTATTCGGCCAGGACCGTTCTATTTGTGGCAACTGCATGTCGGCCCTTCGCGCTCGGAAGATATTTCTTCGTCGAGTATCCCGGTGGCCGGACAGACGGGTCCTGCAGCCACTGTCTTTCTGATATCGGTGGTTCCTGAGATGCAGGTTTGGTTTTATCTGCAGTCTTTGCCCATACCTTGAATTCGCGAGGTGTCATCTGGACGACATCCATTATTTGTGCTGTATTTCCATATGTCGTCTTGTGTGCTGTTCTCGCCTGTCCGACAGTTCTGAATCCCATCATTGCTTTGTGCTCGTCGAACTTTCCGCCTATCGACTGATCGACAACAAAAATATGATCTGATATTTCACCTTCAGGTCCATAGATTACATCGACCTGGTCACCATCGGCACCTTCAACTCCGCGAATATATCCAACGGGATGTTTTACTTTAATTCCTGGAACCCTCTCAACTCCTTTTGGTGTTTCAATAACTCCTTCAAAACCGTGTATTTTTATTCTTCCCTTTTTATATGTTCCCGATTCGATTTGTGCCGGGGTAGGTATGACCGTCTCTTTTTGCGCGATTTCGAGATCTTTTTGATATTTGATTTTCGCCTCTTTTTTTCTTGTAACAATATCAGTTTTTGCAAGAGCAATTCTTTCTTCTGGTCGCATTTTGGTGTCTTTGATAATGTCCTCGACATAACCTTTTTCAGACTCTGATAAAGTTGCGACATAATCATTGAAATCTTTCTCCGTAATTTCTTTGGTCGTTTTTTCTCCAAGGAATCCTCGTTTTTGTTCTGCCTTTTTTATTACCTGCTGAGTTCTTTCCATCTCAGCCTGCGTTATCTCTCTTGTTACAGGTTCAACAATTGCGCCACCGGCATAAACAGGTCTACCCTTTTCCTCTATTGCTTTCGCAGTTTCCATGGTAGTAAGTTCTGCCTTTGCCTGAGGGCCGAATCCACCCCTTGTCGGAGGAGGTGGTTGTGGTCGAGGTGCTGCCTCTGGACCATATACTGCAGGCGCGCCAAGTTCCATTCCTGGATAAGGTGCAACCGTTTCTGATACAGGAGTACCCACTTCTGGAGCAACAGGTTGTGGGGTTTCTTTCTGAACTCTATTGATAAGATCTCTTGCCCAACTTCTCGTTCCTGGTTTTGCAGTTGTTTCTGTTTCACCTGTTAATATATCGGTAGGACCTTCCTCGCCTGCTATCTTTCTCGCTACTTGTTTTTTTCCGACACCACCTAATGCACCAAACGGAGCAGCAACGAGACCTTCATAGATACCTTCTTTTGTTGCTTTTACAATTTTATCCCAGGTAACTTCTTCTTTTTTTGCCCATAATTCTGCAGCAAGTTCAGGATATTTCTGAACCCATTCAGTTCCAAACTCTGTGAGCGCGCCACCAGCAAGTCTCTGAAATAGAGGACCACCAAGTTTTGTAACAATGAACTCTAATTGAATTGCCTCAAGAGGTGCCTGCGCTGCAGCATTTGCAATTGCAGCAATTAACGCTCTCCTCGGATTAACACCTTCTCTTACAAGCTGCTCGTAAAATGGACCGGCAATTTGAACGCTCATCCATCCCATTGTAGCAGCCTTTCCACCTAACATATACGAAGCATATTGCGTTGCAATCTGAGGACCCATCTGATAAACGTCCTCAAGGTATTTAACGATTCCAGGCTTTGCCTCTTTTCTTTTTTGATAATCAAGATCTTCCCTTAACCAGTCACCCTGTGAAAATTTTCTTAGAGTTCCTTCCTTATCCATCTGATTTTTGAATGCATCTGATACTGCCTGGCCTAACTGTAGTGGTGCCTTAACAACACCCTTATATCCTTCGATTACAGGCTTAGAAAATTCTGGAAGTGTACCCTCCTTCATTCCCATTGCTCTCTCTGTTAGCCGGGCCTGTGGGAATGGTTCTGCCCCAGTTATAAATTGAAGAAATGTGCCGGGGCCGGGTGGCAATGCACCAATGACCTTCTTGACAGGACCCTGTTCCATATATTTTTGTTCCGGTGTCTTCGGTGCAGGTTGCTCCCATTCAATATCCTGGTTATCACCCTGGGTATCATCCCATTGGATATTCGAATCCTGTGCAGCTTGTGGTGCTGCCGGAGATTGGATTTCGTCATCCCATTCTATTGGATTATTTGGCATAAGGTGTTCCGTCCTCGTATACAGTCCTTCCATCTGCAAGTTGAAATACCCGTCTTCCAGTTTTTTTGTCCGTTCCCTGCCTTACAACATTTTGATTTCCAGTGGAAGCCGGTGGATTATATTGTGGTCCACTTGTGGGCTGCTTTTTATTTTGTGGTCCACTTTCTTCAGATTTTTTCATTTGTGCTAATGAATCTAAAAGATTATTTATATTTTCAATATACTCCTGGACCTTATATTGCATATATTCTGACGAGGAATTAAAATATTCCCCGGTATCTCCCATCATTGGTTTTGCGTTTTGTTTTTCAAGTTCATCCCACATTTTCTGTGCATCGTCAGCAACCTTTCCTATCCTCTGTTGTGAAAGAAAGTTCTGCTTTGCATCTGCAGCATAGGACCAGTCTCCAGTTTCATAGGCATTAAAAAGTGCCTGAGTATCTGCATCTTTGAAATCCTTTTTAAGTTTTGAAATGATTTCTCTTTGATTCTCAAAACCCTGCCTGAGAAGATTATTAAATATTTGATCAGTTTCTTGTTCGGTTGGATATCGTCCATTTTCATTATAAAACTGTGCCATTGCATCATCTATAAGAGTAAATGCATGTGTCATAGGATATCGTTTGTCTATCGGATTCGTTACATTCTTGATATCTGTAATTGCCTTTGACTGTGAAATTCTTTCCTGTGCCTGTCTTATAGGATGCGCCTCTCCCATAACCATTCCCTGATCGGTCTGCTGCCATTCAGGATAAACATACGACCTTACTTCCTGGCCGGGACCTACCTGGCCACCCGGCATTGGCATTTCACCCTGGGCAATATCTGCCTGGCCACCCTGTATATTCGTAAACGTAGGAACCGGAAGTTGATCTTCTGGAACTCCTCTTTGGCTTAAAACATTTCTTAACTCGCGAATTTGTGCCAGGTATTCCTTTATGCTTCTTCTATTTCCAGGCTGAAGTTCTGGACCCTTTGCGGTTTCACCAAGGGTATCCTGTGCAGCAACGCCTGCCGTTCCTGTAGCAGATATATCAGACAATGGAGCAACCGGGGGTTTCGGTTGATAATGAGGTTGTCCCATAAATTGCTGATGAGATGGAATTAATCGATTGGGAACTTCCATCGTATTCCTTGCCGGATTTAATCTCATTGCATAGTATGGGTCGTTTGGAT
>WOR8_10000210_pt1 | contig 59535 bp, 57 predicted proteins | sample DeeMarSeWOR38_10_FD_19890 | JGI IMG/M metagenome (IMG submission 19890)
TAATCTTTGACAGCATTTCCCAAGCCGCGAATCAGCTCAAACCGGGTGTTAAAGGATTCGAAATCGATCAGATTGCCCGGAGTTATATCGTTAGCCAGGGCTATCAGGAGTATCCCCACGCACTCGGACATCAGATTGGTCGTGCTGCCCATGATGGAGGCGGCGTCCTGGCGCCTAAGTGGGAAAGATACGGTACACTTCCGGATGAACCTGTCGAACAGGATCAGTTATACACCCTTGAACCCCGTCTGACAATCGACAATTACGGCATTGCCACGATCGAGGAGATTGTACTGATAACACAAACCGGATGTGAATTTCTGTCTGAGCGGCAAAAGAAAATATATCTTGTCTGAACTCTTGACATGTAAATTAAAATCGGGATTTCTTTATGAAGAGAAGAAATTTTATTCAATGGGGAGCCGGTGTCGGGCTTGGATCATTATTAATGTCCGCAAAATCAATCTTCCCGCGCCCACCATCGATTATTCCATCCAGTCAGATAAAACCGGTGGTTGTTTCAAGTGAAAATGGTATTGAAGCGGTTAAACTGGCATATGATCGGATCAATGCTGGGGCTGATGCCCTGACAGCGGTTATCGCCGGTGTAAATTTGGTTGAGGATGATCCCAGTGATCATTCCGTGGGCCTCGGAGGATTACCCAACGAGGATGGAATTGTAGAGCTGGATGCCTGCTGTATGCACGGTCCGACCCATAATGCAGGGGCGGTTGCAGCACTTCAAAATATCCGCAACCCATCCAGTGTAGCCCGGCTGGTAATGGAACGAACCGACCATGTTTTGCTGGTTGGTGCGGGTGCCTTACGTTTTGCAAAGCGTCATGGTTTTGTGGAAGAAAATTTACTTACCGATGAAGCGCGGAAAATCTGGCTTGAGTGGAAAGAAAATTTGAGCAAAGATGATGATTGGTTGCCGGCTGATTCAAAATCGGATAAACATTCTCACCTTTTCCGCGAACGACTTACCGGAACAATTAACTGCAACGCCATCGATTTAGAGGGAAATATATCCGGTGTAACGACCACCTCGGGTCTGTCCTATAAAATACCCGGCCGTGTCGGTGATAGTCCGATCATTGGTGCCGGACTTTACGTAGATAATGAAATCGGAGCCTGCGGTTCAACCGGCCGTGGTGAAGAGAATCTGAAAAATTTATCTTCATTTATGGTGATTGAACATATGCGCAACGGTATGACTCCGGAGGAAGCTTGCCTGGCGGTTTGCCGGCGGATCGTAGAAAAGGCACGTCTTCAGCCTTTCCTGCTCAAAAAGGATGGAACACCGGATTTTAATGTGAAATTTTATGCCGTTCACAAGAACGGGAATTTTGGATCAGCAGGTATTTTTGGGCCGTATAAATACAGCGTGTGTGATGCCAAGGGAAATCGTCATGAGAAAGGGGCATATCTTTATAAGTCGCCATGATCTCTTTGTAAATACTTTTTTCTGGCAACATATTCGGCAAGTCTGACCAATACCGTATCGGGTATATTCGGAAATGCGGGCATAAACGATGCCCCGTTTCTGACAATATGCTGCACTTCATCAGGACTGTCCCGGTTTCCTGATAATCCGGGGTATAAAATCCCGCCACCTTGGCCGGATTCCCCATGACATCGCGCACATGCTTCCCCATATACCACCGCAGGATCTGCGACATCCGGGATATACATATCGGTTTGATCGACCAGGAACAAATACAGACTCAGGATTGCAACCAGGCTGATCAGAAATATGAAGAGGGCCCAGCGTTTCATGCCAATATCCTAGTCTTTCAGCCGTGCTGCCACTATCTCCGCTATATCCTGCACTGCAAGAGATGATTCAAGCTCATTCCCGGCATCGCGCAGCATCGTCAAACAGAATGGACAAGCGGTACCTATAATATCAGGCTCAGTGGTTTCGGCCTCACGGAATCTTTCCCGTCGGACCGCTTCTCTACCCTCCTCTTCTTCCTTCCACATATTTCCTCCCCCGGCACCACAACAAAAACTACGGTTTCGTTTGCGCTCCATTTCAAGTAAAGTCAACCCTGACGACTGAAGTGCATGGCGTGGCGACTCGAATATATCGTTGTGTCGTCCCAGATAGCAGGGATCATGAAATACGACTTTCTGATCATTTATTTCGTTTGTTTTGATTTTTCCGGCTTTTAGCAGTGCCGCAATGAGCTGGGAATGATGTATTAGCTCATAAGTACCACCAAACTGCGGGTATTCATTTTTTATGGTGTGGAGACAATGCGGGCAGGTTGTCACAATTTTTTGTGCCCCGGCCGCGTTCAGCGCCGCAACATTTTTTTCGGCCATCATCGCGAAAAGATATTCATTGCCCGTACGTCTGGCGCTGTCTCCCGTGCAGGATTCACCATTGCCAAGTACAGCAAAATTAATCCCGGCATGATTTAGAATTTTGGTAAATGCCCGGGAAATTTTTTGCCCTTTTTGATCAAACGCACCGGCACATCCTACCCAATACAGAATTTCATAACCGGGATTCTCTTCGACTGTATGTACTTTGAGATTTGGATCTTCTTTAATCCACTCAAGTCTGTCTTTATTCATGTTCCACGGATTTCCGTTTCGTTCCATACCATTGAAGGCATTCTCGAGCTGTGCAGGGAATTTGGCTTCCATAAGAACTCTGTCGCGACGGATATTCAGGATGTCATACATAGGTTCATTTCCTACAGGACATATTTCCACGCAAGCGGCACAACTTGTACAAGCCCAGAGGGCGGATTCACTCAGGGCATATTCCAGTAAAGCATGCGGACTATCGTTACCTCTGGCAAGCAGGACGGCGTTTTTATTTATATAATAGCGCTTATTTATTTCGAGTGCCGACGGGCTTAATTCCTTACCCGTGAGATATGCCGGGCAAACATCCTGACAGCGATTACACATAATACATGCGTAGGCATCGACCAGAAGTGAACGATCCAGATGTTCCAGTTTCGCGACCCCGAATTGTTCGGCATCTTCCGCCTCAAAATCCATTCTTTCAAGCGTACCCGGTGCACTACGGGCCGGTTTGCTTAAAAAATTAAACGGACCCATAAACAGATGAGCATGTTTACTCAGCGGGAAATACGGTATGAATGCCAGAATCAGGCCGATCGCCAGCCACCAGCTGATATGCCAGGCAATTTCAACCGATTCGGAACCCATCCCGGTCCACCATAACGCGATTTCTGAAGCAACCGGCTGCCACATGTCAGATCCTTCCAGCGTCAGAGAAAAACTTGCACCTAGAAGGCGGAAACCGACATGCAAAATGATAAAAAGACCGACAATCAGAGAATCGCGTTTGATACCCTTTTTCGCCCCCTCCAGTAAAAGTACCTGCTCCCCGGTCTGTAATTCAGTTGAACCGGCGATAAATCTTCGAATGATAAATATGATCATTGAGACCACAGCCAAAATACTGAAAACGTCCACGAAGATGCGGTAGAGATTGCCGATCCACCCCGTGCCCAGAAAATGGAAATCTGCTAAAAACGCTTCGAGCACGTCACCGATATTAACCAAAAAATACAGGATGAACGCCCATGCAATAAATGCATGCAATATGCTGATGGTAAGGCGTTCGGTAAAAACTGTCCTCTGGCTGAACAGAACTATTAGCGCCCTTCCGAGACGACGCCCGAAATCATCAAAACTAAGCTTACTGTTTCCACGACCAATGATCCGTATCATTTGCGAGAAGGATCGGTAACTTAAAGTGCCACTGATGATCAATAATACGATGAACAGTATCTTTTCCGTACCGCTCAGCATGCCGGGTCTCCTTAAATATCGATAACGCTTGACTTAAATATAGGTCACACGGGTGTTAATATCAATTCCGGGAGAATGGCTGACGCCTGGTAAGGATGAACGCGTCAGTGTAATTGACGGATTAGTTCAAGGGTGAGGAGAATGCCGGCACCAGTGGCGCCCTTATCCAGATATTTTTTGCTTTTCATACCATATGCCGTACCAGCAATATCGAGATGTACCCAGGGGGTGGAGGTCACAAATGCTTCCAGAAATTTTGCTGCCGTAATACTGCCTGCTTCACGACCTCCGACGTTCTTCAGATCGGCGACATCACTTTCTAATTCCTGTTTATAACTCTCCCACATGGGCATTTCCCAAACCGGTTCGCCTGCAATGTCGGATGCTTCACGAACACGATTAATGAAAGCAGGATTATTGCCGAAAAGACCGGAGGCTTCCTTACCAAGGGCTACAACGATCGAACCGGTAAGTGTAGCAAAATCAATCAGATAATCCGGTTTATGGATAGTCTCAAGAAAAGAAAGTGCATCGGCAAGCAACAGCCTGCCTTCTGCATCCGTATTTATAATTTCAATTGTTTTTCCGCAAAACGCGCGCACCACGTCACCAGGTTTCAAGGCCTTTCCACTCGGAAGATTTTCAGCGGCAGGAATGGCAGCAACAATATTTATTGGCGGTCTGATCCTTACCAGCGCATCCATAATACCAATGACAGCTGCCGCGCCGGCCATGTCAAACTTCATTTCCTCCATCCCGGCGTACGGTTTGATGGACAAGCCGCCGCTGTCAAAAGTCACCCCTTTTCCGACTAAGCCAAGCGTTTTGGCACGTTTACGTCCGGAATCATAGTGAATAAGGATAAAACGCGGTGGTTCGAGACTTCCCTGAGCAACTGCTAACAGCGCACCCATTTTGAGTTTGTGGATTTTTTTCTCCTCATAGATCTCGACACGAAAACCTTTTCTCCCTCGAAATCGCTGCAAAACTTCTTGTGCCAGCATCCTGGGCGTGAGGTGATTTGCCGGTGAATTCGCTAGATTTCTGGCATAATTGAGCGATTTCATCACACTTGCTTTTTGGATTACTTTTTTTCGGATCCGTGCGGCAGCAGATTTATCTTGGATCAGAAAGATCATTTTTCGGAAAGTGATCGGGTCCTCTTTGGGTGGTTTAAATTGATTGAATGAATAGCGGGAGAACTCAATGCCCTCGACCAGGGCCTCAAGATTGGCAGCCTCGCTCAGCTGCCGGTCTGAGAATAGAACGATACATTCCTTTCCTTTTAAGCGTTTCATCCCCCTGACAACTGCAGCACCCGCATTCCGAAAGTATTCTTTATCCAGAGATCTTTCCGGGTCACCCGGAATCCATTGAAGTATACCGGAAAAATCATCACCATCGAACAAAAAATCAGACTCAGGGATATCTGAACGAATCTTTTTATAAAGCTTTGTCAGGCGATCCTGCAATTCAGATGATAACAGGGAATTTTCAATCTGAGCTTTAATCTTTGTATTTGGATTGGAGAGGAATATCAGCAGATCAGCGCTTAATTTCTTTTTGCCTGCAATCAGAACATCATATTTCATAAAGGAAATTTTGCTCTAAACGGCAAGATTGGAAAGGATTAATTTCCGTTTTACCGTTCCCAGGTGATCGATGAATAATACACCATCCAGATGATCTATTTCATGCTGGAGAACGCGTGACATCCAGCCTGTGAATTTTTCGGTTTTTTCTTCCCCGGTTACTGATTGATATTTGAGCAGTATTTCTTCCGGACGGGTAACAATTTCCCGCACACCTGGAATAGACAAACAGCCTTCTTCGAGCTCAATCTCACCACTGGATTCGAGAATCACGGGATTGATGAATGCCATCGGGCTATTACCAGATTCAACCGGGGAAACGTCAGTTACCAGAAGACGCTTCGAGATGCCTATCTGTGGTGCGGCAAGTCCGATACCGTCAGATTCATGCATCGTTTCGATCATTTCATCAATCAGATGTTTTAGCTGATCATCAATTTCGGTTACTTCTTCAGCTTTTTCACGCAGAATATTATCACCAATAATTCTGATTCTCAACATGCCATTTAATCCGCTTTACCTGATTGTAACAATGTAATTTACGACTTAATATGGGGTCCGGTCAACGTCAGAAAATAAAAGCCCCTTATCAAGCAAGGGGCTTTTCGTTTTGTTTAGGCCTCCCCGACCTTCACTTATCTTATGCTTGGAAAGAGGATCCGCAGCCACATGATCGGACTGCATTCGGATTGGTAAAGGTAAATCCGGATCCGGTCAAACTTTCTTTATAATCCAGTTCCGTACCTGCTAAATAGACGAAACTCTTTGCATCGATAAAAATTTTAACACCTTCAATTTCAAAAACCTGATCAGTCTCACTGATCTTATTATCAATATCCAGAACATAGGTAAATCCTGAACAACCACCGCCTTTTACACCAACCCTTAAAGCACTATCGTTCCGTCCGTCATGCTTCAATATTTGCCTGACCTTATCGATGGCTTTTTCGGTTAATGTGATCATCTGTTCCTCTCCTTATCTGAAACACTGTATGTAACCATTATTTTGTACCGGATATTTCTTGAATCGTAGAATTAAATGATTTTTTTATTTACCTATCCGGCTTCGATAATGAAAAACCACGGTATTGAGGAAGATTGGCGCTTAATCATAAGTTCGCTATAACCCTCCATCTTTGTTAAAGTGTCGAACTTTTAAACACGAAAAGAGTGATAACTATTTCCTCACCCGTCACAGGGCACCTGCTTCAAATGATTCCTCAGTAATCCGGTCAGTTCAGTCTCAATCGATTTGCCACGATCCAATGCATAAAATTTGCGAATCATTTTAATTACTTCTTGTTTTTGGATTTTGCCTTCATGAATAGCATTACGATGTTCATCGAATATGTGTTGTGCTGCCGCCGGGCGGGGGCCAAACCTGAATAATTCCCTATAGTGATCGTCCAAAAAAATAAAAATCGGAATTCCACGACTGCCGCTTGTCAGATAGTGATCCATTAAGTCGGGATGTTCATCACGCAGTAAAATTTTAATTTCCCAATTTGGCATTACCTCGACGATATTCATCATCACGGGTAAGATAGCCAGTGAATCAGAGCACCAGGGTTCCGTGATTGCCAATATCCTTTGCCGATCAATATATTTTATCTTGTCCAAAAAAAATCCCGAGGGATGATATCTTTTGGAGTGTAATTGGTGTAATTCATGATGTTCACCCAGAAGAGTAAGGTAGCTAGTATAATCCATAGCCTGGTCATAATAGCGGGATAGAAACATCCATAATCTCCTTTTTTATGCTAAGCTTATTTCGATGCAAAAAGAGGATCTTGGTTACAAGACAGGGAATGATCGGGCTGAGAAGGATCTCGTTTATTTGCGGATAGTTTCAATATGGTGTGTAATGCGCAAGACTTCGCACATAGTCGGCAGATATGCCAGGCAACTGCCGTAATTATTGGGTCTTTCACCCGCGAAAATTTCCGGCAGACAAGAAATTGTGTAATTATAATAAATATGTTTTATTCCGTTTAAATATTGTATTAGCCGGTTTATTATATGCTGGTGTTCACCCCGGATCTGGAGGATGGCATCGCAATAAAGCCCGACTGTCCAGGGCCATATACTCCCGTTACAATACATTTCCGGTGTTAATCTGCCGTCCGGTGCCAGCCGGCCTGTATAGGCGGGATCACTCATCGAAAGCGAACGTATACCGAGCGGGGACAGTAATTCATTTTCTATCTGCGTAAGTATATTATTACCAAGTTCCCTGTCCAGAATTGAGAAAGGTAGTCCGATCAGAAAAAGCTGATTCACTCTCAGACTGGAATCTCGGTAATTTTCACGCACAACATCCGAGAAGCGAATTTTTTCAAAATCCCAAAATACCCTTAAAAATGACTTCAGCACCACACGTGCCATAGCGGCATATTTGCCAGCCAGCTTGGGCTTGTCCAACTCGCGACTGAAATATTCCATAATTTTCAGTGCGTTAAACCACAGGGCATTCATTTCGAGTAATTTGCCGTACCTTAAGACTTTCCCCGAATCATCTTTCAATGGCATCCAGCTGGTATTAATATCATTGCTGCCGGTAAAAAGAAGTCCGTCTTGATCAATATAGATATTTCCTCTTGTCCCTTTACGATAGGACTCGATAACATCCTGAAGAGGCTCATAGAGTTTTTCTTCAATATAGTAAATATTTTTGACTGATCGATAGAGGATATAAGCGTAATTGATCAGAAGCAGACTGCCATCAGCCGTCCATCTGGCCGCCTCACGTTGCTCCGGATTATAACCCAAATACTCAGGCAGGATGCCATCTTGTACACTTTCGATAAGCGCATCCATGAGTTTTATATTTTTATCGGGTTGTTCTTCGCTGATCAGTAATCCCGGTGCTGAAAACAATAATTCACGGATACTTAATCGCTTCCGCTGACAGTTCACCAACTGCTTGGATAAATCCCGTACATCAGCTCCGGACATTCTTTCGATACTTTTCGACAAATCTTTTACAAACACGGAACAATCACTGATCTTCGAATGAATACTTCTCCGGAAAGATTTCTCCTTACGATATATTCTTTCATAATCGAAATCATTCACCTGATCGATGGAAACATACAATTCCAAAGACTCATAAGCATTGAGAGTACAGGTAAAAAAGCCGGTATTAAAGAGATCTTCGATATCTCCGTTGGTATTTTTATTTAATTCGGAACCCCTGTATTGATAGTTGCAATACCAGAGAGGTGCCTGCGTATATTCACCACGCGAGTAGTATATTTTTAATTCCGGTGTCTCTTCAGTGGGATTTATTTTGACCACCCGACCGTCGAAATAACTGTCAATGTTGATGTTTTGGGATTCACGGGTTAGTTCATTTATTCTCCTGCCAGCCAGGATAGGCTTGAGAATAATTTTTACCGGCGGCCCCTGATTCTTATTGGTATATCTGATAATGAGGATATTCTGATCACTTAAAAGAAAAACCGTTTTTTCTATCCTGCGATTTTCAATCAGATACGTAAAGCACGGAAAAGGATCAATGGTGAACGAATGCAGATATTTATATCCCTCAGGATGAATACCTCCGGTATAACTGTTACATGATATCTCATATACCTGTTTACCGATAAAAACCGATTCCTCGAATTTTGATAACATTAGAAATTTGTCATTTTCGGTATTGCCCGGTACGATATACAGTCCATGATATCTGCGGGTGTTCATACCGTAAATATTTGTACATGCGAATACGCCCGCTCGGTTGATTTCCAGCCACTCTCTTCTCACGCCTTCACTGAAATCCATACAGATTTCTTTGTTATATTCTATTTTCATGGTCACCGTTGTGTATTTGCCAGATGTTGTAGAAGCAGCCAGCTAAACACCTTTACTGCAAATGTAATTGCCCTTTCATCGATATCAAATATACCGCTGTGTATAGGTGCGGAAGTTTTTCCATTACCGACTCCCACCCGTAAAAATACACCAGGTGCCTTTTCAAGGAAAGCAGAAAAATCCTCCCCACCCATCGATCTCACGGCTGGTGCAATCTGATCCGGCTTAAGGATCTGCATTAAAGCCATTCTGATTTTTTCAGTCAGATTCGCATCGTTTATGACCGGTGATGCACCCTTTGTATAATGAAAATCGGAAATCAATCCAACGTTTGCACAACTGGCCGATACTTTCTGTTCGATTTGCTTCAACAAAGTATCCCCTTGCTTATTATCGGTTACGCGCAAGGTTCCTTCAGCGACAAAATTTTGTGCGATTGAATTATAACTGTCACCCCCGGCGATCTTTCCTACAGTAAATACAAAGGGTGTGTTATTGTTCAATCTTCTGTATAACTCAGCGTAGAGGCTGCTCAACAGCATTGTGCCGGTGAAAACCGGATCCGCCGCTTCGTTGGGGCGGCCACTGTGTCCTCCGGCGCCTTTGATTGAAATCCGGAAATGGATACTTTGTGCCGTAATCCAACCCGGGGCAAGGCCAATTTTTCCATACGGCAGAGTCGGATCGGCGTGCATTCCTAATATCGCATCGATATGGTCGAGATGACCGCTTTTCACGAAATCGATTGCACCTCCCGGTATTGGTTCCTCAGCATGCTGAAAAATGAACCGTATATTATTCGAGATAATACTGCGAAATCTGTCCAGGATGAATGCCACGCCAAGTACGACCGTCGAGTGATAATCATGGCCGCAGGCATGACAAAGTCCGAGATACCTGGATTTATATGGTACGTCTTTTTCGTCGGAAATGGGCAACGCATCCATATCAGCCCGCAACGCCAGCCATGAATTATCCCTTCCGGTCACAAGATCCGCATAAAAACCGGTATCACCAACCCGGTGTATTTCGAGCTCAGTCTCCTTTTGCAGGATATTTCTCAGACAGCGGGATGTTTTAAATTCAACCCGCCCTAATTCCGGATGACTGTGCAAATGACGGCGGAAACGGATTAATCGTTTTTCTATCTGATCGACAGCAGTGCTGATTTCCGGGTGTATTTTATACATATTTCATAACATAATCTATGCATCTCTTGAAATATACGGTTGTGATCTATTCAACAGATTCAATATACCAAATTATGCCCGTGGATGAAATTCATCATAAATCTGTTTCAGATACGTACGATCCAGATGTGTATAGATTTGTGTCGTTGATATATCGGCATGTCCGAGCATTTCCTGTACCGCTCGCAGGTCAGCACCCCCTTCCAATAGATGGGTTGCAAATGAGTGCCGAAACGTATGGGGATGTATGTCTTTGCGAATTCCACTTTGCTGAACGTATTGACGGATTATTTTCCAGAATCCCATACGACTCATACCGGTGCCCCGTACACTGAGAAATGTGACACCTTTTCCGCGCTGGTGTCGGTCGAGATAAGGCCTGCTGCTATCCAAATAAGAACGTACCCAACTTAACGCCCTTCCTGAAGTCGGTACAAGGCGTTCTTTAGAACCTTTACCTAAAATACGTAGGAAACCCTCAGTAAAATAAATTTCCCGGATCTGCAGCTGTAATAATTCAGAAATCCGAAGTCCGCTGGCATACAGCAGCTCAATCATTGCGCGATCCCGGAGACCCGCAGGATGCTTCGTATCGATTCCTTTCAAGATCTGTTCGATCTCCTGAAAGGTCAATACGCTGGGCAGATGCCGCCTTAATTTTGGACCTTCAATGTGTTCGGTCGGATCAGTTTGGAGCAATTCTTCAGCTATCAGAAATCGATGGAAAGATCTGACCGAAGATATATTTCTGGCAACCGATGATGGCGCCAGCCCCAATTCTGTTAAAATCTGCAGCAATCGTCTGATATGCACATCTTTTATTTCTTCGGGCCGGTTTATTTTTCTTGCCGATAGATAGGCAATATACCGCTCCAAATCCTTTTTATAGGCGGCAATTGAATTTTCGGATAAATTTTTTTCGTATCGTAGAAAGATCAGGTACTGCTCCAGATACGCTTTCATTTGTTCGAACGATTGGAATCTTTGAGCAAATGCTCTGCCAGGGATAGGGCAATTCCGGAAAGCATGACTTCCGGTCCCAGTTTTGTGTAATCCATTGACAGCAGTTTAGCATCTACATTACTGTAAATTGAAAATGCAGCGGCTTTTTCAACAATGATACCTGAAAGATGACCGTTATGTTCACCGATAAAAGTAACTTCACCGAGTACATCGCTGGCCACGTATCCCGTACAGAAATGTAATTGGGCATGTCCGCTGGGTGTGTAGACATTGACCATATTCCCTTTTTTCAATCCCATGGAGATATCCGGGAAGATTTCCAGCGTCAGTTTACGCTGTTTTTCAGTATTTTCCAGGACGGTTCTATACTGATTTTCTCTGCGAATAAATTTTGTCTCAAGAACCTGTTCGATTTCATTGATTTTTTGTTCGGTAAATTTGAATCCCATGCGACTTCCCCAAAATGTTATTTGCAAAATTCTACGCAAAAAAATGCAGAATGTTATCAAGTTTTAAAAGTTCATGTGCATAATACGGCTCACCATACCTGCAGCCGGCCCGGTATCCATAAAAACGAGCCCGTATTTCGATTGATTCAAGAAACTCCTCCTGATTGATAAACGTTTGCCTTTTGTTGCTGCCTGTCAACGAAAATTGTGATTCATATGCATGAATAGCCTTCATTTTCTGATCGAATTCATCTGAGATATCGACCACAAAGCTCGGCTCGAAGGGTGTATGTAACATGTAATAAAACGTTTTTACCGGGCGGAAGGGATCCTGTTCCGTATTGATTTTAGGCAGGCCGGCAAAAAATAGTCCGTCGCGGATCAAATGCGATGCCGCTTCATGGTCAGGATGCCGGTCGATCCAATAAGGCACCAGACAAACGGCCGGTTTAAGGTCACGAACCACGTGCATGATTTTCAGGCGGTTCTCGAATGTATTCGTCAGATTACCATCAGGCAGATCCAAATTCCTACGCTCCTGTAATCCCAAAATTTTAGCGGCCAGAGCTGCTTCATGTTCACGCATCTCCGGGTCGCCATTGGTGCTTAATTCGCCGCGGGTAAGATCCACTACAGCAGTACGCTTACCATTTTTATGTGACTTGAGCAGCAGACCACCGCAAAATAATTCGGCATCATCCGGATGCGGACTGAATGCAAGGCAATCAATCACTAAAACTGTCCTCCTTGAAATAAGTGGGGAACAAATCAGGAATCAGGTCGATTTCCAGTCGAGGCAAAAATATAATGAAACAAAAGCGTAAATGAAAGATTATATTAATGTTACTTAACGTTCTATCCAAATGATATGATGCTTCTAAACAGGGCGTTCCTCATCTTCGACGATAACCGCGGTACCATAAGCAAGCACCTCTGCAGCATTCTGCATAATGTAAGAGGTACCGAAGCGCACCCCGATAATCGCATTCGCTCCTCTTTCCTCCGCCATGGCGATCATTCTGTCAAGGGCCTGCTCGCGCGCCTGAGCAAGTAATTTTGTATATTCCTCAATTTCACCGCCAACAAGATTTTTAAAAAAGGCAACAATATCCCGCCCTATGTTTCTGGCCCGGATTGTATTTCCTTCGACAAGGCCCAGTGATTTTACAACTTTTTTGTGCGGAATATCATCCGTATTCACGAGTATCATCGCTCTATCCCCCTGTACTTGTCAATTTTTCTGATCATCAATTTTTCGCGCAGGATTGATACAATCAGCATGGCAATTCCGATCATTATAATAAAAATACCGGCCTTCAGGATCGGATGCATTGCCGGATCATCTAATACTGATTTAAAAAGCTGCCAAAATCCGAACGATAATAAAATTATCGCACCAATTGAAATAAAGACCCAACTGATACCACGTTCAATGCGGTTATAAACGTGTTTCCAGTAATCATCCCAGTACATTTCGGGCAATTTTTTTAATTTCATTTCGCTGGTCGCCTCCTTTATTTCCATAAGTGATTGCATGGCTTTTCTGTAGCGCTCATCAACCTGGATATTTCTCCGGACCTGCTCTGCCTCTTCCGGGCCGAGCTCACCATCAAGGTAGGCCATCACCTCCAGACCGATTTTTTCCTCATTATACGGAGATTGTTTCATTTTAAAACCCCCAGCAATCCCCCCAGCTTCTTCCGGGCATAAAACAATCTCGACATAACGCTGCCAATTGGAATATTCAATATTTCGCTGATTTCCTTATATGAGAAATCATTGAATTCTTTGAGTATCAAAATCTCCCGTTCTTTTTCGGAAAGTTTGTTTAATGCCTTCCATACTAATTCCCGCATCTCGGTTTGCTCGAATATCTCATCCGGCCTGGAATCGGCGGGAATGATGAACGTCTGTCCGCTCCGCTCTTCAAGATCCCCAATCGGTATATTACGTTTCCGGATACGATGATAATGGTTAATACATATATTACGCAGAATCTGATAAAGCCATGTATAAAAATTTCTCCCCGGTTTGAATGAATTTAATGCTTTATATGCCCGGTAAAAGGCCTCCTGTGAAAGATCCAGGGCATCATCCGGGTTACCGGTAAATAATAGTGCAGCATGAAATGCCCTGACTTTATATTTATCAATCAGAACGCGATACCGCTCGGTATTGCCCGATTGACAATCACGGATAATTTTTTGATCCTCATCTATAAAATCATCATGTGCGGACATTTCGTACTACCCATGAACTCAATTTTTATTCAAAACAATTTAATCTTTTTTTCCCCGCAGCATATGCCTAACATCTGATATCAATCTTCCATTCTCAAGGTACAGGTAAATGTTCTTTCCCGGACAGGCAGTTTGAGTGTAATCACGATGAGCTTTAATTACCGCCGGATCAAGCTGATATATTGTGCAGAAATGTACAAGTAACTCCACCAGCACAGTATATTGATCTGTGGTAAATTCCTGTACTTCGTAGTTTCCGATAATGGAGATCAACAAATGACCGCTCGGATCATAATCGGTATTTGTATCCCCGGGAAAGCAAACTGGCCGCCCTTCATAAACGCGACCCTGGAGATCAATGAGAAAATGATAAGGGATATCACTCCAGTTTTTTTCGTTACGACTCCATAGCTGGAGATTCTGAAGATAAAGATGTGGGTCTTCATCCGGTGACACCTCCACACCGCCATGATGGATAGTAATGTACCTGATAGCATGTTCGAGGGAATCCTCAATCACCGGCTGACTGCCCCATTCCGCCCGACCAGTGATGCGCAGTTTATCACTCACCCTGCAGGAGAAATTGCAGACAATCAAAATGAAAATTAGCACATATATATCAGCATCACGAATATTAGCCATTTCGTTTGCGGATTTTATTTACATACCAGATTAGCCCGGCTCCTGCCAGAATCAGGCAAATGCTGATCACCTGCGCCTGCGAGAGGAAGCCAAAGAGATCTTTGGGATCGGAGCGCCAGAATTCCGTAATAAAGCGCTCCACCCCCATAAAAATACCGAAAATTCCGAAAATCGTGCCGGGTTTAAAATTCTTCTTCCGTATAGACCACAGAACAAAGAAGAGGCTGAGAAGAAAAATTGTGTCATATAGCGGGGTTGGATGCACGCGTTCCGTAGTCGGCACAACGCCGTTGGGAAACGACATTGCCCATGGTAAATCCGAGGGTGGGCCATAACAACCATCGCCCGAAAGGAAACAGCCGATCCGGCCCATAGCCTGGCCAAGTAAAAGCAACGGTCCCATCAGATCAGCGACCAGAAAAAAGGACAAACCTTTTTTTCGGATCCACCAGGTAACCGTAAGAAAACCCCCAATCAATCCACCATACCAGACCAGACCGGCACCGGAAAAGACTGTACCAAAAAAATCTTCTTTCAGCAGTTGAGGATTGAGAATAATATAGTAGATCTTTGATCCTATGATTCCGCCTAAGATAGCGGCAATTATAATTGATCCAGCAAATTCTTTTTTCTCGCCGACACGTTGCAGCTCGCGCTCAAGAAGATAACCACAAAGTAAAAATCCAAGCGCGGCCATAAGCCCATAACTGTAAATCGTAACCGGTCCTATCTTTAATATCTCAGGATACATTGTTTTTCCTCTGTGCTAAATTATATCAAAAATTGTTTCTCAGTTTCAATAATGGCATAATAAAAAAATAAAGTCAAAAGTAAGATCTGCAGAATATATAGATGGTATTTTTTCCCTATTATATACATTCCCATCCTTGTCTGCGAACTAAGGCTTGATGCACCCCGGTTAAGTATCGCCGTGATTTTATATGGAACCGTATATTCCGGAGCAGTACTGAATACCCGGGCCTGGTGCTGATACCGGTGAATATAATTTACACTATCCGTAAATCGAGATTGGACTGACCGTACAGGCATTCGAAGATACGCAATATACCCGATGATAAATGCCGCTGAAGTCGGGATTACGTTTGGGCAAACGCCGAACACCCGGCCATAATGTGACACTATGTGTTCGGATGATATGAGATAAAAAGAAGGGGCTGTTATCATATAAAACCGGTAATTCAACTGCCGGGTGCATTCCGAAAAAGACAGAAGGAACATAATAGCAGTTGAGATAAATCCAATGAAAATGTATATTCTATAACTGTAATTATTCATCAAGACAATGATCCAGATGAGAAGGGTTAAATTTCCCAAAAAAGAGGAATTAAAACAAATTTTAATTTTCGTTATGCTCGCTGAATATATATCCAAAAAAGTTAGTTCACGACTTGAACAAATTAAATCATAAGGTTTATCATGGTAAAGCAGCCAAAACAAATTATATCCAGGGTGGAAGAGGTGGTACTTTCCCGGACCGGACAGGCTTTACGTTATCCGCCGACTGAAAAAATCAATTTGATAATCGTCGATAACTTCCCGGAACTGGGAAAACTTACCGCGATGCGCTTCCTCGAATGGGCTCAACAGAACGAGGGCTGGACCATCTCGCTACCCACCGGAAAGACACCCGAGCACTTCATTAAATGGGTAATCCAACTGTTGACAACCTGGAACACCGTTGCCACCCGAAAATCACTTGAGGAATGTGGCGTTGACCCGGCACATAAACCAGACATGCGCAGTTTTCATTTTATCCAGATCGACGAATTTTATCCGATTAATACACAGCAACACAACAGCTTTCATTATTATGTAAATAAATTTTATATCAAAGGATTTAATCTCGATCCTAAAAAGGCCATGCTGATCAACCCGAATATCATCGGTATACCCGAAAATGAAACATTGGAAACAATTTGGCCTGAAAATATCGTTGACCTAGATCTCAGGATCCGGCAGCCGAAAACCGCAATGGAAGAAAAGCAAAAACATGTCCTGGAAGCAGTGGATCAGTTTTGCACCGAATATGAAAGTCGTATTAGATCACTTGGGGGAATCGGCTTCTTTCTCGGAGGTATAGGCCCCGATGGACATATCGGATTCAATGTTAAGGGATCCGATCACTATTCAACCACCCGATTAACACCAACTAACTATGAAACCCAGGCCGCCGCAGCGGGGGATCTCGGGGGAATTGAAATATCCCGAAATCGGCTCGTGATCACAATCGGACTTCAAACAATTGCCTATAACCCTGCAACGGTTGCCATTATCATTGCCTCGGGAGAGGCAAAGGCTAAAATCGTGAAGGAAGCTGTGCAGCAGGAGAAAAACAATGCATTTCCGGCGACTGTCCTGCAAGATCTATCAAATGCTTGTTTTTATTTGACCAAAGGTGCGGCAAAACTGTTAACCGAGAGGCGTTATCTTGAATTAAAGACCGCCGCCCAGATCTCTCAGGAAGATGAATATCAGATCCTTTTTGATCTGGCGCTCGAAAAAAATAAAAAACTTAACGAACTGACTAAATCCGATCTGAATTCAGTTCGCAGCAGTAAACTGCTTCTGAATGCATATAAGGAAGCCATCCGGGATAAAATCCAAGCCCTGGAAGAGGAATTGAAAAGAAGATTTATGTCCACTCTTGATATCCCCCAAAACAGGGTCATTTTTCATACTGCCCCGCATCATGACGATATCATGCTGGGCTATCTGCCGTACCTGGTTAGATTAATGCGTGAATCGTCCAATGTTCACTATTTTAACTACCTAACCAGTGGATTTACGGCGGTTACCAACCAGTATATGCATAATCTCTTTCTACAGCTCAAATGGTTCATGGGAAAGCCTGAATTCAGGGAACTTGCGGAGTCGCATTATTTTGATCCAGCGAATCTACTGGGACGTAACCGGGATGTTTTCTTATATCTGGACGGTGTTGCGGGTTCCAGTCATATCGTCAAAGAAGAGGCCCAATCAAGACGATTGCTGCGCAACATGATCGAAATATTTGAGGAGGATAGTTTTAAGAATCTCAACAACCGGGTTGATGAGCTGCTCAATTATTTTTCCACCCAGTATCCCGGGAAAAAAGACCTGCAATTTATACAACAACTGAAGGGAATGACCAGAGAGTGGGAGGCGGATATTCTCTGGGGATATTTTGGCTTTACCTGCGAGTCGGTTATCCATTCACGTCTAGGTTTCTATAAAGGTGAAATTTTTACCGAAGAACCGACCGTGGATCGTGATGTGCTGCCCATATTAAACAACCTTAAACGCATCAATCCCAATATCGTGTCTGTTGCGTTTGATCCGGAGAGCAGCGGACCGGATACCCATTATAAAGTCCTTCAGGCCGTGGCGCAAGCCCTGAAATTGTATCGGAAAGATACCGGACGTGAGGATATTGAAGTTTGGGGCTATCGTAATGTCTGGTTTCGTTATCACCCGGCGGAAGCCAACGGATATATTCCTGTCACACTGAATACATTTGCCATACTTTACAATTCATTTATGAACGCATTTGGCTCGCAGGCAGAAGCTTCCTTCCCCAGCTATGAGCACGACGGCCCGTTTGCCGAACTGGCACAAAAAATACAGGTAGAACAATACCAGATGATGAAGACCGTTCTCGGACGGGAATTTTTTTATGATAGCGAGGATTCTCGTACCCGCTCAACCAGGGGATTGATTTTTCTCAAGAAAATGAAATTGGATGAATTTTTTGAACGTTCACGTGATCTGCGCCGGTTTACAGAGAATCTGTGAAAGGCCAGTCAGTGCAGAGCAGCAGCGGGATATAAAACATTTATATTTAATAACGCATTCGGTTGAGATTGATTTTCCCGGTGGTCGAAGAATCCATTGCGAAAATAGCTAGAGGCTGCTTGATATAGAAAATTAAACTGAATACCTGCTGTGGTTTTGAAACATGATCAATTTAAAAATGGAATGTCGCATATGAAATCTTACCGCAAAGAACTATGGTTCAATACCGCCAGCCGCAGAGATTATATCAATATTACCCATGAAGTCACCGCATGTCTGAAGGAAAGTGGTATCAAGGAGGGGCTTTGTCTGGTAAACGCCATGCATATCACAGCCAGTGTGTATATTAACGATAATGAAAGCGGATTGATTGCCGATTACGACGGTTGGCTTGAAAAATTAGCCCCGCATGAACCAACTTCCCGTTACCGCCACAACCTGACGGGTGAAGACAATGGTGATGCGCATCTCAAACGCCAGATAATGGGAAGAGAAGTAGTGGTCGCGGTAAGCGAGGGCCAGTTAGATTTCGGCCCGTGGGAGCAGATCTTCTACGCGGAATTCGATGGTCGCAGGAGGAAAAGGGTATTGATCAAGATTATCGGGGATTAAGATCAATCCCTGCATCGATTTGTTTGAATAAAGCGCTCAGATTTTTTTCGGCCTCAAGCACATCCATAACACGCATATTGGACATTGAATCCCAGACCGCCTGGGTAGATACCTTTTCCAGTTCGGCCACCTTTTTAAATGTACCCAGTTCTTTATATTTCCAGTAACGCTCAAAGGTTATATTATTCCAGCGTGAACGGATGGCACTCAGCAAAGTAAAGATCGTATTGATCAGAATATCACATGCTTCAACATCCGTCCTGCATGTAATGAACTGTTTATTCTTTTTGACCTCAGCCAGGGCTGCACTTGCGCGATGAAAGGCGGGTCCGTCCATCTCAATCGGAATATCACTGCCCATGCGATGAATAGGGCCCCTGCCAATGCCATATCTCAGATGCAGGGGCGAAAGTAATCTTTCAAATTCAAAGATAGTATTTAAGGCGCTTTCCATCCCCCGTAAGACTCCCTGAAATTCATCACCGCGTGTGATCATAAACGGCGCCTCAATCTGCTCCGTATAATCCTCATTAACCTGAATTATCGCAGATTTCAGAAACAACTGGCCTTCATAACGCTCATCCAGCCCCATTTTTCGTGACCCTCGGACATCTGCCATGATCACAACAAATTTATTCTGCACCGGATCAGACATAAGCTATCTTAAATTTACTTTCCAGGACGTTCGGCTCACTGGCACAGCTGATCTCTTCTACATTTAAGATCTTAGCTCCGCATAAACGCATACTTCCTTCGAGAAATCCCAGTTCGCTCATGCAAACACTTTTTGGTATAGTCTGACCATAGTCAATCGTGATCAGCAACTTGTCAGAACCTATTTTTTCAATGTGCATTTCACCGGTACCGATAATTGCCTCACGTAATCTGGCATACTGCTCAAGAAATTCTATTGGTGTTTGCTCCTCAATATACAATTGAAAAAAACGGGTCATTATAAATTCTGCATTCCAAATTCCCAGTTTCCGAAATTCATCTACATCGCCGTTAAAGTATTCGTCCAACAGTATACGATCGATTTCAACAAGGGTATCCTCCGGATATAAATTTGCCCCGTCGATGGGCTGACGGACAAAATTCTGCTCCTCGGTACTAATTTTTTTCAAGAAATCCTTTGATATCGCGGGCCCTTGTAAATTTTCAAGATACTCTAAACGACTGAGCAAAACCAGACCTTTAACCATTGACATCTTTTTACCCTGAATGCTTATTTATATAATCTGCAAGTGCTTTGCGAAGCCTTTGTTTATTCTCCGCATCCCATTTTTTGGGGAACATTACGCCGTTAACAAACTCCTTTCTTCCACCACCTTTTAAACCGTATGTGTCGGCGAGCTGACGAATAAGTTCAAAACCATCAAGTGAGGATCCCGTTGGTGTCCTTAGAACAAAATTAAACTGACCGTCTTTTTTACCAGGTGCGACAAAATAACAGGGTACATTATTACGATCAAGCCAAATCGAAGAAATGTATTGCAGATCATGCACGGTGACATCATCGAGCTCAAAAAATCCCAGATCCGGTTGTGATGGCAATTGTTCTGCAAGAAGTTCCAGCCATTTCTCCGTTATTTTTTTGTTTTCATATCTCAATTTTTTCATATCACTGGTCAGACTGCTAATTTTTGCCGGCAAATCCGACACACCGCTGCTTAATTTTGCTGCCAGCATCCTGCTCATTTTATCGAGAACATCAAAATAAGTATAGGCATGCTGTCCTATCCGGGCAACTACACGAGCATGCTTGCGAATATTTTGCACAGCGATGATTTTAATCAATCCAACTTCGGCGGTGTTTCGCACATGAGTTCCGCCACAAGCGGTACAATCGTAATCACCGATAACCACCAGACGGATCTCATGACCGAGATGTTTAACGTCCCGTCGAACAGGATATTTAATCAGGTCTTTCTGTGTTACCAACATTGCGGACACAGGATATGCATGTCTAATAATTTCATTAGCCTTTATCTGGATTCGTTCTGACTGTTTATCGGATATGCCGGGCGTATCAAGTTCAATCATCGTATCGCTGGTTCCGAGATGAACAGACACCGTATCGATATTCAGTTCATTTTTAAAGCAGGCAGATAGAATATGCTGGCCTGTGTGTTGCTGCATATTGGTATATCGACGATTCCAATCTAATTTCAGAATGACTTTTTCAGGTAATTCTTCGGAAAGCTGGTGCCAGATCTGGTCATCGATCATCTTTACATCGTTTACCGGCAGATCGTTAATTGTTCCCCGGTCAGACGATTGTCCACCATTCTCGGGATAGAATATGGTTTCATTTAATCTGATCCAGACACTGCCCCCTTCGTGGCGGGAATTCACCACCTGCGTTTGATGCAGAACTTTATAAGGATCTGATAAATAGACTTTATCCATCGGTGGATCAGACATATCAAGCTCGCTTAACGAAAATGTGTTTTTTTAAACGATTGGGATTACGGGATTCAATCAAATCCCATTAAGTATATTTGTCATTATAATGTATAGAAATCTTCAAACCGGACATCAAAGTTTTTAGGAAAATATTCACCGGATTCACTGAACAGCTTATATTCTCCTTTATAATCATTCCGTGCAATGCGTTCCAGCACTTCCATCATAGTATCTATTTCTTCTGTCTTATTATACATCCCAAAACTCATCCTTACCGCACCCGGGATTGTGCTGCGGTCATGATGCAGAATCCTTTCCTCGAGCACTTTCGTTTCTTCCATAGTTACACCAAGTAAGCATTTTACATAGGGATGAGCGCAAAAGCATCCATTGCGTACACCGATTCCACCTTCATAATTAAGAATAGCACTTACCAGGGCATGCGGTTTACCAAGTACATTAAAGGAAATCACACCAAGCCGATTCATGGTGTCCTCCTCATCAACCGACCCATAAATAACGATTCCGGGTATTTTTTTCAAGCGGCTCAGGGCATAACGGGTCAGTTCCGCTTCATGCAAAGCGATTTGATCCATTCCAATATCCATGATCAGATTCAGTGCTTTTGCCAGAGCAATAGTACCAGCTACATTTGGAGTACCCGCTTCTTCTTTCTCCGGGGCATCTGTCCAGTAAGCATGGTCTTCCGAGACAAGCGCAACCGTCCCGCCACCAACCATATCCGGATCTCCATCAATGAAGGTATCTTTGTCGGCAACGAGTACTCCCAGTCCAAATGGCGCATATATTTTATGTGCGGAGAAGGCCAAAAAATCGATATGTTGGGGATGGTCGGCAGGTTTGATATCGATACTTCGGTGAGGAGCAAGTTGTGCTGCATCCACCATTATTTTTGCTCCATACCTGTGGGCCTGTTCTGCAATTGTATAGATATCATTGATATAGCCGGTGACATTTGATGCACCGGTAATTGCAACCAATCCGATTTTACCATCATATTTTTTTAGTTTTCTCAGATAATCCTGATAATCCAGTCTTCCCTGCTCGTCGACATTGACATGCACCACCGGCTTGCGAAAACGCCAGGGCAAATCATTCGAATGATGCTCCATTTTTGACACCAGGATGATACATTCCTCCGGTAATGGCAGCCGGTGAGCTAATTTATTGATTGCTTCAGTCCCGTTCTTACCGAAGATGACCAAATGATCCTTCGTATCGACATTAAAGAACCTAGCCACGATTTGCCGGGCCAGATCAAAAAAATGCGTGCTGAGCTGAGATTTAAATCCGGTGCCCCGATGTATATTTGAATACCACTCCATGAATTCGTTCATGGCGGCAAGCACCGGTTCAAGGGTAGGCGTGCTGGCAGCATTGTCAAAGTTCACATAGCGTACAAGCTCTCCTGCCAGCACAGGCACCTTTTTATCTATTCCTACAATATATTCACTGACATTACCAATCGTAACCTGTCCACGTTTATTCATCTGAACCAGTTCCTTGATCAAAAGGTAATAAGATTCCAGCGCAATTCGAATAAAACCAGTATAATCACCAATATCATCAATGTATTTTTTTCTTCCCTTAATGCCGTTCTAAAATCTCCCTTGATCCTATGCCGGCCTGGATATGGAGATAATCTGGGATAAAAGCGGGGGACCATCTGCGTATACAGACGGTATTGCTCCATAAAATTATCAGAAAGCTGCCGTTCTTCAAATCGGGCAATTGCAATATACTGAATTGAAAAGAAGAAGATGGCTACCCATAGCAAATGGGGTAATAAACCACCGGCCGCGATCACCATTCCGATGTAAATCAGAATGTTGCCAAAATACCGTGGATTTCTAATAAATGCATACGGGCCATCGGTTACCAACTGACCCTTTTGGATAGTCACTTCATTCAGGTAGGCGGCTGCAATGAATCTCAGAAGTATTCCAGCGGCGACCAATAATCCTCCGAAAGTCTGCAATCCGGCATCAACTTCGGAAAACAGCAATGCGATCAATATGAAAGGGATCGGTGTATATTGCTGCAGTTTGAACAGAATTTCACTCATTATATATCTGACCTTTCCTTTACCAATCTCGTATGTGCTTCGATTTTGGCCAAAACCTTGTTTGCCAAACGCAGGGCTGCCAAACCGGCCTGGCCGTCCACCACCGGCGGTACACCACTATCAATACTTTCAATGAAGGTGCTCAGTTCCTGTTTCAAAGGATTAATGCCGATTCTCTGTAACTTATTATATTTTATTTCTTTACGACTTCCGCCGGCGTCTATCTGTCCAAGCGAAAACGCGAGTGTTCCGTCGTTGAAATTTAATTTATCCCCTTCAGTCGTATAAAATATTTCTGAGAATCCATCGACAAAATCAAGCGAGATATAGGCATTCGGTTGGAAAATACGCATTTTACGCATCTTTTTATTTGAAATCCGGCTTGCCGTTACGTTTGCAACACATCCGTTTGCAAATTGAATACGCGCATTTGCGATATCCACCGTTGGTGAAACGACACCCACACCACTGGCATCCAGCTGAACGGCCTCACTCTTCACAAGTGTCAGTATCAGGTCAAGATCATGAATCATCAGATCGAGGATTACTGCCACATCTGTTCCCCGGGGATTGAAAGGGGCAAGACGGTGTGACTCTATGAAAATGGGTTTGAGTTCGACGTCTGACAAGGCCAGCACCGCAGGATTGAATCTTTCGATATGGCCAACCTGAAGAATTCGCTGCTTTTCTCTGGCAAGTTCAATGATTTTTTCGGCCTCATCTTCAGAGGAAGTAATGGGCTTTTCCAGAAAAACATGCAGATTTGCTTCAAGCGCTTGTTTGGCCAGTTCAAAATGGGTAACTGTTGGCGTGACAATATTAACTGCCTCAATATCCCGAAACAGATCTTCCAGGGAGTCGAAGGATTTAATATTCAATTCTGAAGCTATTTTTTTAGCCTTCTCAAGATCCAGATCATATACGCCGATCAGGTCCGCCTGTTCAACTTCCCGATAGAGACTGGCATGTAATTTACCCAAATGTCCGATGCCTATTATCCCGGTCCGGATTTTATTCATCCTCAGATTCCTTTATTTCCTCAATCAGCACTAATTTATAATCTTCATCATTGTATTCATCTATGAAAGTTAATTTTTGGTTCAGACTTTCGTAATACCATACTTCATAGGGTTTTGCGCTTACGCTGGTTCGATTGACGTCCTGCCTATCGGGCTTACCATAAAGGAGATAGGATTTACCCCGGTCTGTTTCCCATCCTTCTTTAAAACGTTGAGCATAAAGCCGATTCGTTTGATCAACACGTTGAAAGAATGTGTACATGATCTCATTGAATGGTGTTTCCGGTGACGGATCCTTTTTTTGCCAATAGGATTTAAACCAGGTTTCCAAATCATTATAGGACAGTTCGTCAGCGATATTCCATTCTGATTCACTCAGAATATATCGCATCGGACGTATTGCCAGATCATACCGGTACAGATACACCGGTTTATCAAACCAGACAACCTCGAATTTTTTCTCAATTTCCAAAATGCGTTCGCCATACCGGATACGATATCTCAGACTATATATTCCTTCGTCGAGATCATTTTTTTGAATCCTTTCCCGGAATTTCATCAGCGGCCCGGTTGGTAATAAACGAAAGATCTTCTGCCGGATGATCGATCCCGATTCCTCCCTGAATTGTAATAATTTTGAAGTGATGATCAGGGAATCAGGTGTATCGGTCTGCAACTCGAAGGAGGCAACGATATCATGATTGAATTCAATCATGGGATCACGCGGTTCGGCAATTACTTCTCCGGATTGATCATATTCTGGATCCAGCAGTCTAATCGGGGTATGTATGAGATCTCCCGGTTTATCAACCGGAATGGTGAGTTGTCTTGAATTCCGGTAAGCTTTTTTTGTACCATCATCCGTAACTTCCACAAACATCAGGTATTCTCCCGGCTCGAGATCAAGATCAAATATTTTTTGGTGTCCTTGATAGATCGATCGTGAATTTGTGCGCTCAAAATCTCTTTCCTGCACGGTTTGTTTCCATACCCGTGAAAAAACAGCCGATTCGGAGCTGCTTTTTTTTATGGTTAGACCGATGTGGTATACCGCCTTATATGTATCTGCCACTTTGGTAAATTGAAGCAGATCATTTTGTACATTAAGCGAAAAAACTAATTCCGGTTCACCTATGGTATCGCCGAAGGAAAGATACAGATCATAATAAATGGGCGGTTTATAATCGATATCAAATCCATACTCCGTCGGTCGTTTACCTGGCATTTGCGCTTGTGTAGAGGTGTAAAGGATTACCATCAGGATGGGGATAATTTTTTTCATCTGATCACCAGTAAAAAAAATTTAAAGCTAATACAAAATTAAATCAAGCAATGTGCATTCTAAGCTAAGTCTCGAATTATCTTGTATGTAAGTTACCAAAAATAAACGGTGAACGATTCGATTGGTTCCCGCGGTTAAAAATACCGCTTTACATTAAAAGAGCCGTTTTTTACCTTTGCACTTTTAACAAAAGAAATGCCATGGGCAAATATATACAGATATGGTTGGCCGTTTTATGCATCTCTTCTGTCGCGGACATGCAGATCAAAACAAGTCATCCGGACGTCATATTAACCGATACCCCCTTCAGCATATCCTTTTCTCTTATGGACAGCAGCGGTCAAAAGGTCCCGTTGGATACCGTGTTTGAATTATCCGGCATTAATTACCTGGAGGACAATCACGTCACACCCGTGAAAAACGTGGCGTTCAAAGCCGGTGAATCGGAAATTTCAAAGGTTGTTTTTACTGAGAGTGGCCGATACCAGATCAGCCTGCCAGCGACGGAATGGTATACCGAAATTCGGGTAATCCCCGGCTGGCTGAGCCTTTTTCCCCCATTCCTGGCGATCCTGCTTGCGCTGGTTCTGCGCCAGGTTCTTGTGGCATTGTTCGCGGGTGTCTGGATAGGGGCCGCAATTATCGCCGGATATAATCCATTCTATGGATTCCTGAATGCGATAACGGATTATATAGCACATGCCCCTGCGGATCCGGAAAAAATGTCGATTCTCATTTTCAGTTTGATGCTCGGTGGTATGGTTGGTGTGATTTCCAAAATGGGCGGGACTCAGGGAATTGTTGAGCGGCTTTCAATATATGCCAATGACACACGCCGCGGCCAACTTGTGACATGGTTGATGGGTGTTTTTATTTTTTTTGATGACTACGCCAATACGCTCATCGTTGGCAGCACCATGCGTCCCCTGACAGACCGGCTCAGGATCAGTCGGGAGAAATTATCCTATCTCGTCGATTCAACTGCGGCACCTGTGGCAAATATTGCCATTATTTCAACCTGGATCGGTTTCGAAATAAGTCTGATCGGGGCGGCATTTATCACACTAGGTATCCAGGATAATGCCTATATCTCATTTATTAAAACGATTCCCTACAATTTCTACCCCCTGTTTGCTATGGTAATCGGACTGACGATAGCGCTTTCAGGGCGCGATTTCGGCCCTATGTTTACGGCAGAAAGGCGGGCGCGGAAAACGGGTGAAGTGCTCGCACCAGGGGCAACACCGATATCCAACCTAGATACGCAGGAAGTAATGGCCGATGAAAATATTGATAAGCGCTGGTACAATGCTTTTATTCCGATTATGAGCGTGATTATTGTTACACTTGCAGGCCTGTGGTTTACCGGTGTTTCTGCCGTCCAGAACGAACAACTGGATACGACCGATATGGGTATCATTCGCTATATCAGTACGGTTATCGGTCATTCGGATTCTTATGCGGTTCTGATGTGGGCCTCATTTCTTGGTGGCGTCATCGCCATATTACTTGCACTGTCACAAAAAATTCTCTCCCTGGAGGCCAGTATTTCAGCCTGGATCGGCGGTATTAAGGCCATGATGATGGCAGCACTCATTCTTACCATGGCCTGGTCGATTGGTAATATCTGCAACGACATGCATACCGCCGATTATGTCATCGGACTTAGTAAAGAATATATATCAGCAGGTATGATACCTTTTTTGTCTTTTATAACCGCAGCGGTGATCAGTTTTGCAACCGGTACATCATGGGGGGTAATGGCAATTCTTATGCCTATTGTTATTCCAATGGGCTATCTTTTACCGCAAGCCGATCCAACATTCACCACCGCACAGCAGCAGGCTGTCTTTCTGAGCACTATTGCTTCAGTACTGGCAGGTGCAACCTTCGGTGATCACTGTTCTCCCATCTCTGATACGACGATCATGTCTTCGATGGCAAGTGGAGCCGATCATATCGACCATGTGCGTACCCAGTTACCTTATGCACTGCTTGGCGGCCTTATAAGCCTGCTTTTTGGATATTTACCTGTTGGCCTCGGTATTACAGATTGGGTCGTACTGCCGGCAGGTATTATCAGTGTTGTTGTGATAATTCTCTTATTCGGGAAAAAATCTGATCTTTAGCAAAACTCAGTCATAAGACTTTCATAAGTCGCATCATCGATATACTTATATAATCTAAGTTTTTTAGAGATCCAGCAGCATCGCCATCTCATCCACCGGCTGTTCGAAGTAGGTGCATCCGTGAGTGGTCTCGGGATCACGGCGGTCAACCGGATTTGTTCCGACAGGCTTAATTCTGCGACCGATTTTCCAAAATAGTAGCGGGCCGCGGCCTCGACCCCGAATATTCCGGGCCCGAATTCGATAAGATTTAAATACAGTTGGAAAATACGGTTTTTGCTTAACGTTTTTTCCAGCCGGCGTGCAATGAAATACTCTTTTATCTTCCGAATGAGTGATTTCTCTGTGGAAAGATACATATTTTTTGCCAGCTGTTGTGTAATTGTACTCCCACCCCGGACAATTCTACCCTCTTCCCAATTTCGTTTTAGTGACTCTTTCATCTCTTCAAAATCGACACCTTCATGAAAATAAAAGTTTGCATCTTCACTGATTCTGACAGTCTTTTTCATCATTTCAGGAATCGCACCATATGAGATCCATGACATCCGGATTCTAATATTTTTGTTTTGTGTTTTTGCTTCAGCTTTGCGTTGTTCAATCAGAGCGGTGGTTGCAGGATTTTTTTTTGCCAGTTCAGCAACATCAGGCAAGGTTAAATAGAACCACAGACCAAGCATAATGATCAGTAGAATGCTAATAACAATAATACGTAATAACCAGGAACCCATTACTGTCCACGAGCTAAATTACAGGAACTGATCGGCCAGAGGAAAGACGCCGAAAATTCCTCCCGTATGTATAAATAGTATATTTTTCCCCGCGAGTTTTTTATCAGTGAGCATCGTCTGCAATCCATAAAATGCTTTGGCGCCGTAAACCGGATCCAGGATAATACCTTCGTTCCGGGCAAAATGTTTGATCAGCTCTACCTCATCAACACCGATCAATCCATATCCCGCTCCGACATATCCATCAATGATTTTAATTTCATCTGCTTCAATATCTATCTCTATCCTGTATTTCCGCTTGAATTCATCAATGATTTGGCTGATTTTTTGCTTAAAAAAGACGGCATTATCACATACATTTACCGAAACAACTTCAATTGAACTTGCGAGCAGTATTTTGCCGATTAACAGGCCCGCATGGGTTCCACCGGAACCCGTCGCAACGATGATAACATCAATATTTAATCTCCGTTCACGAATTTGTTCTTCAATTTCCTGAAAACAGCGGATATATCCCCATACACCGGTCGCATTGGACCCACCCTCCGGAACGATGTATACATTTTCTCCCCTGTCGCGCAGCCGGCCAGCATCATTTGACATAATTTGATCAATCCTTTGATATTCCTCCGGAGTTACAAATTCGATTTCGGCACCGGAGAGAAAATCCAGAAAATAATTACCTGCAGGCATGGCCGGTTTCTCACCTCTCAGATACAATCTGCATTTCATTCCGAGTTTGGCACCCATAAATGCTGTTGCGCGGCAATGATTCGATTGCAGTCCTCCACAGGTGAAAATATGCTTACAGTCCTGTGCAATGGCTTCATGCAGGAGGAAATCCAGTTTTCTGACTTTATTTCCACTCAGCTCGATTCCGGTCAGGTCATCCCGCTTTATCCATAAACGATACGGGGCATATTGACTCGAAATATTCTTCAAATACTGGATCGGTGTGTACCGTAGGGAGAAAGTCAGACTGTCCGGATATGAAATCTTAAACATAAACCTGTCCAACGAAACTTAATAAGTTATTGAACTGTACCTCTACTAAACTGTAAGACAGAATGATGAAATTTAATCCAGGGATTATTTCAGGATTCGGCTGGGAAGGATTCTGAAATAAATTCAAGGTAAAGCTTACTTTGCGAACAATGATGTCAGGGTCGAATACTACCATTTAATAAAAAATATATAAAAAAACCCCTGCGAAAAGGGGGGACAGACAATAAATTAATTCTCGCCACATTCAACCTAGTAAAGCGCCCCTTCATCTATCCAGACTTTAACGCCATTGGTGTTATTCTGATTCAGATAAGGTCCGTCTTTAGGCATTTGGATTCGACCAAGATAACCGGATAATAATATCCGATATAGAAAACTGGTATTGCCACTGCCTGGCTCAACAAGTTTCACGGGCCCCGCATCGGTATCGACCCAATGAAGCTGAATCTGCTGATAATCTGTCAGGTCGAGTCCGCTGGGATTACTGGTTGAGGAATGACAGCCGCTGCCGCTGGCACATTTGGCAAGGAACAGTGGACCAATGTCTTTATCGAATGAAAGATTGCTGTCGGGCAGTACAAACTCCTTGTCCGAAGGGCCGGTGCTGTTATCCTTGCAGGAAGATGTCAGAAGGATAAGGATCATAAAAGTAAGATAAAAAAGCGCTGTATATTTTATGTTGATGGGCATGCAAAAACCTTAAATGGCTAATTTAAAATAGGTTATCCTGCTTGATCTGACAGTGCATTTTTGTTAATTTGAGTTGAAACTTACTATATTTCTTCCTTAATTTCAATATATTTGCATTTTCGTAAAGGAACCAGATGAGCGAATCAAAGCCGGCACGAATTCTGATCGTCGAAGATCATGCCGAGATGTTGCAAGTTCTCCGAAAATTTCTCACTGAACGAGGTTTTGAAATACAAGAAGCTGTCTCAGGAGAAGCCGCTCTTGATATGGTCTCACAGGATAACCCGGATATTATTCTTCTGGATATCATGTTACCCGGTATTTCCGGAATCGATGTAGCGCGTGAGATACGCTCCAATGGCAATATCGAGCATTATATCCCGATTCTCATGCTCACCGCGAAAAGCGAGATAAAGGATGTTATTGCCGGTCTCGAGGTTGGTGCCGATGATTATATTATCAAACCGTTTAGTTTTGAGGAGCTGATCGCCAGGGTTAATTCGGCTATCCGGATTAAAAAATTGAATGATGATCTGCGTACCCAGTCAATAGAACTGGAGAATGCCAATCAGAAAATCTATCAGCTGAATCAAACCCTGATTGAGAAGAATAAGGAATTACGGAAAAAAATTTACGATCTACGAAATATCTTTGATGTTTCTCTCGAACTGCACTCCATACTGGATGTTGAGCGTTTAATAAACTCGACGCTTTTATCGCTCATCGGAAAATTTAGTTGTAAGAGCGCTATCTTCTTATATGCAAATAAAAAAACAGAACAGCGTTTAACGGTTTTCAATTCGAAGGGCTTCTATAAATCCGAGTTGGAGGAACTGGTCATCCAGAAGAGCGATCCAATTATCAGATATCTGGATGAAAACAAAACGCCTGCCGCAGTTGATAAACTGCCGCGCGATATTTTGGGATCGGCAGGAGTGAAAGCTTTAAAAAAGTTGAATATCGAACTTCTGTCGCCGGTAAATATCGTACATAACAATGAAAATGCTTTAATCTGCCTGGGGCCGAGGGTTAATGATAAACCCTATACTGAAAATGAACTCGAGTTACTCATAACCATAAACAATATTGTATCAATAGCTTTATCCAATGCCTCTCTGTACGATGAAGTCATACAGCTCTCTTATACCGATGGCATGACTGATTTGCATAATTATCGTTATTTTGAGATGCGTTTGCGTGAAGAGATCCTGCGACACTCCCGTAACAAGCAGGATGTCTCCCTGATCATTCTCGATGTGGATTTCTTTAAAAACTATAATGATACCCTGGGGCATCAGGCCGGCGACGAGGTGTTGAAAAAGCTGGGTAAAATTCTGAAAGAAACGGTTCGTGAAAACGATATTGTTGCGCGATACGGCGGCGAGGAATTTGCTGTAATCCTTCCGGGCGTAAGCCGTGATGGTGTGGTCATACTGGCTGAACGCGTTCGCGCACATGTCGATGAATCCTCTTTTCAAAATGAAGAGGTCCAGCCATCCGGAAAAATTACCATTAGTCTTGGAACGGCATCACTTCCGGTCGATGCTGAAGATACGACTACTCTGATATATAAAGCCGATACCGCACTTTATGCCGCCAAGAGATCCGGCCGCAATCGCGTGGTTCAATATTCGCCGGATTTAACCTGATAAAAATGAAAATCGGTATAACTTGCTATCCCACATATGGCGGCAGCGGCGTTGTTGCAACTGAGCTCGGTAAAAAACTTGCCGAACTCGGGCACGAGATCCATTTTATCTCATATGCACTGCCCTATCGCCTGCAAGCGTTTACGACAAATATTTTCTTTCACGAAGTTGAAGTGCTCCACTACCCCCTTTTTGAATATCCTCCCTACTCGTTATCTCTGGCATCGAAGATGGCTGAGATCATTGAATACCAAAATCTTGATCTGCTGCATGTCCATTATGCCATACCCCATGCTACCAGTGCTTTTCTCGCAAGGCAGTTACTGGAATCACGCGATATAAAGGTTATCACGACACTGCATGGTACTGATATAACACTACTGGGTAGTGATCCATCCTTTTTCAAAATAACAAAATTCAGTATCGAGCAGAGTGACGGCGTTACGGCAGTCTCAAAATTTTTACAAAAGGAAACGAAAGACGTGTTCGATATTCGCAAACATATCGAGGTGATTCCAAATTTTATCCCCATAGAGATCAGCACACCGATCAACCGAAATGAACTTAGACAGCGCTTTGCCGGACCGGATGAAAAGATCATCACACATATTTCAAACTTTCGACCACTCAAGCGGATCTCTGATATTGTGCCCATTGCGGAAAGGGTTTTAAAAAAACATAAAATAAAAGTGCTCATGGTTGGTGATGGGCCGGAAAGATTTCATGCAGAGGAACAGGCTCGTAAGGCTAATATTTGTGATCGGGTGGTTTTTCTCGGAAAACAGGAAAATATTAAGGAGATATTATCTATAACAGATATAGCCTTGTTCCCAAGTGCATCGGAAAGTTTCGGCCTGGCCGCTTTGGAGTCAATGGCATTCGGTATTCCAGTCGTTTCCTCGAATGCAGGTGGTCTGACAGAAGTGAATCAGAATGGTTTGACCGGATATACACTAAGAATAGGTGATATCCAGGCTTTTGTCGATTCGCTTAACGATATTCTTGATGATCCGCAAAAAGCGCATACTATGGGACGCGCTGCCCAAAAATTTGCGCGTGACCATTATGCACCTGAAATTGTTATTCCCCATTATCTTCGGTATTATGAATCTATTATCCGTGGGTAAAGAGCCGCTAATTCTTGCCCATCGTGGCGACCGGAAAAATTTTATCGAAAATACAATCCCGGCATTTGAACATGCCCTTGAACTTGGTGCGACTGGGCTGGAAGTAGATATCAGGGCTTGCGGCAGTGGTGAAATAGTCGTGTTCCATGATTTCTCACTCAGGCGAATGTTCAATATATCCGGATATATCGGAAAAACAAAATTGGATCAACTTCGCAATACACCTTATATTGGAAGTAATCCACCGGTTTATATTGACACTCTGGATGCTTTCCTGGATCGATTTAAGAGACAAGTGCCGATCATTCTTGATGCCAAAACAATCCACTTTTTTGATTTTACATTTGCAGATAAACTGATCAGCATTGTTCGAAACCATGATTTATTCGATTCGGTCTGGATATCCTGTTTTAATCCGTTTCTGCTCCAGATTCTGAAACTGAAATCCAAAAAAATACGTACCGGTTATCTTTTCCAGCGTACGACTTGGTTGCATACCTCCTACGACCTGATTACGCTTGCCGATGCCTGGCATCCACATTTTCGTGTACTCAACAGGTGGCTGGTCAATCGGGCGAAAAAAAGCGGTAAGGCTTTGTATATCTGGACGGTCAATGATCGAGCTGTATTAAGACGCGTAATGCAGTATCCGGTGGATGGTTTGATCACAGATGATGTGGCATTGTTGAGAAAAGAATTAGCACAGATTTCATAATATGCTTTCTAGTTTTGCCTTGAATGTTTTGTATGATTCCTGTCCCCAGAGGCAAAAAACAACTTGATTCAGTATCGTCGGCCTTTTTACAAAATCAACCACAACCGTTAACATAATTTCAGCACATTTTGCGATGGGAAATCCAAAAACACCCGTACTTATTGCCGGGAAAGCAATCGATTTCAGTTTATGTTCCTCTGCCAGAAGGAGGCTGTTCATGGTCGCGTTGCGCAATTTTGTCTCTTCTTGACCCTCACCCATGCGCGGACCTACGGCATGAATTACATGCTTTGCTTTCAGATTTCCAGCACCGGTCATAACCGCACCACCGACATAGGTGCCGCCTAGGCGGTCGCATTCTGCTTGAATCGTACCCCCGCCTTTTTCACGAATGGCGCCTGCCACGCCCGATCCCAGAATAAGTTGAGCATTGGCAGCATTTACGATGGCATCCACGTTCTGCTCGGTAATATCTCCCTCTAAAAGAATTAACTCCGTTTTATTTATGCTGTATTTGGCTTTCATCCATGCGATCCCTGTTTTTTGTATTCCTTGAAACTTTTTATGGCCTTGTCCACATCATCATATACCATAAAAATTTTATTCAAATGGGTAACTTCGAATACATTTTTTACCTGTGGCACCAATCCGCAAACACGAATATTCCCATTTTGCCGCACCGCAAATTTATGCGCGGCCAGTAAAGACCCTAAAAATGAACTATCGGTAAATTCCACATTGCTGAGATCAACAACGATGAATTTGTTTCCTTTTTCGACTTCCCTGGTCAGTTTCATCTTCAGGATATCAGAAATCTGGGAGGTTGCCCTGCGAATGATGATACTGATTATCAGAATACCTTCACTTTTATAGGTACGGAAATCAACCGTCGCGTTTTGGTCGGAATACATGAATTTACCTGTAATCACGTTCAAAGCGGGCCAACAGATCACACAGCCGGTCCTGTAAAAGATTGATTGAGGATGTCGGCACCGTATAATGGTTCACAAGCAGTGAAAAAATGAATCGTTCACCCGTATCCGATGTGACATACCCAGAAAGATTGCGTACATACCCCACTGTACCGGTTTTAGCATGTACTCTGCCTGCAGCGTTGGTTCCTTTCATTCTGCGTTTAAGGGTACCATCTTCACCTGCCACCGGTAGTGTTCGATAAAAAATGTCAAAATCATCGCTGAGTGCCATATTGCGCAACAACACAGCTGTGGCACGCGGAGTTATCAGGTTATGCCGCGATAGCCCCGAGCCATCCTGCATGACGAATTCATTTTCAGGAATGCCCATCCCGTTCATCGTCCGGCTGACTACTTTGGCACCCTCCTCTGCAGTTCCCAGGTCACCGAATTCTGCACCCAGTGTCAGCAGGATTTGTTCGATATACAGGTTATGGCTTACTTTGTTGATAATTTTAAGAATTTCACCGAGCGGTGGTGATTCATGCACGTGTAATAATTGACAAACGTTGTAATTGATGGCACCTTGATCATATTCGACACGAAGTTTTCCCTTCAAACGAATCCCTTCATTCCGAAAGATCGAATGCATAACCGTTATGAAAAACAATGCCGGTTCTTCAACTGTAATCGATTCCTCATTGGATTTTACATTTATCGGTATAGAATTTTCGATAATAATTCTATTTTCACCGTGTTTTCGTGTGACGTGCAGGTCATTTACCGAATCGGGCGGAATTGTAATGGCTTTATTTTCGATGCTTACATACTCTGTGGGCGGATAAATCTGTACTATTGGTTTTGCACCGATAGAATCTCCGGGCAGTATCGTAATATCCACACAATTATCATTAAGCGATAGGGCACTGATCTGCGCAGCATACCAGTATGGTTCATCATCCCATTCCCATCCCGCTCCGAGGGGGGTGTCTTGAAAATACGCAGCATCTCCTATGATATCGCCGTTGATTTCCGTAATTCCTTTTGCCTTCAGGACAGCAGCCCAATTTGAAAAAACGTGCCGAAAATCATCATTATAGAATCGCGGCGATATACTTGGATCACCCTTACCATGAACGATCAGGTTCCCCTTCAGGATTCCCGCCTCAATATAACCGTTAGTGTACAATTCAGTTTTATAACGGAATTCTGCCCCAAATTTCAGTAAGGCGGTCGCCGAAGTAAATAGTTTCATATTCGATGCAGGAATGAAAAGTTTATGTTCATTTTGTTTAAATAAAATATCTCCGTTATCAAGTGACTCAACATATATCCCGATCATGGCGTTAAACAGATTTGGATCCGATATCAGGTAAGCGATATTGCGATGAAGTGTTTCTTCCGGAGATACCGGTTCAGAAGTTATTTTAGTGTGACATGCCGGGAGAAGAAGAATTGAAACGGTTATAAGCAAGCCAATTTTGAAAATTGGCCGCGATATTGCGTTTAAGATGGGATTCATTTTAAAATTAGATTTCAGCACTGTGTGCTGATCAAATACAGGAAGGAAAAGGGCGGCACAGCCGCCCGTATTTTTACTTAACGGCTTCTTTTAATCCTTTACCGGCTTTGAAAACAGGAACTTTGCGGGCAGGAATGTTAATCTTAGCACCAGTCTGCGGATTACGTCCTTGACGGGCATTCCGTTTGCTCACTGAAAATGTACCAAAACCGACTAAAGTAACGCTATCACCTTTCTTCAATGATTTTTTTACTCCATCGAGAAAGGCGGTAAGTGCAGCCTCAGCAGCTTTTTTGGAAATGCCGCCTTTATCAGCCATTTGGTTTACCAAATCTTGTTTACTCATGCAAATGTCCTCCTTCAAAAAATAGTAGATCGTATTTGTTTAAGTTAAAGGAACGATTAAACGCAGACGCTTAGAATACCTGAATTTCCAATATTATCAAGAAAAAGTCAAGCGAAAAGTCGCTAAGGAAGGACTGTTTTATTTTGCTTTGTTGCCTGCTGATTTTTTTGCCAGGCCATCCCTTAAAAGATTTTCCACCACCGATTCCAGCACAGCAGATTTGTTATAAAATCCGTTGCTTATTCGCAATCTGACCAATTCGAGTTTTTCTTCCTGAAATGATTTCTTTTTCACGTGATTTTCCGCTTCATCTTGTTTCATCTCTTCGATGACCTGTTAAATAACTACTGCTTCTAATCATATTGTCGGTGTTACGAACAGAAACTTTAATCCCACCAGAATTCGCGCAAGGAAATCTTTTCGAATGTATTATAGCGAGGACAGATTGATCACAAACCGATTGCCAACTGGATTGTCTAAATCCAGTTGCATATTCCCTTTGTGTGCATCTATTGCCATTTTGCAGAATGTAAGCCCTAGGGCACGTTCTACACGGTAGCCCGCACTTTTAATTTCTGCCTGTGAATACTTTTCAAATATTTTATCCTGGTACTTACGCGGAATCTGCGTTCCATTGTCATGTACGGTAAATTCAATTTTATGATCATCCACTTTTTGTGTCATGACGTCAACCCTGCCACCTTCATTTACATTGTTTGTGGCGAAACTGATCAGGTTTTCGATCACCCGTTGAATCATAGATTTGTCGAGAAACATCTCGCCGATCTGATCATCAAGATCAAAGTGTATCTCTTTATTGAGATTTTCAGGATACTCCTTCACACGTTGGATGATTTCGGCAATTATTTCATTGATATAAACTGGATCTTTTTGCAGCACTATACGCCCCTCTTCAAATCTTGAAATATCAAGCAGATTTACTACCATACGCAATAAGGCTTGACTGCTTCTCTCGATCCGCCTGGTATATTTTTTTAGTGATTCTGAGGGTGACTGTTCCAGATTCATAAGCATCATTTGAAGATTTCCCTGAATCACAAATAAAGGATTCTTCATATCATGCACAATCAATCCGGTCAGTTCTTCCTTAAATTTATCCATCCATACCAGAGATTTGTTTTTTTCTTCCAATTCAATATTTTTCTGTTCCAGCTCATCATGATAGTTCTTTATCCGTAACAGCGATTTTACCCGTGCCAGTAATTCAACATTCTCAAAGGGTTTGGTTATAAAGTCGTCGGCGCCCATTTCAAGTGCTTTGAGCTTATCTTTCATGTCCTTCAGGGCGGTGATCATGATAACCGGAATATATTTTGTTTTTTCATCCTTTTTTAGCCGTTCGCAAACCTGGAATCCGTCCAGTTTTGGTAGTATAATATCAAGAAGAATTATGTCCGGTTTGTCATCGATTACACTCTGGAGAGCTTTTTCCCCATCAGTAACAGTGATCAGCTCATATCCCTGTGGCTTCAGGAAAAAATGCAGTAAATCAATATTCTCTTGATTATCTTCAACGATCAGTATTTTGGCAGGCATTTATGATCCCAGTCTGTACAGTTATTAAATATACAATATTAGCAACTATAGTACAAAATATAAAAAAGGGCTAACATTTTTACTATCTGTTAGCCCAGGGGAATAAAGGTATATTTATACAGGCTGAGTAGGTGGCCGAATCAGGCGTAAATCAATTTGTTGATTGACTTTTTCAGTTTTGTCATTGTTTCCGAATGGATCTGAGATATACGGGATTCGGATACATTTAATATTTCACCAATTTCCTTAAAGGTCAATTTTTCATAATAGTACAGGGTGATTGCCAGACGTGTCTTCTCGGGAAGCTGTTTTATGGCTTTTAATAAAACTCGTTTCATCTCTTCTTCCTCCATCCTGAATTCAGCATTTTCTTCTTCCTCATCCTCCAACATATCATAGAGATTTTGCTTATATGCATCATCAAGAGGTTTATCCAACGATAACATATTTACCGTATTCATATCTTTCTTCCACGAATGTAATTCATCGATTTTGATACCCAATCCCTTGGCAACTTCATTTTCAGAATATGAGCCGCTGTATTTTTGTTCCAGTTCGATGGTTTTTTCTTTATACAAATTGCTTTTATTTCTTAATGACCGGGGAACCCAGTCTAATTTACGCAGTTCATCAATAATCGAACCTTTAATTCTCGGAATTGCATAGGTTTCGAATTTGATTCCATATTCGATATCAAATCTGTCAAGTGCCTCTGCCAGCCCGAGAATGCCAATATGGTATAGATCGGATTCTTCTATTGCCTGCGGAAAACTTTTGATCATCTTCCTGACGACATATTTCACTAATCCAAGATAACGGACAATCAATTCCTGCCTGACGGCTGCGCTGCGCTGCATCTTGTATTCCTGCCACAGTTCTATCGTTGATTGATTATTCATCTTTACCCCATTTCTCATGTTTTATCAAATCCGTGATTTTGATAATTGCATGAACCATGCCAAATTTTAAGATAGACTGAGCATGCTTGCTTATCTCATTGTTTTAAAATAAGTTACAATTACGACCAGTGGGGTTTTTAGGATATCTATTCTGCACACTTTATCAAAATGTGTTTGAACTTTCGACATCTAAAATGACCGGAAATTCGACACTATGGTAAATACCTTCCCCGGGGGTATCCATCATTTTCGGTTTTTGGTACAATATTTGTTGTCTTTCCTGGATAGTAGTATGCGAACTATCATAAATATCAGTGAAGTGGTTAAAAATTATTTCCGGCAGCCGCTGCTTGATCTGCTCTACCCTCAAGTCTGCTGGTTATGTAATCAACTCATAGGAGGGGATCAACAGATTGTCTGCCGGCAATGCCTTAATAAACTTATTCCCTTTCGCTTTCAGGCGGATTCCTTGAAAATGAATAATCACCATTATGATCAGGTCCATATTTTATATGAATTTGAAGACACGGTGCGCATGCTGATTCATCTCCTCAAATATAAAAACTGTAAAGGATTGGCGCATATATTTGCCCGAGAAGCAGATAACCGGTTTTCCGGGCGCTGGTCGAAAGCATACGCCTGCGTAACCGCCGTCCCTCTCCACCTCGTGCGTCAACGTGAACGTGGTTATAATCAGAGTGCACTCCTTGCAGAACATTTGGCCGGATGTATAGGATTACCCTACTCCGATTCATTAATACAGAGAACCAGGTTTACCTCCTCACAAACCAAACTTTCGCGGGTAAAACGTCGGGCAAACGTTGCCAGTGCCTTCGCCGCCGTTAAGATTCTTCACTACGATCGTATCCTGCTGGTGGATGATGTAGTTACAACCGGTAGCACAGTTGATGCCTGTGCACGAGTTCTGAAGGAAACAGGGGTTAAAACGGTTGATGTTTTTGCATTGGCCAATCCGATTCTAGGAGATGACCACGTTTAATGCCGACATTGATCAGGCTTTTAAACGCCGGTAAGCGAGGATGTTCAACAACAGATCAAGAAAATATACAGAGAATGTACACCAGGCAGCGCCGATAATACCAAATTTTGGGACGACGAGGAGGGTAATCCCGATTTGGATTGTCGGGACCACCACTGAAATGTTGCGGATAATTTTTCCAAAACCGCGGGCTACCAAAAACAAAGTTACCGGTTTACTGATTCCCGATAATCCGAATGCCATTGCCAGGGGGGTGATCAACTCAACCGATGGCAGGTAATCCTCGGAAAACAGCTGGAGAATGATGATTTTTTTTAATACGATAAAAATCATCACACTACACATAACGAATATTAAATTCACGATAAACACCCATCGTTCAATCATTTCTGATTTTGAAAATTTACGATACAGCCCAGTAGCCAGCGCCGTTGAGAAGTGTGATAACGGAAATGTCAGCAAGTATGCCAGTGCATAGTAAGCGATTGAGCGGTCATCCAGAAAAAAAGATATAACCAGTTTATCGAAATGAAACAGCAACTCCTGCCAAATCGCTCCGATATACATATGAATGCCATATGATCGAATTTCGTTCAGCAGCCGCCTGCTCTGAATTCTAAATCCTGAAAATGCCGGGTTCAACCGGATAAACGTAATTATAATTGTAATGGCATACCCGCCAAACATAGCCGCAATCGTGACTTCAGTAGTGAAGGCGGTGCTCAAGATGATCGGTATCAGCAGAACAATATAAAATACACGCGGATACAGTGTTGCTTCCGCCAATAAACTCATTTTGCCATATCCGCGGAGAGCGAGCAGAAAAAAAGTGTGAAACAAGACTAAACCTGAAAGCCAGGCGAAACGATAGACAAGCCGGCCAATCTTCACTTCAAACACCAGATCGATGATGAAGGATATCAGGAGAAAAAACAGTGCAAATAAAAGATAAAATGCCAGGGACCAAAGAAATACCGTGCCGGTCAGCTGACGGCGATCGAGCTCATTTCCGCTCAGCGCCAGCTGACGGGAAGCACTTTCATAAAGACCGAATCCGAAAAAGGTACGGCACATGAACAGGAAGATCAGGAAGAACGAATATTGGCCGTAAGCCTCAACCGACAGAAAATGTGTATTTATCTTTACCAGTACCCATCCGAGGACGATATTCACGATCAGCGCGCTGAAATAGATCAAAGTGCTTTGCCAGAACCCACTTTCAGAATGCCATTTATTCACCCGCTGCTCCGGAATTTTTAAATTGATAGATAGCCAATTCCGGCCCATTGTGCCAAAAGTCAGGTTCAAACCTGACGACCGGTTCAAAAGCTGAAAGTTTCCGGTAAAACTGCTTTACAGAAACGATCCGCGGGCGGATCTCCTTAGCATAATCAACTGGATCTGCCGGCAGATACAAATCATAAAACCGGTCGTTTGTGATCAGATAAGTGACATTCTCAGCCAGCAAACGATCGAATGTTTTCCGCTCATATCTGATATATTCGCCAAGATAGCCGGACGGGGCAGATGGGCAGGCTTCGAACATAATTGGTACAAATGAGACTTGCCGTCTGGAAGTACCATAAACTTCCAACCGCTGCTTAATTTTATCAGGCAGTATCGCTGCACCTGCTCCATATTCCGTAAAGCGTTTAATATCATATAAACCCAAATCATAATGACTCTGGTCGTAGCATATCCGGTCTCCGGTCTCCAGAGTGTTCATGAACCATTCGGTCGCCTGTTCCCTTGTATCAGCTTTTATCCAACGGATTGTTGTCACACCCTGCATAAACACTGACGGTAGAAAAATGATCAAGTATAGTATTCGCTGCCACTGGAAACCGGGCATGTGATCACTGATATATTGGGCAGTTAAAAAAATCCATATCGGGTAAACCGGCAACAGATAATCCAGTCCGGTTTTTGACCAGGTCATAACGATAATAAACGTGAGGAACAGCGGTGCTAAAAGATGCAGATATTCTCTTACCCGTGTTGTCAAAAAATAAAACATGACTATAATAAAGATCAATCCGAGAATCAGCTCCCTTCCGATCAGCTGCTGCAGAAGTACTGCAAAACCGGGATTTCTTGAGATGGTTGGTGCATAATACATTTGCTCCAGAAGACCGAAAAGGCCTGTAAGATATGCATCAGATGCCAGAAGAATATGAAAATTGGGTATAAAAAATCCGGCCAGCATACCACCTGCTGCTATCGCCAGACCTTTGCTTAACGTGCAGGAGATAGTTTTGCGATGCTGCACGACAAAAATAAATAATCCTATTGTCAGGAAACCGGCGTTGTATTTTGTACCTGTTGCCAATCCGGCCAGCAGCCCGGCGATGAATATCCTGGCCGGCTTTGGCTGTTCTCTGAGCGGCAGGTAATAGAGTACCACGAGGGTTGACCAGAATAACAGGAGCATTTCCGGTGTCACGGATGCAGAGAATTCCATGCAGGTCAATATGGCAGCGGTCAATCCTGCTGCGAAACGGGCCGGTGTTTCACCCCGATATCGTGCGACATATTTATAAGTTACCAGCACGGTCAGCAGCATAAAAATCAGGCTTAAACACCTTCCAATTATATAGAAGTTATCGGGACTAACCAAAAACTCGACGGCGAACGCTTCCCGGTCTGGGAAAATACCGAAGAATTGCCCAAACAGATAAAAACCACCATACAGAGCGACCAGCAGATAACTGAAAAAAGGGGGATATACATAAAAAAGCGGGTCTGGTGAAATTCTGGCTCCCATGCTCATGGCTATTTTTAACAGAAAATATTCAGTTGGATTATAAACGGCTGGTAATCCATCTGTCACAGCCGGTATACGCAGTACAAATACCAGTGTCAAAATCAGCAGAATAAAACTGTTTTTAGTAAGCCAGCTTTTCATAAATCTTACGCATTTTTTCCGCTTCCAGATCCCAGTTCAATTCTCTCGCCGCAGTATACGCGTTAGACCGCCATCTTTGCAATGCTCCTGGATTGCCGGTCATTTCCCGTATTGTTTTTGCGATCAGATCCGGATCCGATGGATCAACCGTTCGCCCCAGATCATATTTTTGCACATATCCTTTAAGAGTATCGATATCGCTTGTGAGGACCGGTAAACCGGCCATAATATATTCAAAGAATTTATTCGGGAGGGCATAGCTATAGTTAACACTGGTTTTTTCGAAAAGTACTACACCGATATCAGCCTGTGCTGATGTTGATATAAGCATTTCCATATCGATATAATTCTTTATAAGAACCTTTGCCCGTAAATTCAGCTGATCAATAAGCATCACCAAATATTCCAACAATTCTCCGCTTCCGATAATCACCAGTCCTGTATCTTCCAATTGCGCCACAGCGTGAATCAGATTTACCAATCCTCTTCCCGGTTGCAGATATCCATGATACACGAGCATATTGGTAAACGGCCTCGGAAACGGTGCGGCTTTTTCTTTTGATGGCATCTCCCAAACGGGCAGATTTCTGATTACCCCACAATCCCTGATATTCGGGTAGCGTTCGCGGTATTTCCGTGCCAGAGGTTCAGAGACCGTAAACATTACAGTTACATATCTGATGAGCAGTTTCTCGACCATCATCCATAAGCGGCCGCGGACCGGATGACGATTGAAAACCTCAAGTCCGGCATAATATTCATGGGCATCGTAGATCAGATGTTTACGTTTACAAATGGCAAGTAAGGCGGCTGCCGGAAGCACCCATAAGTCATGTGCATGTAAGATATCTGTTCTTTCAGGCAATAAGAGTAAGAACAGCCTTAAATTAAAGTGAATGAATTTCAACGGTCCGCCCTTGGGAAAGGGCGAAATAATCCGGCGAACACTGCCGAACGAGGTTGTTTGGTATTTTGTTTCACCTTTTCGCCCCAGACAAATGACCAGCACCCGGATACTATCTTTGACCGCAGTAGATGCCTGATTGATTATCCGGCGGTTATAGTCAATGGGATTGATAGTGAGATGCGTCAGATGCATAATAATTCAGATTCCAAGAATTTTCGATCCGCTTCCTAGGATTGCTCGAGGTTTAATTTAAATGAAGTTTTGTCGCAGGTGATTCGATAGCGGTTTCCGCTGATATGATCGACTTTGTAAATGCGTGAGGCTCGCGGAGACATTTTCTCATTCAGCTCAATCGCAAATGTTTTCATTGCGGCTGGCTTTGTGATCGTGATTTCATATTCAGTACTGACTTTTATTTCAACCTTTACCCGCTGCTCAATCCACTTGTATATATTCATGAGCGAATCGCTGTAAGCCCCCCGATGTTCGACCTGTTGGAGCAGCCATTCCCATAACCGGTTATAATTGGTCTGCATGAAATTACTTGGATGCAGGAGTCCGACGATCAGACCCTCATATTGTTCAACCTTCGCGATCAATTGTTCGACGATCGCAATTAGTTCCTCAGGGCTATCTGTTTCTTTTGGAAGATTATATTCGAAGAAAGTCAGGGAAAATTCCCATATGGGAACAATTTTATCTTTTTTAAAATTATAGCACCGGAACGGATGACTGGTTCCCGCTCTGAATCCGTATTGATAATTGTATCCAAGGCTGGTATCGTAAGCAAAACCGGCATCAGCAGCCAGCTGCCACAGACGGGGAAACTTGGCCCTCAGATAATGTTGCCGCAGACCAAATGGCTTTTGATTTGTCGCATTTTCCAGGCTCTTCCGCTCTGCGGTATATTTACCGGCTTTATCGAATGCCTTCAGACTTGAATGCAATCCGATTTCATGACCTTCCTTAGAAAGTTCTGCAATCAACGTCCGGAATTTTCTTGAGGTGATATTATACCGAAAGTGTAAACCCTCGAACATCTTGACCAGAAAATAAAAGCTGGCCTTGCGCTTATATCTTTTATACAGATCCAGTAGTTGCGGGTATGTCCAGACACTGGCATCCTCTGCGGCAATTTTTTTATTTAGATCCTCTGCAGATTTCTGATTGGCACCGATCTTTGAAATCAGGTTTACTCCCCGCTGCAGCAGGCGTTTTTTCAGACTGACTCCCCGGGTAAGATCAACATCATGGGTAAAAGCAATCGCAAATGATTGCCCCCCCGGCCAGGGCAGAATCCGGATGAATGAACCGAGGCTTTTCCTAATGATGACATCCAGGTAAGCAATCAATGTATCCACGAGTGGATCATCCAGGCTCTGATGTCTGGCCAATACCGACGTTGAATGATCCGTTATCGTCTCTTCTGCGAAATGACGCCATTTTTCTTCGAAACGGCTCAGATGATAGAAAATATTGGTATAGAGATCGAACGGGATTAATATCTTTTGTCCTTTTTCGCGGGAATAAAAACCTGCCACCTTATTAAGCCGCCAACCTTGAAGATTCTGTTCGGGCATTTGTGATCCAAGAATGGGTATTGCACGGCCACGCCAATCGAAAAGATTGACCTCCTTCTCGAAATCTTCCAGCTTATTCAACAGACCGCTATCGAAAATTTCAATTGAGGTGGTAGGCTCAACAATCTTCAGTGGATCACTGTTGCCGTACCGGATGATGACACCTCCTTTACCAAGGTTATCCGGTTTGTCGCCTATTCGATAAGGATAACCCAGTACACTGGATATAAACTGGATGACATAGGCTACTCTTGGACTGTCCTTCTTTCCGGCATAAAAGAAGATATTCACAATCGCCTCCTCCGGGTTAAATTTGCCTTGCGCAGTTTGAGCATGAATGAAAGCGGAAAATCTGCTTTACCAGACACACGAAACCCCAAATTAAGGCTACCTCCAAAAGACCGTTTAAATCTCTCAATCTCTCGATGACCGGCCCCCATAAAATCAAAGAGATGATGAGTTCCCGAATATTTTTTAAGCAGGTGATGCACGATATATGCGGCGCCCAATCCGGTTGAATCGTCACTGCCAGCCAGCAGGTCATACACTACCCGTTGGTCCAAAACAATTACCCGCCCAGAAATTATTTTATTTTCAGATGTGGCAGTATAAATTTTCACCTGTGGCAATTTAATGATCATGGCCAATATTTTCTCAATCAACGATATATCTGCAGGTGGTCGCATTTGGTGCCGGTGATAACTCTTCTGGTACATCTCAATAAAATTTCCGATATTCGTTGTTTCCATGATAGATATACCAAGATTCCCGGCCTCTTTTATTTTTCTTCTGATACCCTGATTATATCCGCTCCAAAGATCTTTGTTGTTATTCAATTTTATCTGATAGGTAAAAACCGGTTGTACCTGACACCCTGTCCATTGGAAACTCCGGATGTCATAAAATCCAATACAGGTATCGATCACCCAGTAATGATAATGTTTCATCAAAAACCGGGCAAATGCGTCGCTGTATTTCAGAGTCCGGGCGATCGCTTTATGACGACCGGCATCATCCATAGCACGGATCAATGGCCCGTTGAATGGGAAGAGTGGAAGGGGTGTGGCCATTGTAAATCCCCATTTGCTGTTTTCAAAAAGCATTAATCCGGCCAGAATCTCATCTCCCCGTTGACAAACCAAAATACGCAAGGGCCGGTCCGTTGCCATGGAAATGATATTCGCCCATTCTGACCGGTGAAAAAAAGACCCCTGGGGTGTTTTCTCTGTGAAAGCATCCCACAGGGGATAATCTTCTTCTGCCAACGTCTTTATTTCTACGGACGGCATAAGAACTAACTGAGCAATTTTACGATGATAGCTTTCTGGACATGCATGCGGTTCTCAGCTTCATCAAATACAATTGATTGTTTACCGTCGATCACTTCATCAGTTATTTCGTCACCGCGATGTGCCGGCAGACAATGCATAACATAGGCATGCGGTTTTGCATGTTTAAGAAGCCCGGAATTCACCTGATACCTTGCAAATACCTTTTTCCTTTTCACAGTTTCGGCCTCCTGCCCCATTGACGCCCAGACATCGGTATATACCACATCGGCATCAGCTACAGCTCTAACCGGATCGGATTCGATTTCAACTGTACTGACTGTGGCTTCCCGGGCATATTTTAACGTCTTTATGTCAGGTTCATATCCGGAGGGAGAGCAGATAGTCAGGTGCATTGGTAATCTGGATGACAGATTTATCCAAGAATTGGCCACATTATTACCGTCGCCGACATATACGACTTTGAGATCATCAAGATGTTTCCGGTGCTCAAGGACGGTATATATATCCGCCATTATTTGACAGGGATGATTATAATCAGTCAGACCATTGATGACCGGTACCCTCGAATATTCCGCCAGTTCCAGAATGTGTGCATGATCAAACAGTCTGGCCATGATAATATCATTATAACGCGAGATAACCTGTGCAACATCTTTCACAGCTTCCCGTGTTCCCACACCGATATCTGTCGGCGCAAGATATAAGGCATACCCACCCAACTGATACATGCCGGTTTCGAATGAAACGCGGGTTCGGGCCGAGGGTTTGGCAAAAATCATCGCCATTGTTTTACCGGCGCATAGCGGGTGTGATTCGCCCCGTTTTGTTTTTTCCTTAAGATCTCGAGTCAGATCAAAGATCGATTCGATTTCTGTCTTTGAATAGTCAGCTATCGATAAAAAATCCTTTTTCAAGCATTGTACTCCTTGTGAAGAATCAGTTCATCTTTCGCGTAATCTGCCGGGAAGCACATTTTTCAAACCGCATTTTGCATAGTATAATCAGCACAGAAATAAATGAAAAGAGACCTGAGAATATATATGCACCAGCGCTTGAATAAGATATGTTATGATTTTCCCTGTTATTTTTCCGAGGGGAGTGCGCTGCGGCTATCCACTTAGAGTATATATTTACTCAGATCCTCATCGTGCACAATCGCATCAAGTCTTTCTTTGACCATTTCGAGATCGATCTTAATCTGTTTTTGTTTCAGTTCCGGAACCTTAAACAAGATCTCTTCAAGCAGTGTTGACATGATCGTATGTAAACGACGGGCACCGATGTTTTCAGTCTTCGAATTGACCAGTGCGGCAATACGGGCGATTTCAGCGATCGCCTCATCGGTAAGGGTTAATTGAACGTCTTCGGTAGCCAGCAGAGCGGTATATTGTTTAATCAGGGCGTTCTCCGGTTCGGTAAGAATTTGTACAAAATCCTGTTCAGAAAGGCTGCTCAGTTCGACCCGGATCGGAAATCGGCCCTGCAATTCCGGGATGAGATCCGATGGTTTTGACACATGAAACGCTCCGGATGCAATAAACAATATATGATCTGTTTTAATCACCCCATACTTGGTTACAACGGACGTTCCCTCAACTACCGGAAGCAGATCTCGCTGAACGCCTTCCCGGGATACATCGGGTCCATGGGTGCCCGCGCTGGGTCCGGCAATTTTATCGATTTCGTCGAGAAATACGATTCCCGAGTTCTCAACCCGATTCTTGGCCTCGCGGATTACTTCTTCCATATCGATCAATTTTTGCGCCTCCTGCTGGGTGAGAATTTTGATCGCTTCAGGAACCGTGGTGCGGCGTTTTTTGATCTTCTTTGGCATGAGCCCGCCGAACAAATCCTGTAGATTCATACCCATTTCTTCAATACCTACCGGTGTGAAGATCTGCATCATCGGCGCGGCGTCGGCCGGTACATCTATCTCGACCAGTCGATCATTTAGTTTTCCTTCCATTAGTTGCGCCCGCAGTTTTTCGCGGGTTCGCTGATGCCGTAATTCCAGATCATCATCTTCCTGCATCTCACCAACCGGTTTTGGCTTCCTGGAGATTGGTGGCAGAAGAATATCCAGCACACGTTCAACGGCCATTTCATGTGCTTTACTTTCCACCCTTTTGGTCTGTTCTTCCCTGACCATCTGAACGCTGATATCAGTCAGATCGCGAATGATCGATTCGACATCCCGTCCCACATAGCCAACTTCCGTAAATTTTGAAGCTTCGACTTTGATAAACGCTGCCTCTGCCAGTTTCGCCAGCCGGCGGGAGATTTCGGTTTTTCCGACACCGGTTGGTCCGATCAAAATGATGTTATTGGGCATTATTTCATCACGGATACGCCCCTTGACCATCTGCCGACGCCATCTGTTGCGCAGTGCGATGGCCACCATTTTTTTCGCCTGGTTCTGCCCGATGATATATTTATCAAGTTCATTGACTATTTGCTGGGGGGTAAGTTCTTTCATTTAAAGTTGCTCAATGATTATATTTTCATTTGTGTAAATACAGATTTCGGATGCGATTTTTAACGACTCCTGTACAATTTTGGAGGCATCCAGGTTGGAATGGCGGACGAGACTCCGGGCAGCAGCCAGCGCAAAGTTGCCACCTGATCCTATGGCAATAATGCCGTCATCCGGCTCGATAACATCGCCCGTACCGGAAACCAGGTAAGTGTATTTCTTGTCCATAATCGCCAGCAGGGCTTCAAGTCGCCGGAGATATTTATCGGTGCGCCAGTCTTTGGCTAATTCGACGACTACCTTTGGCAAATTACCGGAGAAGCGTTCAAGTTTCTCTTCGAAGCGTTCAAACAAACTGAAGGCGTCTGCGGCGGCGCCGGCAAAGCCGGTTAAAATTGTATCATTATATATTTTCCGTACCTTACGAGAGTTGCCTTTCATTACTGCATTCCCCAGAGTAACCTGACCATCCCCCCCCATAGCGGTAACACCGTTATGTCTTACTCCTACAATAGTGGTTCCGTAAATAACATTCTTTGCGTGATCAAACATGGGAATTCCTTATTATCAAAGGGAAAAGTATACTAGATATTTTTCCGCAGTCTTGCAACCGGTATGTTGAGCTGTTCACGATATTTTGCCACTGTTCTCCTCGCGACCGGATATCCTTCGGCAGTTAATATACTGGAAATTCTGTCGTCGCTCATCGGTTTTTTTGAATCTTCCTGCTCAACCATTTCACGGATACGATTTTTAATTTTTCGGGTGGAAATTTCTTCGCCATCATCTGTCTCAATCCGCTCGTTGAAGAAGTACTTTAATTCAAACACCCCATAATCTGTTTGCACATACTTTCCATTTACGACACGGCTGACAGTTGAGATATCCATATTGATTATTTCGGCGATCTCACGCATAATTAATGGACGGATATGTGCAGGCCCACGGGCAAAAAAATCATATTGCTTTTCCAATATGGCCCGCATAACATTTAGCATCGTTATTTTTCGCTGGTAAATGGAATTGATAAACCATTTCGCGGATTCAATTTTTTTACGAATGTATTGCCTGGTTTCAGTATCCGTCTGATGTTTGTTCTGCAGTAGCCGCTTGTAGGTCTTACTGATGCGCAATGGCGGAATATTCCAATCGTTCAGTGAAACAACAAATTCATTTTCTACTTTTTCAACAATAAAATCCGGAACTATATAATTATGCTTTGAATTATAAATGCCCTCACCGGGTTTTGGATTCAACCTGGATATCTCTTCAACGGCGTTTTTCAGTTCTTCGCGATCAACATGTAATTCATTCAGCAATTTTTCAAAACGCTTATTCTTAAAATCCTCAAAATGATCACGAACCAGAATTGTGGCCAGTTCGGTATGACCCGGTTCACCTGTGAGCTGTGCCAGAAGACATTCCCGCAAATTGCGGGCGCCGATCCCAAGGGGATCAAAATGCTGAATCCGATGCAGGATAAATTCCACCAAGTCCATGTCACACTCAAAAATTTGCGCCACACTTTCAATTGAAAGATGTTCATCCAAATAGCCATCATCTTTGATATTCCAGATCAGGTATTCACCCACTTTGTGTTCTGTTTCACTTAGGGACAGGTAATTTAACTGCTCGAGCAGATGTTCAGTCATTGTTGTGACGACGACTTCCGGGCGCTCATACTCTTCCTCATTTTTATCTCTGGGTATTCTGATCTCGAACGATTCCTCATCATTGATCATCGTATCCCAGTCGATTTCTTCCTGCGCCTCTTTCAACTCTTTCAGATCGAGATCTCCATTGTCTGTTTCATCGGTGATCTCAATCTCCTTCTGGATTTCTTCCGCTTCATCCGAATCGGATTCCTGTGTATCTATCTCAAGCTCCTGTTCCTCTTCCATTCCTTCCTCCAGCACAGGATTGAGCTCGAGCTCGGTCTGAATCTTTTGTTCCAAATTCAGGATAGGTAACTGTAACAGCGTTGACAGAAGTATTTGTTGAGGAGAAAGCCGCTGCTCCAAACGCATCGTTTGCGATAGCTGAACCATATTAACCTTTCGTTCTCTAAATGCACCCTGAATTTTTGGCACAATTTATGTACGAAATTATCGATTTAGTAAAAATATGTCAAGTGAAAAGGATTTTAGCGGCTGGCGGGGGGAAGATACTCACGGCAGGTTTCCATTATATCAGTAAAATTTGTCAGACGGTCCTTTTTTTCAGACACATTGAGCGATTCGATCCGGTCGATCAATTTTTCACACAGGGCGTAGCAGCGCACATATTCACCGGCCTGCTGATAGGCCTCTGCCAGTTTCAGACCGCATTTGACGATATGGTTTGGATTAGCTTTTGGATCCTGGTCAAGCAATTCCAGGAGCTGGTTATAAGCTGTAACAGCTTGTAGATAGTCTTTATTTTTTTCGTATGCACGCGCAGCGGCCCACCACATGAATTGACTTTCCGGGTAGCGCCGGACAAGCAGCTTGCCGGTTTCCGCCGCCGCCATTGTATCCCCATAGTCGATAAGGATATACGTCAGCTGGTGCAGAGCGAGATATTGACTGCGCGTCTGATGCGCTATACACTTACGGATGAGGTCGATACCTTCATCACGGTCATCTGGGATGAACGGCAGCCAGCTGATAAAAGACAGCTTGCTATACCGCCAGTATCTGAATGTCCCAATACCGAGGTAGGCATCGTACATGGTTGAGTCAATATCAACTGCTTCATTAAACAGGTTGTTCGCTTTGATCCCATTTGAGAGCGCGGGCAACCATTTACCGGACCGCCCCTGAAAGTAAGCAAGATAACCATATGCACTGGCGAGATAAAAAAGCAATTCCGCGTGCACTGATGCGGTCATAGCAGAAGGTGAGGAAAGGTGCTCTTCCACGATCCGGATTGTGCTGTCAATCGATTCTTCGAACAGACCGGCATCATCCTGGTTCTCAAAATGAATCATACGTGAATTCAAGGTTGCCGCAAGATAAAAATGAGCACGATAGTCTGCAGGATTATTTTTCAATTGTGCCTCAATCAGAGCCAGTGCTTCATCAAAGCGGGTATTGATCGTATATTCGATGGTTGAATCGATCCATACATCCGATGCGATCAGTTGGTTGGTCAGGGTCAACAGACAGTAAAACAGTAAAGAGCAAATCCGCATGAATATCCAATAATCATTTAAATTTTAACAGGTTATTTTACCCAAATTGTAGCAAAGAAGCAATGGCTGCAGGAGGAGATAGCTAGCGTGACATGAGCAGATTTTTATAGTACTTAAAATCCTCGATGATCATTCGGGTACCTTCAGCAACTGAAAATAACGCGTTATCGGCGACACATACCGGCAGGTTTGTCTTTTCTCGCAACAGATCGTCAAGCCCTTTGAGCAAGGAACCCCCACCACTCAAAATGATCCCTCTTTCCATCAGATCATTTACCAACTCCGCCGGTAATTTTTCCAATGTGTTCAGTACTGCATTTATAATCACTTCTATTATGTCATGTAGTGCTTCGATAAAAAAACTGCTGCGCAAAATCAGCTGCCTGGGCATGCCGGTTCGCATATCCAGACCTTTTACGATCACTGCCTTTCCATTATACTTTTCAGTGACCGTTCCGAATTCAATTTTCATTTTCTCAGCTGTTGATTCGCCGATTCGCATCTGATATTGATGTTTGAAATACCGTACGATCGCCTCGTTGAGTTCATCACCGGCAATGCGGACGGTGTTATCAACAACGATGGCGCCGTAATTTATCACCGCGATATCGGTGGTCCCGCCACCAATATCGACGACCATATGGGCATCTTTCCCCTTTACATCCAATCCGAGTCCAATGGCCGCAGCCATAGGTTCCTCAATCAGATAGACCTCTCTCGCGCCGGCTTGTTCAGCAGACTCGATGACAGCAATTTTTTCCACTTCAGTAATGCCGGTCGGTACTCCCATGACCACTTTTCCAATGCGGTAGCGGGGTACATCAGCACTTTTTATAAAAGCCTTGACCAGTTCTTCTCCCGCCTCAAAATCGGCAATTACGCCATCTGCCAGCGGTCGGATCACCCTGATCGAACTGCCTGTTTTGCCAAGCATGTCTTTCGCCTCGGCTCCGAATGCAATAACCTTTGTCCCGGTGCTAAATGCAATTACCGATGGCTGATTCACCACATACCCGCGGTTGTCCGCATACACAATTGTATTGGCCGTACCAAGATCGATGCCAAGATTGGTAAAAATACTTTTTAAAAATCCATACATCTTACCATCCCGCCTGCCGTTTTCTAATGGCAGAAATTAATACCTGATATTAAATATCGTCAGAATTAATGAAAATATAATATATTTTGGAAAAAATATGTCCCGCTGGTATGAATGAATAAAAAAAGGTCAGCAATTCCACTGACCCTTATAATGATACTGCTTATTCCTCAGCCTTCTGCTTAACAGATTTCTTGGCAGTTTCTGTAGTTTTGGTCTTTTTCTTTTTTGCCGGTTTCTGTTCCTCTTCAGCCTTCTCAGGTTCAGACGGCGGAGTTGCAGATTCAGCTACCGTTTCTGTCTGATCTGTCTTTTTCTTTTGGGCCGGGGATTTTTGCTTCTTCCCGGTAACTTCTTCAGGTTTATCAGGTTCCGGTTCTGCCTTTTTTACCGTTTTTTTCTTTGGCGCCTTTTCCGGCAAATCCTTCACCAGATCCTGCAACGTCGTTGATTCAACACCTTGCTTCGCAAGATATTCCTCCAGGTCCTTGCGTTCCCGGTCTTTGAAATAATTGGTCACCGAGAGGACAATTTTTTTATTCTCTTTATCGAATTCGATGACTTTGCAGGGAATTTCATCCCCTTCTTTGTAATATTCGGTGGCTTTTTTGAGTTTTGGGTGGCCGAGATGGGTCATGGGAATGAATCCATCGACACCCAGGGGTAAGGTCACGATCACACCTTTATCAATAATCCGCGTTACCGTTCCATTGGTGTCCGTGTCAATCCTGTATCGTTCCTCGAAAGTTTCCCAGGGATTATCCTCAATTTGTTTATGCCCCAGAGCGATCCGCCGTTCATCGCGGTTGATGCCGAGCACTATCACATCAATCTCATCGCCCTTCTTCACCACTTCACTCGGATGTCGTATTTTTTTCGTCCATGAGAGATCTGATATATGCACGAGGCCGTCTATTCCCTCTTCCAACTCGACAAATGCACCAAACTGGGTAAGATTCCGAACGGCACCTTTATGGCGGGAGTTGATCGGATATTTCGTTTCAATATCCTCCCATGGATCGGGTTCAAGCTGTTTCAATCCCAGAGAAATCTTTTTTTCGTCCGATTCAATGCTGAGGACCTTAGCTTCCACCTCTGATCCGACATGCAGAATCTGGCTGGGATGTTTAATATGTTGCGACCATGACATCTCCGAAATGTGGATCAGACCTTCAATCCCTGTTTCAAGTTCAACAAACGCGCCATAATCGGTCAGGCTTACTATTTTTCCGGTGACTACCTTACCAACCGGATATTTTGCATCGATATTTTCCCACGGATGCGGCAGCAGTTGTTTGCGTCCCAGGGAAATACGGTCTTTATTTTCATTGTAATCAAGAATGACAATCTCGATTTCTTCATCGAGTTTTACGACTTCAGACGGATGATTAACTCTTCCCCAGCTGAGATCGGTAATATGCAAAAGCCCGTCAACACCGCCAAGATCTACAAATACACCAAAATCGGTAATGTTCTTTACTAATCCTTTACGTACCTGGCCTTTTTCGATCTGTTTGATTACTTCGGAACGCTGACTTTCCATTTCTTTTTCGATCAGGACTCTCGAAGAGACTACAATATTACGACGGGCATGGTTCACCTTGACAATTTTGAATTCCATTTCCTTGCCCAGGTATGCATCGAAATCACGTATCGGTTTGACGTCTATTTGAGATCCGGGGAGGAATGCGTCGACGCCATTCAGGCTTACCACCATACCACCTTTAATCCTGCGGGTAACCGTTCCAGTTATCTTTTCATCCTTCTCATATTTTTCAACCACATTTTCCCAGACACGAATAAAATCAGCCCGCCGACGTGAGAGGATCAGCTGTCCGTTAAGATCCTCCATACTCTCCAGAAACACTTCGACTTCATCTCCAACCTTTATGTCCTTGGTTGTTTCAAATTCCTCGACAGGGACAATCCCTTCCGATTTGAAACCGATATCCACAATAACTTCCGTATCGGTAATATCGAGGATTTTTCCTTTAACTATATCACCCTGCTTGATTTCTGTGAGTGTTTTATCATACATCTGAGTCAGAAATTTCATTTCCTCAGCAGAGTATTCATGTTCCTCCTGCAAATCCTCCAGACGAACTACATTTTGTTCCTGCGCGTTGTTCTGCGGATCAGGTGCCACGGTTTCCACTTCTTCTTCCTTAGGCTTTTCAGGCGCCTCGGCTTTAGTATCCACTTCTTCCGCTAATTCTTTCTTATCATCCGCCATTAAAGAATGTACCTCCTTACAAATTAGGATAGTGTATCATAAAATATAAAGTCTATAAATTTAATGTATTATTTTCCGAGAGACAATAATTTTTTATTAATGCTACTGTACAGGTATGTTTATTTTGAGGTCGCTATTTTCAGTTCAACCAGTTGGACAACAAAATCAACCTGTTCTTTAATACTCAGGTTGGATGTGTCAAGTATGACTGCATCTGGAGCAGCTTTTAGCGGGGAGTTTTCTCGGGTGGCATCCAGTTCATCTCTGCGGCTGATTTCAGATTTGAGCTTTTCCAGACTCGTTTCAATACCCTTCGCGGCCAACTCTTTCCATCGTCTGTGCGCGCGTTCCACCAGCGACGCCTGCATAAAAATCTTGATCTCCGCTTCAGGCAGCACCACCGTTCCGATATCGCGGCCCTCCATGACGACATTCCCTCTGGCTGCCAGTTCCCGCTGTTTGTCAATCATTATCTTGCGTAAAAGTTTATGACTTGAGACCTGACTGATTATCGCATTTACGTCGGGCATCCGGATAGCGAGAGATACGTCACGGCCATTCAGCAGTGTTCTTGTTTCCGATTTCAACAGGATCTGATTGATATTCAACTTGGCCGCCATTTTGGAAATTGCCTGCTCGTCTTCCGGATCAATATATTTTTCCAGTACGGCAAGTGTTACCACGCGGTACATGGCACCCGTATCCACATAAAGGAAACCAAGTTTCTGCGCCACCAGCCGTGCGGTTGTGCTCTTGCCAGACGCCGCCGGCCCATCAATAGCGATCCTGATCGGTGTATTATTCAGACTCATGCCTGGTAACAAATGCCTTGAGTTTAGCGACTTCTGACCGGGTCAAGAACCGCCATTCACCACGTTTTAAACCAGTCAGTGTAAGCGGACCGAAAGCTATCCTCTCCAGGGATTCAACCCGGTATCCAAAAATATCGAACATCCTGCGTATCTGTCGTTTCCAACCCTCATGAATCCGTACTTCAAGGAAGCTGCAATTATCTATTACCCTGATCTGGCGTATTTTACAGGGACTCGTGCGTTTTCCGTCCAGTTCGACGCCCTGTTCCAGATGGTATAACGCAACTGGCCTGATGAGTTTATCAAGCAGGACATGATAGATTTTTTCAACTTTGAACCGGGGGTGGAGTAACATGTTGGTCAATTCACCATCATTGGTTAGCAATAACAGTCCTGTGCTGTCATAATCCAGCCGGCCTACCGGAAAAATTCGTTCTTTTACAGTGACCAGATCAAGAATGGTTGGCCGGTCATATTCATCCTGTACGGTTGAAACATAACCGGCAGGTTTATTGAGCAAAATGTATTTATAATGTTTATCGATTTCTACCAGACGATCGTTAAAGTGCACTTCATCGCTTGTCTCGTCAATCCGGTATCCCAGTTCTGTTATTACTTCCCCGTTCACCCTGACCTGTCCGGCGATAATCAGATCGTCACATTTCCGGCGTGATGCGATGCCGGCATTAGCCAGATATTTATTCAGACGGATCATCCGGTTTTATTTCCTCATTCGTTGTTTCCGGGCTGTCTTCAAACTTGATTTCCATCGTATCGGATTGCTCAACATTTTTTATTCCCAGCGCTTCCGGGGCCAGTACTTTCAATGCCACCTGATCGAGGCTTTCGAGAAACTTATCATCGTCTTTGAGCAGCTCATCGATTTCCTTCAGTTTTGGCAGCGACTCAAGCGAATCGAGTCCGAAATATTGCAGAAAAAATCTGGTCGTACCATAAAGCAACGGATTTCCCGGTGCTTTCTGGCGCCCTTCGATTTTGATCAGATTTCTTTCGAGCAATGTTTTTACAACCCCATCTACATTTACTCCCCTGATTGCTTCCATTTCCTGCTTTGTGATCGGTTGTTTGTAGGCAATGATAGCGAGTGTTTCCAGGGCCCGCTGGGTCAAGCGGGAGGCACCTCGCCCGCGGTAAAGTTTTTGCACTATGGTGGCATATTCCTCGCGGGTAAGCAGCTGATATCCGCCAGCCAGCTCTGCCACTCTAATGGCACTGCCGCTGTTATCATATGACTTCTGTAAATCGGTTATGGCCTGCCTGATCTCCTTTTTCCCGGTGCCCTCGAGTATTTCCTTGATCTTATCCAGACTCAGAGGGCTGTCGTTGGCGAAAAGCAATGCCTCGATAATGCGATGCAGATTGTCGGTTGTCATCAGTTTTCCGCAAACTATAATTATACAAATTAAGCGGCTGATTTTATCCTGATATCGTCGAAAACATCAGATTGCCGCACAATTATCTTCCCGGCCCGAATCATTTCAAGCAAAGCCAGAAAGGTCACGACGATGACCATTTTTTCCCTGATCCCGGCCATTAATTCTGAAAACAACAGCATTTGGCGTCGTTTCAGTCGTTCAATTATGAAGGTTGTTTGCTGCTCGATCGTGATATCAATTCTTTTAACTTCATGGTAGGTCACTTTGGGCATATTATCCAGCGCCCGCTTGAATGCCAGCAGGAGATCAAAAAGCGAGACATCCTTTAGATATGCATCGGGCTCCTCTTCCTGTCTGATATCAATGCTGGGAAAAAAGTTTCTTGGATACAGAAGGCGTTGTCGATCTTCGTATCGCGATAATTCATGCGCAGCTTCCTTATATCTTTTATACTCGATCAACCGTTCGACCAGTTCCGCCCTTGGATCCTCATAATCCTCTTCGCTGACGCCTGCCGGCCGGGGCAGCAACATGCGCGCTTTTATATTCATCAGAATAGCCACCATTTCAATAAATTCACCGGCAATTTCAAGGTCCAGCATTTTCATCAACTCGATATATTCCAGAAATTGCCTGGTGATTATATGAATCGGGATATCATAGATATCTATCTCATGTTTGCGAATGAGATACAGCAAAAGATCAAAAGGACCCTCAAATATATCCAGTTTAACGCGGTATCCCATAATTAACCCATATGCATTGCCAGATGAACCTCATCCATAGTTTGTTTGGCCACTTTTCGGGCTCTTGATATACCATCCCGAAGAATATCTTCCACCAGGTCCGGACTCCGCTCATACTCTGCCCGATGCTGCCGTAATGGCTCAAAATATTTCGCTATCTTACCCGCACAATTCTTTTTACAATCCACACAACCCAATGCACCACTCTTGCAGTCTCTTGTTATCTGCGGTATTTCCTTGGAATTGAATTTTTTATGCAGCCAGTAGACATTACAGATTTCGGGATTCCCGGGATCATGCCGCCGCACCTTCTGAGGATCAGTAATCGCTGTCCGGACTTTAGCGAAAATATCCGCCTCCTTGTCTGCCATAAGAATATAATTATTATTGGACTTTCCCATCTTACGTCCATCCAGCCCTGGCAGACGGGCAAATTTAGTCAGTTTGGTGGCCGGCTCAGGAAATACATTGCTGTATGTAGAATTGAATTTACGGGCAATCTCTCTGGTAATTTCAACATGCGGTGCCTGATCTTCACCCACCGGTACAACATTCGCCTTATAAATCAATATATCCGCCGCTTGCAGGACCGGATAACCCAGATGTCCGTAAGAGATATTCTCTGTATCGAGATCCCGAATCTGTTCTTTCAGGGTCGGATTGCGCTCCAGGCGTGCACTGGTAATAAGCATCGAAAATAATAAATGTAACTCCGCATGTTCTTTAATTTCAGATTGAATAAAAATTG
>WOR8_10000370_pt1 | contig 59394 bp, 57 predicted proteins | sample DeeMarSeWOR38_10_FD_19890 | JGI IMG/M metagenome (IMG submission 19890)
AATGTCCCCGCAACACTTCCGCCCACAATCGAGATTTTATCACCGGCGCCGGGCACTTCTGTTGACTCAAAGCGGCTGGCACTTTTCTATCATGCCCGCTCCAGCAACACGCCGATCACCAAGGTAGAAGCACGGATCGACGGCCGGCCTGCGAAAGTCTTAGCCGAGGCCATGCCTGAAAGCGCCCGCGGAAAAAACGAGTGGGTCGCCCAGATTACCATAGAGATCCCGCCGCAGGACGTGATCGCGGAGCTGATCGCCTTTAACAAGCACGGCGCAAGCGAGCCGGCAACCTTTTTTGCAAGCTGGACGGGTGGGGCAGACTATTACAAACCCAACCTCTACGTGCTGGCGGTGGGCATCAGCAAACATCCGGTGGAAAAGGCCCGGCTCAAGTGGGCCGCCCAGGATGCGAAAGACTTTGTCAGGGCACTTAAGAATCAGGAGGGCGGACTATATAAGAAGGTGAGCTACCGCTTGCTGTCTGACGATAAGGCGACCCGTGAAGAGATCCGCCGGGGGCTCCAATGGCTGAAACGGGAAACCAATCAGCGTGATGTGGCCTTCGTTTTTCTGGCCGGGCATGGTTTTCGGGACGAACATGGCGACTATTACTTTTTACCCTACGATGGACGGCCTGATGAGGCGGTACTGAGTTCAGTCAGCGACGACGAGTTTCGTCGTTTTCTGCGTCAAGTCAACGGCAAGACCGCAATGTTTCTCGACACCTGCTATTCCGGCGGCCTGCACACCGGCAAGCGCGTGACTGACTCCCTACCTGATTTAGAGCGATTTGCAAACGAATTGGCTGATGCTGAGTCTGGGGTGATTGTTTTTGCTTCTTCAACAGGCAGGCAGCTTTCCAAGGAAGACGACGCCTGGCAAAACGGGGCGTTTACTGAAGCCCTACTGGAGGGGCTATCAGGGAAGGCCGATTACACCAAGGACTTTTTTCTCTTTGTCTCCGAGCTTGAGACCTACCTTGCCGACCGGGTTAGCAAGCTTACTGAGAATCAGCAAAAACCGGTGACCACCAAACCTAAAGCGGTCGAAAATTACCGTCTGTTGCGGGTGATCGAATAAAATAATAGGGGTGAACGATGACTAAGAATCTGGCTGATTTTTCCATTCTAATAAAACCTCTTGCGGCCCTGCTATCCGTTCTGGTGCTAACTGCCTTTACAACGCAAGGAGCGGCGCAGTCTTCTTACGCCGAGGGTGTCGGTCTGATGAAGCGCGAGCAGACCCTGGGGGAGAGCAGCGCTGGTCTTCTAAAGACTTTTGCTAAGGACGACATGCCCACATTAGTCCAAGGCATCAAGCTCTATGCGCTCGCCCAAGCGAATTTTAACGGTCTGCTCGAAACTTTAAAGGGTACCCTGATCAAGAAGGGAGACCTTGCAGAATCAAAGCTCTTCCAGGAAACCCTGGACCTGGCAGTCAAAAGGCGCGTAGCGTTTACAGACTTTGTGGATGAGAAGGTGCTCTCCCGCAGCGAGGAAGGCACCAGATCTTTTGCGGCCGTACTTGGTAGTGCCGACTTTTTGAAGGGTGCGGCCGAATTGCTCAAGGCGTTGACGGATGCAGGGTTCGGGATTTGGAACGCATACCAGAAAGCCGGCGCGGAAGAACGCCAGCAGATCAGCGACCAGCTGGATTCCCTGAAATGGCGATCGTTCGACAAGGTGCCAGCGCTGGAGTGATGCCTTGAAGCAAAACCCAAGACGTTTGGATACTCTTATCAAAGTGAAAATCATCTGTTCTTTAGCGGTATTGTGATTTTTAGTTGCCTTATCACAAATCAGAAGCCAACTACGCTATCTGATCTAGATGTACCGATGTCATAGTGATTGAAACGGTGAAGACCAACCATAACATCTGGGGTATTGGCATTTTTCTAGAAAAGCTGAGAGTAGATTGATATATCTGCATCCGATTCTGCCGGATTAATTTTCAGATCAGCTGCAACTGATTCCCGCCGTATCTTTATCCCGAGCTGGTGATATATCATGGTTATTGATCGAAAATAATGTCTCCCAATTCCGTTGATGCCTCCAATGAATCTATCCTTCTAACACTTGCAAAAAACTGTAAAATTTCATTTGCAAAATTTTACGATTTCTTGCCAATATCAAATTCAAATTTCATGTATATTGAGATAATCAAAGGTTCGGGCAATGTTGTGATATCATCAGAGACAGAACAAAATTTGCTGCCCATCACAGGCCGAATTTTACCATAAATTCAATCCTGCCCAAAGTACATGTTTCAAAGTGATATCGCAAGTGTTATTGGGAGATGCTAAAGCATGTTCCGACATAGGGATAAAACATTTCTTATTTGCGGCTCATGATTTTGCAGATTAGCCATGCCAAATACACACTTTTTTGAGCCTTTTTTTATTTTACATTGCGTGCCTGAGTCGAAAATCTGGAGGATCTAGAAATATATTAGATGTGACAACGTAAGGTGCAAATTATTGCGATGATGGATTAATAGCCGGTACCCGCAATTGAGCAAAAATGTTTATTGCGTATCCTGAATGTACAATTCTATAAATCATTTTTCCGGAGAAATGACAAAAAGATGGGAATGAAAATATTAAAGTGACATCTCACAAACCGGAAAGTGCTTGACTTGTGAGTCGGGTAGACTGGAGTGATTTCACCTCCGTCCTTCTCAGCACCGTATTTGAAACTATCGATTCATAAGGCTACTGCTAGCATTCCGCTTGAGACTTCACGGTTAATGGTTCGAAGCATCCTTGCAGGCGGTGTTGTCGTGATTATGTTGTTTTCATTCTTATTTTATAGGAGAAATCGATATGCGAACATTCAAAATTATTAGATTAGCCGGATTTGCGCTTTTATGCGTTTCATCATTACTGGTGGTTAAATCGGCCATAGCCATTGAAAAAGCAAAGTATACAGTTTTGGAAAAAGAAGATGGTTTTGAAATTAGGAAGTATGATCCCCAGATCGTGGCTGAAACCTTTGTCGAAGGCGATCTCAAAGAGGCAGGCAATGAGGGTTTCCGCCGCCTCTATGCTTACATCTCCGGGGAGAACACAAAAGAGCAGTCAATCTCTATGACGGCGCCTGTCAGCCAGGAAACCGGTTCGGAAAAAATTGCCATGACAACACCAGTCAAACAGGAGATGAAAGATAATCGATGGCGAATCACTTTTCTCATGCCGGCAGAATATACCTTGGAAACGCTTCCGGAACCCAATGACACAAGGGTAAGGTTGACAGAAGAATCCGACCGCCTGATGGTCGCTGTGAAGTATTCAGGGACCTGGAGTGAAGAAGGGTACGAGAAAAACAGAGCCCTGCTGGAAGAATACATTCATAAACGAGGTTTAACCAAAACGGGTGAACCGGTCTGGGCACGCTATGACCCACCATTCATGCCCTGGTTTCTGCGTCGCAACGAAGTGCTGATTCACGAAGTGCTGATTCCTATAGAAAAATTTTAAACATGGGTACACAACTTAAGCTCCATTCTAACTGTAGATTTAAATCTCGTTTTAAGTTTCGGGGTTAGCACCGGTCCAGGCCTTATCCAGCTCCTCCATGTCAATCTCCCGGTCCTTTTTCATCAATTCCGTAAGATCGGCATTGTGCTGCTGATACATGGATATATATTTGTCCTCATCCTCGCGATGAATTCGGTACAGTTCCGGCATGGTATCCTTGTCCTTTTTTCGAAACAGACGCCTGATTTTATAAGCCTCATAAGGGTCAAAACCGAGAAGCTGAAGAGCATCTTGCCCAAGCGTCAGGGCACTGCCGAAGGTTTCCCGACGTATAGTGGTGACGCCAAGATCCATGAACTCAAAGGCTGCTCCACGGTCTACAGCATTGACTGCGATTTTAAGTTGCGGATAATGTTTCTGAACCAGTTTAACCAACTCCATTGATTTTTCATGATCCCCGAGAGTGATGATAATCAGCTCGGCCTCGGCAGCACCAGCTGACTCAAGCAGGTCAAGACGGGTGGCATCGCCATAGTAGACTTCGAAGCCAAATCGCCGAAGAATGTCGACGTTGGCTTCATTATGGTCAAGAATGACCGGTTTGACACCAGCTGAGATGAGAAGCCTTCCAAGATCGGTGCCAAGACGGCCAAAGCCTGCCAGGATGACAGATCGGCCGCCATGCTGTATATCGTCAGCCGGCCGTTCTGCACCGGTCTCCTGCAGGCGTGGTGCAATCAGCCGGTCATGCAGTAAAAAGAGCAGAGGTGCAAGAAACATGGATATGGCCACTACGGAGATAAGGGTTTCCGTCAGCGACTGTGGCAACACCCCATTGATTCTGGCGAACGAGAAAAGAACAAATGCAAATTCTCCTCCCTGCGCCAGTGCAAGGGCAAAGAGCAGTCGTTCATTACCTGGCATTTTAAATGCCTTCGCAATGGCAAACAATATTATGGCTTTGATGAGTATTAGCCCGGTAACCAGTCCACCGATCTGCCATAATTGTTGAATGATCAAAGTGAAATTAAGGCTGGCACCAATAGAAATGAAGAATATACCGAGCAGAAGCCCCTTGAAAGGCTCGATATCGCTTTCCAGTTCGTGTCGGTATTCACTATCTGCAAGCACCACGCCGGCAATAAAGGTGCCCAGTGCTGGTGATAGTCCAACTGCAGTCATCAGCAGGGAGATGCCGATAACCAGTGCAAGGGCTGCCGCAACGAAGACTTCCCGAATACGGCTGGCGGCAATAGCGCGAAAAATCGGTCTGCTGCCATATTTGCCAACAACATATATTAAGCCGAACGCCAAAAGCACCACGATGAGGCGCAGGTAAGCGGGAAACGTGGTGATGTCAAACAATCCGCCACCGTGGTGCGTATCGGTGTGAACCACCGCTGCTGCCAAAAGAGGCAGGATGGCCAGCATGGGAATGAAGGCCAGATCCTGAAACAAGAGCACGGAGAAAATCGATTTGCCTGGCGATGTGTTCATCAGCCCTTTTTCGCGCAAGGTCTGAAGGACAATTGCGGTAGAGGAAAGCGCCAGAATGAGACCAACGGCAACGGCCTGCTGCCAGGGAAGAAAAAATGCACAAGCGAGACCAATCGCTACAAAGGTAAACATTACTTGGCTGCCTCCCATACCCAGTATCGGTATGCGCATTTGCCACAGTAGAGATGGTTTGAGTTCCAAGCCGACTAAAAAGAGCATCATGACCACCCCGAATTCGGTAAAGTGCATCACCGTCTCGATATCGTCAATGAGTGATAGGCCGAATGGGCCAATCACAATTCCGGCGATCAAATAGCCGAGAACGGAGCCCAGTTTGCATTTGCGCGCTAGCGGGACAGCGATGACCGCAGCCACCAGAAATATGAGTAGCTTCAGTAAAAAAGCTTCCATAGCTACACCTCATTTATAATTGATTTCAGTTCGTAGTTAAGCAATTCGCAATCACGTGCCTTTGTGAGGTCCAATCGATTGTCACGCAAGGCAATGAGTATTTTGCGGTAATCCTCCGCATGGCGGGTGCAATCTTCTTTCGGAAGCCCCTGGTGAATGCCGAGAACCGCAAAAGGTGGCAGCCATTCCATCTGGCAGAGGTTGGCTGTTGCCCGAAACGGCGTGGTGAGTTCCCTGATGGTGAACATATTTAGGCCACCGCTTCGATAGTTTCTTAAGTCACCCCCTGCCGTCAGGGCCTGAAAAGTGATCTTGCCCGCCAGAGCCGTGCCGGCTGCACCGTAAGCCCAGGCATGTTCGAGAACCAGGTCAAACCATTCCTTGATGATTGCCGGTGTCGAATACCAGTAAAACGGGTGCTGAAAGACAATAATATCGTGGCGCTCACATAGATTCTTCTCGTGGGAAACATCGATGAGAAAATCGGGATACCTCGCATAGAGGTCGTGGAAGGTAATTCCCTCGAGGTTCTCGACCGCTTTTCTTAGCGCAGCATTGATTGTAGATCGTTTAAAGGCCGGATGGCCAAAGAGAATTAAAATCTTTTTCATCACTTTTCCTGTATTAGATGGCACTGCAGATTACCTCGATGCTAAATGCGGTCCCACCCATGAGCAATGTTATGAAAAATGTATCTTTTAAAGAAAAGTTTTAGGTGGTCCGTACTTCTATGAACATATGGGCTACTGTGTTTAATTCGACCGGAAATGAGACTTGCCTATGGTTTCATTTTAAGGTAATGCAACACCGTGCTATTATTTTAGACATAGGAGCCAGCCGAAAATCGCACCTTTTAAATCTTGCGATATCCCTGAATACCAAACTTCTCTGTAGCTCTAATAACCTTTGATAATTTTGAGATATAGAACTGTTCGAGAGTTCCACCCCTCTTTGCCAACGTTACTTTTTTCGTTTGGTCTTGTATCTTTTACCGATATTCCAGGCCTTGGCCACCTGCTCCCCAAGGCGCCAATAAGACGTGTCTGGCTGTGAGAGTATCAAGGGCTTCATTTTTTCAAAATCCAATTTGCCATCGGTCAGAAATCTGTCTTCTGTGTAAGTTCCCACGATTTCGCCAATATAAATTTCGTTTGAAGCACTTTCCACAATATCCACCAGCTCACATTCCATGCATAAGGGGCAGTCTCTGATCAGCGGGACTGTTTTCAGCTCCCCATAAAAAAGGTCAAAGATCTCCGATTTACTGGTTTTTTTGCCCGATACGATTCCGCAATAATCCGTGATCTCCACCATATCCTCCGAAGGCAGGCAAAGGCTGAAGGCTTTATTCTCTCTAATTCCGGGATTGGTGTAATGGCCTTTTCCGAGGGTAATGGCAATCCTTGGTGGTTTATAACTGGCCATAGTAAACCAGGCCACGGCCATAAAATTCGGTTTGCCGTCCACATAGGCTCCAACAAGGGAAACAGGCATCGGGTAAGCGGGGATAGTTGATCCCAAGTTTATCTTGTCCATTTGATATTACCTCCATTGTCTTTTTTATTTATGGCAACAACTGATGATTACTTACATGGTGCTTGAATATCTAAGTTTCACCCATATTGCAGTTATACTATTTTGGCAATAAAAAACCCCGACAAAATGCCGGGGCAAATTATTCTTTCTTAAGAGCATTATTTTCAATGTCCTGAGCTGAAAAGTCAAGACCTCCCCTTTAATAAAAACTATCCTCCAACTTCGCCAGGAGACAGGTCGCGCCAGGCACGGTCGACACTGCTTCCGATGGTACCAAAGAGATCATCAAGCTCATTTTTCATTGGCGACCAGTCAGACGGGCATTCAGTTTCGAGCTTCTCCACACGCATTTGCGCATTAACGACTTCCTGCTCTATCTGCCCGATAAGCGGAAGTATCTTGCTGAACATTTCGTATGCAAAACATACTCAGCACCATATCCAATTTGAACTTCATATTCAGAAGAGCCCGCTATATGTATTTGACGAATTAATTTTGTCCAACATGTATTGTTATATACTAAGAGCTCGCTATGTACAGTCAAGTCGAGGTGAAAAAGGGATCAAAAAGGATGAATGTTATTTAAGATGACTTAATCTAATCTCACAAAAAATGCTACTCCCGAAAGTTTAGATTTCGTGCCTAAGGTTGAAATTTGGGAGGACTAAAAATTTTTTAGTTTTTGTTATGAATTACACAATTTGCGGGATTGTAGATTAGGCTTAACAAGCTGAAATTTGGTTGTTTGAAAATTTGGGATATCACATCAAAAACCAAATATCGGCCAACGATATGTTGGAGTGAGCACAACTTTTTAAACATCACTCGACTACTTTTGTCGTTTAATTACGGGTAAATCTGCTATCGCTGAATAATGCTCTTTTATTCTGTTCATAGCTTTGAAAAGGTGTCTATGTGTTGTGCGAACGTTTGTTGCAACCAGTATTGCATTTTTTCTGTCCGGATCAGCAATGACTTGAGCAATGAAGCCGAGATTCCCGCCAGGATGCCAAATTAAACCTTCTTTTTCGTCAATATCAAAAGTATACCAACCCAATGCATAGTTTAGGGATGGGATGCCATAATTTATTTCCTCAGAACCAGTCCGCCATGTTGCTGAATCAGGGGGTGAATGTAATGTACTTAAAGTTTTGCCATCAAGATTTACCTTGCGTTTTGTATCAATTTCTAAATGTAAAAGAATAAATTTTGCCCAATCCTTGATAGAAATGTGAATTACACCCGTTGGCGCCATATATTCTGGGAAATCATCAAGACGCGGTTCACGAAAATAGCCAAAGTGGCCGAAAGGCTGATTTTGGGGATCGAATTTTATCGGTTGTCCAAATCCAGCTGTAGATAACGCCAAAGGCTCAAAAATTTCCTCGGCCATTAGCTGTTCATAAGCTTTTCCGGTTATTTTCTCAAGCATCGCTCCAGCCATTAAATAGCCGCTATTTGAATAAAAGACCGACTTGCCCGGCTCATCAGCTAAATTTTCTTTTACGGTTTCCCTTAAATATTCTGATCGCATGTTTGCCGGCGTATCGCGGTCCGACCACCAATTGTTGGTGAACTGTTCTGTCACATTTTTGCTGCTAACATGATAAATCCATTCCGGCAGGCCGGCGCGGTGCGATATCAACTGAATCAGGGTTATGTCTTCATATTCACTTCGCATATTAAGATCGGGATAAGCTTCTTTTAAAGTAGTATTCCAATCTAAATAGCCTTTTTCAATTAAAACTGCGCCTAAAGTTGCTGTAAAAGCTTTCGAACACGAAGCAATTAAAAACTTGTCGTTGACAGTCACCCAATTATTTGTCTTTGCCTTTCTTGTTCCCACAGCAGCGGTCGCATAGATTTTTCCATCAATTATCATTGCCGCAGCTAAAGCGGGCAATCTTTCTTTAACACGGATCGATTCAAGTAACTTAGCTAAATCGGTATCGCCAGAACGAGTTGAAATTGGAGCTGGTGCCGAGGCACATCCCAAAAAATAAATCCAGCAAAACAATAAACCTAAAAGGATTCTTTGATTGAATTTATTTTTCTTTGTCGGCATAAAATTCTCCAATTTTCAATAGATTCTTGATAGCAAAATTGGAGGGATATACATTGTTAACTATTTGTGAACACCGCACAAGAAACGATTTAACTCTTATTTGCAGATGAGAATATCCAAAGAATGCCAAAAGTACAGTTATATTAGAGTTATCCAAAGAATTTAAAATTTGAACATCGAGCCTGTTTTTGCTGCTTCAATGACGTTTCCCGATCAGATGTATTCTATCCTGAACAATTCAACCATGGATGCTCTGCACCGTAAAGCGCGGCTTTAATAAATGCTACACGCTTGTCAGTAGATGTAATACTTCTATCCCAACACAAACTGACTGCCGCAGCTATTATCTGCCAGTGTTTGAAATCATCTAAGCTTGAAGGTCGCAACTCGACGTACCGGTGAAAAAAAGTATCCCAGAACCTTTGCCACATACATTGAACTTGCTCAGTAGCTTTGGTCTCAATTAGATTATCAAGCCATAATCTCGATATAAGCCAGGTGCGTGCGTGGTCTGCCAGGGGATTACCACTGGTTCCCAATGCCCAATCAATGACGACCATCAGACCCTGCGGGGACACGATAATGTTATTGGGATAAAAGTCGTTGTGACATAGCATCTCACGTTCTGGCAATTCATTCAACTCATCCAGTACAGTCTTCCGAGTCCTTTCCTCCAGAGGATTCGCTTGCTTTACGGACCATTTCAGGATCTCTACCAGAGGCTGGATTTCAGTAACTTTAGTTGAATGGATCCGAGCCAGTAGTTCCGCAGCTTGTCGGGCGCAACCCTCGGCCTTGCCAGGGTGATCTTTGAGATACTCGGTCATTGTGGGGCCATCAATTCGTTCGAGGACGATTCCTTCTTGTTGATCGACTTCAATCAAACCCTCAATGACTTCCGGAACAGGGAGGTTCGCTTTGTGGGCGATCTTTGTAGCAGCAACTTCATTTGCATGCCATGGGTCATGCTCCAGAAAAAGCTTAAGAACGTGATCAATTCCCCAGGCATATACATCAGCCGTTGCCCCCTTTGCAAGTAACGATGCTTTTTCAATAGAGCCAGTGGACTTCATTTATAAAACTCCTCGAACTAAGCTTCAGGTCCAAAATAAGAGTGTGGAGGAAAACAAGGATGCCAATACAAGATTTAATGCTATGAAACCAGCTATCAGCCAACTACTGATTGAGAATATCGGTAGTTTGCCCAAATTCCAGATATTGTAATCTGATATCACAAATTTTTGAGGCCGGTCAATTCTGCAAAGATATCTTTAATTTTGAAAGGTGCAGCGAATGGTTATCTCATCTTTATTTCCCCATTATGGTTCTACAGATTTCCACGAATTCCGCCGGGTTATTAGGAGTGATACGAATGTGTTTTATCAGTCCTGATTTTCTATGAATGGCCACATTTGTGTGGAAATCTGAGAAGTCGATCTTCATTGGCAACAAAGTGTAAGCTATGCTCTTTCCCCGCAGCAGATCAAACATGACGAATCTAGGACGAACCTCGATGTTCAGAATGTCGGCCGAAGGGATGACCAATGTCCTCAATAGCAACCAGGATTTCAGTTTCAATCGATCCTCATAAATTCTGTATTCTTGCCACAGGTTCCTCAGCGACCGCTTTGAAACATGGAGTAAATCCTCACCAAATCTAGTCACTGCACTCCTTTACCTAATGTTTACCTAATAAACTAACATTCTTTAGGGAAACATTAGCGCAACGATGAGCCCCCAATATTTTTAGCAGTTTCTCCAACCTGTTATCACCTTCAATGCAAATGAACTTGGATGCCTCGCTTACTTCATGCCGTCAAAGAGGACCACACCACGGATATTTTTACCCTCAATCATATCCTGGTACCCTTGATTGATAGCTTCCAGGGAGTAGGTAGTGGTGATCAGCTCTTCGAGTTTGAGCTGCCCGTTTCTATAAAGGTAAAGCATTTTTGGTATTTCAACCCGTGCATTGCTCGTTCCGTAAAGTGAGCCCATGATGGTTTTTTGAAACAGGAGCAGGTTGAGAGGCGGTATGGGAAGGGTCTCAAAATGGGCCGGCGTGATGCCAATGACGACAATCTTTCCCAGTTTGGCGGTAGACTCAAAGGCCTGGCCGATAGTCTCCGGACTGGAGATGACTTCAAAGGCATAATCAACCCCGGTGTTACCGGTGATCTCCATAACCCTGGTTACGAGATCCTCCTTTTCCGCATTGATCGTATGGGTGGCGCCGAATGTGCTTGCCCATTTTAATTTACGGTCAAATATATCAGCTGCAATGATGGTGGAAGCACCGCATATCCTGGCCCCCTGTATGACATTCATCCCGACCCCGCCAATACCGATAACCAGCACACTGCTACCGGGTCTAACATCGGCCCTGTTCGCGGCGGCACCGAAGCCGCCTACCACGCCGCAACCCACCAGGCATGCCAATTTCAGGGGATATGTTGGATCGATTAGGCAGGCTGAGTCCTGATTGACAACGGCGTACTCGCTGAATGCGCCCAGGAGGCAGAACTGACCGATCTCCTGGCCCTTTTTGTTCCGCAGTCGATAGGTCCCGTCCATCTGGGGCCCCTGGGCGATCTTCACACTCTCCACACACGCGTGGGTCATTCCGGAGATACAGAAACGGCATCTGCCGCATGATGGAATGAACATCAGCACAACATGATCACCTGGCTTGAAGCGCGTTACTCCCGGCCCAACAGCCTCTACAACACCCGCACCCTCGTGCCCCAGCACCATAGGCCGCATCCCCACCGGGCGATCACCCTTCAAAACATGGTAATCCGAATGACACAGACCCACAGCCGCCATCTTCACAAGCAACTCGCCGGTCCTGGGTTCGTCGAGATCCAATTCTTCTATAATCAGGAGCTCACCCGGTTCATATGACACTGCTGCTGACGTTTTCATGCCTCAACTCCTTCTGTCAATTTGTCTTTGATTTATTCCGCATTAAAACATGTTCCTCTGTGCGAGTCAAAGCCAACCGATTATATCGCTGGTGTGAGCTAGAGATATGCGGCTGCCCCTTATGGGATAGGTTGCGTCTTAGGTGAGTGAAAGCCCGCCCGATGTTACCCTTGTTTTCTATGTCTAAGGAGACTGGTCTGATTGCAAAGGAGCAGGGGTCTGACCGGTATCAGCGCAAATCCCATCCCGAAAGTACCGGCAAAATAGAACACCTCGCCAACAAAGGCGCCAATGGTAAAAAAGGTAAATCCCATGATTACCGGTATGACATTCATAAGTCCCAGAGGCTGGGTCGAGCGAATACCGCCCCTGAGATTTTTGGCTGCCGCCGCCGTCAACCCCCAGATGAAAATGTAAAATAGGAGGGTATGCCACCACTGGTGCGGCTTACTGGGAAAGGGGTAAAATCCGAGGCAGAAAAGGATGAAAAAAAATGCGAACAAAACCGCCAGCAGACACTTGATGATATCTTCGATAGATGCGAGCTGAAAAACATCTTTATTGAGGTCGTATCTCGCCCTGACTTCGGGATCATTCTTTATCGATCGCTTTAGACGGCGCAGTTTATCAAGAAGTTCTTCTTTATTCACCATCTGATATCACACATGTTCAGTTCATTTTTTAGGTTAATAAAGATGTTTTCAGGTTAAACAGGATTCAAATCCACCCGGGCCGAAAAATGAGTTGCATGCTTTAAAACGCCATGCTGAAACCCACGTGGGAAAACTGAAAGATATCTTCAAGTTCGTGTTTCATCCGGGAAATGGCGAGCGGTCCGGTGCAATGGGAGGGGATGATATGCTGGATGTCGTATGTCTTTAACGCCGTGATACTTTCACTCAGCTGAACTTCGCTCGAAAAGCCGGTATGTGTTCCGCCGATGATGGCAAATATATCCTCCCGGCCGGTTTTTTCCACAATATGATTAATGACATTGATGATTCCGGCATGAGCGCATCCCAGGACAACCATCAGGCCTTTGTCCGTATAAATGACCATGGACTGATCGTCGTCGATGGTGTCCGGGATCCTCTCGCCGTTTTTGATCATAAAACGGTTTTGCATGTCCGCTTTTTCAAAAGGGGTCATCCGCGGCACTTCACCGGTCAGAAAGATACCCGTCTCGATTTCCACATACTCCCGATTGAAAACAAAGTGTGCGCCGAATCTTTCCAGATGGCCCCGAGTAAAAGGGATCCCCTGGTATTCATCGGTATCGTTATTCTTCCTGAAGCGATACAGAAAAAGGTCTTCATGGGCGTATACATCGATCGGCTTCCGGCGGACACCGTAGAGGACATCCTGAATGCCGCCGGTGTGATCGCTATGATTGTGGCTGAGTACGATCTTGTTGATGCCGCTTAAATTCTTCTGGAAAACATACGCATTGTATACGATGGTTTTGCCCCGGCCGGTATCGAAGAGAAAATCTCCGTTCTCCGTTTCAACAAAAATGGAAAACCCGTGCTCGCCGATAGCCACACTTTTTCCGGCAACGACATTGTCGGTCAATATGGTTAGACGTCCTTTTACAGTTTTCATGGTTTGGCAGCTCCTCTGTACAGGTTCAATATTTCAGTTTTTCATCAGTCCCGATTAAAAGGGAGAAAAACTTTTTCTTAATTCCATGAAAGCTGGCGAAATATGTAGGCTAATATAAACAAAGCCAGCAATACGAAAAATATTATTTTAACCACTCTCCGCATATCAATTGTTTCAGTATTCAGTCACGTATTTTAGTCAATGGCAGCCGGCTGCCGGTCGGTTTTGACGATGGTGCTGCGAGCGAGAATAGTTAAGGCGTCAACGTGTGGATCCCAATTTATTCTGCGCTTTTTGTTTTATCAACCATTTTTATTTCTACTTGTTTGCTTCTGATCTTTGCTTGACTCGGACCTGGCGGGCGGGTATGGTTGCCCACTTAATATCTGAATTTTGCATGAAAATAGATGAGAATTTTTTTGTTATTTAATTGATGATATTCAATTTTATTTCTCATCCATTTTCACCCTACGGGCGAGTCGGAGGCTTCCATCTGCTGCGTTATTAAGGCAGCGGCATAGTGTACTATAGCCTCAGCCTTAAGTGCCTTGCATATGAAAGCCTCCGACTCGTGCAAAATCCAGATGACACCTGAATTTTGCATGAAAAGTAATGAGAAAATGAAAAGTGTAACCCTAAAATCGGACGCGCTGCTGCTGACCACAGCCATCATCTGGGGATTTGCTTTTGTTGCCCAGCGGGTGGGAATGGACTACGTGGGCCCGTTTACCTTCAACGGCATTCGATTTGCCCTTGGCAGCCTGTCATTGCTGCCGCTGATGGCAATGAGCCGGGAGCAGCGAACCGCAGCCAATAAAATCCTGCCGCCCCCCGGATTGAAAACCATCCTGCTGGGCGGCGGGGCACTTGGACTGGCGCTTTTTTCGGGGGCCTCGCTGCAGCAAATTGGACTGGTTTACACCACGGCAGGAAAAGCCGGGTTTATCACCGGTCTTTATGTGATTATCGTGCCCCTCCTGGGCCTTTTCTGGCGGCAGCGGCCCAAAATCGGGACCTGGATCGGCGCCGTTATGGCAGCTATCGGCCTTTACTTTTTAAGTGTTACCGAAAAATTTACCATAGAGCCGGGCGATTTGCTGGTCTTAATCGGCGCTTTCTTCTGGGCCGCCCATGTCCTGATCATCGGCTGGCTTTCGCCCAGAATCAATCCGATTAAACTGGCTTTTTCCCAGTATGTGGCCTGTTCGATTCTGAGCCTTATCACCGCGTCCGTTGTTGAAGACATCACCATGCGCTCGATTTATCAGGCGGCCATCCCCATTCTATACGGCGGGTTGCTTTCCGTCGGGATCGCCTATACCTTACAGGTAGTTGCCCAACGGGATGCCCATCCGGCCCATGCGGCCATTTTGCTGAGTCTGGAAGCCGTCTTTGCCGCCATCGGCGGCTGGCTGATACTGGGTGAAATCATTTCTGCCCGCGGCCTTCTGGGCTGCGGCCTGATGCTGGCGGGGATGTTGCTCTCGCAGTTGTGGAGCCTGGCCGGCAAAAAAGCCTAAAATTACTGAATAGCGAATTCAGAGAGGGCGCTTTATGTTAGTTGTTTGTTGTCCGTTGTCCGTCGCAGGTCTCATGTCCTACAACGGACCATCAACATTTCGATTTTTAATTTAATTTCCCTTTTTAAGATGACTGAACGTCCTGAAGATAAGCCCGCTTCTAATATTGACGCGGCTGAAATTGCCAAATTTGAGGCCATGGCCCCGATCTGGTGGGATAGGAGAGGGGACTTTAAAGCCCTGCATGATATTAATGTGCTGCGGGTAAACTATATCAACGAGCGGGCACCCCTTGCCGGAAAAACGGTGCTGGACGCGGGTTGCGGCGGGGGGATTCTGTCTGAGGCCATGGCCTCACTGGGGGCCGTGGTTACCGGGATCGATATGGGCGAGGCCGCTCTGGGGGTTGCCCGGCTGCATCTAAAGGAATCCGGCCTCCAGGTGGATTATCAACAGGCGACCGCTGAACAATTTGCCGGAACCCATGCCGGTCAATTCGATGTGGTTACCTGTCTGGAGTTGCTGGAACACGTTCCCCATCCGGCCTCGGTAGTTGCGGCATGTAAAACTTTGGTCAGGCCCGGGGGTGATGTGTTTTTTGCCACCCTTAACCGCAACCTGAAATCCTTTGTGTTTGCCATTATCGGGGCGGAATATATCCTCGGCCTGGTGCGCAAAGGCACCCACCGCTATCGTAAATTTATCAAACCGGCGGAGCTCAGAGGATGGGCCGTGGATTCCGGATTGGCTTTTAAGGATTTAACCGGCCTGCACTACAACCCGTTTTTAAAAACGTATTCAGCAGGCGGGAACACCCACGTGAACTATCTTATGCATTTCAGAAAAATGGATTAATTATTTCCGCAGTATATTCTGACCCTGTCACCTTTTTTTTCGTCTACATTCATTTCAAATTCGGTTAAGGCATCCAGAATATCCTTTAAGTTTTCGGATTTGAAATCGTCCAGGTTTATGCCCTTTTCATTGAGCTTGGTATTGATCCTGTCCTGGGCATCCTGGGGCAGCAGGGCCTTCAGCTTGATGCCGGCTTTGACGAGCTTCAGAGGAACCCGGATATTGACCTTATCGCCGTCAATCGAGTCCACTTTAACAAATAAATATTTGGGCAGATTATCCAAGGTTTCCGCAAGTGCGGTTTGCGGTGTGGTATCTGTCGTCTTGTTTTCAAGGGCATCCAACAGTCGTTCTGCCTCATCAGCTGAAATTTTTCCTTCTGCGAGCATTTCAAGGACTTTTTTGCGTTCTGCGATCATGATGAAACTCCTTTCATTATTTAATGGCGATCAAAAATTTTTCTTTTTGTGAGCTCACATCGATTAAAAATCCGCTGAATGATGCAAGCAGCGCAATAAATATCGGTATGGCTTTAAAAAAATTAATCCGCTTCAGAATGATCAAAGAAATGGCGCCAATTATCAGCAGGGGAGAAAGTATAACGATCAGAATCAGCAGCGGGATATACAGCAGCGGCAGCGGAATCCAAATCCTTCTGCGCTTTTTGTTTTGGCCACCGATGTGTATTTTTAAAAGCAAGGGTATCATTTCTTAAGCGCCTTCAGGGCCTGATCAAAGGAAATACTGCCCTGATCGAGGTTTTCAAGAATATCGCCAACCGGGTCTTCCGGCGTCAGATCGATAAAATCAAAGGCCTTTGATATGCGGTTGAGCCGGTTTTTAATCGAGGGGTAGCTGACGCCATAGAGCTCTTCCATATCTTTGATGGATCCATGACTTTTAACGAAAGCAGCCACAAAGATCTGATCCTCCATGCTCAAGCGGGCCAGAGGCGGCAGCTCAAAATTCCCATCGATGGCGATTCCGGATTCGATAATTTTGACGCGTTCAATCGTGATTTCTTTGTTTTGGGTAAGATCGGTTAGTTGTTGCCAATCATGCATACCGCTATCCTCCAATCAGTTTTTAGCCAATTATAATAAAAATTAATTTTATGTCAAGCAAAATGTTAACTTTTTTAATATAAAAATTAATAAATTTAATTTTTTTTTAAAAATGAAGGCGGATAAGAGTCCAAAGTTGCCCTCTGGTCTGAAATTGGATATAATAAAATCAGATTGATTTCACATCGGGATGAAATCTATTTATTTTTTATGAACGACATCCCGTGTATTGGAATTTTCGAGGTTGGACCAATGGGTGAGCATCAAAAAGAATGTCAAGAATGCGGCTGGCGGGGAGCGGCTACCGAACTGGATGAAACCAATGACACGTCCAGCGGCAAAACTCAAATTTTTTGCCCGGATTGCGGGGGTGAGGACTTAGAAGACCTTAATCCTGACGCACAGGAACAAACATCCGAATCATAGCTAAAATTTTAAAGAGGACCATCTCAAAAAAAATCGCCGGGAATCTATAATCCCCGGCGATTTTTTTTCAGGTCGAAGCGCTTAACAGTAGATTTTTATAATGCCCTGTATTTTTTTTGCCGGTCTCTTTTTTTGCCATTCAAACTGCGCTTGACATTTTCTTTTATTTCTTTTGATTTGGAGTTTAACACCGTATAGCTGTACTTGAGGTTCTTTTCGACAAATTCCGGGTAATTTTTTATATTGGTTCGCAATTTAACCCCGTTTGAGGTTACCTTGCGGATAAGATCGATCTCCTTCCCCACAACCTTTGTTTTTCTCTTTTTAATGGCATCAAGAAATGCCTTGCGGCTGGGCTTGCACGCTGCGTAGGTCACCGCTTTTCCCATCTGGGAAATGCGATGGCCGTCGCTGCCGCCGGTGATTCCCTTGCCCAAATTAAAACCCAGCAGGGCGCTGCGCAGGTTGGATTTATTCATATTTTCGGAATTAATTACCTCAACGCCATCAACCTTGGAAAAAATACGTTCGCGGCGATTCTCCGGGAAATATGAGTTCTGGATACCGGTATAGATGACACAGAATGGATGGGGGAAGATGATGACGGTTTTAAACTTACGGGCACGCTTGATAATTTCTTCCATCTCCAGTGTGGTTGAGCTCATGATATCATTACCCATATAGGGGATTACATGGTCTTTGTAAAAAACTTCAAGGGCTTCAATATGATAAAAATAAATGAGGACGTGGGTTCCTTCCCTGGATGTCATTTCAATACCCGGTATGCTGAGGACATCTGAATATGCGTCAATTTCGACAGCCCCCCGGATTTGATTATGGTCGGTTACCGCAATGCCGATTCCAAGGTCGCGTGCCTTGGCGGCAATCGCTTCTACCGTATTATACCCATCGGAATGGTGGGAATGAAAATGCAGATCCACTACGGTATTTTTTTTAATTAATTCAGGTAGATTCGGTCTTTCAAATTGAATGCGATGATTTTCGATCATGTTCTCCCAATCCTTTTTTGATTCCGATACGCAGGCCTATCAAATGCGCACATATTCTCACGCTGTTAAACGTTTTAAAGAAACACAGAGATTAATTCGAATGTGACTCTTAATTTCCGGGATATTGACTAAAACGGAGAATGGAAGTCGAGGCGAGCATTCTTTTCGGGAGGTGACGACTGTGCTGCGCTGCTTGGCCCCATTACCGCTCAATATTCTTAATGATTCATCAACTATATCAAAATCAGCCCTGTTAATCAAATTTGCCGAACCAATCTTAAAAATCGATCCAAAATGGTCCGGTACTAAATCGAACCCCAAAAATAAGCGCCCGAATCATTAAGTCAAGTTCTTAATAAATTTTACACCAAAACCCTCATCATTGGACCAAACGACCTTGCCCCTAATTTTCAATCTTTTGTTGGTCTTGGTGGGCAAGGATAAAGCGATGGTCTGCCCGACCTCGAATTTATCCTTTGTTTTGATAAAGATACCGGAAGGGCTTATGTTTTGAGATGTGCCTTCCGAAATTTGGTTATTGCCGGCATAAATCACCGATTTGGAATAAGGTTTTCGGGGGTATCTTCTTGATTCACTTTTCGTGCTTTGATTTTCGTGTTTTTGTTCTTTTGGGCCGTCTGCCGAAATGAACTTAACGCCGTATCCGTAATTGAAAAAAGATTTTTTCAACTTTTTTTTCCATACGATTTCTGCTCGTCTACACTCATATTCCTCCATGGATGATTCATTCGATGAATCCTCAATTCCGAGAAAAATCTCTACGCCGGGCTCCAGCTTGCTGTCTGTTTCAAAATACATCCCATTCTTACTGTAGTTCAGCATCGTTACCGTATGAACAATTCCGGCTTTCAGATCTTTAACAGAAATAGCGCGGCGCTCATCCAGTCGAACATTATTTCGCTTTTCCTGGTTTTCGGTCTCCTGGTTTTTTTCATTATGTGCCACTTCGACAAACTCCTTAATATCCGTAAAAAGGTGATGAGAAATCCCGTTTTTGCAGGACAATCCGCCACACATTCTGGCGGGTCAATGGGCCATCGTCCACCGCAGGTGGATTGAAATCTTTTTTGGATTTAATACGCACCTGAGGTTATGGTATTATATCGACAACATCTCTAAAAAACTTAACATTCTTTTTGGAAAAAGGTCGCGGAAGGCGATGTTGATTAGAAGTGGTTTCAAAACCCCATCTCCCCGCTTTAGCGGGGAACCCTGATCCACCTTTTTGAAATGGGTTCCGGTTAAATTTAACCGTCCGTTCGGTTCCTGTCAGCCAACCTTTGAGAAACTGTATGTCTTTTTGCCCTTTGTCGAAAATTTGAACCAGCCGGCTTTCGTTACCCGTCTGATTATGTCCTGCGCCTTCATGTGGTGGTCGCTGAAAGACAATGTGCTACCGGATTTTAGCACCCGGTGCAGTTCGCGCAGCACGTCATCAGGCTGCAAAAGATCATGAAAAGTGTCATACAGCAGGGCGACGTCCACATGGTTATTCGGGAGTCCGGTATTGCAATCAGACTCGATTGTTTTGATGTTGGCGAGTTCTTTGCGCGCGGCAATTTTCCGGACCGCTTTAATGGCGTACGGATTTATATCGAGGGCATAAATTTCTCCCGAGTTACCAACCAGTTGTGTGAGCGGTACAATGTAGCTGCCGGGACCGCAACCATAATCGAGGATAGAAAAGCCGGGCTCTATTCCGGCTTCTTTGAGCACATCCAGGCGTGGGTGTAATAAATCCCGAATCCGGAACACAAGGGTCATAAGTGCGAAGCCCACTTTCGACATTAGCTTATCCATGGCAGTTACTTTCCCTTTTTGCCCGCTTCGCGCCGGTACCAGCGGTTCAACTTCTCAGGGGAGACCCCCAGGTAATAGGCGATGATGATCAACTGATTGATCAACCATGTTTTGAAAATACCGAAATGAAGCCAGCGGCGCGGCGATGTCATCACGGATTCAGGCAGAAGAACGATTTTGCCTTTGTGTTTTAATCGGCGGATCAGAATAAAATCCTCCATGATCGGCAGTTCCGGGAAGCCGCCGATTTCTTCAAAAAGCACCTTCCCCATAAAAAGCGCTTGATCGCCATACGGGAGCTGCAAAAGACGGGATCGCAAATTGGCCATGCGTTCGATGAATCGAATACCCGCGCGCGTTGAATTAATGGTTAGCCGGAAGGCCCCGGCCACAGCGCCGTTTTGATTCAGGGCAGAAACAATTTGATGACTGAAGTTTTCGGGCAGCAGGGTATCGGCATGCAGAAATACCAGTATGTTGCCCGCTGCCGCTTTGGCCCCGGTGTTCATCTGAACGGCTTTGCCCGGTTTTGATTGAATGACCCTGGCTCCCCGGGACACGGCCAGCGCGGCCGTCCCATCCGTACTGCCGCCGTCAACAACGATTGCTTCGAGGTTTTTGACACCTTCGAGGCGCGCTAGTGTCCGGACAATGGCGGCCGCCTCGTTCAGCGCCGGAATGATGATGGATATATTTTGCGCCGGGACCGTTTTCGCTCCGGTCTTTATGACTTCCCGCGAGTGCCGAAGATCAGCGGGACGATCCACATCCGCCAGGGATTCGAGCAGGATAAATCGCAATCCCGATTCCCTGGCGGTTTGTAATGTTTGCGAAAGGACTTCGCCGGTTCCCCAGTTTATGCCCGCGAACAGACGGGCATAGGTTTCAGCCGGGATGGTATTCCGCATGCCGATTAAATAGTACCCTCCGTCGCGCGCCGGGCCGAGCACCAGGTCGTTTTTTAACAGCCCTTCAAAAGCCTGCTGGATAATATCTGCTGAAATCCCCGGTATGTCGCTGCCGACGATAACGGCAGCCTCCTTTGAATCCCGGAATGCGTCTTCGAAGGCACGCGCCATGCGCCGGCCGAGATCCCCAGGTCCCTGCGGCCGGTAGCTGAACTGCGGCCCCAGCCACTTCTGCATTAAATCGGTGCTGCCGCCCTCGTGACGGACTTCGGTGGTCAGGCCAGGGCGGTTGCCTGTTTTGGCGGCGGCTGCCAGGATGTGTTTGGTCATATGGCGCTGCAGTCGGGCGGCGCCCTCTGCGCCCAGGGCCGGAATCAGACGGGTTTTGGTTTTTCCGGGCTCGGGGAATCGCGTGAAGACAATCAACCGTTCGGGCATTGCTGCCGTCATCTGGCTTCTCCTGCCTGAACTCAGGCTTTGATGACCCCGCCTCAGGTAAAGCCGGATCCGGCCGCGCAGGTATAACAGTGATCGGCGGCCATGATCGGAGTGCCGGGCTGCGGGGGTCCCGGCATTTCGGAGACATGGATCTTTTTACCGCCCATATAAAGGTCCTTGGCGAGGTTGAAATCACAATCGTACAGATATCCGTCCCAGGAAATCGAAACCAGGGTTCGGCACATCAACCCTTCAACCGCGCAAGGATTGAAATTGGAGACGAGTTTTTGCATGTAACCTGCAAAATTGCCGGATTTAATCAACCACTGTCTGAAACGCCCCAGCGGAACATTGGCAAAACTAAACAGGCGGTTAAAGGTCAGATTCCATTTTTTTTTCAGAATCTGATGGTATCTTTTTTCGGTTTTTTCCTGGTCGGGTGGCAGAAAAGCACCGGTGGGATTGACTACCAGATTGAGTTCAAGTCCGGATCCGCTGCGGCCGTAGCCGATGGTATTGAGCTCCTGGAGCACTGTGATGCTTTTTTCGAATATTCCCTCTCCGCGCTGCGAATCGGTCTGAGTCACATTTAGCGATGGGAACGATGCCACGATCACGACCCGATGGGATTTGAACACATCGATCAGCCGGCGCATATTTTTCTTCAACGCGGACAAATTTGAGCGCAGCATAATTTTCGGCGCCAGGGGCGAGACACTTTCGATCAAATCCGGCAGAAGCGGACTGAGTTCCGGAGCGCCGCCGGTGATATCAATGTTTTCAAAATGGCTTCTTTGGGCATAGGCCACCACCGCGTTGAGGGTGTCGGAATCCATGTTTTCTTTGCGGCCCGGCCCGGCGTCTAAATGGCAGTGCCGGCAGGTCTGGTTGCATAAAAAACCCAGATTAATCTGGAGCGTATGCGTGGGCGCGCGGACGAGTTCGAGATGATGCTGGGCCAGCGTAGACCTGAAAGGCATCACATCTATCGTACGCTGCGCCGAAGACGGTACGGGTTTGGTTATGGTTGTCTGAACATCCATTTTGAGTGGTTACATTGACAATTTGCGGCCGATATTGCGCATCTGAACGCCGTGAACCAGGGAAGCACCGCCCCTGATGGCCGTAACGACATGCACCGCTTCTGTCATTTCGGCCATGTTGGACCCCTTTTCCAGGCAGGCCTGGGTATAAGCGTCGATGCAATAGGGGCATTGGACCGCATGGGCGACGGCCAGCGCGATGAGGGCTTTTTCGCGCTCGGTCAGCTCTCCATCGGCAAATACGGCATTATAATACTCGAAGAATTTATGGGCCAATTGTGGTGCTTCTTCTCCGATTTCTTCAAATTTAGGAAGATCTTCCGGTTTGTAGTAGGTTTCCATTAAAAATTTCTCCTCAAATTTTTGTGAAATTTTGCTCCTTTGTCGCCGGGAAGGGAAATTCCTTACAGATGGCTGCCGGCCACTGGTCACTGGCCCCTGGACGCCGGCTTATGGCTACCGGTTGCTGATTAAACCGGATCGTTTGATTTTCAGAAAGGGCCAGCAGCCGGCAGCAAGAAGCCAGTAGCCAGAAAGCGGTTTCGAAATTTAGGCCATTTTGGCTATGATAGCTTCGGCAAATTGTGAACACTTGACCTCGCTGGCACCTTCGATTTGACGGGCTAGGTCATAGGTGACCGTTTTTGATTGAATGGTGGCCTGAAGCGCTCTGCGGATAAGTTCGGACGCTTCCCGCCATCCCATGTGCTCCAGCATCATGGCCCCGGAAAGGATCAGCGAGCTCGGATTGACTTTGTCCAGACCGGCGTATTTGGGCGCGGTTCCATGAGTAGCCTCGAACACCGCACAGCGGTCGCCGATATTGGCTCCCGGCGCCATCCCCAGCCCCCCCACCTGGGCTGCGAGCGCATCCGACAGGTAGTCGCCATTTAAATTTGGTGTCGCAATCACGCCAAATTCATCCGGGCGCAGCAATACCTGCTGAAACAGCATGTCGGCTATCCGATCTTTGATGACCACTTTCCCCTCAGGCTGCTTGCCCTGATAGGTTTCATAGAGCTCGGCTTCGGTAATCGTTTGATCGGCAAATTTCTCCCGGGCAACCTCATAACCCCATTGAGCAAATGCCGCTTCGGTAAATTTCATGATGTTGCCCTTGTGCATCAGGGTAACGCTGGAGAAGCCGTTTGCCAGGGCATGGGCAATGGCCCTGGCAACCAGCCGTTTGGTCTTGGTTGCACTGATGGGTTTGATGCCGATTCCTGCGTCTTCCGGCAGGGAGGTGGACATTTGCTCTTTAAAAAATGATCGGACTTTACTGGCCTCCGCGCTGCCGGATTGATACTCAATGCCGGCATAGAGGTCTTCAGTGTTTTCGCGAAACACGACCATATTGATTTTTTCAGGATGTTTCATCGGGCTGGGCACTGATTCAATATATTGAACCGGCCGCACGCAGGCATATAAATCCAGTTTTTGACGGATGGCCACATTGACGCTGCGAATTCCCTTTCCCACCGGTGTCGTCATGGGGCCCTTGATTGCCACCGCATGCCTTTCTATTTCTTCCAGGGTTTCATCCGGCAGCCAGTTGCCGGTCTTTTCAAAGCCTTTCTCACCGGCGAATACCTCCTGCCAGGCAATCTGCCGCCGGCCGTCGTAGGCTTTTTTTACTGCCTGATCCATCACCGCGCGGGCTGCCCGCCAGATATCCGGACCGATTCCATCACCTTCGATAAAAGGAATCTCCGGTGAATCGGGAACTGCCAAAGAACCATCTGCTTGCCTTTGAATAATTTTGCCATTTGCCATAATAATGTCCTCTATTGCTTGTCATTCTGTTAATGCATTAATTCAAGTTTATTCCAATACCCCACCACGCCATTACTCCAGGTTCCTATTTTAATTTTCCACCTTCAAGGCTTCAATTTTGTAAACATATTTAACCCAATCAGAGCCGTAATAATCTTCGGCAACAATGCGCAGCGGAAAACCGTGCTTTTGCGGCAATGGTTTTCCGTTGACCGCAAAGGCCAGAAAGACTTTATCGGAGCGAATATCGGCGATTGGAAACAGCTGCTCTCTTTCATGCGAACCTTGCGGCCCGAAAGCCCTTATATGGGTGGTATCCGCTTTCATCTGTGCCGGGTTAAGGACTGACATTAGCGAAATTCCCTTCCAACTTCCATGATTTGTAAAAACACCGGGACAGATCAACAAAACATTGCGTTCAACCGTTGGCAGCTCGAGTATCTGTGAATAGCTTAAGCTGCGCGGGGCGGTGATATTACCCTCAATTTGCAATCGCCATGACTTCAGATCGACTTCGTGGTTGGTTAGACCCATGGTCTTGAAGTCTTTCAATGGTAAAATGTCCAGGTTACGCGTATCCAGGTTGGCCGGATTTTCACTCCTCAAAGAAGACAGGTCCGTTCCTTTGGGAACGATGATGCGTTTGGTCTGGGCATAGGCCTTTTTGAGCCAGGGTCCGATACCACTGAAAAAAACACCGACACCGCTGAGAAATTCAATCGCAAATTTTATAAACTGTCGGCGTGTTTTCATTTGTCGGTGCATTTCAGATGACGGATGCCGTCTTCAGCGGCGACGATGACGTCGCTGGCCAGACCCAGGAAAAGCCCATGTTCCACAATGCCCGCGCGTCCATTCAGTCTTGCGGCGATGCCATTGGGGTCTGCCATTTCGCCTAAATTTGCATCCAGGATGAAGTTGTTTTGATCGGTCATATAGGGCTGTCCATCCGCTTCAGTTCGCAAGGTGACGGATGCGCCCAGCGATTTGAGGAAGTTTTCTTCAGTTTTGACGGCAAACGAAATGACTTCGATCGGTAAGGCCCAACGGGTACCCAGGCAAGGTGAAAGCTTACTTTCATCGACAATGATAATATTGCGCCGGCTGGCCTGGGCGACCACTTTTTCCCTTAGCAGGGCACCACCGCCGCCTTTAATCAGATTAAGATCCGGATCGACCTCATCGGCCCCATCGATAGTCACATCAATATCGGGTCGATCATCCAGACCGCACAACGGGATATTCAATTCCCCGGCCAGTTTTTGGGTACGGATCGAGGTGGGGATACCGACAATGGCTTTTAAATCACCGGATTTGAGCCGCTCGGCAACCCGTCTCACAGCAAACTCTGTGGTGCTGCCCGTCCCCAGGCCGACAATCATGCCGGATTCGATGAATTCCACTGCACGATGGGCTGCTTTCTTTTTTAATTCGTCCTGTTTTTTCAAAAATCCGGTTCTCCTTGAATCTCCATCTCATTTGTTAATACGGATGCTCAATTCATCCAAAGATTTCACGGATTTCGCAGATTAAAAAATAATAAAAAATTATAAAGCTAAAAAATAATCTGCGTGAATCTGCGTAATCCTCCACAAAGATGGCGGACAAGTCTGCGGATAATAATATCGACAAGGCCGCAGGCGGCTAGGCGGCTTTGAGAAGCTTACACTTTTCAGCGATGCTTTCCAACAATTCCTTAAAAGGCCTGGCAAAGGCAACAACCCCGTCATCCTGCAGTTTCCGGGTTACGGCTTCCAGATCAATTCCCAGATCCTTCAATTTAGCCAACTGCTTTTGCGCCTCCGCCAGACCGCCGGAAAGGGTTTGGGCCACCCGACCGTGATCCATAAAACTTTCCAGGGTTGCCGGCGGCACCGTGTTGACCGTATCGGGCCCGATCAGCTCGTCCACATACTGGTTATCCGGGTAAGCCGGGTTTTTGGTGCTTGTGCTGGCCCACAAAAGGCGCTGCACACCTGCGCCTTTTTCGGACAGTTGCTGCCAGCGCGGCTGTTCCAGTATTTTTCTATACGCCTCGTAAGCGATCTTTGAATTGGCGACCGCGATTTTACCGAGCAGTTCAACGGCCCCCATTTTATCCAATTCTGTATCCACTGCCGTATCCACCCGGCTGACAAAGAACGACGCCACCGATGCGACCCTGTCAATCGGATGTCCTCCTTTGACCGTCGGTCCGGCGGCTGCCAACCTCTCCAGTCCGGACTGGTGGGCATCGGCAACATCTTTGTAATTTTGCAGCCCAAAGATCAGCGTAACATTTACATTTACGCCGGAACCGATCAATTCGGTAATGGCGGGGAGCCCTGCTTGTGTGGCCGGCACTTTGATCATTACATTGGGTCGGTTTACGGTCTCAAACAGCCGCTTGGCTTCGGCGACGGTCTTTTCGGTTTCATAGGCCAGCTCCGGGCTGACCTCCAGACTGACATAACCATCTTTGCCGCCGGAGGCATCGTAAACGCTGCGAAGCTGATCGGCGGCCAGGGTAATATCTTTGATGGCGAGCGCTTCATATATTTGCACGAGGGGCGGATCTGTTTTGAGAAGCTGTTTTAAATTCTCATCATAGTCGTTGCTGCCGGCAATGGCCTTTTTAAAAATCGCGGGATTTGACGTTACCCCCCGAATACCGGTGTCGATCAGCTGTTTTAGCTCGCCCGAGGTGATCATAGAGCGTTGAATGTAGTCCAGCCATATGGATTGACCCAATTTTTCAAGTTCGATCAGCTTTGACATTGCGTGCTCCCCTATTCAAATTGATCAGATGTGGTTTCAAAATCCCATCTAAATGGTTCTGCTGATGGTTATTTAATTATTATTTTCATTCCGGTCAAATCAAATCTATTTTTCATACCAGGTCCAGGGCATTTTCAACCACCTGATTTACCGTAAGGCCGAATTTTTCATACAGCGTCTTGTAGGGCGCCGAGGCACCGAAATGATCCAGCGCAACAATCCGGCCAAATTCACCGACATAGCGGTGCCATCCCTGGGGGCTGCCGGCCTCAATGGCAATTTTAGCCTTCACGTCCGGCGGAAGGACCTGGCGACGATAGTCTTGCGGTTGCGCATCAAACAATTCCCAGGAAGGCATGCTCACCACCCGCACCGCCGGTCCCTTGGCTTTGATTATTTCGGCGGCTTCAAGGGCAATTTGGACTTCCGAACCGCTGCCGATCAGGATGATATCGGGTTTTTGGTTGTCGGCCTCGCTCAAAATGTAGGCGCCCTGATGCAGGCCTTCTGCTGATGCATATGTTGAGTTACGATCCAGGGTGGGGATATTTTGGCGTGACAGTGCCAGGGCGACCGGCCCGCCCCGGTGGCTGATAGCCGCCTGCCAGGCCTGGGCGGTTTCATTCGCATCGCCGGGCCGGATGACAATTAGGTTCGGAATTGCACGCAGAGCGGCCAGGTGTTCTACGGGCTGATGGGTTGGGCCGTCTTCGCCCAGGCCGATGCTGTCATGGGTAAACACATAAATGACTTTCAGGTCTGTCAGTGCTGCCAGACGGATAGCCGGCCGCAGGTAATCGGAAAAAACCAAAAACGTGGCCCCATAGGGAATCAAACCGCCGTGCAGTGCCATGCCGTTTAGAATCCCGCCCATGGCATGTTCGCGGACCCCGAAACGTAAATTACGACCGCTGTAATCGGGCGCCTGGTAGTCGGCTTCGCCGTCTATGAGGGTCTTGGTGGAAGGCGCCAGGTCGGCTGAACCGCCAAGCAGATTGGCAATTTTCGGCGCCACGGCATTTAGTACTTTGCCGGATGAAACCCGAGTTGCCATTCCTTTTTCATCAGGTTCGAACGTCGGAATCTCGTTTTCCCAGGAATCCGGAAGCTTAGCGTTTATCCAACTCCGCCATTCGGCGGCCAACTCCTTAAAATTTTCCTGATAGGCATCAAAAGCAGCCTGCCAGCGGTCATTCAGCCGCTGGCCTTTATCAATTGCCTTGCGAAAATGCGTCAAGGCTTCATCCGGAATATGGAAGGCCGGCTCCTGGGGCCATTGCAGGTTTTTCTTGGTAAGTTTGAGTTCTTCGGCGCCCAAAGGTTCTCCGTGTGCGCCGGGGGTATCCTGTTTGTTGGGGCTGCCGTAACCGATGTGGGTCCGCACGGCAATTAAGGACGGCCGGGTGGTTTCTCTCTGGGCCTCTATGAGCGCTTGCTCGAGCGCTTCCAGGTCATTGCCGTCCTCGACACGCTGGACGTGCCAGCCGTAAGAGACAAAACGGCCGGTGCTGTTTTCGGTAAATGCGATGTCGGTAGGTCCCTCGATAGAGATATGGTTGTCATCATAGAAATATATCAGCTTGCCTAGCTCTAAATGCCCGGCCAGCGAAGCCGCTTCATGGGAAATGCCCTCCATCAGATCGCCATCGCTGACAATACCATAGGTAAAATGGTCGACAATGTGATGACCGGGCCGATTGAAACGAGCCGCCAAATAGCGCTCGGCCAGCGCCATGCCGACGCCGTTGGAAAATCCCTGACCCAAAGGGCCGGTGGTGGTTTCCACGCCCGGTGTGAGACCCTGTTCGGGATGACCGGGAGTTTTACTGCCCCATTGGCGAAAATTTTGAAGCTCATCCAGGGACAAATCATAACCGGTCAGATGCAAAAGGCTGTAAAGCAGCATCGAGCCGTGACCGGCCGATAGCACGAATCGATCCCGGTTGGGCCAGTTTGGATCTTTGGGATTGTGTCGCAAAAAGCGCGTCCAGAGAACATAGGCTATGGCCGCAGCACCCATCGGCATGCCGGGATGACCCGATCTGGCTTTTTCCACCCCATCGGCAGAAAGCATTCGAATCGTGTTTATGCAGATTTGGTCCAGTTTTGTCGCCATCAGGTCCCCCCTTCTTCAATCGATACTCAATTAAATAACGTAAATTCCTTATGTGCCAGGTGCTTGTACGGATAAAATCCTAAATAAATCCGAATATCGAAGCACGAAATGCGAAACAAATCCTAATTTTCAAAATTCTAAATTCAAAACTCATGAACCCCTGAGATTTAAATAAGCGATCATGTTTTGGTCATTAGAAATTTGAGTTTCGAATTTGTTTCGGATTTCGACATTCTGATTTCGGATTTTAACACATTTAATATTTTTAATTATTCACCTTTAAAGTGAATTGGGAAAACAATCACGATCGACCGAGTTTCAGTTTTCTTCCCCTTTGATCTTTTTGATGATTTTGGGAATGAATAACGAGAAGACAAACAGCCCGATCGAGAAAAATACCTTAAACGAGATCAGTTCGGCCCAGTTGCCCGAGGCCCAGACCGCTTTCAGGGTTCCAACAAAAAACGTGAAGATAAAGGTGCCGACGATAATACCCAGACCGGTCCCGGAGAAGTAATCCCAAAAGCGGACCTTGGTAAGGCCCATCCCGAAATTCATAGGGGTAAACGGGAAGTACACCAGCCGCAGATATAACACCGTGGCAAAACCATTGCGTTCGATGGCATCGTCATACTTTTTTAATCTGTCGCCGATCAGAGACGCGGCAAATTCTCTACCCAGGGTGCGCCCGATGAAAAAGGCCGCGCTGGCGCCGATCATGGCTCCGATCCAAACCACTACAAATCCCCAGTATGAGCCAAACAGGGCTGCCCCCACGGCGGTAAGCAGTGTCCCCGGTATAAATAGACAGATTCCGGTGGCATATATCAGGATGAATATCACCGGTGCCCACAGGCCGGCCATGTCCAAATAACGGCCCAACACGTCGGGTGCAAGAAATTGCTTCACCGGTGTAAAGCGCACCAGCAGGATTGCCCCGATGATAAATGCTGCCAGGATTAATGCTTTTATGGCCGCCTTTTTGCGGCTGCTAACTGTTTGTTGCATCACGTCTTCCATATCTTTTTCCCAGTCGCTGTTATCTGGCATCAAATCGGTTTCAGGTGTTTCGCCAGAGGCGGATTCAGGTGTCTGGATTCAGAAGTCAGAGGACAGAGGTCAGATGACAGATGGTAAAGCCTGGATAAGAACGCACCCTTTCTGACCTCTGTTTTCTGTCATCTGTTTGCTGACACCTCATTTTATATTCTCAATGGCTTTGGGCCCCCTGCTGCCGGCTTCATAAAAATGAAGCAATTCGGCCTGATCACCACAGGCTTCACATCGATTTAAAATCGGCATCAGAAATTTCCAGCAAAGCTCAACCCCGTCCTGCCGCCAGAACAGCATTTGATCCCCCAGCATACAATCGATTAAAGCTCGGGCATAGGCGTCCAGGGAAGGGCCGCTGTAATTTTGCTGGTAATGAAAATCCATGGTTACCGTGCGCAGGCAGACCACAGCGCCGGGATTTTTCGTTTGAAACGTCAGTGTTATTTTTTCTTCCGGATATATTCCCAGGATGAGCCGGTTGGCCGCGATCTTGTCTCCCAGGGTGTGGCGAAACATTGAATGGGGTACGTGCTTGAACTGGATGGCGATTTCGGTTAATTTTTGGTCCAGGCGCTTACCGGAAGTCAGATAAAAGGGAACGCCCTGCCAGCGCCAATTGTCCAGAAAGACTTTCATCATCGCAAAAGTCGGTGTTAGGGAGTTCGGGTCCACCCCTGCTTCCTCTCGGTAGGCGGGGGCAGCCTCACCGTTAACGGTGCCGGCTGCATATTGTCCGAGAACCAGATGTTCCTCGAGTCGGTCCTCCTGAAAAGGTCGTAAAGCACGAAATACTTTCGCCTTTTCGTCTCTAACTTGATTTGCTTCGAAGCGCGACGGGGGCTCCATCGCTGTCAGGGCCAGAAGCTGCAACATGTGGTTCTGGAACATATCTCTTAATACACCGGACTGTTCATAATAACCCGTACGATGCTCAACCCCCAGGTGTTCGATGGCGGTAATAGCGATGTACTCAATATAGCGTCGATTCCATATGGGCTCAAACAATGAGTTGGCAAAGCGCAGCATCAGCACATTCTGAACCGTTTCTTTGGCCAGGTAATGATCGATTCTGAAAATTTGGTGTTCCCTGAAATCCCTGCTCAGGTTTTGGTCTAAATCTTCGGCGGTTTTCAGATCCGTACCGAACGGCTTTTCAATAACAATCCGCGACCAGCCGTTGCCGTTTTGATTTTCAGTCGCCAGACCGACCTTTCCGATCATCTGCGCCGCCGTTTTGTAAACCGACGGCGGCAGGGCCATATAAAAGATGCGGTTCCCCCCGGTTTTTAATTTTTCATCCAGGTCCCGCAACAGTCGGGCAAGGTTTTTAAAAGAATCCAGATCTTGAAAATCGGTGCGACAATAAAATAGCATTTCGGCAAAAGACGACCATTTGGTTTCATCATAGGGGTCGTCCTTTTTCAGGATCGATTGCATCTTGGTTCTGAATCCCTTGTCATCGATGTCCTTCCGGCTGCATCCCACAATTAAAAAATGTTCCGGCAGCCCTTCGTTAAGGTAGAGATCAAACAGCGCCGGCATCAGCTTTCGGGTCGTTAAATCTCCGGTTGCTCCCATAATAACGATGGTGCAGGGATCGCTGAGTTCAGGCGCAACACATTCGCGGGACTCTATCCCCAGATCCGGTGCGCTTACCGATGCCGTGGCGTCTTCAGTTATATTGAGGTTGTTGACTTTGGTTTCCATGCCGGTCTCCTTGAAACGGGCTTTCAACTTCAATTCATACTTCTTTATAATTACGTATCGATGGCGTCAATGACCATTTCTTCGGAAACAAGTCGTCTTTACTGTGTTTTAACCGCTAATAAAACGCGATTTGCAAATACGTAATGCCCGATAGCATATTGCGATGGCCGGCAATCTGCATTCAGGCCTCAATCTCACACGCTCTTCCCTTAAGGTGAAAGAAAAACTTTAATCCCTTCTGAACTTTTTCAGAGAATATTTTCGGTGAAAGGAAATTGCCGGCCACCCGTTTGTTGATCTCTCCGATAGTCGGGTAAGGGTGCACGGCCGCTGCCAGGGTGGATAACTTAACTTTTCCATTTAACACGGCCACCCATTCTGCGAGCAGGTCTCCTGCATGGGCTCCTAAAATCTGAACACCGATGGGTTTTTCTTTTTCATTGAGCAGCATCTTGATTTTTCCAATTTTTTCCCCTTCTGCCAGACTTCTGTCGTTGTCTTTGAATTCTTCGGACCAGACCCTATACTCGATGCCGGCTTTTTGGGCCATTTTTTCATTCATGCCAATATTGCCCAGCGGCGGGTCGGTGAAGGTGCACCACGGCAGATAGGTGTAATCAGCCTTGCGGGGGATTCGAAAAATGGCATTGCCGACCACGATACCGCCTTCGTATCCGGCCGCATGCGTGAATTGGAAGCCGCCGTTGACGTCACCCACCGCATAAATATGTTTGTGGTTCGTGCGCATCCGATTGTCAACCTTAATTCCCCGCCGGTCGTGTTCAACGCCGATGGTTTCAAGCCCCAGGCCCTCAACATTGGCAACCCTGCCCAGGGCGACCAGGAGCATTTCGGCCTTGAGACTCGCAGTGCTGCCGTCTTTGCGTCTTATGGTGACTTTTCTCTGGCTACCAAGATCGTTTACGGCTTCAATGCCGTGGTTAAGATAGAATTTTACGCCCTCGGAACTCAGGGTCTCCATTAGCGCACCGGCGAGATCCTGATCCTCTTTTGGCAGAATCTGAGGCGCCATATCGACGACCGTTACGGCGGTCCCAAGCCGGTTGAAGGCCTGGGCCATTTCAATGCCGATCGGCCCGGCCCCCAATATAATCATGGACCCGGGCAGGTGATCGAGATAAAAAATTTCCCTGTTGGTGATCAACGGTGTCTTATCAAGGCCGTTGATGGGTGGGATGGCGGCTGAAGATCCTGAAGCAATCACCCAGGCTCTGGCGCTGTAGCTTTTTTTGTTTAGTCGAACGGTGTGCTCATCTGTAAAACTCGGATGACCGAATTCCACCCGGGCCCCCAGGCCACAAAAGCGTTCTACGGAATCATGATGCTGGATGGTGCTGATGACCGCTCGAATCCTTGCGGATACGCTTTGAAAATCAACCGGTGGCACATCTACTTCCGGTAAGCCGAACTTTTGGGCACTTTTCATCAAGTGGTAGACGTGGGCGCTTTTGATAAGTGTTTTACTCGGCACACAGCCGAAGTGTAGACAATCCCCGCCAAGCTCTTTTTCCTTTTCAATCAATAGTGTTTTGGCGCCCAGCTGGGCCGATCCGGCCGCTACGGTCAAGCCGCCGGCGCCAGCGCCGATGATTCCGATATCATAATCGTATTGGGCCATTTCAGCCTCCCTTTTTGATTGCGGATTTTAGACCCGCCCGGTGGAATGCCGCCAGAGGCGACCCTCCTGCGGAGGATTCTACTAGTAAACCAAATTTCTACTAAAATAAGATCTCTATTTTTGGATGTCGTTTAACGACCAATCATAATTCAGGAATTTAACCTGAATAACGTCTTTTTTTTCAGCTAATTTCTTTTTCAAGTCGTCATGGGCATATTTTAGATAAAAACCCAAAGCATCATTATTGAAGTCTTCTGCAAACCATTTAAATATCCGGCTGACATAAAATGCATTGCCTTCAAGCCGGTAGCTGTTCGGATGATTAATAAACGACCGGGTTGCTTGATCCAGCTGCGGATCCAGTGAGCTGTCCAGATACGGTTCCGATCTCAGCGGCGGGCAGCTGACCGCCGAGCAGTTGATGGCAAAATGCACACGAGGGTCTTTGAATCGAGGTCTCAGAATATGATGCTCAATATCATCGAGGGTAAGCACATCGCCGTCAATGCGCACGAATTTCTTTTTCCAGGGGCTCTTCCAAAAAGTGCCCAGGTCTTTTATGGATGTAACGCCGGGATAAGCGCTTAAAATTAGCTTGATGGTCCAGGCGTTATAGGCATTGATATAATATGCGAACTGTTCGTCACGCAGCAGTGTCTTTGAATCGGTTTGTTCCAGCACCTTTAGATATTGATCCAGCCTGTTTTCTCCTGATTTGAAGCCGGTATAATCTACACCGCCCGGTTCGACATATTTGCTCAGCAGTTCAGCCCAGATGACATGATCCGGGGGTGCAGCTGCTGTCTGCTTTACCTGGCTAAATATTCCTAAAAAAATGGAGACTAATAAAAAAAATAAAAACTGACGTTTATTCATTTTTAACCTGCTCTTGCTAAAATCGGAACCTGTATGAATTTGGTTCGGCAATTCCTTTTCCAAGTCGACCGGTTGTATTATGTCGAATGATAGGATCAAAACTTACATTTTTTGCGCATAATTAATAGTCAGGTTTTTCTTATCATCGTAATTTAATTGCGTAATTGTTTTAGTCAAGCAGGCGCCAGAGGGATAGGTGTTTCAAATGTGAAGCCATGCATCTGTTACGACGATGATGTTGATTTGAACTTAAAAAGTCTTATGTTGGGTAATCATTATATTTTTATGTGTCCTTGTAGAGGATTATTTCATACGAAAAGGAGGTCAAAATGGAAGAACACAGTGCAGCCGTTACCCTGCATGGAAACCCTCTCACGCTGGTCGGCACCCCGCCCAACGTCGGTGATAAGGCGCCGGATTCAGAGTTGCTGGACAATGATTTAAATCCGGTCAAACTATCATCCTATCGGGGGAAAGTTTGTATTGTTGCGTCGGTGCCGTCGCTCGATACGCCGACGTGTGATATGGAAACCCGCCGGTTTAATGAAGCCGCCGGTCAGCTGGGAGACGATGTTGTCATATTAACCGTCAGCACGGATCTGCCGTTTGCCCAGAAGCGGTGGTGCGGCGCCGCCGGTGTCGAAAACGTGGTCACTCTTTCGGATCACCGCACTGCCGCCTTTGGAGAAGCCTATGGTGTTTTAATCAAAGAGCTGCGCCTGCTGGGGAGATCAATTTTTGTGATCGACAAAGACGGCAGCATTCAATACACCGAGCATGTCAAAGAGCTTTCTGAACAGCCGAATTATGATGCCGTGCTTGCGGCCGCTAAAAAATTAGTCTAAGGTTTAATGGCCGGGGGTGGGATCGACCCAACGTCGGGTCACCCCCTGTATTTTTCCTCATAGATTTGGGGACCCCATGGCAACCCTGAGCGTCTGTTCCTGTCCACCCGCCTGGCGGTTGATGGTTGGCTCATCCCGGAGAACAATCGTTGCAACCCGCCTTAATTGCTGATATAGTTTCTATCAAAATTGTATTTTGGCACTTTCTTCCCTGAATTGGCGATCGTTATGAATGAAAGGAAATCTGAAGCGGCAAATATCGCTGACCCGGAAACATGGGTGGATGAATATGGCGATTTCCTTTATCGCTATGCACTATCAAGAGTCAAGGATCCCTCCGTTGCTGAAGATCTGGTCCAGGAAACTTTTCTGGCCGCCCTGCGGTCTCGCGAAAACTTTAAGGGCCGTTCCACCGGTCGGACCTGGCTGATCGCCATTCTGAAACATAAAATTGTAGATTACATTCGCAAAAAAATTCGAGAACCGTCTTCAGATAAAATTGAGGCGCTCTCTGACCGGGCGGACTCAGACTTCGACGACAAGGGGGGATGGCAGATTCGGCCCTTCAAATGGGCTATCAACCCCGACAAGATCTATGAGCAAAAAGAATTTATAGATGTGCTGTATCGCTGCCTGGCAGAACTTCCGGAGCGTCTGGCCGAGGCATTTATGCTGCGTGAAATGGATGGACTCAGCACTGAAGAAGTCTGTAAGGTCCTTGACATAACTGCGACAAATAGTTGGGTTATGCTTTACCGGGCCCGGATGTCGTTGCGCGGATGCCTTGAAAATAAATGGTTGAGTGCCGAACAATAAAGGAGTGAACCGTGCACTGGATGTTTAGCTGTAAGGAAGTCTCTCAGTTGGTCTCGGAATCTATGGATCGGGCGTTACCTTTTTATCAACGCGTGCTGATACGCATGCATCTCCTGATGTGCAAATATTGCGCAAGGCTTCGGGAGCAATTTGAGGCGATCAGAGCCGGCAGCGGTTATGAGCAATTGCACGGCAAAGAATTGGATGATTCGCGCGGGCTTTCCAGTGATGGAAGGGAGCGCTTGAAGGAATTCTTGAAAAATCATCTGACCGGCACACCTTGAGCCAATCGGGCCTTTGATAAATAAAAGCCGAATTAAAGCGAACGAATACTTGACAAAATTACAGGTGCTTGTAATTTTTTAAATAAAATCCCCCAGGAATTGAATTGCAATTTAAACGGAATAATTCAATATATTCTTTATTCTTCTCATTGATGGGGATATTCAGAGCGATAATCCGATAAACGGGAAAAGGCATTGCCCAGTGGCCGATACGATTGATATTCGCAATATCAAAGATCGCGGCGGGAGACGTTCTTTGGCCGATCGCCGTAAATCTTCTTCCTCAGATCATTTTCCGGAAAGACGATCTCAGCGACATCGTCGAAGCGGCTCGGACAGAAGAAGTCTGCAAAACCTAAAAGTAAAGAAAAAAATGGAGCGCCGCCGGGCCTTTAAAGAAAAGTATTCGGGCTGAAAACCGGCTCGCAGAGAAATTTGCAAAACCCTTTCTGACAGCCCTCTGGGTTTTCGGAATGGGTTTTTTAATTTTACAGGGGATCAAAGCGATTTGGGCAAATGCCCGTTGCCACCAATTATGCGCTCAATCTTGCGGGTAATGGTCAGGCGTTCAAATAGCGTTTCAAGGGCCTCCACCGCTTTGCTTAAGCGCTTGGCGGTGGAGGTCATTTCCAGAAACCGCTGCTTTTCCTGCAGCCTAAATCCATCACAGGCGGCTATTAAAAAAGAAACCAATTTGCCATCCGGTTGATTTGAAAACTGGTCTTCTTTATATTGTTGGGTCATGGGATTTATTTTCTGGAGCAGTTGAAAGCCTCTGTCAGCCAGTTTTTGGAGTGTTTCCCTATCGGTTTCTGCCTCGGTCCGATCGTCAAAATAATCGACTTTAGCCTGTAAATAGGGTTTTTCATCGATCAATTCTTTTATGGCAAATCGGTTTACCCCGCATGTCATAATATCCAGACGACCATCATCATAACGTTTCAGTATTGTTTCAATTCGGGCGGTACAGCCGATGGTCTCAAACTGCTTGCCGCTAAAATACACGATACCGAATTCCTTGTGATGTTCGATGCAGGTGTTGATCATTAATTTATAACGTTCCTCAAATATGTGCAGCGGTAAGGACATCTCAGGCAGTAACACCAGGCCCAGGGGAAAAATCGGAATGGTAATCTGAATATGCATGTTCACGCTCCCGATAACTTTCGGTTGATGAGAACCTATCTATAAAATTAGGTCTTAATGCATTCAAATTATGGCAGGCTGCATAATAGTCAACCTGAAAATAAACAAAGGCAGGACCGAAATGGCCCTGCCTTTGTTTAGGTTGCGAACAACCCGCTTTGGGGGGGATAATCGTCTTATCGATACATTGAATGAGGCTGCCTTTGCCAGTTTAACACTTTTTAAGTCTTTTCCTGATCGGCACCGCCCTTAATGACTTTGAACTTACCATCGTGTTTGGCGCGATCGAATTCAACGCCGATCCCGTAATCGTATAAAACCACTGCCGCAGAAATTTCCTGACACCATTTTACCTTGGCGATGAAGTGATCGGTGATGAGGCGGCTGCTTGGTTTTTCAATGTCGATTCGCACCTGGGTGCCGGGTTGAAAGGCGACATCTGATTCGAAATAAATGCCACCTGCGCTGTAATTGTACATTCTGCCGTAAGTATAGGATCCGGAGTCGCGATTTTCGATTTTAACTGCGGCTTCATAAGCTAATCGCTGGCTGGCTCTCTGATCATCATTGAGCATAGGACATTTGGATACGTTGGGGTTGTTGGTTAAGAAAATATATTTTCAGGTTTTGACATAAAACGCTTTATTTTATTTGAAGATGGATTTGAAATCGATGATGAGATCTTAAACTCATTTCCTGAAACTGTCTCGCCGCTCGATGTAACTTCCGTCCCAGCATCCATTTATATCTGCGGGATCGGAGGTTCGCCTTCGGGCCAGGCCACTTCTGCGATCAAATCCTTTTCTGCGGTCGCGACCGGACCTTCTTTCAATACCATCGTAAGGTTGGCGCATTTTCCTTCTATCGGTGCCTGTGCGTGTTCCCCCCTTGTCCTTTATCATTGCCGGCTCTCTCTCTTTGCTCAAATTCTTCCCCCCTCCTACTTTCCAGCGGTGGATTTAATATTGTACGCTTCGGTTTACAAAGGACACCCTATATCCGAATCATCACGCAATGGGCGCCGGGTTTTCAAATTTGTTCCATTTCTAAAATAGCAAGCTTTATGCCAACAAAAAAAGGTCGAGCGATTCAGCCATTATGGGCCTTCAGCGCAATCGCCTAAAAAGGGTGTAGCCTTTACGTTATAGATCTTATGAAACCGATTCCTGATTTTTGAGAAATTTTTTTCACAAAGTAAAAATCAAGGCTGCATAATCGGCAGGATCGAACCAAGCTTTAATGCAGAGGCTGGCTGCGGGGATTAACAGATGACAGAGGTCAGATAACAGAAGACAGAAATAACCGGCCCTTTGTCATCTGACCTCTGTTATCCGGCACTTTAGAGTCCCCGTTCTTTCTTTATCTGTTGATGCAGCCGGGCAACGTCCAGCGGGGCCTGATCTTCAAGGCGGCGGCTTATGGATATAACACCTGCAGGGCACTGCACGGCGCATACACCACATCCGATGCACCAATCCGGATCCACCTGCGGTTGGTCGTCGACCATTGTTACAGCGTCAACCGGGCAGATATCGGCGCAGGCGCCACAGCCGATGCATTCGGCCAGCTCGGTTTCACGGATGAAATAGACGGCCATCAGCTGGTCCCGCGGTATTTTTCGGCGCCTGATGATACCGACGTTCCAGCAATAATGTCCGCAACAATTACAGGTATGCTTAATCTGGCCCTGGGCATTGTCCACCATGTGAACCAGCCCTTCTTTTTCGCTGGTTGCCAGAATCTGATGGGCCTCATCGCTGGAGATTTCGCGGGCCAATCCTTTGTTGATAACAAACTCGGCCAGTTCGTCGTATTTGATGCATACTTCGAGACTGTGAGGGCAATCCGTACGGCCGAGAATCTTGGCCGACATGCGACAGGGGCAATGCGCCACGGCGATCTTGGTTGCCGTATCAACGATAGCGCCAATCTGTTCATGGGGCATGACGCCCTGCATGGGGACTTCGATACTCAGGCTGGCTGGTGTGTATTTGTAAGATTTTGTTCGTACACCGCCATAAACTTTGTGAGTGGTTGAAACCTTAAAATAGTTCAACACCAGCTTTGCCATGCGTTTGGATGTCTCATCTTGCTTTCCACCCCAGAAAAATGTTTGAGGTAAGCCGTAGCCTACCTGAAGTAAAGCATATCCTGTTGATCCATCCGGGGTTGGCGCTGTAAACAGCACGTTGCGTGCTGCCATGGATTCCAATGCCTCGGCCACCTCAGGCAAAGGCAGATCCGCCCGGGCAGCGATATGTTCAAGGCTGACAACCGCCAGCGGTTCGAGATCATTGGGTATTGCCAGAGCCACCTGAGCTTCGGTCGGACTAAACATTTCCACCAGAAGATCAATGAGTTCGTCAGTGTAGGGATATCCCATAGTAAGATATTCAAGATGTCTGGCCAAACGGATGTATAATTCCGGCATGATGGGCACCTCTTTTATTTTAACAGATTGGCGATAAAACCGGCAATTTGGTTTGCACCGTTTGAGGTTTTCCGTTGAACGCGTGGCAATGCCAGAAGATCGGCGATCCGATTAATCCAATCTCCATTATTAAATTCTGATGGGCCGATGGGAAAACCGTGCATTTTCTTTTCGATAAACTTAACGAGCGGTCCGGATTCGCGATAACTGGTCCGGGCCGAATAACCGAAGGGAATGCCGGTGTGGTAAACTTCTGCGATCGTGCTGTACCCGACTTTACCGATGACGGCATCGGAGGCATTGATTAAATCCGGATGAAAAAACGCCGAATTTTCTGGCAAAAGTATCAAATTATCCTGAATGTCCACCGATTCACTGACACCCGGTATGATAAATTGGGTAGCGGTTTGATTTTTTAGCTTTTCAATAAAGCCATAGCTTTTGGGAACACCTCCGGCAGTAATCATAATAACCTTACTACGTTTCGTTATCCCCAGCCTTCGTCGGATTTCGCCCGGCGGGGTCTTGATTTTTCGACTGGCCGGTGCGGCTGTGAAGTCCGCCGGCGCAGGCTTACATACGGGTTGGGTTTGAATGTGATAGGTGGCCTTGGCAAAAATGGACTGCAGATACTGGATGAACGCATTCATGCCGGCTTCTTCGTACCCCTGGTAGATCCAATCCCACGTAAAATTTTCAATCAGAACCGAAGGCACATCGGCTTCGGCCGCAATTAAAATGCCCATGGGGGCAATGTCGCAAATGACCAACTCGCTTTCTAAGTGCCTTATTTTCTCAGCTACCGGAACAATCTGCGCCTGATCAAATGGTAAAAAATTTTTCAGGTGCTGAACGGTTGCAGGCAGGTCCTCCTGAAAAGGATTCAATTGAACCAGTCCGATATCGGTGATCAGAGAATGATAGCGGAAGTCGAATGTGCCGGCATGGTTAAAAAACCAGGCCGGCACGGTGGTGAAAATATCGAATAAAATCGACGATTCGATTTCCGCCATGGCTTCCATAACGCTGGCAGCGCGCGCGGCATGTCCAAACCCGTGGGGCGAAATAAAAGAAGCAATTTTTTTCGGAGGGGAATCCGGTTCGTATCGAGTCGTCACTGATGAAGTGTTGTGGGTTCTATTGTTTGATCACAAAATGGGCGCGTCTGTTTTTGGCCCAGGCATCTTCGTCTGCGCTGGGATCCAGCGGGCGCTCCTCTCCATAGCTAACCGTGGTTAATCTGGCAGCGGGAATACCCAGGTCAACCAGGAAAGACTTGGCGCTGTAAGCCCGTCTGTCGCCTAAAGCCAGGTTATAATCATTGGTGCCCCGTTCATCGCAGTGGCCCTCGATGATAACCTTTGCGCGGGGATTTTCTTTCAACCATTCTGCTTTTCGACGTAAAATGTCCTGGGCTTCCATTGAAAGGTTGGCGCTGTCAAACTCAAACTGGATATCTTCATTTTCGAACATATCTCTTTCGACCCGGGTTCTTTCCATCCTGTCGCTTTCGCCGAGGCGCTCATCCCGGATTGTTTCTTCCTGAATGGCAGCCTGTCTTTCCATTTCTCTTCGTCTGGCGTCCTCTTCTGCCTGTCTGCGGGCTTCCTCTTCCGACATAACGGGTTTTGAGCTGATTTCTTTTTTGCCACACGAAGGAGTCAAAAAAGCGACAAAGATGACAAGAAAGAAGACGAGCAATGCCCAATTTTTGTTATTCATTCTGTTCTCCCTTTCTGCTTCGGAAAAATTTTTAAATTGATTAACCAATTTATATCCTAAAGAACATATATTGTCAAAATAATGAAACCTCAAGACCGGTTGGCGGATCGTTGGGTTTTGGGGTTGTTTTCATGGTAAGGACGCTTGACTTTCTTGCAAGCGAGGCCGGCATTTTTGCAGAATCTAAAGATCAAATCGGCGGCCCATGGGGATATGGGCCGCCGAGATGAGGAGGACATAGAGGTATGCTCAAGAAGCATAGATCTGTGGGGTAGCCCTTTTATAGAATACTACATTGTGGCATGTCAAGCTTTTTTTTTATTTATTTCTATTTTTTTTATTATCCGAAAATTGAGCAGATGGATGGTAAAGAAGCATTGAGGCCGGACAAAATCGATTCTAACAAAAAGCGGGTCATCGGCCATTAAAAATAGAGAGTTTGATGGGGATCTCTATCTGTGGGGTTAAGAGAGGAGCTTAATAGCCGATGGCCCGCGTAACACCTTAAACGGATTTAGATAGACGTCTCAATACCGTTTACGCTCTCTTAAAACTACCGTCGTGGCTGACGGATACTGATTCTACAAAATATACACAATTTACCAGAAAATTCCATAGTGTTTAATACGAGAAGATAGCCAGTATAATACCAGAATGATTCTGGTATTATCTGGCCGCTATTGTAGTTCCGCTTTTCTATTCTAACCCGGTTTTTTTGCGCTCATTGTCAATTTTTTGACTTACCGATCATCCTCCCGGAAAAATTTGGCGCCATTGAAATCATAGTGTGTTGATATTATTCGAATCTCTTTTTTACTGGGAATATGGCATAGGGTTTGCAATCCATTCCGACCGGAGCAGTGCTGGATAAATGCGGCAGCCTGCATATTTACCCGGCACCGGGGTGGGAACCGTTTGCTATTCATTTAACCCAAAATCAGGGAATGCCAAATGACATTTGAATATGATGAGGATGGTAGAGCGCGTTATCAAGCGTCTAACGCACTGGCAAATACACCGGAGAAACAGCAGACTGAAGAAGGGTCTCAATTGAGAGATGAGGCCACCGGTGCCGAAGGCATAAATAAGACAGTCCTTGCCGTCGGCGGGGCCAAAGGCGGTGTGGGCAAATCGGCACTTGCGGCCAACCTGGCCGTAGGCCTGTCCCTTTTGGGCCAGCAGGTCGTGCTGGCAGACCTCGACCTGGGTGGCGCTGATGTACATCTCTATCTGGGTGTCAAGTCTCTTTCCCGAACCTGGAACGACTTTTTGGAGAGGAAAGTTGATTCCATTAAAGACATAATCACGCCTACCCACTTTGAAGGTTTGTCGTTGATAGGAGGAGATTCCTCAAAACTGGGTAGCGAAAATCTCCCTTACTCCCAAAAGCAGAAAATTTTGCGACATCTTCGAGAATTGGAAGGCAACTACCTTATTCTCGATCTCGGTGGGAATTCATCCTATAACGTACTTGACTTCTTTCTTTTTGCCGATCACAGGATTGTCGTTTGCGGCACGGAACCGGCATCGGTTTTAGACAGCTATAGTTTTGTAAAAGTTTCCCTCTATCGGTTTTTGGAGCGGTTTTTTGCAGAGCACAAATCGCTCAAAAATCTGGCCCGCCAAATCAAAGATGGCTCGCTGGAACAATCAAAAAATTTCTCGCTGGATTTTATTTTTGAGCAGGTTCGCGAAAGGGATCCTTCGGCTTGCGCGGACTTAAAGCGGCAGTATGATCAATTCCGCGTCTCTCTGGTCGTCAATATGGCCGACAATCGTAAAGATTTTCGAATTGCGGAGTCGATGCAGCAGGTTTTAAAAGAAAAGTGCTTTTTGGATGTCGGGATATTAGGAACGATTCCGTTTGATAAGCTCGCGCGTAAAGCAGCACGCAGTTTTACACCCATTATTGTTGAAAATCCCCGATGTCAGGCAAGTAAGGCGATTCATCAAATGCTGGCGGCCATTCTTTTGGACCGAGAACAGGTTTCAAGCCGTACAGAGCTTCTTAAAAAAACAGGTCTTATCCGGGGTGAAGCCAAAGATCGAATTCGCTCGGACGCGATGACCCTGGATGGATTAACGGTTAGCCAGATAAACGCTATTTACGACCAGTCTCCGAAACTTCGTCAAAGTTTTCGCAAGATTTTGGACATCATGACAACCTGACGTTAACTGTCGGGCAAGAAAACCGGGTCCCGCCATATGAACGCCGCCGCTGCATTTTGCCGTCCCCCGAGCAGCTTCAGCAAGCCACTATGATACTGAAAAAGGGTTTGTCCAATTCGGATGAACCCTTTTTTCTTTATGGATGTAGCGGGCCGCGTCCGGTTTTAGTTTAGGCTTTAATTCTTATTTTTGTCAGTTTCTCGCCCGTTTTATGGTGATCACCTTGAACAGCGAGTTCGGCTTCCGTTTCAAATTCTTCATCCCACTGTCCCAGCGAATACCCATACCAGGGCGCTTGAGGGATGAGTTTGGGCAATCCCAACTCTTCCCAAATCTTTTTTGCATTTTCCATATACGCTTTTTTAGGCAGTGAGATGGGTGGGTAGGGCTCCTTCAGAATCGCATTAATCAGCATGGCGGACTCATCCGCAGGATCGTGGAGTGAGGCCACATGTTCGAGGTCAAAGGGCGGTGCGTGCCCCTTCTCGAAGCCTTTAACAATCTGTACATCCAAATGGGGTTTCATACGGTAACACATGGCCCACATTACGGCATCCATGTTTTCAGGATCGATGTCCATATCCACGGCCACAAGAATTTTCCCGACGCCCTGATGGAAGGTGGCGGCTGAAAAAAGGGCCCGCCACACTTCGGGTTCCTTGGGTTTATCCATTTGAATGACGATAAGTTTCCTTAAATTTGTGAGGGGCTCGTGGAGCACGACGCGATTGACGGTTTCGATACGACACGTATTTTTCAGGTGGTTGAGGAACATCGGTTCGTATCCCACTTTTTTGACAACAGAACTTTCACTCGGCGTAACCTGGCTAATCCAGGAGACAAAAATGGCATTTTTCTTATGGGTGATGCCGGTCACCTCCATGAAGGGATTATACTGGCGCGGATGCATGTAACCATGCGATTCCCCGAAAGGGCCCTCGGGTTCCAGATACTCGGTAGATATCTTGCCCTCAATCACGATCTCCGCTTCTGCCGGCACCTCGATATCAACGGTCTTGCATTTAACAATCCGGATGGGCTCACCGGCCAATGCTCCGGCAACGGTCATTTCATCCACCCCATAGGGTATCTTTTGGACCGAAGCATAAGAGACGACGGGAGGGGCGCCAATCACAAGGGCCACCTCAAGCGGAACCCCCTTGGCTTTGCACTTTTCCCAGTGGACCATTATATCCTGCCCGAGACCGCTGGGAAACACCCCGACTCTTCGAGGTCCTTTGAGCTGTCCACGATAATTGCCCATGTTGGGAATGCCGGTTTCGATATCTTTGCTGATCCAATGGGAGCAGGTGGTATAAGGTGCATTATCAAATCCAGGTGTTGATATGGGAACGGGAAACCGATCCGTACCGTTTCCTTTCCTCTCCAATTCATCCCCTGTGATGACGACGTCCTGAACAGGCCCTTTATCCGCCATCTGGCATCCAATCGGCCTTTCAAAGGCTTTTCTCCAGATCTCACCCAGGTCTTCGCGTTTACAACCCACGCCGGTACAATATATCTCCGGATTCCCCGCGAGGGCGCCGACGACCACAGGCATTTCAAATTTAGTTCCTTTCGTATCGGTTACATTTTCGAAAAAAAAAGCCTTTCTATCCTCCTCTGCAATCCCGCCCCTGTATTGCCACCTTACAAGGGGATGGAGTTCGGTATCTTTATTTATTTCTCTTTTTATCCGAAGAAGAAGTCCTTTTTTATCCAAAAGTTCCAAATGTTCGTGAAGGTCATGATATTGTCTATTTCCCATCGGCTTTCTCCTTTAATCCAAAACAAAAAAACACGTTTCAATTAAATTTTATGCCGGTTTTTTCCTGATAATAGTTCCAAATCTTTTCGAACTGAGATTGTCGCCACATGCGATCCCCTATTTTGAGTTCATCTTCCCTCAGCGCGACGGGCGTGCCCATTTTATAGGCTTCCATGAGTTTCTTGGCGTTGTCTTCCAGGTAGACCGAACCAAAAAATGATCCTTTTACACTCTCGGCCACGACCACCGCGCCATGGCCCCGCATGATAACGGCTCGACAGAATCCCAGTTCTCTTGCCAGGGCGTCTCCTTTTTCGGGTGTATTGACGTGGCCGCAATCATCATAAATCGGCACACCTTTGGCAAAAATTGCCCCATGGTGAACGACCGGCACATAGTCCTTGCCGGCGGTGCTCAGAGCAGTTGTCGCCGGGGGGTGGAGGTGGGCAATGGCGTTGATTTCGGCGCGTTGCCGGTAGATCGCTGCATGGATATGGACTTCAGAGGGCAGTATTACGTTTTTTTCCATGGGTTCACCCGCAAGGTTCGCCTCAATAATATCCCGGGGGCCTAAACCGTGACGACTCGCTCCCCAGGAGTTTATGAGCATGCTTTCAGACTCGGGAATCCTGCTGCTCACATGGCCGCTGAAGTCTATGAGCCCGAGATATTCCAGCATTCGTACGCAAGTGGCAACCTCGATTTTCAGTTCATCGTTGCTCATAATTCCATCGCTGTCGGAACCTTATTTAATCTGTTCCGTATTCAGGGGCATTTTCCAGTTGCTCAAGATCGTCCAGGCCCATGTCGGCCATGATTCGGCTTTCGGCCCCTAAAAATCTTACCGGATGATTGGGATCGGCATTAAAGTGCTGGTGGATCGTATTGGGGGGGATATACACCGAGTCCCCCTGTTCCCATTCCCATCGGGACGGGGTTTCCGCCACCTTCCAATAGTATTGTTCCCCCAACTCCATATCGACGTCCCAGTGCAGCGAGTAACCCTTGCCCTCTAAGATGAACATATATTCCTCTGCCATATGGCGGTGCTTTCCGGAACGGCTGCCCGGCGGGATGACCTGCATGTAGATATCCACGGTATTTGTTCTGGTGCCCATCTGCTTATTTACCAAATGCTTAATGATGCCCTGGGGACAGGTTTCCCATGGCATCTCATCAGGTGTCACTATCTTCTTTAATTCAGTATCCTTTTGATTTTTTGCGCTGGCGGCATCGAGCCTTTCCTGATAATAGGTCGCCTCCGCTTTCCTGGACATCGCGACCTCTTTCTCCTCGTAATGCATGGGTGCCTCCTTGAATCTGACGTAGCCGTATCATACGATACTCGGTTTGAAATCCTCATGCCCTGGAACCGGTGTATTGGGCTGTTGTTCAACCACATCCTGAAACAACATGTTCATAAAGAGATACAGCGGTTTCGATTTGATGATGAGTGCCCGGGCCGGCCGATCCTCATCCGCATTGAAATGCTGATGCACCGTCGCATTGGGAACGATGCAAATATCCCCCGCCTTCCAGTCACATCGCTCACCATCATGGACATCATATCCCTTTCCGTCGAGGATGTAGAAAATGGCTTCGTTTACATGACCGTGTTTCTGTGATTTTCCGCCAGGGGCGATGACGACAAGGTGCGCGTATAGTGCCTGGGCCGCACTGTACTTTGGTGTCAAGATGTTACAATTGAAATACTGGGGACCTTTTTTGAACTTGAGGTCCTTTCCTTTGATGACTCTCGGAACCTTGCGCAATTTTTTTAATTCATTTGCCAGACTGTATGTAAATCCACTGAGCTCCCGCACAAAGAGTCTGGGCTTATCATACTGCCTCTGTCCTGCGGCCCCGTCGTCATAGGCATCCTGTAGATTATGATCTTCCATCATGTTCCCTCCTATCTCATATTCCAATTAAACCACTTACATATTTGTATATCGCCCCGGGATATAGAGGGATTCCCAAAATTTTTTCAAAGAGCAGGTGAAGCCCTACGGTAACACCGATCCCGAGAGAAAGGGCTAAAATCCAGCTTTCACGGGAGAAAAACCGGAGAAATAAAATAAGAAAAAGTGCGATTCCAAACAATTGTCCGCAGAAATAAATCATGATGATCAGGGTAATCATCGCCAGGAACAACTGGCCCCCCCGCCATAGGTTCTTCCGCTCTATTTTGACCTGAAGGGAAAGGGTGCCACCAGAATCTTTGATCCCTATGAGTTTCTTAATCGCCAGGGCAATCTGCAGGAGCAGTAGGAAGGCAAGCGGGATTAACACCACCATGGGGGCATGTCTCGTAACGGATTTATACCCGATGGCCATTATGAAAAAAACAACCACCATAGCGAATAAAAACAGACAAAAGACCAAATCCGCCCCAACATTTGATTTATCCGTCTCTTTGGAAGGCATCAGTAAGGGATTCCTCTAAGATGTTCTTACTAACTTATGCACATTGTACACAAGCACCAGTATGGCGATTACCATGAGGGTTAATGCCAGAGGCTCGAAAATAAACCTCGTTCCATACAGCTGCAATGAGAGAAACAAATTGCGCTCTACCATCAAACCCAACACAAACCCGATAATGAATGCAGGCCGAGAGTAGTCCAGTTTCTTCATCACATATCCCAACATTCCGAATAGCAGCGCAACGATCATGTCAAACCACGAACTATGTACAACAAAAGACCCGGTTAAAATGACGGTCAACAAGATCGGAACCAAAATGGAACCTCGCATGAAGGTGATTCTGGCCAGAGGATTGGCGACCAATATCCCCAGGATCGTTCCGACGAAGTTCCCGAGGATGACCGTCCAGATCATAAGGAAGACGAGATCGAGGTGAAAGGTCATCATTTCAGGGCCGGGCTCGACACCCATAATAATCAGGGCCGTGATCAGAATGGCCATGGAGGAGCTGCCGGGAATTCCAAAAGCGAGGGTGGAGGCCAGCGCTCCCCCCTCGACGGCATCGTTGGCCGATTCCGGGGCGATAACGCCTTCTATGGTGCCGGTTCCAAATTTTTCAGGGGTCTTGGAAGTCTGTTTCGCATGCGCATAAGCAAGAAAAGCAGCAGGGGCACTGCCAAGGCCGGGAATCAACCCCAGGGTTGTTCCGATGCTGCTGCAACGGATGACCAACCACCACCGCCGCAAAGTCGTGAAGACACCATTAAATATCTGCTTTTGAACTGAACGGGCGTCGTGACCCTTTTCCTTCCGTGCCAGGGCACCCCCTTGAATCCAGAGATCCAACATTTCGGAAACCGCAAAGATACCCAGCAGGACCGGCACCATCGACAAACCGTCCCACAATTCTAAAAGGCCGAAGGTAAATCGCCTTTCGCCCGTTACATTCCCGGCCCCCACAAAGGAAAAGAGCAGACCCAGCGCGCCGCCAATCAGTCCCTTATTAATGGCCCCCTTGGTTCCCAGAACCGCAATAAAGGTGAGTGCCAGGACAGCGAGCATAAAGAATTCAGGCGGGCCGAAAAGCAGGACGACTCTTCTCAAAATGGGCAAGAGAACCGTAAGGACAACTGCCCCAAAGAGTGCGCCCAGAAAGCAGGCGGTCATGGCAGCCCCAACCGCTCTGCCGGCCTCACCCTTCTCGGTCATGGCCGGTCCGTCCAAAAGGGTGGCCGCATTTTGACCCGTCCCCGGCGTGGCAAAAAGAATCGCCGTCAGCCCTCCACCCTGGGCGACAGCCGCATGCGCGGCCAAAATGAAGGTGACACCGGTGGTCGCATCCATCCGAAAGACAAAAGGAATGAGCATGGCCATGGCGAAATGACCGCCGAGACCGGGAATAACGCCGATAATCAACCCGAGGGTAGCGCCGCCGATCAGGTAAGGGATGACCTCCCAGCTGACGGCTGCCGTAAATCCCTGGAGCAGCCCATCAAGGACATTCATTAGATGCTGCCCTTTATGGCATCGATAAACATCTGTTTGATATTTTCGTCTTCAATAATCATAGATTCTTTTGCAAGCTGTTCCATTTCCTCTCCCGACAGGTAGCTCAGCACCCTTTTCGCTTTTTTTGCATCCTTGAGAAAGTCCGGATCATGCATCGCTTTGTAAAATGCCTCGCGAAGAAATTGCAGGCGGTCACCTGGAATGCCAGGCGGACCGGCAATCGGTCTTCCCGTTTCATGCATGGCTGTGAGGACGGTGAGTATCTTTTTCGCATGTTCCGAAGGCGCAACTTCAAACCAGGTTGGTGTATCCGGAAGATCAGACGATCGTTTCTTGCCACTCTGCAAAATGATGAATTGTTCGCCAGCCTTGACCATCTTACGCCGGCTGCTGTATGACCCCCAGAGGATCTCAATTTCCCCTCTGAGCATGCCCATATCCATTTCCTTGGAAGAGTCATAGCCATGAATGATTTCTGCAGGGAAACCGAGGGCCTTCATTGTTATTACGGCGTCGACATAGGTGCTCCCACCCAGGCCGGTGGCCCCCATTTTGACCTTTTCTTTTGCGTTGATCAGGTCTTGGATCGTCTTATAAGAGGAGCCTTTTCGTACCGCCAGCGCCCTTACATTGGTGGCCATGCGGCCGACCCAGCTAAACTTCGTAAAATCATATCTCACCCCCTCGATTTCCGACATCTGATTGGTCACAGAAGCCACTGCATTCTGGATGCCGATCGTTAAACCATTGGCTGATGTTGTATACGTCTCGTTGACTCCCAGCAGACCACCGGCCCCGGGTACATTCCTTACCACAACCCGCGCACCCGTGTGCTTTTCAAGGTAGGGCCTTAAGATTCGAGAATAGGTATCGTACCCCCCTCCCGGTTTGTAGGGTACAATAAAGTTTAAATTCTTGCCCTTGTAAAAGGCCGCTACCTCGGCTTGAGATTCCGCTGAGGCATCCACTGCCCCGATTGCCGTCAGCAAGATAGCAGCAAGAAGGAATAATGGGATAGCATACCTTCGCCGGTTGACATTTTGTGAGTGTAATGAAGATTTCATGTTTTTCCCCTTTCGCTAAATAAGGTTAATCGAACAAAAACTCATTCAAAGAGCACATCATGCCATTTCTTTAATACCTTTTCACGCAATGCGGGACTGGTTTCTACGACCTCTGGGAATTCGTCCTTCCACTCCCAGGGCCGGCACGCATCGATGATGGCCCTCGAATTGAATCCCTTTTTTCCGGCCGGGATCCGGGGGTCCAGCGGTCCGCTCCAGCATCGTTTTATTATTTCGATAGACTCCACGGGATCCGTGCGTGAGGATAGGGCCCATAGAACATCGAAGGTGTTCGAAGGATCAATGTCTTCATCCACCACGACCACGAATCGTCCCAGGTAAGCGCCGGCATGACACTGAGAGGCAACCATGCCCGCCTGCTTTGAATGTCCCGGATAGGATTGCGCGATAGAGACGATATTGAACATCCGTCCACCGCCCGCCTCATGACACCAGACACCTTGGACATTGGGGATGCCGGCCTTCTCAAGTTCATCCCAAATCATCGCTGATTTTACCACACATTTACTGAAGAGGTAGTCGGAGGGCGGACGTCCGGGCCGCGCGCAGCACAGGATGGGATCGTTCCGGAAGTAGACGTTTTTTACCCGAATGACAGGCTCCGGCCGGCCTCCGCTGGCATAGTATCCCGTCCACTCTCCAAAGGGGCCTTCATCTTTCCGATCATCGTATAAAGCCTCTCCCTCGAGGGCGATTTCAGCCGAGGCGGGGATGGGCAGGCCGGTGTATTCTCCATGAACCACCTCAATGGGTTCTCCTTTGAAACCACCGGCATAATCGTACTCGGACAGGCCATAAGAGACTTCATTTCCGGAAGCGAGGAAAAGAACCGGATCCTGACCGGCACAAACAACGACCGGGCAGGGCTCTTTTTTTTCAAAATATTTTTGCCGCTGCAAATTGCCGTGTTTGCCGGGTGAAATATAAAAGGCGACGCTTTTCTCATCATGAACCATGACCCTGTAGGTCCCGAAGTTTACCCACCCCTCTTCGGGGTCGCGCGTGATAACAAGGCACCCTGTTCCAATGTAGCGCCCCCCATCCGCTTCATGCAGAAAGGGAACAGGAAACTTGAGGACATTCACATTTTCTCCCCGGTCCACATTTTCAAATAATGGCCCCTCCGTAACGGTCCTGGGCGCTATGGGTCGAAAGTCCTTCAACTTGTTCCGGTATGCCTGAACCAGATCGATACCGTTTTTAGCCGGGGAGAATCCCAATGTGAGGGCCATGCGCTCAACAGAGCAGGTCATCCCGAACAGCGCCCTGAAACCGCCGGGGTATCCGGGCACCTTATCGAAAAGGACGGCCGGCGGAACCCCTTTTCCGTCCCTGTAAATCAACTCGGTAATCGCACCCATTTCGAGGTTCCAATCAGCGCCGTCGATTTTTTTTAATTGTTGCAGGGCTTCCACCTGGGTAAGCCATTCCCGCAAATCTTTATACCCCATATTGCACCATCCCTTCTCCTTCAGGATATCCGGACCATAAAAATCCATCCCTGTAAAGAACTCAGGGATTCCATCCCAATTGGATTACCGGGTCTAGGCCTCCGGCTTGTTGAGCCTATGGCTCGGAGAGGTAATTGTGGGTATGGTTTACTGGGAAAATCTTCTTGTCAAAACATGATATAGAATCGATTTTTCCCTTTAAACCATATCACCAAAGGCGTTTTACTAATTTTATGAAGACGGCGACAACTGAAAAACCCAATAAATAGGGTGAATTACTGACATCGGGCATCGGAGATGACTATTTATATGGGATTATATCACAACCATTTTAAAATCAAGCCATTTTAGAGTTTAGTCGGTCTATTTTGGAAATTATTATGGCCCACTCCAAAAGTACCTGACATTTAGTTTCCTATCAGGTATAAACATACACAATGGATCTCGATTAGGCTCCGGAGGCTGCCGTGGCGATAAAACCCAAGATAATCGGACCGGTTCATTACAGGCCTTTAAAAAGGAGCAGAAGCGGATCCGATCGCATTTAAGGAAAAAGTTGAGAAAATGGAGGAAAAAGAACTTAAAGGCCTCGTCTTACAGTACTTGGAAAACCATAATACCGTATCTCTGGCCACGCAAAAGGAAGGCTTGCCGCATGCCGCTTCGGTCTTTTATGTCAACATCGGATTTGACCTCTATTTTTTAAGCAGTCCTTCCAGCCGGCACGCACAGAATTTTATTCATAATCCCAACGTGTCGGCCACCATTAATGAGGATTATGCCAACTGGCTGCTGATCAAAGGGATACAACTGGAAGGCCGGGTTGAAAGCCTGGGCGGTATCTTAAAAAACAGGGGGACCGCCAAAGCGTATGTAGAGAAATTTCCAAATGTGGCGGACTTTATTTTTTCGCCCAAAAAGCTCGGTCAGGTCGTAGCGCAAAAGGTGGCCAAGGTCGAGTTTTATAAACTGATGCCATTGAAAATATATTTTATCAACAATGAGCTTGGATTTGGACACCGGGACGAATTGGTATTCAACGTAAATTGAAAGAACAATATCTAATTCTTCAGGATCAGCTGCAGTACCGGTATGGTGAATTCCAATCCAAGGTCTTCCAGCAGGTCGGTCGAGGGAATGCCGTCGTCCCGAAGCCCATAGGCGCGGTACAATTTTTTTCTTTCTTCCAGAAATTCTTCGCGATTTAGGACCTTGGACTCACCATATTTATTCGTAATGCGTTCTTCAAAAAAGCGATCCGGCAGCATGTCGTCCCTTTGGGGGACATAGCCTTCGCGGATAGAAAAGCATCTTTCCATGGTAGCGCCCCGCAGTTCCAATTTTTTCCAATCTTCCATCGTCAGATTCCATCCGCAGGCAGCGTTCAGCATGGTTATGCCCCAATCAGCGGTGCTGCCGAATATCTCCCGAATCGTCCTGCGCCAAAATGAGCAGCTGGTCATCGAGTCATACATAACGCGTTCCGGGCTGCCCCTGCCGCCGTGAAGCTCTCCCACAGACGTTGCGGCTAAATTCAAGGCATCCTTGGAACTTCCGCGAGGCTCATAAGAGGTGATGGCAACGCCTTTGCCTGTCATGGCGTATTTTTCGGTGCCTTTCCCAATTTTGCCGGGCGCAAATTTTAATCCATCAGCCAGTATGTTTCCAATGCCCTCCCGATACGCAATTTTTTTCAACAGGGCACAGATCGCTTCCAGATTACCCCAGGCAAGATCGATTCCATCCAGATCTTCTTGGGTTATCAGGCCTTTTTCATAGCATTCCATCATCCAGGTCACTACCCCCGATACATCTTCGCTATCCAGACCCAGATAGTCTACGTAGGCGCACAGATAGGTTTGCAGTTCATAGCCGGCGATCATGGCATTGGCACTCCAACCGCCGGCATTATCATGACGCAGCTCTCCGGCACAGGGCCCCAGCGGCGGCTCGCGTCTCATATAGGGCACCTTACAGCCCACGAAACACCCGTGACATGAGTCCCCCCAGAGCTTGTATTGCTGCTCCAGATGCACGGGGTTGAATAAATCGCAAATCGCATCCCAGCCTAACTGTTTGTTCTTTATTCCTTCTGTTGTATTATAATAGCGCCGGGCCATGGAAACCGTGTGCCCCCAGCGTCGATTTTCGGCGATATACAGCCGGCCTGCATGCAGGAGTTTTTTTATGGACTCAAAAACCTTGTCGGGATAAGCATAGGCAGGCGATTGCGTGCCTCTCACGGCAATCGCTTTGAGCTTTTTGGATCCCATTACGGTTCCCATGCCCAGCCGTGCGGCATGGTGATAAAAATCGTGACAGACATCCGCATTTCTGACCAGGTTTTCCCCGGCCGGCCCGATCGAGACAAAACGAAAATTCTGATCATCCGTTTCTGCTTTTAACTCTTTTGTGAGCATCTGCTGGGTTTCCAACCCCGATTTTCCCGTCAAATGGGCAGCGTCCCTGATCTCTGCCTGATCATCTTTGATATAAAGATAGACGGGTGCGTGGGACTGACCGGTGACGAGAATGCCGGCATTATACCCGGCATAGATAAGTTCATTGCCAAAATGCCCGTTCATATTGGACTGCCCCCTGAGCATCGTTAGGGGTGATTTGGCGCTGATATTTGTGACCGACCCCAGCAAGCCGGTTATGGGCCCGATCCCCATGTAAAGAACGTTCTCCCGGCTCAAAGGATCTGCATTGGCTGGTACCCGATCCCACAGAATTTTTGCGCCGAAAGACCGTCCGCCCAGGAATTTGCGCATATCTTCGGTGACGTCCACGCGCTGAATCTTTTGGGTGGTCAAATCGACTTCGAGGAGTTGAAAGGTCTTGCTGCCCATCTCATTTCCCTCCCCAAATCTCATCAGGCAATCTGATGGTTCGGTCTTGCGGCAGCGGATAAAGCCGCTTGGCCAAAAGGGCGGCCTTCTCATCCGGATGGATGCGTTCCAGGTGCTGCGGGAACTTGGGCGCCATAAACTCCAGGGCCTGTGTCGGACAGATCTCCACACACCGGGGACGTCTTTGCCCGTCTGTTTCGCACAGATCGCATACCATGGCAAAATCATGTTCCGGCGGATAAAACCGCGGGATTTCTGCCGGGCAGGCATCCCGGCACAGCCCGCAATCAGCGCCCAGACAGCGACCTTCGTCAACTGCCATACGCAAAAGCACATCATCGAAATAGATAACCGGCGGATCTTGCGGACAGGCTTTTTGACACGCGCGCTCCTTCTGCGCGCATTGGGTGCATATGCTCTGGACGGATTTGGGAACGGGAATAAGGTAACGATAAATTCTGATCCGGGAAAGCTCTCGATGGATTACCCCGTGATGGGCCATGGAGCAGGCGATTTCACATGCACCGCAGCCGATACAAAGATCCCAGCGCGTGGTAATATAGCCGACGCCTTCCGGATAGGGCAATTTCTCTTTGCCCCAGCCATCTTTGTTGCCTGGAAATATTCCATGGGTTGTATAAGCGGCACGCTGTCTTTTCTTTTTCATGGAAACTACTCCTTAACTTCAGGCACTGTGAAAGGCCGTTTGCGGTTCAGAGACCTAACGTTTCGCCGATAAAGATAACGTGAATATCTGATTTTCTCGGTTTCTTAACCAACTCCACCGATATATTGCAGATCCTTTCCGGTGTATTGCAGTCTGAACAAAGCCCGGTTTCCGCGCAAGGGGTTTTGCGCCCTTTTCGCTTTGCGTTCATGGGGGCAGCCCTGTTCCAAACCCTGTTGCGTGCTTCTGCCATGTCCTTCACAATTTTATTCACACCGCAAACAATAATCGTCTTTCCGGGACCAAAGATCATCGGGGCTACCCTGTTGCCGGTGGCGTCGACGTTATATAAATGGCCTTCCTCGGTGACCGCATTGGTTCCACTGAAAAAATAGTCGCATGAAAACAGTTGTCTGCTTAATTCAAAGTGCATCTCTTCCTTTCCAGGGGCCTTTGGGTCAACAACTCGGACATTAAGCTTTTTGATTTCCTGCAGAAAACCAATTTGATGCAATGTTAAAGAACCGCCAATGCCGACGGTCGAACCCTCAGGAATTTCGGACAGCATCCTTTTTGTCGCTGATTTGGCATCCGCTTCAAAGGAAGCTTTAAAACCGTTTTTTTCCAGGGCTTTCATGGTTCTTTCCACCCGGGTATTTTGAAACCAGTCATGCAACATTTTCGATTGGCCTTGGCTATCTGTTGACAACGATGCCTCCTTTTCTAATTCTTTCGAAATCTTGCTCCAGTGCCATTTTTTTAGAGTGATCGCGATCCGCTTCATATTCATTTCGGCAGGGACGTGCCATGCGGCTTTGTATCAAAAACAATGCATCCCGGTCAAACAATACTCACGAGTCAACGACCACCCGCAAAGCGGGTGGCTTGGATTTTACCGCCGTAGGCGGTAAAAGACAGGGGCGCGAAGTGCCCCAATCGTTGCGGGTGGGATACTTGAATTAAGACCCAATAAAAGTTAAAAAGGCAGAATCATTAGTTTTGAAAGGACTCAAAAGTGAAAACCTATCAAGTCGTGGTATTGTCCGGTGACGGTATCGGGCCTGAAATTGTAGACGGCGCAATGGACGTTCTTGAAACGTTACAGAAACAGATGGGCCGTTTCCGCCTGGAATATAATTTTTGTGAAGCCGGAGCGGCCTGCTATCAACTTACCGGTGAGCCAATTTCGGCCAAAACCTTAAAAGCGATTGAAGTGGCCGATGCCACTTTCAAGGGGCCTACGGGTCTTCCCGGCGTTCGGAATCCCGATGGAACCGAAGCGGGTCTTCTGGGCGGCGTACTGCGGAATGGTTTTGACCTTTATGCCAATCTGCGGCCGATCAGATTGTTCCCCAATACGGCATCACCGCTCGGAGGAAAGATAGCCGATAGCATAGATTACCTATTCCTGAGGGAAAATACGGAAGGCCTGTATTTGTCAAGAGGCTCGGGCGTGGTATCTAATTCAGCCGTAGCAGATATATTAATGCTCACGCGGAAAGGGTGTGAACGAATTTCGCGTTTTGCATTTAATTTAGCGATAAAAAAGAAAAGGGGGGCCCCTGAAGACGGGCGGAAAAGAGTCACCCTTATTGAAAAAAGCAACGTTCTTAGAAGCTTTGTTTTTTTCAAAGAGATTTTTTTAGATGTCGCACGCGAAACACCTGAAGTCGAAGTTGAGAGTTTGTATGCCGATGCAGCATCTGCTGCTCTGATCACGCGGCCGGAACATTTTCAAATCGTGGTCACCGAAAACATGTTCGGTGATATCCTCAGCGATTTAGCCGGTGCAACCGTAGGAGGGCTGGGAATGTGCCCCTCAGCCAATATTGGTGACCGATTGGCGTATTTTGAACCGATCCATGGTTCGGCACCGGATATCGCCGGCAAAGGGATTGCAAATCCGGTCTCCCAGATTCGTTCCGCCGCCATGATGCTCGATTATCTGTCCGAAACGCAAGCAGCAGAGATGATAGAACAGGCAGTCTGGAAGGCATTTGAAAACAAACGCGTTGAATTGTCGGATACCGGCGGCATTATCGGAAAAATGACAACAGCGGTCAAAGCGATTCAGGATGAATTACGAAAGCTTTGAACTGGGGCAGAACTTTTGCTTACCTAAGTATAATCGGTGTGTAGCCGTCTTTCTTTAAAGCCCTGAGAACTGAATTTGCTTCCTGGCTGTCGTAAATATTGCCGATTTTGACCTTATACCAGACACTGTTTTCGGAAATTTTCCTGACCAAGTATGCGGAGTAGCCTTTTTCTTTGAGCTTTTTAGTCAGGTTCTCAGCATGCTTCCGGTTTCTAAAAGATGCCACTTGAATTGTGATTGTTTTTGAGCCGGAAAATTTTCCCCCTATCTCTGGTTTATTGGGCCCTTTAGCGATGCCGGGATTTTCCTGCTGGTTAGGTTGAGGGGAGCCTTCTTTGCCCCCAGCATATTCAGGGCTGTCTTTCAGCTTGTCGTGGAATTTAAACGAATTAATGTCGAAGCCCAGCAGCTCATCAAATTCGTCTTCTTTCAATATCCTGAAATTGTTTGGGCCTTTAAATAGCAGGTCAGGAGATATCGTGAATCGCGGATACAGTGATTGGGGAAGGCGCCGGTGTGCACTCCAAGCTGCAATTCTTATATTATAACAAAACCCAATTAAATTAATCAATCCAAGATTGAGCAGGAGCGGTCCTGCCATAAGGACGTTCCTTACGATGAGCCGCGAGTTTTTTTTTCAAGTTCTTTTTGTGTCAAAAAATACTCCCGCAAATCGAATTGTGTCAAGACGATCGTTTGTTAAAACTATAACTTATATGAAATAGACCGTCACTCGAAATCTGAACTTAGCTTACTGGTTTGTTAAACAAAAATTTTTTGGATTTTTTATACACATATGCAAGTCTACAAACTTAAAATTTTACGCATAGCCGAAATCCCCAAAATTAGAAAGTTGTGGATGGCGTTTATTAATCCAATAGTAGATTAAAACTTCCAGACCAGATTGACGGCAAAGAAGTGAATTGCGTTGGTATCGTGTTCGATCTTGGGGGGGCCGCTGGAAGGGCCCGCCATCCTGACCGATCTCTGCTTCGCCCGCATCCAAATATTCATCGGCAGCTCTTCGGTTAGGTCCTTGTTCCAGTCGTATTGAATTCCGATGCCGATGCGAATCTGCCGGTCCAGCGGCAAACCTGGGGTTCGGGTGCCCTCATCGGTGGGCGAGGTATCGATTAAGCGCAGCTAATCATCTAATTTCCTAAAGCGGATCACCAGATTTGTTTTGCAGCTTTTCATTATGAAGCAGCTTGACACAATGGATATGGATGCATACTCTATAAAATAGATTGAATATAGAAACATTTCTCTTTTCCACTTTTCAACGAACACCGGTTTCAATTTAGCCGGAGCTGGCCCCGCAACAGCCAATCACATTGCGCCCTTTCATTTGTTGTTTTATTCCAGAGGATTACAATCTTTAGCATTTTTTCCAAGTAAAGCTTAATACCATCAATCGCATTTGCGATAGCTTGGGAAGGCAAGTTCGAGCAATATATTTTATTTGGTGGAGGAGGAAACACCATTGATAAATCAGTCATTATAAAAAGGAGAATTTGAACCATGAAACTCAGACCATTACAGGATCGAATTTTAGTTCAACGGGTTAAAGAAGAGGACAAAACAAAAGGTGGGATCATCATCCCGGA
>WOR8_10000211_pt1 | contig 59209 bp, 55 predicted proteins | sample DeeMarSeWOR38_10_FD_19890 | JGI IMG/M metagenome (IMG submission 19890)
AATCTGGACGAATCCTTGTTAGAAACCAAAGCGAAGGTAATTGGTGATCATAGATAACTAGTTCCGCACAAAACAGGAGACAGGCTTACTAAGAGAATTATCAACCCGTGTATGTTTTAAATGTGGTGTTGCTACCCAAATCCATAACGTCAAGATCCCTGCTCTCGCTCATGCCTATGCCTGAAGCCGGCAGGGATGACGTGGTAGGTGTAGGCTGGCAGATTGACCAATATACTGGAATCGTCATTCCTTAAGTTCGAGCGTAGCTAGAACTGTCAGGGATCCAGATGGTATCATATAGTTTCCTGATCTCGCGCAATTCCCAACACTTAGTCCTGTCAGGAATGACGCAATATGTGGAAGTTCTCGAAAATCATAAGCAATGAGTATATACCGGAATCGTCATCCCTGAAATCCGAGGGTAACGAGGATTATCAGGGATCTGGACGGATGATACGGTGGATCCTTCCCGAAAGATAAAGTCATTTTAAGATGGGATGACTCGCGATTCGCGATGTGCGATTTTTGATTTTTTGCTATTTAATTTGTCTACCTACTTCCCTTAAGGTTATTATATCTTCTTCAGGAATAGAACCATCCCCTTTTGGACCTACATTTAATAATAAATTGGCATTAAGGTTTTCAGCGTCACTAAGCATTTTCAACACCTCATCCACTCCTTTATGATTCCCATCATCACGTTTATCATATCCCCAGGCATGGGGCTGGAGGGTATTGCATATTTCACGGGGCTTGTTTTTGTTTTTTTCATAAACCTTTTTTGCCACCTCAAATTGTTGACCAACTTTTGCGTTTCCACTTCGTTCGGGCGCCATAAAATCTTCTTCTCCATTTGCTCCCTGTTTAAAGGATATTAAAGCATGGGGAGACATCTTACGTACCAGAGCATAGGTTGATTCTATAGGAAATAAATCCGGCCGGCTGTAATATCCCATAATCGGGTCAAACCATATTCCGGCTATATTTGGATACTGAGTAAGAATTTCTTTCAATTGCTCATGGACGAAATTTATGTAAATTTTAAAATCTTCATCTTTTTCAAATTTATAGTCTGGTTGAGATTCGGAATATGCTGGCCTGGCATTTTCCCAGCCGCTCTCTCTTGAATAGAAATAAGGATGTTTCCAGTCTGCTGCGTAAGAATAATATAAGAATAATCCCAGTCCCTTTTTTTCACAGGCTTCATATAGTTCCATAATCAAGTCTCTTTTAGCCGGCGATTTTAAAACATTAAATTCTGTGGCATTTGTATTGAAGAGACAAAATCCATCGTGATGCTTCGAAGTAATTGTAATGTATTTCATCCCTGCTTCCAAAGCTAATTGAGCAATATCATTAGCATTGAAATTTTCAGCTCTAAACTGATCCCTAAGCCGCGCATATTCATTAACAGGTATCGTGTCTCTTAATTGAATCCATTCTCCTTTCTCCAGGAGGCTGTATAATCCATAATGAATAAACATGCCGAACTTCGCATTTTTAAACCATTTTAAATTCGCTTCCCTGGGATTCTCCTTATACTCTTTTTTATATTCGAGCAGATAAACAGGAATCTTAAAATCTTTAGAACATCCGATCAATAACGTAACCGCAAAAAATAGTACAAATAGTCTTGTTTGATATTTCATTTTTATTTCGTTAATTTTTTTGACATTTAATATCTGGTTGGTTGACCTTATAACAAGGCTTGCCCATCAACATACAATTTATTATCACAAAATGTAAGAAACAATTTTTTGTCATGGTGATCAATTTAATTTATTTAACCTGGATACATTTGTTTGTTTTAGCTCTTGATACCCCTTTTAATAAAATGGAGTCGTCATTTCAATGGGAAAAAGCGACACCTGAAGCTCTTGGAATGTCGTCTGATTTACTGGATGAATTGAAAAATAATCTCGAAAAGAAGGGAACCAAAAAGTTGCTGATTATTAAGAATGATCGTATCATTTATGAATGGTTTGCGGAAGGATGGGAGGATTCTGTACGGAAACATTATTCAGCCTCGCTGGCCAAAGCACTGGTAGGTGGTATTTCTTTATTGGTTGCCCTTGACGAGGAGTTAATATGCGCTGATATGCCGGTCTGTGAATTGGTTCCCGAATGGAAAAAAGATGAGCAAAAATCTAAAATAACGATTAGACAATTGGCAACTCATACTTCTGGCCTGGACGATGCTGAGGTCAATTATGAAATTCAGGAACAGATGAAGAAAGCCGGGCTGCATACTCATATGGACTTACCTGGCTGGAAAGGTCAGTTCTGGAGAAAAGAACCTGATCCTTTTACTGTATCCCGTGATTCTGCAGCGGTATTATTTACGCCAGGCAGTCATTTTAATTACAGCAATCCGGGTATTGCGATGCTTACTTACGCCGTAAGTGTTTCTTTGAAGAATACGGAATACAAAGATATCCGATCCCTGCTCTGGGAACGAATTTACGAGCCAATAGGAATTAAAAAAGATGAAATTTCGATTGGATACGATAAAACATATCAGGTAAATAATCTTTCGTTGGTTCCAAGTTGGGGAGGGGGAGCTTTCACTGCAATGGCAGCTGCCCGGCTTGGGAGACTTATGCTCAATAAGGGTAAATGGCAGGATAAATCAATCGTCAGTTCCGTTTGGTCAGAAAGAGTTGTAAAATATGCAAATACAGCCATTCCAGGAAATAACACTGATCTGGTTTCGGAAAGGAATTCCACACGAACGGTGAACAATCCCTATCCTGCAACTACCCTGAGCTGGTACAGCAATTTTGATGGTGTGTGGGAGCACGTTCCGCTGGATGCTTTTGCGGGAGCGGGTGCCGGACATCAACTTTTACTGGTCGTGCCGAGTCTTGATCTGATCGTCGTTCGTTTTGGCGATGACCTGTCTGAAAAAACAAAAAATGAAGGTTTTTGGAAAGGCGCTGAAGAGAGTCTCTTTAATCCGATTATGGATGCAATTGTGGAATCATCGTACCCGCAAAGCAATTTTATAACCCATTGTGAATTTGCTCCGGAATCTGAAGTTATTCGATTAGCGGAGGGCAGTGATAATTGGCCCGTCACCTGGGCAGAAGACGATAATCTGTATACAGCATACGGGGATGGCTGGGGTTTTGAACCAGGAACTGATATTAAATTGAGTTTAGGCTATGCCAGAATAAGTGGAATACCCCCTCTTGTTAAAGGTGAAAATATTCGTACAAAGAGCGGTGAACGGGTCGGTCAGGGTAAATATGGGCCTAAAGCCAGCGGTATGTTGTTTGTCGACGGAATTTTGTATATGCTTGCCCGGAATACCGGCAATGCCCAGCTTGCCTGGTCTGATGATTATGGCAAAACATGGTTTTGGGCTGATTGGACATTCGACATCAGTTTTGGTTGTCCAACATTTCTCAATTTTGGCAGTAGTTACACGAACGCTCGCGACAATTATATCTACATCTACTCTCATGATGAATCCAGCGCTTATAAACTCGCAGACCAAATGGTTTTGGCACGTGTGCAAACAGATAATATTAAAGAGTGGCAGTTCTATGAATATTTTGCGGGATTTGATAATCAACAGAATCCTTTGTGGACAGAAGATATCCGGAAGCGCCAGGCCGTATTTAGAAATCCCGGTAAATGTTATCGATCCGGTATCTCCTACAATCCTGGATTAAAAAGATATATCTGGTGTCAGATTATCCCCAAGGCAGGTACAGATATGGATCCTCGCTTCTTGGGGGGACTTGGAATTTTTGAGGCTCCGGAACCCTGGGGACCCTGGAAAACGGTTTTTTATACAAGGAATTGGGATATCGGGCCGGGTGAAACAGCCAGTATACCAGTTAAATGGATAAGTCAGGATGGGAAAACGAGCTATTTGGTTTTTTCCGGCAATGATTGTTTTTCAATTCGTAAGCTGAAATTCAGTCAAAAATAATCAATGAATTTGTTCCTCACTATCAACACATTCCTTGAACTCTTTTTTATTAATTGTTAGCTGCTTTCAAAGTAAAGATTGCTTTGTAATACATTTTCTACAATTACCTAAATTAGTAATCCGGCCAAACGTCAGGTATCAATATGGAAGTAAATATATCCACTGATGAAGTGCATATGATTACCACTCATAAACCCACACATACGCAGTATAGCGTGTTTCAGGTGGGTCATGGAAGATTTTATCACCAATTTTTTCACCGCATCGATTTGTTAATTTCAACCCATTTTGAAAAAAAACCGGATCATCCTCATGTAACCTGTATCCGGAAAATTCTTTCTTATCTTTATCAATATGTGTCAGTCCTGCTAACATATTTGTATACCTTCCTTTATTAAAATAATATGTCCCAAGGAAATAATCTTCTAATCCTGACGATAAAAACAAGGGTTCCTGATTCCCATCCATATACGCCCTCACACAGGATTCCATGAAGCTAAGATCCTTCCAATGGTTTGTGTTTCGCAGTCCTTTAGCTTCCATCGTAACTTGATATAACATACCTGCACCACTAACATTACACATTATAAACTCTTCCAAAGGTTTTGCTACGTAATTTTCCAGTTTATGCAGTATTAGTCGTGCCTTTTCTGGCAATTTAACCCCTTCAAACACAACCGGTAAATTTTCTGTTCCACGGACGATCCACCAGAATTGAGGATTATCTTCAACATCTGGTGCCAGTTGAGCTGTTATCCGGATGCTTTTTCCAAATGGAATTTTATACGTATTGTATATACCACTGTTTCCGCCAATATTACCCATTCTTTCTGTTCCCCAGGGCGCATAATTATCTCCAAATCCCATTCCATGACCAAGGAATAATTCCATATCGATTGAGGCTTCTTCTTCTCCATCTACATATATTCGAATAGCTGAATATTCGACTCCTTTAAAGCTTCCGCCAAACCACATGTGTGTGAGGCAGCCTTTCCCGTTATAGACAAATAATTCTGTTTCAACATCCTTCTTTAACACACGTTGTTCTTTTCCCATGGTGCCAAAGGTCTTCAAAGAGTTTATTAATGAATCATGATGTGCTGTATTATTTTCAGCATTTCTATCACATGACAGAATAGAAATAGCTGCCGTTATTAAAACCAATAAGTTTTTCATACAATACTTTTTTTTATTGTTATAATACGCTTACAACTTTATTTTTCAAGTTCTGGATGGTGATGCCTATCTATTTTGAATATACTACGGAATCATCCTTTCAATCATTTTTTTTTAATGAAATAAATACGCTGTAAGAATCATCCCCTTTTTTAATTGCCAGACTGAAAACCCTGGGAGATCCATTTTCTATAAATACAAAGGGTCGTTCCATTCTGTCAGGTTCTATAAAAGTTCCGTCATTTTTTAATATTTTTTTGTCTGTCACTTTATAGTTATCTGCTTTCTTCCAATTAAATCCATCTTCGGAAGTAATCAATCCTATAAAAGTGTGGGCATGAAAAACTGCATAAAATCTAGTATTCGATTCGCTGAACCACATCGAAACATCTTCAGTATCAAGATAATCTATCACTGGTTTCGATTCTATCGTGAAGGGACCAACAGGAGTGTGTGCTGTTGCTATGGCCTGATTGCGAATAAATCGAGTTTCATTGGGTTTATCACCTTTAACAATTAAATAATATTTACCTTCAGGGCCCCTGGTTATTGCAGGATTCACGGTTAAAGTTGTTATCGGACCTTCGGGCTCTACTATTGGAGAATCAAATCGTTTCCACGGACCATGTATTGATCCCGCCACAGCAACACCCGTACGCTGGTTATTTCGAAGAATACTCCAGTTGCTGTGACTGTAACCAATATTTGCAGTTTCAATCAATTCTTCTGGGCTAATGTATTTCTCATTCGAATGAGTACCAATATAATAAAGGTAATACATCCCCTCAAAATATTTGATTTTTGGATTATGGGCGGTTATTGCATCCCAGTAATTACCTCCCCGTCCCTGAATGACCGTTTCTTTATATTGATAAGGACCTTCAGGTTGATCAGCAATCGCATGAGCAATTTCCGAGTGGGTTAACCAGGCGAAAAAACCATATTCCCTGGGCCACCGTGAATAGAATAAATGATATTTATTGTCTTCATCCTTAATAATGGAATTTCCCCAATTGTAAAAGTCCGGGTCACGAAAAATTCCTTCATTTGTCAGTGGTTGAATCATTTCACCGATATTCATCTCATCGTTTTTTTGCTGGCTCTTTCCATCTATACTACAGAAGATTATCAGCATAAACGCAGCTATAAATGGGGCTGTATTTAATTTTCTATTTAGTTTCATCATAAAGGTTATATATAACTGCATTGAAGGGTGGTTTATATGGATAGATGCATTTTAAATTATTAATCAGGAAGCAACTCTAAAGTCATAAGTATTGGAAGATGATCAGATGCTATAGGTTCATCAATGAACTCAAAATTCACAATATGCCACCTTTTAATTGGACGAGGCATAACATAATCAATCTGTTTATTTGGGTTATCTACGGGAATTGTAAATAGATCTTTATTAAAATTTTCATATACCCATCCTTTTTTTTGCAATAACTTGATAGGATCTGCATCAGGAGTCGCATTCAAATCCCCTGTCAGTATGGAGGGAGGACTATTAGTATCATCAAAAAATGCAGTTTCAATAACCTCAACAGCAGCTTTTCTAGCTATTCTAGACCCAATTGTATTCAACCAATCAAAATGAGTAGTAATAAACCTGACTATGGTACCTTCTCCATAAACCTGAGATAAATCAACATCTACACACATGGCTTCATATCTACTACTACTTGCGCTCGGAATTGAGTAGTGACCAATATATTTGAATGGATATCTCGATAAAATAGCATCACCATAATCAGTCATCGTCTCTTTCGAAGGTCCGAATATGGCATACATATTTGTCATTTCACCAAGTTCTGCCATCATCGTTGAATCAGAAATTTCCTGTAATCCGACGATATCAGGAGTAGCGCGTTGTATCACATCTGCAATACGAGATAAGTCCTTATTTGAATCCATACCAATACCATAATGAATATTATAACTCAATACCTTTATTTTAGCGGTCTTTTCCTGGGCCATAATTTCCTCACCTAAGAAAAGAGAGAAGAATAGGATAATAAGTATTAATTTTTTCATATGCATTTAGCTATGATAAATTACCAATGATTTCATTTGCTGTTTAGGACATTTAATGGATATACCGTATTTTAATATGGTATATGCTCTTTTGTTTTTGTCTATTCCATCAACATACTGTTTTAATTGACTGACTTCAGGCATTGCATTTTTATTCCCAGATTATTAATCCCAATAATTCATGTGTTTTTAATAAAATGGAATACTAACATTCTACAACTCATTTATATTCAACTGGACAAATCGAGGGATTAATCCCTGATAATCACAATTTCAAGAGCTAATTTTCAGGCTTTTATAAAAAATAACATATTCTAAATTAGCTTTTATTCATTTGATAATCATGAAATTGTGATTCATCGGCCCATTTGGGCACCTGCCTGTCGGCAGGCAGGAAAAATTTATAAATTTTTCGGGTTAATTATCCCAAATAGCAGCTAACTCGATTGCTTCAAACCTATGAATAATCAGCTCATTTTCGGCTGCCTCTAACATGAGTCCTTCGTCAGGTTTTGTCTTCATTAACGGGGCAACCGTGACCATTCTTCCACCATCAAAGTAGACTTCAACCGAAGTTCGGTCTAATATTACCTCAATTTCAAATACATACTCACCAGGATGATCCTGAACATACTGGTAATTATTCATCAAATCATGATTCCCATCGAAAGTTACAATACTTTTGCCCTTATAATTAAGATTGTACCAGACACCATTGGGAATTTCAACTTTAAATTTTATATGTAAAAGATCGCTCTTAATCTCTTTCAATCTTTCATTAGCTACTTCCAGAGTCAGATTTTCCCAAAAATATTTTTTATGATGTAATTTTTCAATTTCCGAAATTGGTTTACTAAAAAGTCGAATTCCTTCATTGGTAGTTCGCAAAAATAGCTCAGTAGGAAACATCATCATCTGATTGAAAGGCATTCCGGCTTGCTCGATAGTACCCCATCCAATTTGTATACGACGCCCGTCTGGAACATTATTGTAGGTCTGGGCTGCATACTGGTTCCCATATGTAGTTCTGTATTTGCCTCCTTCAGGTAAAAATACTTTACCATTGAAATTTCCAATCATATATGTGCCTGAAGCCCCATACATCACCCATTTTGTATTGTTTTTATTTCCATCAATGGGTAATTCAAATAATTCAGGACATTCCCAGAAACCCGTAACATGGCTTTCGTATTTCCACTCCTTAAGGTTTTTCGAGGTATAGATACTATGGCCATTTGCTTCAAAAAGAACCATCACCCATTCATCATTGGGTTCGTACCAGAAAACTTTTGGATCACGGGTATTGGAATTGTTCCATTTTTCTCTGCTGTCAATGACCGGATTTCCCTCATATTTTATAAATGTTCGACCATTATCCCTACTGTAAGCTATACACTGGGTCTGATTAGTTCCTGCAGATGTATAAGCTGTAACCAGAACATCTTCACCCCAGCCGGAAGTATTGTTTTTGTCTATTACCGCACTACCGGAAAACATGGTACCAAGTTTATCAGGAAAAAGAGCGTCATTTAATTCTTTCCAGAAAATCAAATCTCTGCTGACGGCATGTCCCCAATGCATGTTTCCCCAATTTCTTTCGTATGGATTGTGCTGATAAAAGAGATGATACTCACCATCTAGGAAAACCAGACCATTCGGATCATTATTCCAGCCGCGGCGGGATGTAAAATGGAACTGTGGACGGTTATACTCATTATACAAGCTATCTTCCCCGGCAATCTGATCTGATTGATAAATCATATCAATTCCTTTTACATAATCTTCGAAAACCAGTTGCACTTTTTTACCCACTTGCGGTGATACATCCTTAAATACCCAATAATCCGGATTAGCTGTTGCCAGACGGATAACTGAATAGGTCATAGTGTCTTTTGCCATTACAATCTTCATCATTTGACGGTGTTGTTGCATTTCAACAGGAAAATTCAGGTAATGCTTTTCAATCTCAAATTCTTTTACCACTAACTGGCTTCTCACAAAAGTTGATAATAAAGAAAAGAGCAGAATCAGACTTATTATTTTCATATTAACAGAATTAAATTTACTGATATTAACGCTTGTTTGAGGTAATTCCAGTCAGTTTGAATATTCTATGAAAATTCAATATTTCGTGTTTAAAGCTTAAATTCAAAGTCTCTTCATTTTTAACCCGAGTGACAGCAGTCGAGTACTAAGTGCTATAATATATAAACCAATAGCCGGACCAATATCGATTAATCCCTGAGTATCTGGCGGCCAGGGGAAAGTGATTACATTGAGAACAATAAGCATAATACCAAGCATTACAGCGGGTAAACTCCACCAAAGACCGAATGATTTATTTCCTTTTAAAACAATAGAAAGAAAAATAAGAGAAATTCCAATAAAGAGATCCCATGATACATCGAGTCCCATATCGACCAACCTGATTGAATTTTGCATTACTCTTAATATTTCCTGTTCACTATTCGAAGAGTTTGAGATGTATTCATTAATACCAAAGCGAACTGAAAGTTGGATTGATATCATCATGGCGACCATTGCAAAGGCCAGACAAGCCATGAGTAGGGCCAGTTGATTATAAGCACTCTGCTTATAAATTGCAATGTATCGATATAGAGAAAATACGAATACTATTGATAAAATCGGCCAGGACATTGCCATCATGTAGGTAATTATCTGAGACATTGGTATTGTTATAGCAATTACATAGCAGATTGTACCAACTATACCACTGATGCCCCCAAGGATATATAGGTTAAAGTTCTGATGATTATTCAATTGTTAATGCTTTTTTTCTTAATAGTAAAATTGTGGAGAACGATCCGGAAATAAATTCAATCCTCTTTTGTTGGCAATATAGTTTCTTCCTGTGATTATGCTAATAAAATGCTGAAATTTTTACTGTTCCAATATAAACGATAGGGGCATTTAAATAGTAGTGAGCTGGTTTTATAAATCTATTGTCATTTCACCCAAATTGATTTTCTCCGCTTTTTTAAAAGTTATATCCCTTACAAATTTCATATGACCCCATAAATATTTGTTGCCCTTCATTCTGCTGGTTGTTTTCATTCTTCTTTTCAGTCTGTTAATCTCAATTTCTGTTGCTTCTCTTCTGTCACCAAGTTGTCCATAAAGTTTAATAGCCGGATAACTTTTAAACTTTCCCTTATATAACGATTTTATCCAAAACCACATATTGCTATTCACTGCCAAAATACATATGTTTCTATTCTTTTTAGCATGATCTGGGAGTTTTGAAGGATATTTCTCAAAATAAAATCCGGTTTGATTTTTATTTAAAAATAAAGAACCTATTGGCGTTACTGTGGGATTATTCTCGGAATCAACGGATGCGACTGATACATGATAGTTCGTCCTGTAACTTTTGTTAAAATGTTGTCTTATAGTATTCCATTCTATTTTTATATCCATTTTATCTCTATTTGATTTCAAACTAGTCGGCTTTGACAACATGAAAATAAATTTGCATTAAGAAGAAAAAATGTTATTACATCACATCGTGCCAGAAACCCAGTGGTTATTCTTTGTTCGATTGAATTATTAGTTTTTAAAATGATTCCGATTTATCCATAATCCTATCATTCCCAGGATCGATGGGAATGCAAAAAGAAAAATAGCGGTAATTGCCACTTCCGTATGTGTTTCCCATCTTTGAAAGACAAAAAACAATGGGAAATAAACACAAATTGCAAAATCCATCATGGCAGCTATCATTCCAATCAATTTTTTCTTTAGTACGCCTATGAAAGCTGCTATTGTTAAGGGCAAAGGCCAGAGCATATCAGCTAATGCGATTCCTCTTTCGACATTAGCCAGGGCTTGCTCAACTGAATTTCCATTGAAGCTTTCATTTTGCAGGCCCAGCTTTATGGCTCCTTCCCAGTTTATTAGCGAATATAATTGCATTATCCATGCTAATAATGTAAAACAGAGAGCTACTAGTGCAATCCATATTCCTGATGGAAAGCAAACTGTTTTTGTGTTTGAGAAATTCATATATTGGAATCAATGTTATGCATGAAAAAGTCAATATTTTATCGATCATTGTTAGGGTTATTCAACTTAACTCGAATATCAGGAGCTTCAACCAGTTGAAATGTGGCTGATGCAAATTTAATTTCACCTTTAGTTTTCTCAACCTCTTTAATAATTTGTTCAAATAATTTTGTTTTAGTACTTCTTCTTTGCTTATAATTAACAACATATCTAATGGTGAATTCTACCCAATTATCATTTCCGATCATAGAAATCATTGGATCTGTCTGAGCATTTTCTAGTAAATATTTATTTTGCAATTCATGCCATTTTTCAAGTGACTGTACAGAAAGATCAGCTGCAATATTTTGAGTAATCTTATAAAATAGATCGTTGGCCTTATCATAGTTACTACCATATTGTATTGGAATTTTTATTTCATCCCATAAAAATGGAAAATCCCTGGAATAGTTAAATACAGGTTCTTTAAATACGAAGCTATTTGCTACCAGGACAATCCTGCCATTATACAGATCACCATCCACCCACTGCCCAACCTCCATTATGGTTGTGCGTAATACACCGATATCCATCACATCCCCCTTGATTCCACCTAGTTGAACACGATCGCTGGTTGTATAAAATCCTCCAAACATAATGGCTAACCATCCAGCAAAAGAAGTAATTACTTCCTGTAGGGCAAAAGCAATACCGGCACCCGCGACTCCAAGAGCAATCGTTAATCCTCCTAGCTTATCACTGTAAACAATTGTGATTAAGATAATTGTAAGTATGTAACCGATGAATATCGAAAATTTCTTCGTTCTATAGCGATAACTGCTATTCTCTAATTTAGATATGAAATTTCGTTGAACAGCCTTGATTAGGATCCAGATAATAAAAATTCCTATTAAAATGGTTACAATTTTACCAATTACCGGGTCAAATAAGATTTTTTTGATTTGTTCTTCCATTCATATTATGATTTTGATTATTAAGTAATCATAAAACATTTGACAACTACAATCTGGCTAAGCCTGTTAATCGTGGAAAATGGTATATTATTGTTTTGCCCAATGTAATATGCAGCGTATTAATCTTTTTTAGTATGAAACAGGATTATTCAATATCAAATGTTGTGAATCCTTCAGTTTCAGTACTTCCCTGAGTTTTTGCTTGTCCATCGTTGCACGAGGTCGTGTGGCTAATCCTACGGATGCACAGAAAAGAGCTATATTCTGTGATACGGTTCCGGCATCGATTGCGGCCCATGTTAATTTTGAAGTTTCATCCCCGGCTCTGAAACGGGAAATATCCGATACCATCAGACAAATGACGGGGGCTCTTGACACGTTTTCCTGACTTTCTGCAATTAAATTACGGAAATCGCCTTCTACTACCAATTCAAGAAGATGTTTCTTTGCATCATACAGATAGGCACCTGTTTTGAAAAAGACATATATATCTATATCCTGAGCGTTCAAGGCAGAGGGAGCCGTACGTTTGCCAATCTCAGGCCGGTTAATCCCGTTTGCAGCCCACAATAAGTCTGATAGATCCTCAATATTCAGGCTGGCCGTATCCCATTCGGTTGTAGATGACCTTAACGATAAGGCCTTCATAACAGGTAATCCTCTTGCAGTATCAGGTGGATTTAGTTCGATCGTCCGGGTGACTTGTGCAAGCAATGAACTTGTTAAGGTGCATAAAAAGATAAAAACGATAATTTTTTTCATTGCCGTATTTAAATTTTAAAAATGGATAGTTGAATTCATATAACACATATATGAAATTTACATATTATAAATTTTGCCTATTTAACTTTAGACTAAAAATTTCAAGCAATCCGTTTGAGGATTGTTTCAAGGTTTGCTACCTCCGAATAAGGCAATCTCAAACAATTTGAAATAGCAATCTACATGGTTATAACCTATCCCCCGCAACCATTCACACTGCTCCTCGACCAGGGTCAACTTATTTAAAACTTTATCCTCACGATTATAATAGGTATCAATAATTTCCTGACGGGTTATTGAAGAATTTATTTTCTGATGATAAGCATAAAGTCCATCAACAAAAATTTCATCAAACATTTTTTCCAGATGGGAATCCGGGGAGGCTACATGTTCCAAGTTCAGGAATATTCCGCCTGGTTTCAAGATTTCATATATATCCTTGAAAACCTGTTTTTTCTGATCATCTTCGAGATGATGAATGGAAAATCCGGAGATCACTGCATCCACTGGTTGCACATGTTTGATCTGATTTTTCCATCCCTTTTCACCGAAATCCAACAGGTAATATTCTGCCCTTGATTTTATTTGTTTCCCTGTCTTCCGGGCGGCTTCCAGCATGGGTTCTGAATAATCAATGAAAATTCCTCTTGATTCCGGCCAGTATTGAAATAATTGTCTTCCCAGAATTCCATCTCCACATCCCAGGTCGATGAAAATATCAAGGTCTGGCTTCCAGGATTGGATCAATCGGATGATTAGTTCTATTTGAGTAGCAGCTAATGGAATCCCACCCCGAACGCCTTCGAGGTAATCCTGAGTCAGCTGATCTGTTTTCCAATCGTGCATGCTTTTGTGATTAAATTGACTATCAAATAAATTACTTATTATTAGAATTTTTCAGGTGAAGTTGTACCCAGTTACCACATATTTATCCTGATTATAATGGATTATTTAATTCAGTTAGTATTTGTGTATTAAGTGTATATTTAAAATAGCGGAAAACAGTTTCCTGATCATTTATAGCTTTGTTCCCTATGATTAATAAGGAATGAAGCTTATTATCATAGGTTGAGGATACTGTATTAAACTTTTCAGAAAGTGGAATAGTATAAAAAATCGATTTATTTACGCTGTATAGCCCAATTGATTTAAGGTCATCAAAATCAATTATATCATTATTGTTTGTATCTTCTTCAGAAAATATAATTTCAATGTATATCTCCTCCGGTGTTTTAATAATATCGGAAGATTGTATCAATACGGTAGAATTAAATATTTTAGTAAAGCTGTTCTTCCCGAAATCATGGATTAGTAGATTAACCGTCAGGCCTGACCGGTATGAGGAGGATGAAAATTTTGAAGTGCGTTGCGAAGCTTCAGGTTTGTAAACAGGAATCAGGTATAAACTTTTAGATGTATCGATTAATTCCGGCGTACCTAGATAATATTGTATTGGATCTTTTTCCTCTGTGATAGTTATTGAATCAGGTTGCCCGATTTCCTGCTCAACGCCTCTGTTATCCGATTTAAAAGAGCTGAATAAATTTAATGATGATACGGCAAGAATGAATAAAAAGATAATGCATATCGTACCCAGTATCGCAAAGAGAATGTTATTGTATTTACTGAGCCAGTTCATGAATTGTTGTGTTGTAAGAGTAAACGGTTGATCATAAAAAACATTTCCCGATACAACCGGAAATTAATCTTCGTTCAAGTACGGAAATTAATAGTTAAAATGAAAATTAATGTAATTAAGATTTATAAAGACTCACAAATGGAAAAATAACATTCTTTTACAGTAATCAGTTGATCTCCTGGCTACATCCAATTTTCTTTTTTCCCTTCAGGTGAATGAATTATTTCTAAATCATTTTTCAGGAATTTTCAGTCTTTCTCCTTTTAGTCCTGAGCTGTGCGAAATGAACCTCTCCTGTCCAAACCTATTAAATTATTTGAAGTCTGAATTCAATGGTTCATCCTTATTCATTTAATATGCTTTTTGATTTTTACGACTTCTAATAATATACCAAATAGTGATAACCCCGATAATGCCCAATACAGACATTATAGCGGCAAAATAGACACCAGTCCATGTCCATCGTGTATAGTGTATTGCTCTTTGTTCCGGTCTCACATCAAAATCTATCCAGGGTCCAACACGACCCAGTACAAATATGAAAACACGTATGGCATGTAGAATGGCTGCTGCTGCTCCCAGCCGCAATGGAATTTTTGCATAGATTTTATCATTCTTTATCCACCAGAATACAGAACTTATTAAACAACTTAAATCAATCAATAACTCGGCAATAAGCAGGATTGATACCCAAACTACCAGTATATTCAATGCACCCTGGTAAAGCATGGTAACTGTCCGATACAGAAATATACAGGCTCCAAGTGCCAGAAGAGAAGAATATATACGTTGTTTTGACATGATGAAATCTTTAATAAATCAATATAATAAATCTCTTATTTCACAATCTTTTATTAATCATCTTTTTGTTTATAAATCTTGGTTTAAGAGAATCATTAAGTTTAATAATCAATTCAACCGTTTATTTCAGATTATAGAAACAAGAATAATAAGAGTCATTAATGATATCAATATCAGGATCCTATGTTTCTTTACGCCTTTAAATAACGAGGAGATTAACATGGCTAACAACGGGAATACAAGAACTACCGACCAGTGCCAGTTATTGACCGATGCGTAAATCAGACCTGAAAATACAATAAGGATCCATAAAAGCAAATATCCGGTAATAAGTCCAAGAGCTCTCAGTATTGATAATTTCTCCCGCCTTATCATTGCAAAGTAAACTACCATCAAAATTGTAAAATAGACCACTGTATAAATCACCAGGTTTTGCAACGGTGCCATTATAACCGATTTGATGTTTAATTCTTCGGGAAACTCGAGTTCATCGAAATATTCCTGGTCAAATTCGCTGGCTAAAACCAATTTTTTACCTTCCTCACTCAGGCCTTCGATCTTGCTTAATTGGTTTAAGCTCGTAAATAAATCATATTTTTCTCTAAAATTCAAAATAGCCAAAGCATCATGCTCGTTCAATCCTTTTATAATCATCAAATCCTCAAATTCAGCCATATTGAGATCAAAAGTGTAGAATGGTACAGTTAAACCAGCATAGGCATCCAGGGCCAAAACACCATGAGGTTGATTTTTTAGCAATAACCATATGGGTGGAGGAATGGTATTGTCATAATCCATTCCCGTAGCTTTGCGGAATGTGTTCAAGATAATATCAGCTTCCTCAGGAAATTCGTTTATATAACCGTCAATAAAATCAATTAATTGCGTTTTATTGGATTTCTCAAGTATTACATATTTGTCCAGAATGAAGAAATATTTAATAAACAGATTCTGTAGTGGGGTAAATTGTTCTTCAATATTTCCGAATGATAATGTATCACTAAGGAATGGATGATAAAATGTAGCTTTTCGGTACCTATCCTTTAAATCTGTATGCAGTAGCATGGAAAAAAAAGAACTAATCGTACCCTCGGTTGCCATAAGTTGGACCTTATTTCGTAATTTTTCTGGATTAATAGCAACCCCTGTATTTCGAAAAATCAGGTTGTTCTGGCGATTATAGGTATTAATTGGCTTGTTAGCATACTTGGCAAACCCGTTTAATGCATATGCAAATCGTTTGTAATCCTCAAATGGTTGGTACCAGGCTAACATGGTCATTTTATAAAATCCAAATCGTAGCGGATTTTTAAAATCCTTCGTGAACCCATTGATAGCCCTCTGCGACATTACAACTATCCTTGTTGTATCAGCATTGATTCCGTCTATCACTTCTTGATTTCTTTCAAATAGTCTAGCAATGTTTTCAAGATGCTCGGCGAATCCTTCGTTAAAAGCGATTTGATAGTCGGTTATTATGGAGAAAAAATGGACGTTTACATTTCGTGAGTATTCTTCTATTGAGTCAGAGGATGACAAAAGCCGATACATAATATGGCTTAACTCATGAGGATAAAGTTGCGTAATTGACATAAGGGTATTGTAATCCCTTTCGGCAGATTTTACATTGATATCTACGTAAAAGCTGTTTTCTTTCCTGATTTGTAAACCACCTTCATTTAGCACGAATCCTTTCCTTGCATAACCACCCTGATTCTGTGTGAGAGCAAGGTACGCGGGTTCAATGGATTTGCCAGTTGTATTGAAAAGATATACCTGAAGGATCCGGTAAATATCAAGAAAATCTCCGATTACAGTTTTTTCCACTATTTCTTTAATCCTGACCGCTATTTGAGAAGTATCATCGATAACTTCCATCTCTACCAGGTTGTCGATTTCCTGCCCGGTAGGTTTAAGCAAAGTTAATTTCGTATCGGAAGCGTTTGAATAACCTGAAAAAAATAGCAGAATTAGAAAAAAAAAAATCTTGTTCATCAATTATTAATCTTATTCTGAATTAGTTGCTTCATATTATCAAGATATGAATAATTCGACTGTAGACTTCTTTTTATCTCCTCTTCAGTTGGCAAGATTTCTTTTTCATTAGATACGTTTTCAGATATCATAAACTGTTGTTTAATTAATTGAATATGACGATATACGGGCGGTAGCTAATTTTTCTTCACAACCTATTAATAAATCAATTTAAAAGATCACAACGATAATTAAAATTGATAGGAGATTTAATTTGAAATACGATATTTTTCAAAAAAGATTTTATTGGCATCCAATACAACAGTACCACAAAACAGACAGGTCATGGGAGACTGGAAGGCTATTTCTTACTTAACTTTTTGCCAGTATTCTCCCCAGGTAGTTCCCTGAGCCGGACGGGGTTCGAGTTTTATATTTACATACATGATGGTATCTGCATCAACACCATAAGGTCCATTCAGGACTTCTTTACCATCCGGATTAACTACCATTGATGATCCGATAGCTTTCCAGCCTTTCCAGGGACCACCTGTCATCCAACCTACATTGCTGGCACTTGCTATCCATATACGAAATGCTTTGGCTACCGGTACATAGGCGTTCCGCCAGGTATCACCATATGGCTCCTTTTGATTGTCATGTTCTGAAGGCATGGCCCAACTACTCGGCGACAGGATAATATCAGCTCCCATGTAAGCCAGTGATTGGGTAAGCACATGATCACTGGCTGTGGCATCCGCACAGATCATCAATCCTAAAGTACCATATTCAGTTCCAACCACGTTCAATCTGTTCCCTAGGTTGTAATATGGATGACCAATATCCAATTCATTTATTTTTCGGTGTTTAAGAATTATCTCCCCGACCGGATCGATAATTATTGCTGAGTTATATACTTTTTCACCATCTTTTTCTGTTAAACCGGAGCATATATATACCTTATATTTTTTTGCCATTTCTGTAAGAAAATTTGAAGTTTCTCCACAGGGTACTGGCTGGGCTTCTTTTAATGAAGAAGGATCTGTCCAGCCCAGATCCATTGCTTCGGGTAGCAGGATTATTTCAGCATTATTATTTGCCGCTTCCTTGATCCGTTCTCCAGCACGTTCCAGGTTTTTAATCCTGCTGCCACCATCAACCCGCATTTGTACGATAGCCAGTTTAAAGTTAATATCCTTCATTTGTCCGTATCCATAGTTTAATGATCCTAAAATCAGAAGAGTAGTAAGCATAATTCGATATGCTTTACTTACATGTATCATATTCCAATAAGATTTAGTTTTTAAAAATGAAATTTCACTATCATAATCCAAAATTCCAAGCCAGTTATCCTTCGAGCGCTTGAAAAAAAGCTTCCAACTTGCTTTCACTGAGTTTCCCTTGAGTTCTTACACCATTACAGATATCGAGACCAAATGGTCCAACAATTTCAATTGCTTCCCGTACATTGGATGGATTCAGGCCACCTGCCAGGAATACGGGCACCGGAGCCCTTTTTACAATCTGGTGACTGATCTCCCAATCATGTTTTTCCCCGGTTCCTCCCAGAATCTTGACTTTTAAGGTAGGATTTCCACTATCCAATAACAGGGCATCTACCTTGGCTGAAATTGCCAATGCTTCATCAATCGAATCTTTTCCCGTTATATGGATCACCTGAACTATTTTAATGCCTGGAAGTGCTTTTCTGATTTCTTCATAACTGCCTTCTTCGGGAGTATCAACCAATTGCAGGGTATTCGTATTTACTTTTTGATGATGACGGATGATAGCTTCAGCAGATGTTTCGCTGGTAAGTAGAAATGTGGAAACTGGTGGGGGAACACCGGCTGCAATTTTCCGGATCAAGTCATCATCGATCACTCCCGGGCCGCTGGGCATATGACCAACCAGGCCAAGAGCTGATGCGCCGTTATTTATGGCCATTTTGGCTTCTTTTATACTGCTGATGCAACATATTTTAACTCTTGGTTTTATCATATAATAAAATGAAATATATGCTTGGATCAAAAATCTTGATAATATTATGATACCCTGTTCCCGAAACTAAGGAGTAAAACGGAATATAAATAAATATCTAAACCACACGTTCATCATATTTCTTTTCCAGCAGATCTTTCGGTACGCGTATTTTTTTCTTTTCTGCAAGTCCTGACTCTTCTAATCCGCGTTCGACCATGTAATAAACTACCGGAACTACAATCAATGTTAAAAACATTGAACTGCTTAATCCGCCGATTAATGCCCAGGCTAATCCATTTTTCCATTCTGATCCCGCACCTGAAGCTAAGGCTATTGGCATCAGTCCGATGATCATGGTGATATTTGTCATAAGGATTGGCCTGAACCGTAGTTTTGTTGCTGTAATGAGGGCATTTTTCCACTCCATTCCATCTTCTTTCAGCTTATTGGTAAAGTCCACTACAAGTATTGCGTTTTTGCCCACCAGTCCCACCAGCATCACCATACCCAATATTGAAAATATGCTAAGACTTTCCATGGTAAGTGCCAGGGCGAGCAAGGCACCTATAATAGCAAGTGGTATCGAGAATAGAACCACAAAAGGATACACGTACGAATCATACAGAGCGACCAGTATCATGTAAACCAGCAGTACCGCAATAAATAAGGCAACGATCATTGTCCGTACACCGTCCATGGTACGTTTTGTCTGCCCGCCAAAAAAATAGTTGATCCCTTCCGGAGTATTGAGCTCATTCATTTTACGACGTAATTCATTGCCAACAGTACCCGCAGGTCGTCCGACAACCTGTGATTTGATTGTAACCGATGGTGTTCTATTTGTTCTTTCGAGTTGAGCAAAGGATGTCTGCTCCTGCAAGTCGGCAAATTGTCTGATCCGGATTACCTTACCTTCATCATTGAGAACGGATAAATTTCGTATGTCATTCACATCAGATCTGTTAAATTCTTTGAGCCTGATATTGATATCATATTCTTCATCTTCATCTTCATATTTTGCATCTGTATTACCGTTAAATGCTGTTCGAAGGACATATCCAGTTTGTGCCAGATTTACACCTAACAATTGCATTGTTTCCCGGTCTGGAATAACGGCATATTCCATTCTGCCTTCGGTTAAACTGGATTGCACCTCCACAGTTCCCTGGATATTCTCCAGCAGGTTTTCGATTTCTTGAGCAAAGGTAGCAAGAGTATCCTGGTCTGCTCCTGTAATGACTACATGCACAGCATCATCATCCCTCAACCCTAACAAATTGATGTCTACAGGTCGTACGCCTATTCCGGGTATTTTTGCTTCCAGTTCATTTTTTGTTTTTCTGGCGAACATAGTTGTCGATATGTCTCTATCCTGTTTCGTAACAAGACGAACGTTTAATTCGGCCAGATATGCCGTATTAAATTCAATGCGTCCACTACTTGTGATACCAACAGTTGTGAATACATTTTCGACTTCAGGTTGTTTCAGTAAATATTCTTCAACAAGGAATGCCATATTGTTTGTTCTAAATAATGCGACATCCTTTGGAAGCTCCAGCTCCAGAACAAATTCAGAACGGTCGCCCGCTTTGGTAAATTCAAGGCCGATAAATCCAAAATAAATTAAAGAAAGGCTGGAGATAAACAGCACACTGGCAGTAAGCAATGTTATCCATTTATGATTGAAGGCAAAGATGAGAGTATGTTCAATTTGATCGGTTATATTTTTCAATAATCCTTCAAACCAGAGAATGGATCGTCCTATAATGGTTTTCCCTCTGATCTTTTCATGCTTTGAAAATCGGGATGCAAGCCAGGGTACAAGAGTGAATGAAACAAATAAACTCAAAAGGGTGGAAGTAACAATCACTACTGAATATTGCCTGAGCATATCAGCAACCAAACCCTTAGAAAAAACAATTGGTAAAAATACAACCACATCAATTAAGGTGATTGATAAAGCTGTAAAACCAATTTCCATACGTCCTTCATATGCTGATCTCACCCTGTTTTTTCCCATTTCAATATGCCGGTGAATATTTTCGAGAACCACAATAGAATCATCTACCAGAATACCTATGGCGAGCGAAAGACCCAGTAAGGTCAATAGATTCAAGGTATAACCAAGTAAATACATTATTGTAAATGTAGAGATAATAGAGGTTGGAATGGATGCAAGCACAATCAGGGAATTACGCAGGCTGTGCAGAAAAACCAGCATGACCAGGGAAACCAGCAATACAGCATAAAGCAGGTCTGTCATGACAGCATTTGCGGCTTCAATGGTAAACAGAGATGTGTCCTGTGCTATATCGAATCTAAGACTTATATCATTATATTTTCTTTCGAGTTCTAAAAGCCTTTCTCTAACCAATTCGCTCATATTTACAGCATTGGCATCACTTTGTTTTTTTATATCAAAACCTAGTGCTTCCCTGCCATTAATCCGTGTAATTACACTTGGATCTTTCTGAGAAAAGGAAATATCAGCAACATCTTTCAGCCGGATCATTTTATGGATTTGTGGTATCTCATGGATGATCAGGTCTTCGATTTCAGACAGATCATCGAATCGACCACTGAATCGAATGAAATTTTGATTATCATCGGAGGATATTTTGCCAGCCGGGATATTGATATTACTGGTATTTACAGCTCTGAGGATTTGAAGGAGGGAAACTCCGTATGCCTGAAGTTTATCAGGATCTATGTCAACCTTTACTTCGGATTCTCTTCCACCCAGCAGTCTTATCTGTGCAACGCCTTCTATCTGGCTGATCTCGGGAATGATTTGATTTTCTGCGAAACTATAAAACTCTGATTCTGACATTGAAGAATAGGCGCCTCCCCGTATGACGGGAAGATCATCAAAATCAAATCTTGTTAATGCCGGTTTTGTAGATGTTACGGGTAAATCTCCCAGGATAGCGTTCAATCGCCGATCAGCTTCCTGCAATGTGTAATCTATGTCAGTACCGGCTTTCATCTCTAACCTTACCAGGGAAAAACTTTCCAATGAAATGCTTGTGATATGCTCTATGTTCTCCAGCATAGATAAAGCATCTTCGATTTTCTTCGACAAACTGGTCTCCACTTCGATAGGAGAAGCCCCCGGGTATGTGGAGGTGACTGTAAGTACGGGAGGAGTGAATTTAGGCGCCAGTTCATAATTTAAAAAATAATAACTCATGGATCCCAGAATAATCAGGAGGGAAAAAATAACTACGACAATCGTAGGCCTTTCGATGGATATTTTAGTAATATTCATGTTGTCCTGATCGAGTTATTCATACACGATTTTTACTTTTTGCCCATTAGTGAGGCCATTAAATCCTCTGGCAATGACGAGATCATTTTCAGATAGCCCACTGATAATTTCAATAAAGTTGTCATTACCGATACCAGTATGAATAATGGTTTTTCTGGCTTCACCAGCCTGAATTCGAAAAACGAAATTTTCATCCGTATTGCCACGAATTAAACTTCGGTGAATTGTCAAAACAGGATCTGTATTTACAGAACTCAGGTAAATTTGGGCGATCATTCCTCCTTTAAGTATTTCAGGATATGGATTGTCTACTATTATTTCTACAGCATATTGTTGTGCCATATTTGCACTCATAGCCCTTGTTTCAACGATTCCTTTTAGTTGGATTGTGTCAATTACCTTTGGGATTATCAATGCCTCCATGCCCTTCTTTATTTCCATGATTTCCGCTTCACTGACATTGAGTGTTGCCTTAAATCTTCTGATATTCACAACTTCAACAACTGGTACTCCGGGTCCCAAAATTGCTCCTTCTTTGGTGAAAATCTGATTTATATAACCATTGAATGGGGCTTTAATTGAAGTCTGTTCTACTTTTTTTGTTAGTGTTATATAATTGGCTTCAGCGTTTGTAAAATTGAGGCGCATTTTTTCAAGCTGATCCTGGGTAATTCCATCCTGTTTTATCATTTTTTCGAATCTATCCAGATCTTTTTTTGCCTTTTCATAATTCACCTCGGCCACTAATAAATTTGCTTTCAGAATGTCATCGTCAACTTTAACAATTTCTTCTCCTTGTCGAACTGGATCTCCTATCTCAACATTTAGTTTTTCTACCTCGCCCTGTGTTTGTGAAAGAATCAGAAGTTGTTTTTCGGGATTTAGAATTCCCGCAAATGTGAATTTTTTTTCAAGCACTCTTTTTTTAACAGTATCAATTTTTACTGGTATTTCCGTTAACATATTTTCGGAAATTTGTTGATTCATATCCAGCATGGCTTTATTTGTCCTAAGCACAAAAAATATGATAACAAAAATTATTATTAACAGGATGACAACAAATAGTCTTTTCATGTTCAAATTAATTAATCCGAATAAGTGAGCAGATTTCCTGTTGCTTTCAAGTAATTAAGTTCTGCTAGTTTATACGAATATTTCGCAGTTACTAATTCATTTTCCATTTCGCGATACATCGATTCTGTTTCCAGGAGTTCACTTAACATCACCAGACCCTCTTCGAAAAGTGCTGTTGTCTGGTCAAATGAATCTTTTGCAATTTTAACATTTTCTTCCTTTAAACGTATTTCCTCGATGTTGTTGATCAGGTTATTTTTTGCATTTTCATAATCCATTTTTAAACTTTCTTCCAACCGTATCTTATTCAGCTCCATTTGGGAAGTTTTAATTTCATACAATTCCATATTTTTTCGTTTATCACCGCCATGTAAGATAGGAATGTCCAGGCTTATCCCAAATAGATTTATAAGATACCAATCTTCATTACCACTGAAAAAATTGAATGCATCACGCTGCGCCTGAAATCTGAAATGTGCGAACGCATTCAGTTTCGGATAATAATCATTTTTAAGTTTTTCCTGTTCTAGCTCGTTGAATGCAATTTGAGATTTAATCAGCTGTAGTTTAATATTATCGGATATCTGAGCTGTGTCGGGAACATCGATATCGTTGATAATTACCTCTTTAATGCTTATATCAATAGGTACTTCTACCGACATCCCCATAAGAAATTTTAAATAATTCAATAATTGTTGAAGTCCAGCTTCAGCTTGATTTTTATTTGTGATCAACCGGGCTCGATTTATAAGAATTTTACTTTTTTCCGTCTCCCTGGCAAATCCATTTTTAATTTGCGATTCAAGTGTTTTTTCAATTTTAGTTAATCTTTCAAGATTATAGCTTATTAATCCTATCTGAGCTTTTAATGAACCAGCTTTATAATAAGTTTGAGAAACATTATAAATGATCTCTTCCCTGGTGAACTGGCCATTCAGTTGATTAGCTGTATTTAGTGTTGCCTTGTATTTATCCTTAAGAAAAAAATTATGATCATAGATGACTTGATTAATTTTTATGCCCAGATTCAGATTGTTTGGTAATCCCAATTCGACCGGGTAATAGGGACCACTGCTACCGCCGGATAGAATTTTCCCTTCATTTTCAGGAAATATGTAAGTAGGTAAATCATTAAAATAATTAATGTAGTTAGCATATGCATCAATTTGAGGGAGGAAGTGTGTTGTATTTTTTCTTATGGTAGTTTGTCTTTCCAAAACCTCAAGGTCGAATGATTTTTGCTGATAACTATTATCAAGGGCATATTCAATACAGGATTGAAGATTAAAAGCAGAGATTTCCTGGGCCCTGGATGAATTATATACTAAAAATATCGTGATGAAAAAAAACAAATAGCATTTGTTCATATGTGCCATCATTTATAAGATAACAAAGATATGAATGTTTTTTTTACTACAAGTAAGCTACCGGTCTTAACTGATCGCAAAGTTAAGGTTTACCAGGAATAAGATCATTAAAATTATGAAATTGGGGAATCCGGTAAATGTGGAATTGGTAAGTTATTGATTTACTGAATTATGAACATTTTGACCTGGAATTAAGCTCATTTTTTATCCTCCTTCAACAGAGTTTATCAGAACTTAAAAATTAAATCAGATTGTATTTAAATCACACATCCTGCCTCACAGTAATCCACCCAGGTTTTAGCGCCATACCGTCGGTAAGCCTTACGCTTTCGCCGCTGCTTCAGCGTAGGTGCATGGCCGATGGAAGGAGGGAATCACATATCTACATTCCCAAGGATATTCGCCCTGAAGCAATACAAATATTTTTGGGACGATTTAAGATTTTCGATCACCAATCACAAACCACCAGCCACTAATTCCCAGCCTCATAATATTGCATGGCCTTTTCCATATGGCTATTCAGATCCTGTATCCTGGTTTCAGGATTCGGATGTGTTGAGAGAAATTCAGGTGGTCTTTCACCACCTTCACCCATCATTCTTGTCCAAAATTCCGGTGCCTTTCGTGGATCATAACCTGCCATTGCCATAAAATACAATCCTAATTCATCAGCCTCACTTTCGTGCAGGCGGCTATACGGCAGCATAACTCCTACTTGAGCTCCAACACCGAATGCAGCCATCGCCAAATCTCTGGTCATTTGTGGTTGTGTACTTATTGCTTCAGAAAGTGCAATCCCGCCCATATTAACGACCAGGGCCTGCGACATGCGTTCATTACCATGACGCGCTATAGCATGTGCAATTTCATGCGACATGACCACGGCTACACCATTATCATCCTGACAGACAGGCATGATACCCTCATAAAAAGCAATCTTTCCGCCCGGCATTGCAAAAGCATTTAGCTGTTTTGAAGCTAATACATTATATTCCCATTGATAATTTTCTATCCTGCTTTCCAGATTATATTGTTTTAAAAATGTTTCAACCGCAGCAGTAATCCGTACTCCTACACGTCTTATCTGACTAATGTATTCATTATTGTTAGAAAGACCTTCTTGGGTTACTATCTGTTTGTAACTGTCGACACCCAGGGCATTGATTTCAGATGAAGGAATGGCTACTAATTGATTTCTACCTGTCAACGGTACCTGTGCACAGGCATATAAATATAACAAAGTAACAAAAATCATTAACTTTCTCATTGTCGGAATTGGATTGATGAAATTACTATTTTGAGATTATAACGTAAAATATTGTTTCTTGATGTAAAATTAGGATTGAAATTATTAAAAAAAAAGGGCTGCCCGGTCTGAGCCAGCCCCTCTTAAAACTGGAAAACATAAAATTGTTTTCCAACGTCATGGAAATCTTCCGTCTGAAGATACCACACACATTTATCAAGATACCACAACGAATGGTCTTTTAAAACATCTGAATGAATCACGTGAATATAGCAACGCGCTCACATTTGTATCTCAGGAGAAACACCTCACATGGGTAGACACATTAATTATTGAAAAAGTTGGAAGTAGATCAAAATTAATTTAAAGGGAATCAAATTCCCTGAGTTTACGTAACATTGCAGATTCATAAAGATATATTACCAGAGACTACATATATGAGGGGTAATCAGGGATTTTTACGATCTATTTTGGTTTCAGCCATTATATTTTTTATTTGGTTGGTTTACATGGATTTATACGGGCAATGGTATCTGTTTAAAAAAAACTGGTTCATGTCATTGACTATGGTATTTGGATCATTTATTGCCGGAGCAAGTTCGGAGGGTGGAGGGGCTGTCGCTTTTCCGGTTTTGACCTTGATTTATCAGATTACACCCCCGATCGCCAGGAATTTCAGTCTGGCTATTCAAAGTATTGGCATGACTACTGCCTCTTATATTATTCTCAGAAATAAATACCCAGTTGAAGTGAGATATCTTATTCCGGTTAGTATCGGTGGACTTTTGGGAATAGTATTGGGAACTCTTTATCTCGTTCCATTATTGCCGGCAGCATATGTTAAAATGCTCTTTGTTACCTTCTGGTTAAGTTTTGGTGTTGTTTTATTTTATGTCAATCAGATTTCAAAGCGGAATGTAGTTGACAGATTACCCGCTCTTACGAATAAAGGTAATCTGATCCTGGGATTAATCGGTGTAGCAGGAGGGGGATTGAGTGCTCTTTTAGGTAGTGGGATCGATATATTTAGTTTCTCCTATGTTACGATGCGGTATCAATTATCTGAAAAAGTTGCCACTCCTACCAGCGTTATTATAATGGCGATTAATTCCATCATTGGTTTTTTACTTCATAAATTGATACTCAATGATTTTGGCATCCAGGAATTTCACTACTGGCTGGTATGCATTCCTGTAGTTATCATTGGAGCTCCGATAGGAGCCAGATTTATTAATGCAAGGACCAGAAAATTTGTTGCCGACTTACTTTATTTAATAATCGTCGTACAATTTGTCGGAGCTTTTCTCATCATTCAACCTAAAGGGGTCCTGTTATTTTTCACAGTATTTATATTTGTGTCTGGATTGTTGATATTTTTTGTTTTTGCCAAAACAAACAATATACAAAAAGAATGAGATTTATTTTTTCGTTAAAAAAAATCGCCTGGAATTACCTGCAGGCGATTTGAATGCATCAATATATATTATAACGTATTAGAAATTCGAACTTTCAAAATCTTTTTTAATGTCGATTGCCGCAAGGGCCTTATCCCTTGATAATTTCTGTTGATCGAACTGTTTCAGAACACTCATTTTTACGGTAACTTCAATCGATTTTGGGATAGAACACTCATCACATCTTGTCATTCTGATTTTAAGAACTAGCATATCGTCGTCTTCCAATGACCTGATGGTTCTTCCATAATCAATCACAAAGTTTTTGATTTCAGCTTCAAATTCAGGATAGAGTTTTTCAATGATTTCCTTGCGTTCTTCCGAATCGACTTTATCATTATCCATAACAGGCATAGTATATAATTTACCTTCGACATAGGAAGAATAGGTTCTGATCTTAAATATTACGCCAAAATTATCCAGTACCTCATAGGTGGGTGTTCCTTCGGTAAAGAATGTTTTGGACAGTTTTGGGTTGTAATATTGTTTGAAAATGCTGGCAAACATTTCAAGATCCGCACGTTTTTTTTCTGGTTCTTTGGTTTTAATAATAATGCGGTTCTTAAACTCCTCAAGTGATATTTTACTGGATTTATAATTGGAAATATCCTTTTTTGAAACTTCCATTGATAAGCCTGCAAATCCCGGACTTTCAATGGTTTCGTCTTCGCTGGCCCATATTATACCATTCATCATATCATGAGGAGATTCCTGGTTTATCAGGATTTTATCTTCCGGTTTAAGCTGTCCGATCAGATCAGCATAATCAGCCAGGAAAGTGATCATAGCTTGTTCCAGTTTTTTATTTTGTTCCAGTACATTCTGTCCCCAGTATTCCATCTCAGCCTTCATTTCTTCTTCATATTCAGCTATTTCAGCCTCCATCTCAGCTTCCGTCTCAGCAATAGCTGCTATTTCAGCTTCTTTGGCTTCTTCAAGAGATCTTTTTTTCTCCTTTATGGATTCTTCGTCATCATCTCCCGTAATGACGATGGCTCTACCCTCCCCAATTCCTTCAATCTTTACTTTTGGAGCCTTTATCTTAGGGGGAGGTAGGTGAAAATAAACAAAATGTCGTGGAATGGTAAATATAACTCCATATCCCTCCACATAATCTGCTTCCAGGTTTCTCCCTTCAAAATACATCTCCGAGTCACTTTTCATTAGCGTTGCCAGAATATTTTTGGCAATTTCCAGATCGCGGTTCATACGCTCTTCATCAATAGTTTGCGCAATCGCCGCCTGACAACTCAGAATGACTGCTAATATTAACACTAACTTTTTCATTATTCTAATTATTTTGATTATTCACATTATTTAACAAGGCAGCAAGCATCTGTTGTGTTTCCTGTTGCTGTTGATCCTGATTTTCTTTCAGGGTTATCAGACTTCTCCTGATCAGTCGTAAATCTTCTTCTCTCTGATTCTGGAGATATTCCGTAAATTGATTCATCACTATTTGAAAATATTCCTGCTGTTGAACAGTTGCATTCCGTAAGTAATTATCCATCAATGTCGCATTGGCATTTTGCACCTGTCGATAATATAGCTGAAGATCTTTTTCAGTAACATTATTTGATGCCTGTTGATACCCAGGTTGATAATTTTGTTTTGATTCCAGGGAGGTGAGTCTTGAATCCAGATCGTTTTCAGTATCATTAAGTCTGGTTAATATAATCGAATTATTTTGAGCAATTTCATTCTTAACGAGGCTTATAATCTGATCCTCTGTTAATGCATTGATCGTTTCAGTTGGTTCCTGATTGTCAAATCCAATAAACAGCTTCTTTTCTTGATATGTAACCGAGAAATTAGTTAAATATCCCACCATCAGTAAAATCACAAGTGATGCTGCGATAGCTATAAATGGTTTAAATAAAATCATTGATCGACGCTTAAATGGATTAGCCCATCCATTCACACCATTTCTTCCCCAGAGGAAAAACGGTTCCATTACTTCCTTGTCTTCAAGATTTGAAAGTCCCTTCCTGACAGATTTTAGTTCTAAAAATTCATTTTTTAATTCAGGATCAGCCTCCATTTCTTTTTCGAAGCGTAGTCTCTCTTCCGTTGACATCTCATCATACAGATAAGCAATCAAATTATTTTTCAAATCTTCTCTTTCCATATTTATATACTTTCTAGGTTTACACCTGTTTTATCAATCATTTTTTTCAGACTGTTTAGCCCATAGTATAACCTTGACTTGGCTGTATTTTCGGAAATGCTCAAAGTCTCGGCAATTTCCCGGAATTTTAATCCCTCGTATTCCTTCATAATTATTATTACTTTCTGTTCTTCCGGTAATAACTTCAACATTTTACCCATCACTTCCTCCAATTCTTTCTGATGATATTCCTTTTCAGGATTAAAGTTTATTTCTTCCATTTTATTCACATCATCATGATTAAAGATAGAAAACCAGTTTTTCCGTTTCTGTCTCCGCTCTTCTTCATGACACTGATTAATTGTGATCCGATATATCCAATATTTGAAGCTTCGTATATCTTTAAGACTCCCAATATTGTCATAAACCGCAATAAAAGTTCGTTGTGTTACTTCCATGGCCAGATCATGATTGCTAAAGTATTTTAATGTCACATTATAAATTCTTTTGAACCACAAGCCAACCAATTTTCCGAAAGCGTGATTATCGCCTTTTTGCGATTTTTCGACCAAACTTTCACTGTGATTAATTGCGATGTCTCTCAGCGTTTCTGACATAATTTCTTGAAGCTTCTGTTGTATAGATGTTTAGTTGATTTAAAAAGTTTTATCATAGCCGAATTTTTTAAGAATTTGACCATATTATTCAACATTTAGCCATTACGTTTTAAGATTAAGTCATTCAATCTCATGATGTTCCAATAAATGAAAAATAACTATCAAACAAAATAAAATATGCAATACTCAAAACTACGGAAAATGAAAAATTGAAATCTGTAAATTGGAATTTGTTTGATCATTGTTATTTTAAGGTCGGAATTTATTTTCTTATAATAATAATCAGATCGGTATTGCTTTCACTATCCTTTGGAAATTTTAATCAAGCCTTCCTTGATAAATCCGGTTCCGTAGGCGAATAATTGTATAAATCCTGCCCATACGCTCATGAGAGCTATGGAGAAGTTTTTATTTTCTTTAAATGAATCAATGAATAAAATAATTGCGAACAATAAATATAATAAAAACAAGGAAAGAGAAAGTGTATTTGAAAAAGGTAAAGAAATGACCATCGTACATAAACCTAACATAAATGCTGCAGGAAAAAAATGAATAATCTTTAACTGGTCAGGATAAAATCGGGATATGTTTATTCGGGCTTTTCCGAAAAATTGTAATTGTTTGAAAAATTGCCACCAGGATGTTCTTCTTTTATGATATACAAAAGCGTTTGGAATCAATCCTGTTTTAAATCCATTTTTTATAATCCGAATACTGAATTCTATATCCTCACCTTTATAGGGGATGATATATCCACCTGTCGTTTTATAAACCAGAGGAGAAATTCCCATATTAAAGCTACGTGGGTGATATGATCCTATTCCTTTTTTTCGACCACGTGTGCCTCCAGTGGTGAAAAATGATGTCATCGCATAATTGATCGCCTTTTGTTTTGGGGAAAATGATTCATGTGCCTTGTCTGGTCCACCATATGCATCAAGATAGTGTTTATCAAGGTATATATTGACTTCTTTAAGATAATTGGGAGGCAGCATACAGTCTGAGTCAAAAACAATGAAGTAATCACCTTTTGCCCTATCGTATCCGTAGTTCCTGGCAAATCCCTGACCTTCATTTTTTTTAAAATAATAAGAAATATCCAACTCATGAATGTATTTTTCCGCAACATGATCACATATATTCTGAGATCCATCTTCCACAACAATAACTTCAAAATTTTGATATGTTTGTGATGTGAGACTCTCTAGTAATTCATCTATTTCATCAGGACGGTTATAGACAGGAATGATAATTGAATATTTTCGTTCCACTTTACTTATTTGAATCCTTTCTTCTCAAGGATCAGATATTGGGTTGTTTTATCAGAATTAAGTGTTAGAATTTCTGCCAAGAAACCAGTAAGAAACATTTGCACCCCGATTATAACAGCCACCAGAGCCAGATAAAATAGCGGTTGTTCAGTTACATCCCGAATCGGTTGAATGTGGTTTCTGATTTGATAAACTTTTAATCCTATGATCCAGAAGGTGATGATGAATCCAAAAAGAAAGGAAAGTGTACCCAGGGTTCCAAAAAAATGCATGGGTTTTTTAATAAAACGCATGACAAAAGTAATGGAAATAAGATCAAGAAATCCATTAATGAATCTTTCAAATCCAAATTTACTCCTTCCGTATTTTCTCGGGTAATGTGTAACTATCTTTTCACCGATCCTGTCGAAACCATTCCACTTGGCTATGACTGGAATATAGCGATGCATTTCTCCATATATACGAATATTATGAATAACTTCAGAACGGTAAGCTTTTAATCCACAATTGAAATCGTGCAGCTTTATTCTTGAAATTTTCCTTGTAATCAAATTGAATAACTTCGAAGGAATAGTTTTGGTAAATGGATCATGCCGCTTTTTTTTCCAGCCTGAAACCAGATCATAATCACCGTTTTTGATCATATTGTACAGTTCCGGTATTTCATCGGGACTGTCCTGCATATCGGCATCGAGTGTAATGATCACGCTTCCAGAGGCTGAACTGAAACCCATATCCAATGCAGCGGATTTGCCATAATTCCTGCTGAATCTGATCCCCTTATAACATGAGTTTGCTTGTATTAACGATTTGATTATGGACCAGGACTTGTCCTTGCTACCATCATCAATTAGGATAACCTCGTAAGTCAGGCTGTTTTTTTTCACTACGCTATCTATCCACCCACATAATTCATTAAGTGATTCTTCCTCTTCAAAAACAGGGATGATAATAGAAATTTCAGGTTTTTCCTGCATTCAGTCTTTTTTTAACAAATTAACCCAAAAAATTTAAAAATGATTCGGGTTAACTAAAAATATGGCTTTTACGATTATAAATTAATAAAAAGCCCGGATCTGTTCAGGAACCGGGCTTGGAGGATTTAGTTATATTTATGATTGTAGTTCCGGATTCGATTTTTTCGTTATAGCAGTTACAATCAGACTGATTATAAATCCAAAAATAATGCCTGCTATTAAGCCAAACACTAATATCATTTCAGGTGAACTGAACTTGGATTGTATTTCCAGTGTTTGCTCTATTTGGGCATCGCTCAATCCACGACTTTCCAAAGATTCTATTGTTTGTTCCTTGATCTGATCTAAAATCGAATCATCAACAAATTTGATATAGATATAAGAAAAAATCGATCCAAGTACTGTACTGATTGTCACAATAATCATAGAAATTCCTAATCCCTGACTATAACTCATAAATTCGTTTGATCTCTTAAAATCACGGTGTGCTAATACGAGTGCGATAATAAGAAATACAAAGCCGATATATCCCAAAGCTCTGTTAGCTGCTAAGCCAAAGATCTGCAGAATAAGTGAATAGATAATGGATACAAGAGCCAGATAAATCCCATATTTAAGGCCAAGTTGTTTTACGGTTAGTTTTTCTTCCATAATTAAAAAGTTTTTTTTCTGAGAATTAGAGAGATGATTATAGTTAAAAATACACCATAAGGCAAGCTTTTTAAGAAATAATCAATAGCAAGATCAAAAATTGTTGTTGTAGGTAGAATTTCAATGGTTTTGGAAATGGCTTCTTTTCCGATCGATTCTACCAATTCCTCATTGACAGTTTGAATCTGTTCGGTCAATTGTTCGACATACGTTGATACGAAACTTTTATCAAGAATACCTCCAAAAAGAAGAATAAATATAGCCATTATAAATGCAGTTATTAAAACCGTTTGAATTCCAAGACTCATACCCTGCCAGAAATGAAGGAATCCATCGTTTTTATTTTCTTTAAAATCCCTGATAGCAAATACAAGTATGATGGGGAATAGAATAATTCTATAATCGAAAATAGCCGGTATCAGTAATGGATTTTTCCCAAAAAAATTCAAAACCAGAAAAAGGACTATGGCTATAATTGCCGCCAGCACGCCATATCTGATTGGTATTAAGTGGATAGGACTGATTTTCAGTATTTTGTTAGATTTGACCGTCAATATACGTTTTGTTTTTGTTGATCGTCGCAACAACCTTCCCGAGTAATGATTTATTCCAGAAGGGTGAATTAATTGATTTCGATTTGTTTGTATGATTATTCAATACCCAGGATATGCTCGGATCGAAAACTGTAAGATTTGCTGCGGCACCCTCTTTTATCACAGGAATAGGCAATCCAAGCCTTTTTCTTGGATTCAGCGTTATCTTATCCAGGTATAGTGCCCAACTATCTGAACCTAATGTACTCACTAGAACAGGATAAAAAGTCTGTAAACCCAGGATACCAAAATCAGCCAGATCGAATTCCAGCTGTTTGCATTCTATATCATGTGGCGTATGACTTGATACAATAATATCTATTGTGCTATCTTCAAGACCTTTGATGAGTGCTTTAATATCCTTTTTTTCACGAAATGGTGGATTTACTTTATAGTTTGTATCGAAATCGTTCAGATAACTGTCATCAAAAGCAATCTGATGTATTGCAATATCACAGCTGATATCCAGATTTTTTTTTGCAGCCTTGATTATTTTTAATGCATTAGCAGTTGATACATTAGAAAAATGTAATTTGCCGCCCGTATATTCCAGAATCCTTACATCTCTTTCAATGGCAATTTCCTCTGCAATAGATGGCATCCCTTTTAACCCAAGAGAAGTGCTGGTGGTTCCCTCATGCATATTCCCAAGCAGATTGAGCCATTTATCTTCCGGCTTATTAATCACCAGACCATTGAATTTTTTAACATATAATAATGCCTTAAGCAAAATATCCGTATTCCATAACGGTTGTTCCCCATCTGTGAAAGCCACTGCACCAGCTTCATGCTGGTCCAGCATTTCCGTAATTTCCTCTCCCTTATTATCTACTGTTACAGATCCATATGGATAAATAGCAGGTAAACATTTATCAGCCTTAGCTAGTACATAACCTATGTCATTCTTTGATTGAAGCGCTGGTTTTGTATTGGGTAATATAGCAACACCTGTAAATCCTCCTGCTGCTGCAACTTCCCCCCCACTTAGTATATCTTCCTTATGTTCATTACCAGGATCATTGAAATTTGATCGCATATCAAACCAGCCAATGGATACCATTAGCTTTTTACCCTGGATCAATCGCCCCTCCTCTTTCAGGTTGTTGTCAATCTTTATGATTTTTCCATTATTGATCAGAATATCTTTCTTTTTTTGATGAAATGGTGAGCCATGATGGAGAATCTGAGCATCTTTAATTAATATTTTCATCCGTTTAAAAATTTTGCCATGAAAATAATTTGTCAAAAATTTTCGCACAATCTGGAACCACTCTTTCCAGTCGTTCTCACAAGCCCCGATGATTATCGGCGTTAATCATTCTTGTTTTCAAAAATTTAATGCTTAAAATTTTCATGTTCGTTTCATATTATAAAAATCTGATAATTAATATTTCTGCCAGTAAAAAAATGAGTGCCATAATCAATGTTATACGCCATAAAGGGATACCGAGATATTTGGCTTTTATCTCTTTCTCAAAATTATCAATTCCTATGGTATTAAAAAGCGTAATACCAGAATTTTCGTCGGACAATATTTTTAATTCTTCGAGTGTGAATTGATCAAGTCTGGATTCGGTTTCTTCCGGATTAAAGGCAATATACCCATTGAAATTAGTTCCTATTTCCATATCATATATACCAGGTTTGATCTGGAACTTTGGCAATTCCATGTAAACATCGTTACCAGAAATTCGCTGGCCAGGAATGACCTCTGTGTTATTCCCTCTTAATTTGATTAAAGACTCCTGTTCAATAGAATCGATTTTCAATGAAATAACAGGTTTACTCAGATTATAATATAAATTGTTAAATTCTTTCTTGCTCAGCATGGCCATACGATACATAATGGGTACGAAAATTGCAGTTGTTTGGAAGTCAGTAAAATCAAATCTAAGAGGTGAGACTAATAAATAAAACCGATTCCTCGATTCCTGATATGATAAAAAATTAGATCCATCGGTAAATTTAATTAAATCCATATTCGTTTCAGGTAATTGAATAACCGATTTTGCAGAAGGCATACTAAAATTACCGGTTTTATCTTCAAATATTTCAGCAAAATAGGGATTGTTAAGATCCAGAGATGCAAGATCCATTCTTGATCGAAGGCTATCGGGGATTTTTCTTATAGATGCGTTAAGTGGTAAATAAGATTCGATATCGATATTTTGTGAAGGAATCAATAATATATCACCTTTGTTTTGAAGGAACTGTGCCAAAGCACTGCTAATGGTAGTTTCCAAACTGGTAATATCGTTTAAAATTATAAGATTAGCATTCTGCAGATCATTATAATCAATATTGCGAATATGGTAAGATCTGAAGTTAAACAGATTAGGATTCCCAAATACCTTTTCAATGACGCTGGCACTATCAGTTTCCTTTAATTCGACAATATCTATGCGGTCAGCCAGGTTTAATGTAAAATAAAAATCATTGTCGAATGTGACTGGAAAATCCTCAAAATTGATCCTGCCCCGGTTATATTTATTTAACTGGAAACCTATATCGAAAGATACTGATCCATTTCCATAAGGACTGATATCAACTGATCCATTCGCAGACTGTACATCATTGATAAAAAACCGAACCAGTAAGTCATTGATATCTTCATTTCCGTCATTTTTAAGTATCAATTTTAATTCATTTTTTTCACCTTCGATCAAAAATGGATTGGATAAATAAAGCGAATCAACATAAACATTTGATGAACTTGTAAAAAGAAGGGGAATCAGGAATAAATTTTTCGTAGTATCCATCTGAATTGATTCAAGGCTTCCAATAGTTGATTTTTGAAAGTCTGATAACCAGTATATATCAGAAGTAGTACCTGAAATGGTTAAATTATCCATCCTATCCAAAATATCTTCCAGAGATCTTGAAATACCGCTTAAATTAATTTCAGTTATCAACTCACTGATCTCATTTTTAGATTTTGGTGCATTCGAAAATGGAGCAAAATCATTGGTAATTAATGATACATTCGTATTTTGGGGGTAAAGGTCCAGAATTACCTGGACATAGGCTATAGCTGCTTCAAAACCAGTAAGATTTTCATCGACATAATTTGACATGCTATTAGAATTATCCAGATAGATAAATATCTGATTAGTATTCATATTTTTTTCTTTTGCAGGAATGAATGGTTGCGCAAAAGTGAATACCAGGAATAGAATAAACATTAACCTTGATAATAAAATCAGGTAATGTTTAATCTTTAATTTGGTACTGCTTGCCTTTTTGACTTGTTGAAGAAAAAGATTATTAGAGAAATAGATTTTTTTTGCTCGCCGAAAATTAAATAAATGGATAATAATGGGAATTCCCAATGCCAAAAGTCCAAATAAAAACTGTGGATAAACAAAGCTCATGAAGTGTAAAACTACTAAATGTAGATAAACCGGAGTATGCCAAATAATAAAAAGTTTTTTCCCCAATTTGTTGACTTTTTAAATTCTCCTCAATAATCCGGTTTTATTAGAAAATGGTCGATAATAGGAGGATATGACCGAATCTGGACGTTTCGGTGAAGTAAAAACCATTTATATGGAAAAATTTTCAATTTGGCACACATTTCGTATTAATCATCGCAATGATAGTGATGAATTTTTTAATCTTTAAAAATTTTGCTTTACTTGTATCTTTTGCATATATCATTTCTATTCCTTTATCCTATCTGTTAATGAAAAAATGGTCAGAGGGATTCGCTTACAGGATATCCATTGGTATACTCGAATTTATTATTGCCGCCTTGATCACCCTGATTGTCATCCTTATTTCAGTTGGGTATAAATCGTTACGCACTTCAGCTCAGAATTCAGTTAATTCTCTTCTGTATGAATATTTTTCAGCCAATAAACTTTTGGAATGCTTTAGTTTTGCACGTGAAATATAAAACTGTATTTTTACGCAAAACTGATTTTATGAGTGTATTAGTAAATAAAAATTCCAAAGTCATTGTACAGGGATTTACTGGTTCCGAAGGCACATTCCATGCGGAACAGATGATTGAATATGGAACAAATATCGTGGGCGGAGTCACACCTGGTAAAGGTGGACAGGTTCATCTCGATAGACCGGTTTTTAATACAGTACAACAGGCTGTTCAAGAAACAGGTGCCAATGTATCTGTAATTTTTGTCCCTCCTGCTTTTGCAGCCGATGCAATCATGGAAGCAGCAGATGCCGGAATCAGGGTAATCGTGACCATAACTGAAGGTATTCCAACACGGGATATGATTACTGTCAAACATTATTTGAAAAATAAGGATGTTGTGCTGGTAGGGCCGAATTGTCCTGGAGTAATCACCCCTGAAGAGGCAAAGGTTGGAATTATGCCGGGTTTCATTCATAAAAAAGGAACTATAGGCATCGTATCAAGATCCGGTACCCTCACCTATGAAGCTGTGGATCAGGTTACAAAATCGGGTTTGGGTCAATCGACTTGTATCGGTATTGGTGGAGATCCAATTATTGGAACTACAACAAAAGATGGTATTCAGATGCTGATGGAAGATCCTGAAACCGAAGGAATCATCATGATCGGAGAAATAGGAGGAAATATGGAAGCTGAAGCAGCTGAATACATACAAAAATATGGTACAAAACCTGTTGTTGGATTTATTGCTGGTCAAACCGCCCCTCCTGGCCGACGAATGGGGCATGCAGGAGCTATCATAGGTGGTGCGGCTGATACGGCTGAGGCTAAAATGAAAATCATGCGCGAATGTGGTATTCATGTAGTCGACTCACCCGCAAATATTGGCGAAACCATGATCAACGCACTTCGAAAATAAAATTATTACTTAAAGTTAAGATTTAATAAAGCTCCATTAAAACAAGGATTTTCTGTATGGTAAAGATTTTATTACTCATGTAATAAATGGATACAGCTTTGTTCGTTTTCCCCAATTAATTAAACCAATTTAGTATTGGATCAAAGCTGTTGAAAATATGAAGAAATTATTGATTGGAGCATTTTTTGTTTTCACAGTGATAACGGGATGCAATATGAGCGATGAAGTGGTGCCATCCCCACAAGTTGATGTTAAAGCCATAATCCAGAATTTTGAAGATCAGTTACATAATGATAAGATGGATATTCAGAATTCAAGAGCTATGCAGGCTATGGAATCATTTTCAGCTCTTTCGACAAATTCATTTGATTTACCATTCGATCTCAAAATTGAAAATATTTCTTTTTACTATGCCAATCTTAGAACACAGGAAGGCACAAATGAAAGGGGAGATTTTGATTATGTAAATAATCTAGGCAATTATTACTGGGATTCAGGCATGGGTGAATTCATTAAATCTAGTGAGGAGACTAATTATATTCAATTAAATTTTCCAGGTGATAAAAATGGCTGGGAAAATAATGCCACACTAACAATCACCAATTATACCGAAATCGATCTAACTGATATAAGAGAGGGATCTTCAGGTCCTGTATTTGAAGTAACTTCCTTTGAATCATTACTTTATATAGATGGAAAGGTAGAAATGGAGATACATTATTCAGCTGAATATGATAATACAGGAATACTCGATCAGATGTCCTTGGATGCAATTATTAATCCCTTTCAATTAACAATTGATCTGACCCAAAGTAATGGTGTATCTCAGTTAAATACTTTATGGGAAAAACAAAACAATCCCATATTATCATCCTATTTTCTGATAGCACGACGGAATGTCAATTTTACAGCATATGAGGGATTAGCATTTACCGGAAAAACATCGGGATATATTAAATACCGGGAATTAAAAGTGGATGGGTCATTTGATTTTTCAAATATAGAAATAGAAAATGAAGATAAAAGTGCAGCTTGTCATATGGCACTCTACAACAGTAACATGAAACTCGGTAAGATGTATATTGATTTTGAAACTGAAGGAGAAATGATTAAGGCGGGTTCAATCCGATACTATATTGAAGTAGAAGACCAACCTCGTTTTTGTATTGATGGATTAATTAAACCGCTTTTTGAAGGATTTTATAACCTCATCTAAACAACTTATTTTCATATGATTTAAAAAACCCTCGGTGATTCACCGAGGGTTTTTTATATGTAAGATTTCCTGGTAATGTGTATGGTTTTATTTTTACAAAAATTTTAAAAGGTTATTTGGCAAAAGTAACAGAACGCGTCTCCCGTATTACAGTTACTTTAATTTGACCTGGATACTGCATGTCCTTTTCAATTTTTTGCGAGATCTCGAAGGATAATTTTCCTGATTGTTCATCCGATACAGTTTCAGCATCTACGAGAACACGTAATTCACGACCTGCCTGTATCGCATAGCATTTATTTACGCCTTCAAAGCTCAAGGCCAGTTCCTCCAATTCTCGCAAACGTTTAATATATGATTCCATTACCTCCCGGCGTGCTCCGGGACGAGCTCCCGAAATTGCATCTGATATTTGAATCAGTGGAGATATCATGGCAGACATCTCAATTTCATCATGATGAGCACCAATGGCATTACATACATCCGGATGTTCTTTATACTTTTTGGCTAATTCCATGCCTACAATGGCATGTGGTTGATCAGGCTCATCAGGATAAACTTTGCCAATATCGTGCAGTAATCCGGCTCGTTTGGCTAATTTAGCATTTAAACCAAGTTCAGCGGCTAAGGTGGCACATAACTTAGCTACTTCCCTGGAATGCTGAAGGAGGTTTTGTCCATAAGAGGAACGGAAACGCATCCTTCCAACCATCTTAATCAATTCTGGATGTAATCCATGTACACCGAGATCGATTACTGTTCGTTCTCCTAGTTCTACGATTTCTTCCTCAATATTTTTCTGGGTTTTTCCTACTACTTCCTCAATCCTTGCCGGGTGAATTCTGCCATCAGCTACCAGCCGATGGAGGGATAATCTGGCTATTTCTCTTCTTACCGGATCAAATCCTGATATTATAATGGCTTCAGGAGTGTCATCCACTATAATTTCAACTCCGGTTATAGACTCTAATGCGCGAATATTACGCCCCTCCCTTCCAATTATCTTGCCTTTTATCTCGTCACTTTCAATATTGAATACCGATACGCAATTTTCAATTGTATGTTCAGTTGCTGTTCTTTGAAGCGTTTTAATTATAAGGTTCTTGGCTTCCCGGGTTGATGACAATTTAGCTTCTTCCATGATATCCTTGATAAACGAGGAAGCTTTGGTCTGAGCTTCATCTTTAAGAGTTTCCATCATTTTTTCAAGTGCTTCCTCTTTGGAAAGACTGGCTATTTTTTCAAGTGCACTAACCTGTTCAAGCCTTACTTTATCCAGTTCATTTTTTCGTTTTTTTAATATTTCCAACTGAGCGGTCATGTTTTCTTTCAAGCTTTCTAATTCAGCTTCCCTTCGTTGTATCTGTTCCATTTGCTTGGACAAGTTCTGCTCCCTTTGCTTTATCTTATTTTCATTGCTGATGATTAGATTTTTCTTTTTACTAGCTTCCTCTTCAAATTCAGCTTTTAGTTTAAGAAACTTTTCTTTTGCTTCCAGTATTTTATCCTTTTTGATGTTCTCGGCATTTATTTCAGCCTCTCTTAAAATGAGATTTGCTTTTTCCTGCGCTTCTTTCTCATCTTTTTTAAGAATTTTCCGGAAGATGACGTATCCAACCAATGCTCCGATGGCCAAGGATACAATTCCAATGATTACAATAATTGTTACATAGTCCATTATTTCCCTTATTTACAAAGGGTAGGAGAAGGGGTAATCTGATTAAAAAACGCGTTAATCAGGATTGGGTCACCGAAGATAGGATATTATTTAAACTATTTACTTTTTCAAGTATTGTTTCATCATTTATCACATCAATTTCTTCCTTCTGACTCTTATCAACCAGAATATCAAATGCTACCATTGCCAGAAGATCTTGTTTATCATCGATCCCAAAATGTTTTGCATAATATTTGAGCTTATCATTGATAATCCTACCTGCCTTTCTAATCCTTTCCTCATCATCAGGATCAACTTTCATTGGATATTCCCTATCTGCTATTTTAATTTTTATAGACAGCTCCCGCATTTTTTATCTATTTTATTTATACCTGCGTTAAATGCAAGATGCATTTATCTATTTCCCTTATGTATTCGTTTATCTGATTTTTTAATTCAGAATTATCAGCTTCTCCATCCCTTACATTCCTAACAATTTTACTAATTTTATATTTATTTTGAAAGTCAATAATTTGCGCATCCTTTTTATTAATCAATTCTTTGAGTTCATTGTTTTCATCCTTCAGGGATACCATTTCATTTTGAAGTGAATTGTAATCGTTTACTAGAATTTTAATTCTTCTTTCCAGGTTTGAAATACTTAAACTGAGTTTTTCTTTGTTCATTTTTTTACTTTCTAATTATGGCCCCTAATTCTTTTTCAAAAGATTGCATCAAATGATTCATCGTTTTTTCAATGATTTTATCTGTAAGCGTTTTTGTTTTGTCCTGAAGAATGAAACTCATGGCATAGGCTTTCTTGGTTTTTTCAATTTTATTTCCTTCGTAATAATCAAAGACATTGATTCTTCGAACAAGTTGGTTTTCTTTCTTTCTAACAATTTTTAAAATATCATTAAAAGTAACCGATTTATCGATGACCAATGAAAGATCACGCCTCACTTCTGGATACTTGGAAACACTTTCTATGCTAATATCACTTGATGCCAAGAGGGTAAAATAATCCCAGTCAAAAATACCAAAAAGAACGTCTTGTTTTATATCGGTAAGTTGTAAAATTTTTCTTGATAACCAACCAAAAGTAACCAGATTTTTATCATTTACAAATAGATTTACACTCTCTCGAAAAATTTCATTCTGAAAAAAATCCAGATTGAACTCGGTGATATTAAATTTATGTAATATTTTTTGAATTACCTCATAAAGATCATGAAATTCAACCTGCCTGGTTTGACGTATCCAGTTTTCAGATTCATAATTACCTGTCATCAAAAGGCTTAATTCATTAACTTCCAGGTATTTGTTATCTGATTTTGCATAAGATTTTCCCAATTCAAAAAATTTTAGATCTTTCTGCTTGTGGTTTATATTATAGGCAATTACTTCCAGACCTGTAAATAATAAACTTTGTCGTAGAACACTTAATTCTTCACTAAGCTTGTTTAAGATCTTAATATTTTCACCTCTTTTAACGGACGGGACATTCTCAATATATTTTGGTGATGTTAAAGAATTAGTTTGAATTTCGATAAAACCATTCCCCGCCAGTAAATCAACCAATCTTTCTTCAAGCTGTATTGGATCTTGCTCTGGAAATTCAGCAAGATAGTTGCTCCCAATATTCTCCGGGATCTCAATATTATCATAACCATATATACGGAGTAATTCCTCAATTACATCTGCCTCCCGTTGAACATCAGCCCGATAAGAAGGAAGGGAAGCCAGAAAACCCTTTTCATTTTCTCCTTGAATGGATATATCAAGAAGATTAAGAATTTTTTTTATTTCATTTCTGGGTATTCGTTTGCCAATCAAACGATCTACAGATTTGTAATTAATCTGCACTTCAACAGGCTTTACTTTATTAGGATAAATATCTATAATGTTTGATGATATTGTTCCACCGGCAAGTTTTTTAATCAGCATGGCTGCCCTTTTCAGTGCGTATACGGTGATTTCAGGATCAGTTCCCCTTTCAAATCTGAAGGAAGCATCAGTTTTCAATTCATGAAATTGAGCTGTTTTCCTGATGTAATCCGGAGAAAAATATGCGCTTTCAAGAAAAATGTTTTTAGTATTTTCCATTACACCTGATAGTATGCCACCAAAAACACCTGCAATACACATACCCTCCTCTGCATTGCAAATCATCAGATCATCCTCGTTAAGTATTCTTTTCTCGCCATCCAGGGTCATAAATGAGGTACCTTTTTTCATCGTCTTTACGATTACCTGATTTCCGGTTATTTTATCAGCATCAAAAGCATGCAAAGGCTGTCCCATCTCGTGCAACACAAAATTGGTAATATCAACTACATTATTGATGGGTGTTAATCCAATGGATTGAAGTTTGTTTTGTAACCACCGGGGAGATTCACCAACAGTAATCCCTTTAATGGTAACACCGGAATATCTTGGACATGCATCTGAATTTTCAACGATAACCTCAATCGGTAGATTGCGATCATCAACCTCGAAGTTATCGACTGATGGCCAAATAATCTCATTCTGATTCATGGCCCGTATGTCCCTTGCAACTCCGATATGTGAAGTGGCATCTGATCTGTTAGGTGTTAATCCAATTTCAAAAACATAATCTTTAACAGGTTGCAACAGCTCGGATACGGGAGTACCATTTGGCAAATCAGTATCCAGGGTAATAATTCCCGAATGATTATGACCCATACCTATCTCATCTTCAGCACAAATCATACCCTCGGAGACTTCACCACGAATTTTTGTTCTTTTGATTTCAAAGAATTCTCCTGATATGTGGTGGAGGGTAGTCCCAACAGGAGCCATTACTACTTTTTGACCCTTTGCAACGTTGGGTGCCCCACATACTACCGGAACAGGTTCTTTATATCCAATATCAACCGTCGTTACATGTAAACGATCTGCATTCGGGTGTTTTTCACATGTGATGACTTCTCCGATAACAAGTCCCTCAAGACTTCCCCTTACTTCCTCATACATCTCAATACCTTCCACTTCAAGACCCGTATTGGTCAATATTTTCCCCAGGGATTCTGGGCTGAAATCAAATTCAATATATTCTTTAAGCCAGTTATATGAAATCTTCATAATTGGATATCGAAAAATCGAATCGTAAAATTAATCAATTGAATCTTTTATACCGCATGCGGCGTTAGTTAATGAACCTCATCGTAAATTTTTTCTCCAGCTTTAACTGCAACGGTTATATTGTTTTCGGTTGGTGGAAAAGGACATCTATATGTATCAGTATAAGCACAATAAGGATTATAACATAGATTAAAATCGATTATCATTGTGCTTTCTCCATTATAATCGATATTGAGATATCTTCCGCCACCATATGTTTCCAATGCACTGGTTTCATCATAAAATGGTAAAAAGACCCAGTACTCACTCCAGTGTTTTTCTGATTTAAGAAGTGTTAATGTCTGAGACTCATCTACCAGATCGAATGAGGCGATTGCGTATCGAAAATAGTTTTCCTGACTGCCATCACTCATGGCAATTGTAATTAATTCCGGATTCTCGAGGCGCTTGACAGTAGCATTAACACGGAAAGTCGGATCGATATCAAAATATTTTAATCCTTTGAATTCTACCTTTCCCTTTTTAATGAATGGTGAATCCGGATCATGCCTCATGAATTGTTCAATTTCCTGTCTTTCTTTTATTACGGTTTGAATATAATCCGCTTTTGAAGATGTGGAAGGAAAAAATGAATAAACCAATATTATGCCGATAACAATAATTACCAAACCATAAAAATATTTCATGCTTTCAATTTAGGAAATTCTTAAATTACATCAATCCTTCATCAGCAAAACTAAAATATTTTTTATCACCAAAAATAAGATGATCCAGTACTGGTATTTCCATCAATTCACCTGCCTGCTTCAGCTTTTTCGTCAAGTTTATGTCAGCCTGACTTGGTTTAACGTTTCCAGATGGATGGTTATGAACAAGAATTATTGAACTGGCATACGCATCCATTGCTATTTTAAAAATCAATCGTGGATCGGCCACGGTTCCGGAAATACCACCTGAACTTATCTTCCATTTTTTAAGTATTTCATTGGCACGGTTTAATATAATTACCCAGAATTCTTCATGTGTCAAATCCAGCAAATCTGCGCTAATCATTTCATATACATCCTCAGAACATGTTATCTTAGGCTTTTCCGTTGTGAAACTTTCTCTTCTTCGTTTACCCAATTCAAGAGCACTTACAATGGTAATAGCCTTGGCTTTTCCGATTCCTTTATTTTTTAAAAGGTCATGGACTGACATTCTTGCCAAATCATTTAAATTATATTTCACATCCTGTAACAGATGTTTGGCTAGATCCACCGCACTTAATGATCTGGTTCCTGTTCCAATTAATATTGCCAATAATTCGGCATCCGATAGAGCCGATTTGCCTTTTAGTAATAGCTTTTCACGGGGTCGATCTTCCTCCGCCCATTGTGGGATGCGTAGATATCCTTTATTGTTTAATTCCATAGCTGGTAAATTTTGCTTTATAAATATAATAAAAAATGCAAAAAAAAGCCTCGATTGAATTCAATCGAGGCTTTATCTATGATGTATAAAATTTTAATTTAAGCTATTAACAAATTTGGCAAGTTTTGATTTTTTATTTCCAGCGGTATTTTTATGAATAATATTTTTCTTGGCTAACTTATCAAGCATGCCGGAAACCTTCTTATATAGTTCTAAAGCTTGTTTCTTATCTTTTGTTTCCTGTAATTTTTTGATAAAGGTACGTGTGGTTTTTACTTGATATCTGTTTCGCACTCTTTTCGCTGCGTTAGATCGAACTTTTTTTAATGCTGACTTATGGTTCGCCATAGGTTAATCTTTGTAAAACTCTTTTTAAATTTTGGACTGCAAAGGTAATTATATTTAATACATATACAAATAACTCCCTGCATTTTATTGTAACATGGAGCGCAGAAAATTCTTAAAAGATTTTGAATTATACTTAGCCATTCCTTCTTTCTTGACAACAATATTTCCATCGGGAGAAACTACATACGTGGTCGGAATTACCTGACTACTATAAACATCAGGGATAGGTGAAGCAAACTGGTAAATATCGAAATCAAATCCCTTTTTATCTATGAAACGAATAGCTTTCGAAAAATCAACATCCAATGTGATCATGATAAATTTTATACTATCCTCTTCCTGTATTTCTGAATACAGGCGACTGATATCCGGCATTTCTGCAATACATGGAGGGCACCACGTGGCCCACAAATTGATAAATAACACCTGACCTCTTAAAGTAGATCCATGAAGTATGTTTCCTTTCTGGTCTGCCAGTTCGAAATCATAATCGGCCTGGTCGATTACATGATCTGTCTCAGGCTTTAAGATTCCAGTTTTAAGTATAAGGCCCTGGATAGCACCGATGACCTGCGTATGCAGACCAGTAAGATACAAAATAACACCGATACTGATAATAACAGCCCATTCAATAATATCCCGTTTAACTTTTTTTTTCTTTCCTTTATCTGTCACTTCTACGTTATTTTAAAAGCGATTATACGTATAAATCATTATATAGGTTAAACTCAATTAATCTTTTTTATAAATCTGAGCGACATTCTAAGCTCAATGATACTGTTTTAATATCTTTGATTTCTAATTTAATCGAATCCATAAATATAAATTAAATGTTTAGTAATTCTATTGTACAAAAAATTGCTGGGGAATTAAGATTGAAGATCTGGCAAGTTGAAAATGTAGTCAAAATGATAGAAGAGGAAGCTTCTATACCATTTATTTCAAGATACAGAAAAGAAAAAACAGGAAGTCTGGATGAGGTGATGTTGACACAAATACGGGATAGGTCAGACCAATTATATGAAATTGAAAAAAGAAAGAACTATATACTCAAGACAATCAAAGAACAGGGTAATCTTACTCAGGAACTTCAAGATAAAATTGCAGAGGCGGATACCATGAATGTATTAGAAGACCTTTATCTGCCCTATAAGCCCAAAAGAAGAACAAGAGCAACTATAGCTAGAGAAAAAGGACTTGAATCACTCGCCAAGATACTTTTCGAACAAAAATCCATAAATAAAACGGAACTGGCCCAAAAGTATGTGAATAGTGAAAAAGGGGTAAATGATATAGAAGATGCACTGCAGGGTGCTCGGGATATTATAGCAGAATGGATAGCGGAGGATAACATTGTAAGGGGAAAGCTCAGAAAGATATTTCTTCAAGAGGGAATTGTTGTCAGTAAAGTAATCAAAGGGAAAGAATCAGAAGGGCAGAAATATAAAGATTATTTTGATTTTCATGAATCGGTAAAAAAAATACCATCACACAGAATGCTTGCTATGCGAAGGGGAGAAAAAGAAATGTATCTGTCACTTGATATTCGCCCGGATGAAAATAAGGTCATTCAACAGATCGAAAATCTTATTATTCAGAACGATAATGAAAGTGCAAGACAAGTAAAATTGGCTATAATTGATGGATACCGGAGGCTGCTTAAGCCCTCAATGGAAAATGAAATCAGGATGAAAGCTAAAAATGATGCTGATGCAGAAGCCATATCTGTATTTGCAGATAATCTCAGGCAACTATTATTATCGCCACCGTTGGGTCGAAAACGTATACTGGCTTTGGATCCTGGCTTTAAGACAGGTTGTAAGGTAGTTTGCCTGGATATGCAAGGTAAATTACTTTATAATACCACCTTATTCCCAAATGAACCTCAAAAAGAGGTAAGTGAATCTGCCAAAATTATCAACCAATTGATTGAAGAATATAATATTGATGCTGTAGCGATTGGAAATGGGACAGCCAGTCGCGAGACAGAATCTTTTATAAAATCCATTGGATTAACATCTGAAATTAATGTTGTGATGGTGAATGAAAGTGGTGCATCGGTTTATTCAGCATCTGAGGTTGCAAGAGATGAATTTCCCGAATATGATATTACGGTAAGGGGCGCAGTATCCATTGGCAGACGATTGATGGATCCTTTGGCTGAACTGGTAAAGATCGATCCAAAATCCATCGGAGTCGGCCAATATCAACATGATGTTGATCAAGCTGCTTTAAAAAAATCACTTGATGATGTTGTGATAAGTTGCGTTAATGGTGTAGGTGTAGAGTTGAATACAGCCAGCAAAGAATTGTTGTCTTATGTTTCAGGTCTTGGGCCGCAGTTGGCCCGGAATATCGTACAGTACAGGAATGAAAATGGCCCTTTTAAATCCCGGGAATCCTTAAAAAATGTAAAAAGAATGGGAGAAAAGGTATTTGAACAGAGTGCCGGATTTCTCAGGATCAGGGATGGATCGAATCCATTAGATGCTTCAGCAGTACACCCCGAACGATATGATCTGGTTAAGCAAATGGCAATGGAATTAAGTTGTACAATAAAAGATTTGATAGATTCTGAAGAACTTAGAAGAAAAATAAATATTGCAGATTATGTTTCGAAAGAAGTGGGTTTACCCACCTTGGAAGATATAATGTCTGAGCTTAACCGACCCGGGCGGGATCCTCGCGAAGAATTCGAGATTTTCAAATTCGACGAAAGCGTAAAAGATATTAAAGATCTTATGGCTGGAATGATTTTACCTGGAATTGTCACAAATATTACCAAATTTGGTGCATTTATCGATATTGGCGTTCATCAGGATGGATTAGTTCATATCAGTCAGTTGTCTGATGATTTTATTACGGATCCTTCGGAAATAGTTAAAATCAATCAGAAAGTGACAGTAAGAGTAATTGATGTCGATTCGGATCGAAAAAGAATTTCGTTATCTATGAAATCCGAAAGTAAAACTCCCGGGAAAAAGGATATCACAGAAAAACCTCAAAAGGAAAAGTCTCTACCGAACGATTTACAAAGCAAACTGACAATGTTGAAGGGGAAGTTTAAAACTAATAATTAAAATACGATATATTACATCAGGGCAAATAATTAGCCCGAAAAATTCATAAAATTTTAGCCCTAATGAAAAAAAAGGTAACTGATTATTATGGCAGCAATAATACCACTGACATCAGCGATTAATCCGCATGTAACTGCATACCTGGTTTTTCTTATATTCACTGCTCCAAAGTACACAGCAAGAACATAAAACGTAGTTTCCGTTGATCCCTGCATAACAGAGGCGAGCCTTCCGACAAATGAATCAGGTCCATAGGTATCCATTGCATCAATCATCATTCCACGTGCTCCGGAGCCGCTAAGGGGTTTCATAATGGCCGTAGGCATTGCAGGTATAAAATCTGTATTCACACCAAACCAGGAGACAATCCCTTCCAACCCCTCCACCATATAATTCATAGCGCCTGAGGTCCTGAATAATCCAATGCCAACCAGCATCGCTACCAGGTATGGAATGATTTTAATAGCAACTGAGAAACCCTCCTTAGCCCCTTCAATAAATGCTTCATAAACATTTACCTTTTTCCTAATGGCTAGTATCATAAAAATGATAATAATTGTAAATAGTAAAAAATTACCAGCAGTGGACGATACTGCGTTTAAGGTATCTTTCTCAAGTGTAGAAAAATATGCGATAATACCTGCAATGATTAAGGTCATGCTTCCCAGATACATCAGAATGGTTTTATCAAGTATATTAATTTTTTGAATAAGTGATACGGATATAAGGCCCGCTATTGTTGAAAAAAAAGTGGCTATCAGAATCGGGATAAATACATCCGAGGGATCCTGGGCTCCTAACTGGCTTCTATATAACATGATGGTAATAGGCAGGATTGTCAAACTGGAAGTATTCAGTACAAGAAACATGATCTGGGCATTTGATGCAGTATCTTTATTTGGATTCAATTCCTGCATGCTTTCCATTGCCTTTAAACCGAGTGGAGTAGCGGCATTATCAAGACCAAGCATATTTGCCGATATGTTCATAATCATGGGGCCTATGGAAGGATGATTTCTGGGAATTTCAGGGAATAATTTTCTTAAAAAAGGACCGACCAATCGATTAAAAATACTTACTATACCACCCTTTTCACCAATTTTCATAATACCTAACCATAATGCCAAGATGCCGGTAAGTCCCAGAGAAAGTTCAAATGCCAGTTTGGCTGTATCAAAGGTGTCATTCATAAGGGCAGGAAAAATTTCCGTATCGCCAAAAAATATCAGCCTGAAAAGTGCAATGATAAAGGCAATCAGAAAAAATGCAATCCAGATATAATTTAAAACCATGACTCCTAATTCGGCAGTGCCAAAATAAAGATTTTTATTTTAAAATCAGGATTGATAAAAAAAAATTACCGTATTCGATCCACAGATCGCACCAGTTTTTCGTCTTTTCTGATGAAACGATTTGCTAATGAATTAAAGATCAGTGCCGCTGCCGGCATAAATAATCCCACCTGATATATACCTCTTATTTCGGGCATCAATACCTGTTGATCTAGATAGGATAAGACAACCAGCAAAATCAGTGATGCGACCATGACGATTGAATTTAACAAACCAAGTTTTATTTGAGTTAGCCGGTTTTTATACTTGAATATTTCAGTGAAGGCAATCAGAATGGCTATAAGTGCCAGCCCACCGCTTATGGAATAAGGATAATAAATATATTCGGGTAAATTATCTCCGGCGGGTTGATGCATCATGTATATGGAATACAGTTTATACAATTCCCCGGTATCAGCGTTGTATAACATCCACACTGGGAAAATCAAAAATAATATCATCGAAATTCCAACTAAAAATAGAAATAATGTTTGAATACGTTGGATCATAGGCCGTACTTTTTTAACAAAACTAATAAGGATTAAAAAGATATTTTGGCTTTCAACATATTTTTAAGAACTATTAATGTGAAATGATTTTTATTATCAATAATACCCCGCAAAATTACTTGTTGATTACAGCGTAATATCTTAGTTATCAATATATTTTCACAAAGCATTTTTTTAAGATTATCTTTGATACTTATTTAAAAATAATATTGCGGTATTTTATCGATATAACGTACGATGGAACGGCATACCATGGCTGGCAGATTCAAAAAAATGCGTTATCGGTTCAGCAGATTGTTAATGAATCTTTAACATTGATCCTTGAAGAAAAAATCAATACAATTGGCAGCGGAAGAACTGACACGCAAGTTCATGCCTTTCAACAGATAGCACATTTCGATACCCAAAAACCGGTCAAAACGGAAAGGTTAAAAGATAAACTAAACAGTTATTTACCTAAGGACATCGCTGTCAATCATATCAGGAAGGTTAATTCTGATGTACATGCGCGATATGATGCCAGCCTGCGTTGTTATGAATATATGATTATTCAGAAAAAAGATCCTTTTTATGTGAAGAGGGCATATTATTACAGGAGAATACTTAATCTGGATAAAATGAATTCAGCTGCTGAACTTTTGAAAACATCTAATGACTTTCAGAGTTTTAGTAGAGTAAAGACAGAGGTAAATCATTTTAAGTGTAAAGTTAAAGAAGCGCATTGGACAAAGATCAATGAATTGGTTATATTTTCAATTTGTGCTGACCGGTTTTTACGGGGAATGGTTCGTGCGTTGGTCGGTACAATGCTGGATATAGGAACAGATAAAATAACAATATCGGATTTTGAGAAAATTCTTAAATATAGGGATCGTAAAAAAGCTGGAAGAGCAGTACCGGCATATGGTTTATATTTAAAATCGGTAACATACCCTGATCATATTTATCAATAAAAACAGATTAACTTTTGGCTCCAGAAAGAATATCAGGAAATATAGTTGATTTTGGCATTCTAAAAAGGTTGCTGAAATATGTAAAACCATATAAAGGAAAATTCGTTTTTCTGGTCCTTCTCACCTTTCTTGTTGCTGTACTAGGGCCTCTAAGGCCTTTTCTGGTATCAATTACCATTGATGATTATATTGCCAAAGATGATTATGATGGATTGCTGCTAATGATTGCTATAATTTCCGGATTGCTGCTTTTTCAATCCATCGTCCAATATGCACACACATTTCTTTCGGACTGGCTGGGGCAGCATGTCATAAGAGATATTCGAATCAAATTATATCAACATATTTTAAGATTAAGGTTACAATTTTATGATCGCAATCCGATTGGACGTCTTGTAACCCGTAATATATCAGATGTGGAAACACTCAGTGATGTATTTAGTCAGGGCGTAGCTGCGATGATCGGGGATATGCTACAGTTAGTTGTCATATTGGGTATCATGTTTTATACGGATTGGCGTATGACCCTGGTTTGCTTATCCACACTGCCTTTACTTATGATCAGCACTTATGTATTTAAGGAAAAGATTAAATCTGCATTTAACGAAGTTCGAAATGCGGTATCCAATTTGAATTCATTCGTACAGGAACACATTACCGGCATGAATATCATACAGATTTTCAACAGGGAAAAAAGCGAGTATGATAAATTCAAAGCGATTAATAATGAACACAAAAAAGCAAATCTCAAATCAGTCTTATATTATTCAATTTATTATCCTGTAGCCGAGGTGATCCAGGCTATCGGAATCGGTCTTCTGGTTTGGTATGGGGCCAAGGGTGTTATACAGGAATTTACCACCGTTGGGGTATTGATAGCATTTATCATGTACATTCAGATGTTCTTCCGGCCTATTCGATTAATTGCAGACCGGTTCAATATTTTACAGATGGGTGTTGTAAGCACTGCCAGAATCATCAAACTTCTGGATAGTAAGGAACACATAGCTGATGAAGGCCGCATAGAACCAGGTCATTTTAAAGGTAAGGTGGAATTCCAACAAGTATGGTTCGCATATGAAGAGGAAAATTATGTACTAAAAAGTATTAATTTCATTGCTTCACCTGGGGAAACCATTGCTTTAGTGGGTGCCACTGGAGCCGGTAAAACCTCGATAATCAACCTTCTTTCACGATTTTATGAAATCGATAAGGGGATTATTAAAATTGATGATACGGATATCAAGGAATATACATTAGTTGGTCTGAGAAAAAATATTGCAGTCGTTCTACAGGATGTCTTTCTTTTCTCAGGATCTATTAAAGACAATATTACCCTTGGCGATAAAAGTATTTCTGACCAGAAGATCATAGAAGCGGTGAATCTTGTGGGAGCAGCTAATTTTATTGAAAGGTTACCCGGTAAACTGGATTATAAGGTTATGGAAAGAGGAAGTACCCTTTCAGTTGGACAACGACAGTTGATCTCATTTATACGGGCTATGGTTTATGATCCTAAAATTATTGTCCTGGATGAAGCAACATCTTCGGTTGATACAGAAACGGAAGAATTGATACAACATGCAATTGAAACAGTATTAAAGGGGAGGACTTCCATTGTGATTGCTCATAGATTATCGACCATTCAAAAAGCTGATAAAATCCTGGTACTTGATAAAGGTAAGGTGGTAGAAACCGGCAGACATGAAGAACTTCTAAATAAAGGAGGTTATTATTCCCGGTTGTATAAGATACAGTATAAGGAACTGGTTCAATAATGCGACGAAGCTTTATATACCTTTCTATTGCACTCCTGCTAACAGCTATTTTGATAATCTATCATCAATTGGGAGGATTCAAAGATCCTGATATCACCTTTATAGAAAATGAAGAATATAAAATTGCTGGTTATTATTATGAAGGAGATTTAAAAGATGATGCATGGGAAAACCTCTTTTTAAATACCAGAAAGAAAATCAATGATGGAATACTAGCGGGGATATTAACGATTGTCTGGTACGAAGAACCTGAGGGTAAAGGTAATTCCAAAGCATTTATTGGCGTAATATTTGAAGGAAATCCTTCCATTCCCGGAGATATGGAAGTAAGGCACTTAAATATGCATGGGGTTATAAGGGCGACACTTGAATCCCATGTACTGGTAATGCCAGAACCTCAAAAAGTAGTCAGGAATATACAGGCTTATGCAGAAAAGAACAATTTTGAATTACAGGACATTCTAATTGAGAAATATCCTGAAGAGTCGAAAATATTTGCCGAAATTCCTGTTAAATAAAGGATTAAATCATCCAATTATAATACTTGATTTTTCTTTAATTCATAATGGTTTGCGGAATTAATAAATACGGTTAATTTTGCACTGTAGATTTGGCCGATGAGTGATTTTATAAAACATGAATGTGGCATAGCCCTTATCAGATTACGAAAACCACTTAACTATTACATCGAAAAATATGATACACCAGCCTATGCAATGAATAAGCTGTATCTGTTGATGGAAAAACAGCATAATAGGGGACAGGATGGAGCTGGTGTAGCAAATATTAAAATTGACATAAAACCAGGACATCGTTACATCAGTAGATATCGTTCAATTGAGCCTCAGCCGATAGCCGATATTTTCAAGAGAATTTCCAAAAAATATCGCAAAGTGCAGAAGGAAAATCCACAAAAATATTATAATGGTCAATGGTTAAAAGAGAATGTTGCTTTTACTGGTGAACTATGGCTCGGCCATTTACGCTACGGAACACATGGGGAAAATTCCATTGAACAGGTACATCCTTTTTTAAGACAAAACAATTGGCGAAGCCGTAACCTTGTAATGGCTGGTAATTTTAACATGACCAATGTGGATGAACTGTTTGATAAACTCATTACCATTGGACAGCATCCTAAGGAAAAGGTAGATACTGTCACTGTAATGGAGAAAATAGGACATTTCCTGGATCTTGAAAATCAATTGATATTTGATAAATATAAGGACAAATTCAGCAATCAGGAAATCACTGAGCTAATTGAAACAGAAGTTGATCTCGCCCGGGTTCTTGAGAGATCCTGTAAAGATTTTGACGGCGGATATGCAATGGCAGGATTAACTGGATACGGTGGTGCGTTTGTAGCCAGGGATCCGAATGGAATCAGACCAGCGTATTATTATGCAGATGATGAGGTAATCGTGGTAGCTTCTGAGAAACCACCCATCAAGATGGCCTTTGATATTGATTTCAGTGACATTAAAGAAATTCAACCTGGACATGCCCTGATCATCACCAAGGATGGAAAATATAATGAGCATAAATTTATTGAACCCCAGGAGAAACTTTCCTGTAGTTTCGAAAGAATTTATTTTTCAAGAGGAACTGATCCTGATATTTATGCTGAACGCAAAAAGCTTGGAAAACTGCTACTTCCTCAAATTTTAAAAGCAATCAATTTTGATCTTAAGAATACTGTTTTTTCTTACATCCCCAACACGGCAGAGTCAGCTTTTCTGGGATTATTGGCAGCACTCGATACATACCTGATCGGAAAAAGAAAGGATGTATTCCTGGATAATAAACCATTTCTTGATTCAAAAGAAGAATTGCTGGGCTTTCGCCCACGCGTTGAAAAAATTGTATTAAAAGATGCGAAATTGCGCACTTTTATTACTGACGATGAGCACCGGGATAATCTGGTAAGCCATGTGTATGATACCACCTATGAGGTAATCCGGAAAGGTGTTGATTCAATTGTCGTATTGGATGATTCTATTGTAAGAGGTACCACACTTGAACGTAGTATTCTCACATTAATTGATAAAATTGAACCTAAAAAGGTAGTGATAGTATCTTCCGCTCCACAAATCAGATACCCTGATTGTTATGGAATTGATATGTCTCGAATGAATGAATTTGTCGCTTTCCGGGCCCTGATGGCATTGCTGAATGAAAATAATCTGGAAGATAAATTGGACGAGGTATACGAAAAAGCAAAAGAAAGTGCCAAATTGGAATCCCCTCTAAATTATGTGAAAGAGCTTTACGACTTGTTTACAGAAGATGAAATTTCAAAAAAAATCGGAGAGATCGTTACACCGAAAAATATGAAATCAGAAGTAGAGATTGTATACCAGACTGTAGAAAATCTGCATCGGGCCTGTCCTGGTCATCTTGGTGATTGGTATTTTACGGGTAATTATCCTACTCCTGGTGGCAACATAGTGGTAAATAAATCCTTCGTGAATTTTATGGAAGGACTGACAGTAAGAGCTTATTAATCTAAGGTTGATTTCTAATATTTAAACAGCAAAACTCTCTCCACAACCACATGTTCTTGATGCGTTTGGGTTGATGAATTGAAAGCCTTTGCCGTTTAATCCATCGGAGAAATCAAGCGTTGTCCCAAGCAAATACAATAAGCTTCTCTTATCAACGAGTATTTTTATGCCTTTATCTTCGTAAACCTGATCCTTTTCATCGATAGACTCATCGAAAGTCAAGTCATACATGAGTCCGGAACATCCACCCCCCTTCACTGAGACGCGGACATTAGCATCTGCCGGATGACCATCACTGTTCCTTAATTCTATAATTTTATCTTTTGCCTTATCTGTAACTTGAATCATACCTACTATAATTACTCAGACTTATCAACTTAAACTACGCAAGATAAAAAAAAGTTTTCATCTTTGCACAAAGATAATCTCAATCATTTGAATTTATCATGGAAAACATCCGCACGGAAATCAATGAAATTGGGGAATTTGGATTAATTGATCGAATTAAATCCCGAACGAAAACCATCAATTCCTCAACAATTCTGGGTATCAGTGACGACGCTGCAGTCATAGATACCGGTAAAACATATACGTTATTTTCAACAGATATGTTACTGGAAGGTATCCATTTTGATCTCAGTTATGCCCCATTACAACACCTGGGTTATAAATCAGTTGTGGTGAATGTTTCTGATATTGCCGCCATGAATGGACAACCTAAACAGCTAACGGTCAGTTTGGGATTATCGAATAGATTTTCGGTAGAGGCCGTAGATGCAATATATGATGGTATCCTGAAAGCATGTGAAAATTATAAAATCGATCTTGTTGGTGGAGATACCACTGCATCCTCAAGCGGATTGGTGATGTCGATTTCAATCATTGGTGAAGTGGGAAAAAATAAACTGGTAAAGAGGAAAACGGCAAAAGTAAATGATATCATTTGTGTAACTGGAGATCTTGGTGCTGCTTATATAGGACTGCAGGTACTTGAAAGGGAGAAACAGGAATATATAGCCAATCCGGAAATGCAGCCCAAACTTGAGGGATATGACTATATTGTAAGAAGGCAACTGATTCCTGAGGCAAGAATGGATATCATTCATGAACTGGATGAATTAAAAATAATTCCTTCATCTATGATAGATGTTTCTGATGGACTTGCCTCTGACTTAACCCATATCTGTAAGCAATCGGGTTTAGGTGCAAATATTTATGAAGATAAGGTTCCATATGATCAGTTAACGCTTCAAACAGCAGTTGAATTTAAATTGGATGTAATTACCTGCGTAATGAATGGAGGAGAGGATTATGAATTATTATTTACCATTGGACAGGAAAATTTTGAAAAATTGAAAAATCACCCTGATATTCATTTTATAGGATATATGCAGCAAAAAAACAAAGGTATCAACCTTATAACCAAATCAAATCAGGCTGTTCCTGTAAAAGCACAAGGTTGGAATCACTTTAATACCGGGAAAAAATAATTATTTTTTTGCCAGCATTCTTACCAATGCTGCTTTCCCCTGATGATATGGTCCTTCATCCAGAATTTCTTCAGTCTGGTATAATTCCATGATATCCAGCGTTTGAAAATCCTGGTTGAGAAGATAACGGTCATATAATAAAGTTTCAATGGGTGGTCCACCTGATGATCGTCCCAACTGATCCTTGGAAAAGGCCTCAATGAGTAAATAACCGCCAGTTTTCAGACAATTGATAATTTTTTTGTGATAGTGTACCCTGATTTCAGGGGATAAATGAAAAAATATAAGTGCAATGACATCGAATTCCTGGGGATCAAATGGATAATCAATAATATCACCAACAAGATATTTTATGTTTACTTCATTCTTTTCTGCAAGGATTTCAGCCTTTTTTTTACCCTCAAGACTGAGATCAATAGCTGTAACGTCCCACCCTTTTTTGGCAGCATAGACAGCATTGCGACCTTCTCCTTCTCCCGGGAGAAGTAATTTACCAGGTTGAAGATTATCTACAAACTTTTTAAAATATTTGTTTGGATGAATTCCATACGCATATGTTTCATCACCGTATCTGCTATCCCAGAATTCTTTTGCCATTACTTGTAAATATCATTATGAGGTTTTATTTATTGATGAACCACATTCCCGAAAAATAGTTTTTAAGGGTCAGCGTTTTTATATAAATTTAATTAAAGGTGTAATATTAATTTTTATGTACAACTAAACAATTTTTAAATATGGGTACTCAACCTCCTGAACGTTATCAAAAATTAAGAGATAAATTTCCTGAACTACTGAACGCCTATGAAAAACTTGGCAAAGCCACGCATAAAGGACCTATTGAGCACAAATATGTTCATCTTATTAAACTTGCAGCTTCTGCTGCAATAAAGTCTGAAGGAGCTGTGCACAGTCATACCCGCAGAGCCCTGGAAATTGGTGCATCACCTGATGAGATCAGACATGCGATAGTGTTGCTCACAAATACAATTGGTTTTCCCAATATGATGGCGGCCTTGTCCTGGGTGGATGATATACTTGAAAAATAACTTATAAGGGAATTTAACCATGAGGCCGATAAATTATATGATATAGGATTTAGTAATTCGATTAATT
>WOR8_10000519_pt1 | contig 58939 bp, 46 predicted proteins | sample DeeMarSeWOR38_10_FD_19890 | JGI IMG/M metagenome (IMG submission 19890)
ATGGGAATTAATGTTACCAACGTCCGTTACATATACACGATTGTCGGTGGAATGCTGGTCGGAATTGGCGGTGCGCATCTCTCCCTTTCCTATGCCCCTGGCTGGACTGAGAATATTACCGGGGGACGAGGCTGGATCGTCATCGCGCTGGTCATCTTCTCAATGTGGAATCCTGCCCGAGCGGTTTGGGGAGCGATTCTTTTTGGCGGTATCAATGCGGTACAGTTCAGACTGCAGGCCTCCGGAACAACCATTCCAGCATCTTTTTTAAACATGCTTCCTTACCTGGCCACAGTTTTGGTTTTAGTCATTTTGACATGGTGGGAAACACTAAGCAAGCGTATCGGGGCACCGAGCGCCCTGGCCAAATCCTATATGCGGGAGGAAAAATGAGTCTATTTGGCGATGTCGGTTGTTCGTCGTCCGTTGTCAAAACTCGACTCCGTCGTAACAAGTATAGATAATAAACGAAATGAAAAAAACAAAGCCTAATCACGAAAGCACGAAATAAGAAAAACACGAAAATGGATCTTTCGTTTTGGTTTTCTTTCGTGTTTCCACATTTTCGTGATTTCGTGATCAAAAATTTTTATGCTTCCAGGCCGAATGCATAGGTTCGATTAATGGTACTCGCACAAAAATAAGAGAGGTGGGATATGCCCGGAGAGGAACACCGCTATAAAAAAACCTTTCCCATTTCCTGGGAGCAACTCCATCGGGATTCCAGGGCTCTCGCCTGGCGCCTGTTGGATATGAATGCGTGGGCGGGAATTGTCGCCATCACGCGAGGCGGGTTGGTCCCGGCCTCAATTATCGCCCGAGAATTGGAAATCCGGCTGGTGGATACCGTCTGCATCTCCAGTTACGAATTCAAGGACCAAGGCGATATCAAAATACTTAAATCCGTCGACACGGATGGCAGCGGCTGGCTGCTTATCGACGATCTTGTTGATACCGGTCAGACCGCCCGTATCGCCAGAGACATGCTCCCCAAAGCCCACTTTGCAACCGTTTACGCCAAACCCGAAGGTCGCCCCCTGGTGGATACGTTTATCACCGAGGTCAGCCAGGACACCTGGATTCTGTTTCCCTGGGATACGGAATCGCAGTTTGTTCAACCTATTGTTGATTTGCAGCAAACGAAACGCTAGCTCGCTATAATCTCACCTTTATCGACCTGGCGTGTGCCTCTAAACCTTCAACCTCGGCCAAACGAATCACGTCGGCCGCTTCCTTTCGAAAGGCTTGCGGTGAATAATGAATGACACTTGTTTTTTTGATAAAATGTTCTACCGAGAGAGCTGATGCAAAGCGCGCCGTGCCTGCTGTAGGCAAAACATGGTTAGGTCCGGCGATGTAATCACCTATGGGTTCCGGCGTGTAATGTCCCAGAAAGACAGCGCCGGCATTGCGTATACCTCCCAGGACCTCAAAAGGATCGCTAATTTGAAGTTCCAGGTGTTCCGGTGCTATCCGATTGGCCAGTTCGACCGCACAGCTTAGATCTTTGACCACGAAAATGACGCCAAATTTTGCCAGAGATTCTCGAGCGATTTCCTTGCGGTCTAAAGTTGAGAGCTGTTTTTCCAAAGCATCTGAGGTCGCCTCAGCCAGCCGTTTGGAATTGGTCACCAATATTGCCGAAGACAGCACGTCATGCTCCGCCTGGGAAAGCAGGTCCGCCGCGGCAAATTCCGGATTGGCGGAGTCATCGGCAATCACCAAAACTTCGCTGGGCCCGGCGATCATATCGATTCCGACCGCACCGGAAACAATTTTTTTTGCCAAGGTCACATAAATATTGCCGGGACCAACAATAACGTCCACCTTAGGTATCGTTTCGGTACCGTAAGCCAGGGCGGCAATGGCCCAGGCACTGCCGATCTTGTAAATGGTTTTAATCCCGACTCGTTTGGCTGCCACGAGGAGATGGGGATTTACCTCGCCCTCTTTAGTTGCCGGGGTTACCATGACAATGTCGGCAACGCCGGCAATTTTCGCCGGAATGGCGGTCATCAAAACCGTGGATACCAAAGGGGTCTTACCGCCTCTGGCACCGGGCACATAGACTCCGGCGGCATTCACCGGATTCACCAATTGCCCCAAAAACACGCCCGGACGTCGAATATCCAGCCAAGACCTGCGTACCTGTTGCCGATGAAACGCTTCGATTTGAGATGCAGCAAGGTTCATGGCTCGCTTAAACGAGCGGCCGACGTGTTCAGATGCCGCCTCCATTTCATCGACTGTGACGTTCATTTTCTGAGCAGTCAACTCAGGCGAGTCAAATTGATTGGCATATTTGATAACGGCCGTATCTCCATTTCGGCGCACATCCTCAAGTATCCGTGAAACTGTCTCATAATCTCTTTTCTTGAATGCAAAACTTCGGTTGACAATGTCGGCAACTTTTTTCTCAGCAGATTTTGAGGGATGGTGTAGAATTTTCATTAACTGTTTCCTTAGTTAAGTTTCAGCTTCACAGGAATTTATGTTGATATTTCAATTCATCCCAAATTCGAATTCTCAGTTTCAAATGCCAGGAAATAAGGTTCAGAAGTTCCGGGTTCAACGTTCAGGGTTAATTTTGAACCTCTGAATCCAGAACCTTAGTAAAGCCAACAGATCAGTTTGTCAACAATCCCTCTGGAAATTAGAGTATCCCCTATATATGATTATTGACATACAGGTAGTGATCGGTACATAACTTAAAAGAGGGTTCAAAGGTTCAGATTTATCATTAGCTACGTATGAGATTCTGCAGAATCAAAAAGCGAACCGTAAAACCGCAGAATTTCGAAGGATAGTTTCGCTTTCCTTGGTCTTTTTTATTAAATTGACAAAATACATTCCTTCGATATTCAACATTCATGATTCGATATTCGTTCTTTTCAACCTCTGAACCCTGAACGCTGAACCTTGAACCTTTGAATCGAACAGCTAAAACCATATATTTAATTTAACCTGCCCTAAGGGCCATAATTAACGGAGGGTGACAAGATGGCAGACAGAATCTACAATTTCAATCCGGGTCCGGCAGCCCTTCCCCTGAGTGTGCTCGAGGAAATCCGGGACAATTTCTTAAATTTTAAAGGAACAGGCATGTCCATTACCGAGATCAGTCATCGATCAAAGGAATTTGATGACGTCATCAACGATGCCGTTGCCAGAACCAGACGTCTATTAGATCTGGACGACAATTTTCAGGTCCTATTTTGTCAGGGCGGCGCCAGTTTGCAGTTTTGCATGATCCCCATGAACTTCTTGTCTGATGGGAAATCCGGCGACTATGTGGATACGGGCACCTGGTCTACCAAGGCCATCAAAGAAGCTGAAATACAGGGCAAACGGTTTCAGGTGGTGGCATCGTCGGTAGATCAGAACTATTCGTATATTCCCAAAAATATACGATTTAATTCCGATGCCACCTATGTTCACATCACGTCCAACAACACCATTAAGGGAACCCAGTGGCGGACGTTTCCAGATACGGCTGGCGTGCCGATTGTTTCCGACATGTCCTCGGATATCATGAGCAGGCCTCTTGATGTCAGCCGATTTGGTCTGATTTATGCCGGCGCGCAAAAGAATATCGGTCCCGCCGGCGTTTGTCTGGTCATCATTCGCAATGACATGCTGGCAATGATTCCCGACAACATCCCCACCATGCTAAACTATTCGACCTATTCCTCCAAAAATTCAATGTTTAACACACCACCATGTTTTGCCGTGTATACGGTTCAACTTGTTTTAAAATGGCTGGAAGAAACCATTGGCGGTCTAAAAAAAATGGAAACCTTAAACCATAAAAAGGCCGAGGCACTCTATGATTTTATTGATTCCAGTGATTTCTATCACGGAACTGCCGCCACAGACAGCAGATCCCTGATGAATGTGACCTTTCGTCTACCGAATGAAGAATTGGAAAACCATTTTGTTCAGGACGCACTCGCCAACGAGCTCGGCGGTCTCAAAGGCCACCGCTCTGTGGGTGGTTGCCGTGCATCGCTCTACAATGCGACATCTCAGAGAGCCGTTGACTCATTAGTGGATTTTATGAAAACCTTTGAGAAGAAAAATGGGTAACATAATTTATTGGGTTTGTTGAGTCTGTTTGGTTATTTTTAGTTTTTCTTGACATTACCCCTGAATACGAATAATTACAATGGAAGCAGTTACAGATATGGTAAAATCCTCAATTCCGGGATAGGATAAGGGTCAGATTCGATAAAACCGCAACAACCTTCACCCAAAAAGGAGGAACCTATGGACAAGATTCTGAGAATCAACATGGGGGCTGACGGCGGCCCCAAGGCCAAAACTGAACCCCTGGGTGATTACGCCGGTTTCGGCGGACGAGCATTAACTTCCGCAATTGTCTCCAAGGAAGTTCCACCATTGTGTCACCCCCTTGGCGAAGACAACAAACTGGTTATCGCACCCGGGCTGTTAAGCGGTTCCACTGCGGCAATGTCCGGTCGGATTTCGGTGGGCTGCAAAAGCCCGCTGACCGGCGGCATCAAAGAAGCCAATGCCGGAGGACAGCCTTGTCAGATGATCGCCAGGTTGGGCTATGCAGCCGTTGTGCTCGAAGGAAAACCCAAGGAAAACAAACTTTATAAAATACTGATCAACAAAGATGGAGTGGATATTAAAGCAGACAATAGTCTCTGCATGCTCGGCAATTACGATCTGGTCGACAAAATGAAAGCTGAGTATGGTGAAAAGGTTCACTGCATCTCCATCGGTCAAGCCGGGGAAATGAAATTGGCCGGGGCCTCGATTGCATTTACGGACATGGAACAACGTCCCACGCGCCATGCAGGCCGAGGGGGCGTCGGTGCGGTTATGGGAGCAAAAGGCGTGAAAGTCATCGTGGTCGATGATGCCGGTACCAAAGCCAGAAGCCCTCAGAATCCGGATAAATTCAAAGAAGCCAACAAGGAATTTGTGGCCGGGCTGAAAAAACATCCGGTTTCCGGTGAGGGACTGCCCACCTTTGGAACGAATGTGTTGACCAACGTCATCAACGAGGCCGGTGCCTATCCGACCAAAAATTTCCAGCTGGGTCAATTTGATAACTGCGAGAAAATCAGCGGAGAGACCCAGGCCGAAACCGAGAATGCCCGCGGCGGTGAAGGCTCCGCAACCCACGGTTGTCACCGAGGCTGCATCATTCGCTGCTCGGGAACCTTTTATGATAAAGACGGCAACTACGTGACCAAGCAACCCGAATATGAAACGGTATGGGCCCACGGCGGCAACTGCGGTATCGATGATTTGGATGCGATTGCCCAAATCGACCGCCTCGACGACGACTTCGGCCTGGACACCATTGAAATGGGTGCCACCATTGCCGTGGCCATGGAAGGCGGCTTAGCCGAGTTTGGCGATGCGCAAGCGGCGATTAAGATGGTCAAAGAGGTCGGCAAAGGCTCTCATCTGGGTCGTATCCTCGGAAGCGGGGCGGCTGTTACCGGAAAAGTACTTGGCGTTGAGCGCGTGCCGGTCGTCAAGGGACAGGCTATGCCGGCATATGATCCGAGGGGTATCATGGGCATTGGCGTAACCTATGCCACCAGCACCATGGGTGCAGATCACACCGCCGGTTATGCGGTGGGTTCGAACATCATGGGAACTGGCGGCAAGACCGATGCACTTTCACCCGAAGGCCAGGCAGAGCTTTCCAGAAATCTTCAAATTGCAACTGCAGCAGTTGACTCCACCGGCATGTGTCTTTTCATCGCCTTTCCGCTGTTGGATCAACCGGAAACCTTTCAGGCATTGATCGATTTGATCAATGGCTTTTCCGGCGCAAATCTTACCGCAGATGATGTGACCGAACTCGGCAAGAAGGTTCTAAAGATGGAACGCGATTTCAATGCCAGGGCGGGGTTCACGAACAAAGATGACCGCTTGCCGGAATACTTCAAAAAAGAAAAACTCCCGCCTCACGGCATAACATTCCTGGTGACGGACGAAGATCTGGATCAGGTTCACAACTACTAAGCGAATGAAACGTCGTTGCTTAAATGGGGAGGTCGTCTAGCGGACCTCCCCATTTTTGTCGTCAGTCCAATGAAATAGATTCCGTGAAGAATGGGCCGCTCAAATGAAAGCAGACCATACGCCGACCAGGCAAAAAGGTGAAAAACGTCAAGCGCAAGTCCAACTCCGCCTCATTGTGGCTTCGCGGCTGAGACCCCTGTTTTACCAGTTTCTGGGGCAGGGATTCAGGTTGTACACCCAAACCGGCTGCAGTGTTAAGGAGTTACTCTGCACGCATCTGGGAATTGCCCCCGATTATCTCGAGGGGAGAATCCAGACAATTTTTTTGAATAATCAACCGGTTGATCACATCGACGATGCCATTGTCGGGGATAAGGCCAGCCTGGCGCTTTCAGGTCCCATGCCGGGTTTAGCCGGCGCGACATTGCGTCGCGGGGGCTTTTACGCCGCCATGCGCCGACCAATTTCCCATGACCAAAACCCGTCAAGCACCCAGGTTGGCGCAGGGCAAATCACGCTCAAACTATTCAACATCGTAGCAAAAGAGCTGGGACCTCACTTTCTTCAAAACGGCATCTGGGTTGCGGGAGAACATTTGCGGGACTTTGCTCGACGCTATTCGCATGAATTGAAGGCAGGATGCCGATCAATTGAATTGGACGGTAACCATCTCGAGGCTGGCGAGCTCCTGCGTGTCGATTGGAGCAATAAAGCAGTGTTACTGCGGGTCACTTCGGAACAGATTGAGTGACGATCCAGTAAGATGTGACTCTAACATATATCGGCAAATGGAAAATTAGAAAGGCTGCCGTAGCCGGCAGCCTTTTTGTGTTTAATGAATGATTCACCATCCGCTAGTCACAAAGCTCAAAGAGCGCCGCTGCCCCCATACCGCCGCCGATACACATGGACTCCACACCGTATTTTACGCCCCGCTGCTGCATGTTGTTTAAGAGCGTGGCGCATAATTTAGCACCGGTACAACCCAGCGGATGTCCCAGAGCGATGGCGCCACCATGGATGTTCACCTTCTGCATGTCGATGCCAAGTTCATTGACGCAATACAGCGCCTGGGAAGCAAATGCTTCGTTGATCTCAAACAAATCGATCTCCTTCAGATCCATAGCCGCGAGTTTCAGTAATCTAGGAATCGCATAACGCGGACCGACTCCCATTTCATCCGGCTGGCAGCCGACGGTTGTGTAATATTTGAACTTGGCGATCGGTTTAATACCAAGCTCTTTTACTTTATTCCCGCTCATGATAATGGTCGCGGCCGCACCGTCGGTCATCTGAGAGGAGTTACCGGCTGTAACCGTTCCACTCAAAGAGAAGGCCGGACGCAATTTCGACAGCCCTTCTAAGGTGGTATCCTCACGGATGCCGTCATCAAAATCCTGAAGGAAAGTTTCGCGTTTGGGGGTACCGTCATCTTTAATTGTGTAGTTGGCCGCCGGTGTCGGGACAATTTCTTTGAACAGCCCCTTGTTCTTGGCCTCAGCTGCCTTCATTTGCGAATTGTAGGCAAATTCGTCCTGCATCTCCCGGGTAATATGGTAACGGCTGGCCACGTTTTCAGCGGTCACACCCATGGAGGTGTAAACGGCCGCCCCCCTGCGCGTAAATTCCGGGTGGGGTCTCGGCAAATTCCCCCCCATGGGGACATAGGTCATCGATTCCAGTCCGCCGCCAATCGTGACGTCAGACCAGCCGACCATTACCCGCATGGCCGCCTGAGCAATGGCCTCCAAACCCGAGGCACAGAAGCGGTTGATGGTAGCCCCCGATGTTCCCACCGGAAAACCGGCCATCTGAGAAGCCACCCGGCCGATGTTAAGACCCTGTTCGGCTTCGGGAAAGGAACAGCCGATCATGATGTCTTCGACATCTTTCTTCTCCAGATTATCCGTTTTGTCAACGGCCGCAGACAATATAAATGACAACAGGTCTTCCGGTCGTGTGTCTTTAAAACCACCTTTGTTGCGTTTACATCCCGGGGTTCGAATCGACGTAACAATAAAAGCATCTCGCATGTTCTTACCTCCCCTATTTTAATCGTGGCTACCCCGCTAAAAAAAACATCGGAAATAAATTAATTTCTTAAGGGCTTGCCTGTGCTAAGCATATGCTCAATTCTGGCCTGCGTTTTCTCCTCTTTAAGGAAATCAAGAAAGGCTATTCGCTCTAATGTTAATATGACGTCCTCGGCCACCTCGGCATTGTCTCTTGCGTCTCCCCCGCTCATCACATAGGCAATCCTCCTGGCGAGAAATGCGTCATATTCGGTAAGATAGTGGCCACTGAGCATATCGGAAATCTGCGCCGCCGCCATCCCTTGAGCGGCTTGGCCCATGACTTTAATCCCGCCCTTTACTGGGGGCGCATAATTTTCGTCCAGCATTTTCAGAACATCTTTTTTGGCTTCGCCGATCAGATGATCGCGATTGAAAACGATTCGGTCCTTAGGACCCAGAAATCCGTTCGCACGAGCATCTGCCGCCGAGGTGGAGACTTTGGCAGTGGCTATGGTCATAAAGACCGGAATGAAGAATTTCGCCAGGTCCATGTCGGTTACTGCATCAGGTACGGACTCCAGATACCGGCGCCACAGATTTAGACAACCGCCGCCGGCCGGGAGTAAGCCGACACCGATTTCAACCTGACCCATGTACAACTCAGCGTGAGCTACAATTTTATCGGCGGCCAGACAGAGCTCACAGCCACCCCCTAAGGTCAATCCAAATGGAGCCGCCACAACCGGAAACGGTGCATATCGGAAATCCAAAAGACCATATTGTAAACCGGCAATCATTTTCTCGAGATCCTCAAACCGATTTTCCCTGACAGCGGCAGCAACATCCTCTAGATTGGCACCGGCCGAAAATGCGCCCGGCATGCCGCCGGCCTGATTGCCGATCACCAAACCGGCTGCCTTGGCGTTCACCTCATCTTTGACAACCGGCAGAAACTCGATGATTTCCCGGTTGAGCGCGTTCATTTTGGTATGGAGTTCGAGGCAAAACACATCATCTCCCAGGTCAATCAAGGACGCGGATTTAGTTTTTTTCACGACGTTGCCGGTGGCTTTCAAAGACGCCAGAGAGAGGACATTTTGACTGACCAAACGCTCTTTGTATGCTTGGGTTTCAAAATCATAGTAGAAAAGCGAACCGTTTTCGCTTTTGTAGAAAGACGTGTGACCGGCAGCCAACATCTGTTTAACGTTGGCCGGCACCGGCAGACCGTCTTTTTCCATTTTATCAATAGATTCTTGCAGCCCGATGGCATCCCAGGTTTCAAAGGGGCCCATTTCAAAATTGAACCCCCATTTCATCGCATTATCGATGTCAACAATCGTATCGGAAATTTCAGGTATACGGTTGGCAGAGTAAATCAGATTGTGGGCAACCGCTTTCCAGGCAAATTGAGCACCTTTATCGTCTCCATAAACAACGGCTCTCATCTTTTCCGGCAGCGTCCCGGCCTTTTTTGCCGCCTCCAAGCAAGCAAACCCCGGGGATTCATATTCGGCATACTCAAATGTAGTCGGGTCAATTACTTTGCGAACCTTCTGCCAATCGGGCGTTAGGTCGGTTTTGTAAAATCCGCTCTGGCTTTTCTTTCCAAGCAGCTTCTTTGCGATCATGGAGTTGACGAATTTGGGCATCACAAAACTATCCCGGGCTTCGTCCTCTTCGACCAGATCATAGGTGTTCTTCGCCACATGTGAAAGAACATCCAAACCGACAAGATCCGCGGTTTTAAACATGGCTGTCCGCGGCCGCCCCATCACCGGTCCGAAGAGAGCATCAACTTCGGGAATGCTCAAACCGTCTTCAAGCATGAGTTGAATGGTTTTGACCATACCCTGGACTCCTATGCGGTTTCCGATAAAATTGGGTGTGTCTTTAGCCCAGACAATACCTTTCCCTAGAATTCGTTCGCCGTAATCAGCCATGAAAGCAAGCAAGTCAGGCAGGGTCTCTTCACCGGGTATGATTTCCAATAGCTTCATGTACCGCACCGGATTAAAGAAATGAGTGCCCAAGAAATGCTGTTTAAATTCCGTGTTCAAATCTTCGGACATGGCCCTCAGGGGAATCCCGGAGGTATTGGAGGAAACAATCGTGCCTGATGATCGAACAGGTTCAATCCGTTTGAAAAGGTCTTTTTTGATCTGTAGGTTTTCAACGACGACCTCGACGATCCAGTCCACATTCGCGAGCTTCGCTAAGTCATCCTCAAGGTTGCCTATTGTGATTCGCTGCACGTCTTTGGGGTGCATTACAAGTGACGGGCTCGACATCAACACCGTATCCAGTCCGGTTTTGGCGATTCGATTGCGCGCCACCGGATCATTTTTCTCGCTGTCTTTAAGGTCAAGGGGAACGATATCCAGCATTAGGGTTTTGACACCGGCACCGGCAAGCAAGGCTGCTATGCCACCGCCCATGACACCAGAGCCGATGACCGCGGCAGTTCTGATCTTCCGTCTCATAATGACCTCCTGAATTTAAATAAAATGGCGACATGAATGAATACTCATTCATTATCAGAGCCTTGGTAAACTTGTCAAGAAAAAACGAAATATTTAATTTAATGCGTTTAATTAAATATATATAATAAATCTAAAAAGATATAAATTGATGCTAAGTTTAAGAATTGATGTGATCTCTTAATCTTGCAGGAAATAGGCATTAAGCGTAACTGAATAATTATTCAATACGTGGTGTCTTTTTTGTGGGCTTGTGGGCCCCTTCAACGCTCCAGGCTTCTCGGATTTCAAACTCACCGTATGCCCGAGGGCATCAAGATGCAGGCTGTAAGACAGACAAAAGCAGTCCAGCGCAGAACAAAATGCGTAGCATAAATTAATTAATTCGCCCGGATCAACATCTAAACATGTGATTCAGTTTTCGAAGAACAAAGTTGCTACACCCGACTCTTTTTTTGCTATTTTTTAGGGCGGATTAATTAGCTTCGAGGAAATTTCTTGGGCCCAAAAAGCTTGATGTCCTCATCATTTTCAGACTTAGATCTCGCGGTTTCAGGGGGTTGCGTTTCGCTCTGCGGCTTTGTGGATAATGGTTGAAAATTTTCGGCTGGTAACGGCTGTCTTGTCTTCAGCAGGTTGACGGGAATGTATATTTCATTTCCCACTCGCAGCTGATCGGGATTCAATTTGGGGTTGACACTGGCTAATTTTTCCCAATTGCCGGAATCTCCGGTGTACCACTTGGCGATATTCGCCAGAGTCTGACTTTCAAGTTTCACCGTATGGGCAAAATAATTCGGCGTATATTTGGCGGCAACCTTTTGCGGTAAAGGCTCACGCGTTTTGAGCAAGTTAGGAGGGATTAAAAGCACGTCGCCCTTCCGTATTCGGTTTGGATGGATGTGGGTGTTGGATTGGGCAAGGTTTTTCCAGTTCCTGGAAGACCCGGTGTACCATTTTGCAATTAAAGACAGGGTCTCACCATGCCACTTCACCGTATGTTTAAAATACACAATATGTTGGCTGGACGGCCCTGCGTGTTGATCAGGCGGTTCGTCGGCATCACCCTTGATCGTGTTATCGAGTGATTGGGATGAGTTTGAATCATTGAAAGAAATTGTTTCCTCGATGGTAGTCCGGATCTCGCTTAACTTTTGCTTAACACCGGTGCACCCAATCAGAGCGAAAGACCATACGAGGACAATAAAAATGATATCGCCTACACATCGCAAACAGGTATTCATCCCTCTTCTCCGGCTCACTGTTTCAATCGGTAAAGGTAACTTTTTGCTGATTCGTTGGCAGGATTCAAAGTGACGGCCTGCTCAAGATTTTTAAGGCATTGATCATGCTCGCCAAGCTTTTCTTGGATGACGGCGAGGTTAAACAAGGCTTCATCTTCATAAGAAGGTGATAGTTCGACGACACGACGGTACATCGTTTTGGCCTGATCATAGTCTTCTGTAATGGCATACACGTACCCAAGATTAAAAAATGCATCCGGCAGCTGCGGATCCAGCTCGGTAACCTTTTGGTAGGTGTCGATCGCCTTAACATAATTTTCCTGGGTTGTGTAAAGGTATCCCAACTGAGAAAGCCCTCTGATGTTTACGGGATCAATCTCCAGAACTTTCAGTAACACTTTTTGGGCAATCATCGGCTCCGTCTCTATCAACTCGGAGGCTTGCCCCTGTAACGCGTTGATATAAAAATGTACCACGTCATCCAGCATTGATGGTTCCGCAGCCAGAATTTCTTCAAAAAGAGTCACTGCCAAAGTATATTGTTCGGCCTCAAGAGCGGCTTTGCCGGCCGCCAGTTTGGTAATTTCTATGGATTCGTTGGCAGATGACAATTGCGCCTGATGCGCCGAATCGCCGGGTTGAGATCTGGAGAGCGCTATTTTCTTTATTCCGGCAAGTATCACAACCAGGAGTATTAGCCCTAAAACGACAGCCGCATGCTTGAAATTTATCTTTTTCAGATTGTCAATCAGCAAGGTTTTGGTCAGCAAAATAGTGTCATCTGCTGATTTTGTGTGTTTTTTAAGCTCTTCTTTTTTGAAATCCGTTTTGCCGTTTGCATCATTTTGTGACATCGACCAAAGATCTGATTCTTCTTGGATATACTCTTGCGCGAAAAGCTCTTTCATATACCGGGCAAATGAGCGGCCATTAGGGCGCAGGGAACGCATATATGCGTAGTCTTCCAAATCGGCAAGCATTTCACTACAGGATTGATAGCGGTCTTCAGGTTCTCTGGCTAAAGCCCGATGTAAAATAGCATCGAGTTTAGGAGGAAGATCGGCAATGGCCTCCTCCGGAGGAAGATATTTTGCTTCTTGAACCAGCGACAACACATGCAGAGTATCCCCTTCAAACATCCGCCGGTCAGCCAGCAGTTCATATAGAATAATCCCGGTTGAAAAAATATCCGAACGATGGTCGATGGACCGACCATTTGCTTGTTCCGGGGACATGTAAGCCAGCTTGCCCTTGATCAAATTTTCTTTGGTGGCCGCATTATGATTGGCGGCTTTGGCAATTCCGAAATCAATAATTCTTACCTGCCCTTCGTAGGTAATGAAAATATTCTGAGGATTGATGTCCCTGTGAATGATGTTAAGCGGTTTGCCCTGCAAATCCTTCAGATTATGCGAATAATCAAGTCCCGCACAAACTTGGCAAGCGATGTATAAAATGTTGTTTAGGCCTAGGGGTAGATTTCTTTTTCGAGCCGATTCCGTTATTGTTCGCAGATCTTTGCCAAACAGATATTCCATGGCGATAAAATATTCGCCATCCATGCTTCCGAAGTCATATATTTGAACTATGTTCTCGTGGTGAAGTAGAGCGGCCAGCTTGGCCTCATCAATGAAGGCTTTTACTAAATTTTCCTGCCCACAAAGGTGGGGTAAAATCTTCTTGATGGCGATGAGCTTCTCAAACCCCTGGGCGCCCGTTAGTTTGGCACGAAATAACTCGGCCATTCCGCCCACGGCGATTTTGTCCAAGAGATGGTATTTTCCAAATTGTTTGGGTTCAAACGCATTCATAACTAAAGACCGAGCTCACCGCCAAGGCTTCAACCACGTTCCAACGCGGTCTGATCTCAAGGTCGTATCGAAACCAAAAATTATCTCAACGTATTAATATTAATACTAATTTTAAATAAGAGCGTCGGCCTGCAATCGATCTGCACGTTCAACCCCACGAAAGTTGCCAACCAACTATCTAGGACATATATCGGCTTCGGAAACGCAAAACTTAAGATCAATAACGGTTTAATCTGGCATAGATTTTCCGGTTGGCCCTGTATATGGCTAAGAATTCCCGATAAAGCTCATCATAAATCTTTCGATTAGCTGGGTTTGGAGTGTAGGAATGCGCAATTTGGATACGATCGGGGATATCGTTAAAAGTGATATAGCCGAGAGCAACAGCCGCTAAAAAGGCGGCCCCGCGAAAATTGGCCTGAATAGGGTCTTTCACCTGCCGAATGGTACGGTTAAGAATGTCGGCATGAATTTGGCACCACACATCAGAGTTGGCACCTCCACCGATAAAATGAATGGGATCCATACGTCGCTTAATGAACTTCTCTACATAACCGAACAACCACTTCGAATTAAAGGCTACACCTTCAAAGACCGCCCGAATAATATGTTCCCGAGTAGTCGTTAGCGACAGATTAAACAACGCACTGCGCACTGAGTGATTTTCGATGGGTGTCCGTTCGCCGTACAACCAAGGCGTGAAAATCACTTTATTGCTCCCAGCCGGCGTGTTTTCAACAATTTTATCGAAAATCTTGTATACATCGGGAACCTGCTCTTCGGCTAACAATTCATCTTTGTGATACAGAATGTTATCCCGTAAAAAATTCAAGCAGGCTCCGGCAGTCTCCTGCTCATTTGCAATAAAATATTTATTGGGGATGGCAGATGGCAATGACGCCATATTGTGGGATATATCCGTCTTTTTGTAAGGAACATGACACGTCAACCAAGATGATGTCCCAATGTAAAGGTGGCCTTCATAATCCCTGACCGCTCCGGAACCGATCGCGGCACACGGCAGATCGGGAGACCCCATCACGACCTGAACCTTGAGGCTTAATCCAAGTTGCTCGGCGACCTCCTTTTTTAGCGGACCAAGAATGTCTACCGCGCGTTTGAGATCCGGAAATTTATCTCTTTCTACCGTGGCCAGATGGATCAGGGACTCATCATAAACGACATCATTGATGTTCCGATTATCCGTCAACCAGTGAAGAGCGATGGAATCATACGAAGCAGCATATTTTCCGGTAAACTTCATATTGATATAATCCTTGGGTTCAAGGAACTTATAGGTTTGCCGGTAAATATCTGGAAATTCATGTTTCAAAAATAAAATATGCGCCAGTGGGTCTTTACCCGCGTGTCCGGGAGCACCGCCGGTTAAATTAAGCCACCGCCTCAATTTCAAAATACCGTAGCCTTCGACGTTTAAGAACCCATGAGTAATTTTCTCGATGTAACGGCTTCCCCGGGTGTCCATCCATATGATTGCGTTCATCAACGGCTGTCCGTGGCGATCAACAGCAACGGTTCCGGACCACTGACTCGTGCAACAAATTGCTACGATATCTTCCACCGGCACTAATTGTTTGACAAGAACCCGTTTCGTGGTCTGGATGATAGTATCCCACCACTCATCAGGTCGTTGTTCAGCACCGCCATTAGGCAACAGAAATATTTCATTTTCCTCAAACTCGTAATCCACAACGTCTCCATCACTGGTAACCAGGGCGGATTTGGGGCCGGAGGTACCGAGGTCGATGGCCAGGATGTACTTATCTTGAGTGGCTGACATGCCGTGGGTCAAACTCTTTCAATGCGTTGACGTAGATAAATATGGAAATGATACGTTACGGGTTTTAATGTTCAGGTGACTACCGCCTGCGCAGGCTGGCTGATTAAGCCCTCTTCCTCTTCCAATTTCTCCTCGCGGATTCTATCAAATTGATCCTCAAGTTTCACGAATATGTCCACTACTTCCGGATCAAAATGGGTGCCCTTCAAGTTAACTATGATTTGCTTTGACTTTTCGTGGGAGTATGCTTCTTTGTAAAACCGTTTAGTTGTTAAGGCGTCATATACATCCGCCAGAGCTACGATCCGGGCAGATAGCGGTATGCTCTCGCCCATCAGTCCACGCGGATATCCGCTGCCGTCCCATTTTTCATGGTGGTTGAAAGCAATCTCTTTTCCCATGTAAAGGAAAGACCGTTCCTCAATTTTAGACTCAATGGCCGTAATGGCATTGCCGCCTATGGTTGTATGGTGCTTGATCACTTCAAATTCGGTGTTCGTAAGTTTTCCCGGCTTTAAGAGAATCGCATCGGGTATGCCGACCTTGCCGATGTCATGCAGAATGGAGGATTGGTAGATATCATCGATGAACTCAGTTGTAATATATTGACTATACTTGTGTTTTTTCGCCAGCTCTTCGGTGACCATTTTTGCATATTCGCGGATCCTCTCCAGATGGGTGCCGGTGCCTTCATCCCGGTACTCTGCGAGTTTAGCCAGACCCAGAATGGTTGCAATCCGGGCATTTTGGAGCTTTCGGTAAGAATCCAACAGATCCATTTCCAGTTTTTTCTTTTCGGTTCTGTCCCGAACCATGCCGCGAAAGCCGATAGGATTAGAATTTGAATCCTCTAACAAGGCAACCGAAGCTTCAATGAACAAGGTCACCCCATGGACGTTGAATTCACAATCAAACGCTTTGACGGGATTGCCTAGCCGGCGGCATTCGCTGAATGTGTCCGTAACAATCTGGAAATTTTTGTCATTCATGAATTGCCGGTAATTGGCGTCTAGCAACCGATCTTTTGAAAAACCCAGAATGTGGCTCATGGAATCATTGACGAACGTAAATTTGCTGTCAAAGTCCACCTCATAATAACCTTCCTCAATGCTTTCAAGAATGTTGCGATATTTCTCTTCACTCTCTTTCAATGCCTGCTCAGCTTCTTTACGCTTGTTAATTGTAAATTGAACATGCGAACCAAATATTAAGAACAGGCATAGAACGATCAGGCGCAGCCACACGTCGCTGACATTCGGACCGAATATCTCCCGATAAAAGTTAACCTCATCCGGTGAAAAGACATCCAACAAGGATTCAAGGCCCCAATATAAAAAGGCCAAAAAAATTCCAATGATCACCATTTGATCAGCCATGCTGCCGCGCTTGATGAATAGTTTTTTTAGTTTCTCCATTAGAAATCTCCAGAAAACCGCTAAGGAGTTGAACGTAAACGTCACACTTTTGAGTTTATATCATTTATAGCTTCAAGACCAGGCTATTTTGACCATGCGGTTTGACGACTTTTCCACAAATTAACCGGGATGCACCATGCGCTGGGAGGGTATCCATTTTGGGGCAACATAGACTCCAAACGTCCGCTGAAGTATCTCGGCAATACAGTCAACCTGAGCCGGAAGCCTCAGACCGGCATGATCAAGCGTATCACAACAGTGTAGCAAATAGTTCTCAGCCAAGTATTTATCTTAATAATTTCATACAATTAGAACTATATTCGGTTGCATATTGTTGACCTGGATTGGCTAAGCTGGTAAAATTGATTGAATATGTTAAATTATAGCAATACGTAAGGACGGATACGATGAAACAACGAATCAAACAGTACATTTTCATCGCCCTGGCAGCCGCTGCCCTGTATTTTGTTTTAGATAACCATTTTGTATTTTATGGGCGTGATGTTCATCTGTTGAAAAAAACATCGCTGAATCTGCATAATACATTTGTTAGCCTGGATAATAAAAGGCCGGAATCTGTTTTGAAAATTGACAGACTGCGGGATGCGGGTATCGGTGATCTTTTGGTGGATTTGAATTTGCTCACAGAGGATAAAAAGAACCGACTGGAAGCCAAATTTGATTATGAATAATTTTCCAGGTGTCATTTCCCCCCCCGCTGATTTTGACCGGATCGCACCATCATTGGTATTGCATGTTTCCGACTCACCTCTCTTACATTCATAAGCGGCAAACGATAGACGCTTGGCCGTTTCGCCAAGGCGCTACTTAGGCAGACTTCCCAGCGCGTTCAACTCAAGCGTCAGCGGCCTTTCCTCTTCGCTTTTCCCGGTAAACCGAATCGGTCCGGGACGCCGGAAATGATCGTCACCGGCGGTGGCAGCCAGCCATCTATCCCGATGGGCTTTTATTACTTGAAAGGCTACGGAATCCACATCGACGATGCTTTTTTCAATCACTAACGCGAGCTTACCCTTGCGTTCTTCCAAGTGCATGAGCGGAGCTATCGGTATTCCAATCGGCTCCCATTTAGAAAAATCCTTCTCAAGATTCTTGATCGCCGCCATCTGACCTGTAACCCCGTTGGCAATCAGGCTGAAAACCGTGAGTCCCAGATTATAGGTGTAGATACAGTCAAAACGCGTAGGATCGTTGCCCCTCCCGTCATATCCATAAAAATGAATCTGAGTTTTAAAACTCGGAACGGATTTTTTGAATATTTTCTCAACCGCCGCCGGTATTTTTTCACCGGCGCTAAGAAGCCCCTCTCTTTCAAGAGCCTGACGAAGCGTTTTGACGGAAATAATTGACGGCTGTATCAGCAAAAAATCATCCGATCCATAATTCTTGAAGAGCACCCGGCCATAGCGTGTCGCGTCAAGGCCCGCGTTTTCAAGGGTTTTTCGATAATAGTCGTGATGAATACCGATTTTATACACACCTTCTTCTTTTAAAATATTCAAATAATCCGTGACGAGTCCCATAAGCACCTTTTCGGTTTCAACCTGGGAAAAAGGGAAATTGCCGTGACTATCGCGTTCCATCAGCAGGCCTTCTTGAAAGAAAGAGGGTATATCGTTGAACAGGTCGTCATCCCTGGTGTTCCAGAGCTTGAAGGATGCATCTTCCCGTGAACGCTGGGCCAATCTGCGCAGATAATCCAACTTGTCTTCAAGGCGTACAAACGACGCATGAAAATCCTTATCATGGGTCTGGTTGTACTCGGCAATAATCGTGTTGAATTTGATAATAAACACCTGGATTTCGTTGATAAACTCCAGCACGCCTTCAGGGATGACAATCACGCCGTAATTTTTCCCGAAAGCGGCCCGTTTAACGATCCCGTCGCAGATCACACGGGAAAGATGACGCAATGTCATTCCGTAAGCGTGATAGTCTGTGAAGCCTTCTCTCTGGGCTTTCGATAGCCGTTCTTTATCCGTGTAATCCGACAGGTCCTCACCGATCAAGGTCATGTTGGCATGGGTCTGTAAAGCAACCTCCAGAGCCAGGTGACTGGCAACTCTTCCCATAACTTTGCAGATATGCCAGTATTTGATATCGGAACTGCTGTCGGAGCATAGATTACTGATCGAGTTCGCAAAGGCACGTGCCGCGGTATGAAACCCGAACGACATGGCACATAAGACATTTCCATCCGCATCCCTGACCTGAATGTCTCCGTCAATAGTTTTGGGAACACCCAGGACTTGCACGCCATGCTTGAGCATTTCCTGGGCTAAAAATGCGGCATTGGTATTGGAGTCATCTCCACCAACAATCACCAGGGCGTCCAGCCCAAGACGCTTGCATGTCTCCCGGGCTAGCGTCATTTTTTCTTTGGTATCGATTTTAGTTCGACCGGTCTTAATCATGGTAAATCCGCCCAGATTTCGATAATCGTTGACCAGCTTGTCATCGAGTTCGATGGCTTCGTTTTCAATGATGCCATCGGGCCCGACGAGAAAACCATACACCTTCGTTTCCGGATTGGCCTTTTTAGCAGCGTCATACAAACCGCCTATCACATTATGACCCCCCGGGGCAGGACCCCCTGAAAAGACAATACCAATACGGCGCTTGCGGCCGTAACTTCGAGCGAGGTCATCATCGAGAGCATCCTGGCCCTCGATGAACTGAACCTTGTTACCGATAATATTCGGTAATTGTTTCTCGGCTTCCTTGTCCACCTCGAATCGATACTGGTCTGTTTCCCGTAACACCGTATATGGATGGGAAAACACGCTACACGTTGGCGGCTCGTATTGCCTTCGTTCGAGCAGCTCGCTATTAATGTCATCCGTCGCCTTTTGCACTTGCGGAAGATTTAAAATTTCTTCCAAACTCCATGCGTCTTTGCCTCCCATGATATCCTCCACGTGTGATTAAAGATGTTCGATTGACGATTGATTTAAAAACAGACACATACCATCTAAGTCGATTTCTAAACGTTAAAAACTTTTGGAATTCTTTTTGATAACTCGTTCACCCGAAATGAAATAAATGAACCGGCCGAAATCGGCTCCACGCGGATCCGGCCCCGGTTATTAATATCTATTCAAAGGCGTTAAAGTCAAGATTATTAGTACCATAGGTTTTTACTACTTTACTTTATTTTTTTTATGATATACAAGTGAAATCCAAATTAAGATTCAAATGTTAAATTTCCTTTATTAGGAAAAGTTTCCTGCAAGCCCAACGGTTTGAGACGCGGATCTTGGGCAGGGGGTGTATCGGGCCTCGGCTGTGGATCAACCTTCACATGCGGCTTGATCTATTGGACCCAAATGATAATCAACTTAAAGGAGGTAAAGCATGAAAAGAGAAGTATTTGTTAGTTTAGCGGCATTCATGGTAATCGGATTCCTACTGACCACCTCAGCATTCGGCGCTGACATTGAACTCGCCAAAAAATCGACGCTTGAAGGCATTTTAAAGAGAGGCGAGCTGCGCGTCGGTTTTGAATCCGGCTACGTGCCATTTGAAATGACCGATAAAAAAGGTAACTTTATCGGGTTTGACATGGATTTCGGCAGAAGAATGGCCAAAGATATGGGGGTTAAATTCGTGCCGGTCAACACGGCCTGGGACGGCATCATTCCTGCCCTTGTAACGAACAAATTTGATATCATTATGGGCGGGATGACGATCACTCAGGAAAGAAACCTCAAAATAAACTTTGCCGATCCGTATATCGTCGTGGGGCAGACCATTCTTTTAAACAAAAAGCATGAAGGCAAGGTAAAATCTTATAAAGATCTCAATAACCCCCAATATATTCTTACCTCCCGTATGGGAACCACCGGCGAGCAGGCCATTAAAAGGTATATCCCCAAAGCCACTTACAAAGGGTTTGAATCGGAAGCCGAAGCGGGCCTTGAGGTTATCAACGGTAAAGCGGATGCCCTGGTCTATGACCTGCCTTTCTGCGGGTTCCTCTATGGTAGCCAAGGCAAAGACAAGACCGTCTTTCTGGACGAACCGTTCACTTACGAACCGCTGGCCTGGGCCATTAACAAAGGCGACCCGGATTTTCTTAACTTTCTGAACAATTTCCTACGCCAAACCAAGGGTGACGGCTTCTATGATAGGCTTTACGAAAAGTGGATCGTCGGTACGGAGTGGCAAAAAGAACTTAAGTAATCCGTCAGTGGGAGCGAATCCGATTTCCCTGATAATACCGACCGGCCCGGGGGTGTTCAGTCGGTCGGTATTACAATAAAAAATCGGGCAGGTCTGCCTTCAAAGGACTCGGATGTAAAATGCTCTCAATTCTAATCTAGCAAAAGCGAAAAAAAAGTTATGGCCACATCAAAAAATCAGCGACGTTTAAACCGACCCGCGTCTTACAATTTTTGGGTAGCCGTCTTCGTTGTTTTCGTCTGCATAGCATCGGGCGTATTTTATTATGCAACACAGAAAATCGAGTATGTTTGGCGATGGAACCGCGTTCCCATCTATTTTGCATACAAAGATACGATTAGCATTATCTCTGATATCCATGGTGATGTTGAATCGATTACGAAGGACGGTAAGGAGGCCGTCATTGCGGTAAAGGGACTGGATGTCACCGAGTTATACAAGGTTCCGGTCGATGGGGTTTCCGTAGAGAAGGGTGAAGTCATTTCCATTGGTGACGCTCTGGCTTCGTACACGAAATGGAAACCCGGCCTTCTTATCATTGGTCTTTGGATTACGCTGAAACTCAGTGTGATCGCAACGCTTTTAGGGGTATTAATCGGGATCATCGGCGGTCTTACGCGCATATCCTCTAATCCTGCATTAAAATGGATCACGATCGTATATGTTGAGGTCATTCGTGGATCGCCTTTGATGGTCCAGATCCTTATTTGGTACTTTGTATTCGGAACGGTGATCAATGACTTACTTGCCGCCTACGGAATTGGACGGCTTCCGGCTTTCTGGTACGGGGTGGCTTCTCTGGCCTGTTTTGCCGGCGCCTATGTAACTGAAATTGTAAGGGCCGGTATACAGTCCATTCACAGGGGGCAAACGGAGGCGGCTCGGTCGTTAGGAATGACCTACGGCCAATCCATGCTCCACATCATCCTGCCCCAAGCGCTGCGCAGGATATTACCGCCTTTAGCCGGCCAGTTCATCAGCCTGATTAAGGACTCGTCGCTCTTGGGAATCATCGCCATCCGTGAATTGACTAAAGCCGCCCGGGAAGCCGTTACGGCCAGTCTGCAGCCCTTCGAAATTTACATATTGTGTGCAATATTGTATCTTTTTTTAACCTTTACCCTATCGATGGTCGTTCAACACCTTGAAAGAAGGATGGCAATCTCGTGATAGACGCACAACATGTAAATAAAACCTTTCATGTGCCCCACGAAGTCAAAGCTCTGGTCGATGTTTCAACCCAAATAAACGCCGGCGAGGTCGTTGTGGTTTGTGGACCTTCCGGCTCGGGTAAAAGCACCTTTCTCAGATGTCTGAACCGTCTGGAAAAGGCGGATTCAGGACATATTTTTATTGATGGTATCGATGTTCTAAATCCCAAAACAAACATCAACAAGTTACGGGCTGAAGTCGGCATGGTGTTCCAGTCGTTCAACCTGTTTCCCCACAAAACAGTGTTTGAAAACATAACCCTCGCCCAGCGGGTGGTTCGTAAGCGCTCAAGTACAGATTCCAAGGAAAAGGCAGACTTCCTTTTAAAAAAAGTGGGTATTCACGACAAATCAGGAGCTTATCCCGATAATCTTTCCGGCGGTCAGCAACAGCGGGTGGCCATCGCCCGCGCCCTGGCGATGGATCCCAAGGTAATGTTGTTTGACGAACCGACATCTGCGCTGGATCCGGAGATGATCGGCGAAGTATTGGATGTTATGAAAACACTTGCCAAAGAAGGGATGACCATGGTAGTAGTCACCCACGAGATGGGCTTTGCCAGGGAAGTGGCCGATAGAGTCATATTTATGGACGAGGGAGCAATCGTCGAAGTCGGAACTCCGGAGCATTTTTTCAAGAATCCCACCCACGATCGAACCAAGTTGTTTCTGAGTCAGATCCTTTAGCACGCAGAGCGGAGCGCTTGGCGCAAAGCGGTTCATATGATCAAGCAGCGAGATTCAACGTTAAAAATCCGCTCAAAAATAGATCGATGATTTGTGTCACACAGCCTCAAGGTGCTTAATTCTTTTCGCTATGCGGTATGCCTCATGATCTAAATCAATACCCCATATATTGTATTTTAATTTTTTAAAATATACCTCCTGTTGTGTTTTTTCTTTACAAGCAGCCGCCTTCCTGCTATGATTTCTCAATTAAGATTCGATAGAGGAGAGTCGTGGAATATGAAAGTAAAAAAACTGGAAATAACCGGTTTTAAATCATTTTACGAAAAATCAACCATAGAATTCCCCCCCGGTATCTCCGCCGTCGTCGGACCGAACGGCTGCGGTAAAAGCAACATCATTGATGCCATTCGATGGGTGATGGGGGAACAGAGCCTCAAGCAGCTGCGAGGGAAATCCAAAGAGGATATCATCTTCTCCGGTGCCAACGGCAGAGCAGCACTGAATATGGCGGAAGTTTCGTTGACACTTGCAAATGACAATGGCAATGCACCCGAAGAGCTAAAAGATTTTACAGAAATTAATCTAACCCGACGCCTGTATCGCTCGGGCGAAAGTGCCTACCTTTTGAATCGCCAACCCTGCCGCTTAAAAGACATCCACAACGTTTTTTTAGGCAGCGGTTTGGGAGCCAAATCCTATGCGGTTATCCAGCAGGGCAATATCGGGGCCATCACTGACGCGGATCCGATAGATCGGCGCTATTTCATAGAAGAGGCGGCAGGTACGACACGTTATAAAAGCCGTAAGGCTGAGGCGCTGCGTAAAGTTGAGATTACCAACCAAAATCTTCTAAGGGTCAGTGACATTATTTCGGAAATTAAGCGTCAAATGGCCAGTCTAAAACGCCAGGCCAGAAAAGCCGAGCTATACAACAATTCCCAAAAACGCATAAAAACGTTGGACGTCTACCTGGGTATCCATTACCACGACGACTACAGCAGGCAGATTGAACAAATCGAGAAACTGCTCCAGGAGCTAAAGGATACGGATCTCGGCCACTCTTCTGAACTAAAAAAACTGGATGCGGCCGTTGAAGAAATAAAGCTCAAACGCTGGCAAAAAAACCAGGAAATTAGCGATCAGAAATCCCGGAAATACGAAACCCAACGCATCATCGATCGCAATGAAAATGACCTGGCTCACCTGCGAAGCGAGATCGAACGGCTTACCAAGGAGGCTGCCGAATTAACATCTGCCCGTCAAGATCTTGAGGAAAAAAGTAGAGATCTGATCTCAGAAATCACACAGGTGGAACACGAAAATACCCATCTCAGGGAACAAATTGAAACTGAGCGAAAAAATCTCGGTCAGCAACGTCTGGCTGCCGAAGAAATCAGTGCTACATTATCAGCGCTAAATCAGGAGTTGGACTCGAAAAAATCTCATCTGATGGATCTAATCACGCAGGAAGCTCAGTTTAAAAACATTTGCCAGAGCGCGGCCAACAATAAGGAGAGTCTTCAAAAACGACTCAAAAGAACCGACGAAGAAGAAGCCCTGGCGAAAAGGCGGATTAAAGAGGCCCAAATAAAGGAATCTCAGCTCAACGAACAGCTGGAGACAATAAAACGAGAAATCGAAGACCTGAACCGAAGAACCACCGAGACGCGCACGCTGTTGGATGAAAAATCAGCCGACTTGGCCGAGCAGGTAAAGCGCGCACAAACACTGGAGCTGGAGCGCAACACGGCCAAATCAAAATATCACACCCTGAAAAAAATGGAAGACAACTTCGAGTGGTATCGTGATGGGGTCAAGGCCATAATGCAAGCTCAAAGCTCAGCGCTGAGCGTTAAACGTCCAAAGTCGGCGGATCAGGATCCGAGATCACCTGCAATTAGCGAAGAAATGGCAGCCAATGTGCTGGAGCTTATGGCAAATGTCATTGAAGCGGATTCTACCTATGAAACCGCCATAGAGGCGGTTTTGGGGGAATCACTGCAATACATTATTGTGAAAGACCAGCAAACAGGTGTACAGGCTATTGATTATTTACAGGCTCAACGTGCCGGTCGTAGTGGTTTCATTCCTGTCGCTGCCGTAAAGCCGACCTACGGAAACGGCAATAACGCCCCGGACCCTTCCAAGCTGTTGCTAAATCACATTACCGTAAAACCAGGTTTCGAACAAATAACCCAGGTGCTTTTAGGAGATGTTATCTTAACAGAGACAATTCATGATGCTCTGGAGTTATTCAATAACAACGGCACGGTGCAGAGGATCGTGACAAAAAATGGCGATGTCGTCTCCCATCACGGTATCCTGATTGGCGGAAGTCAAGATAAGTTGAGCGGGATTCTTGCGAAGAAGCATGAAATTAAGGAGCTCGAACGACAAGACGGTTTTTTGGCCCAAAAACTGCAGACCGCCCGTGTCGAGCAGAACAGTCTCGAGGCGGCAGTCCGCAGTCTAGAAAGTGAATTACAAAAGCACATTGAGCGAAAAGGCAGGACGACCGAAAATGAAATCGAAGCCGAAAAAGCCCTTTACAAAGCCGGCGAAGATCTGAAAAGCGCAAACCGTCATCTGGAAATTGTGCAGTTGGAGCAGGAACAGCTTTTAGGAGAAGCCAGTGATATCGACGACGAACTGTCTAAATATAACCAAGCACTGGCAGAATTAACCCAAAAAATTAATTCCGCCCAACACCAAGTGGCCCAAAAAGCAGAAGAGATTAACACCGTATCCCGTAAGGTGGAAGAATTTAATCGCAACGTTGTCGACCTGAAATTGAAGCTCACCGCCTTGGATGCTAAGCTGGAGAACAGCAACAGCAGCCTACGGCGACTTAAGGAATTTCATGGAGACGGATTGACGCGCCTCGAGCAGCTATCCCAGGAAATCATGCATAAAACACATAAGGCGGAGATTTCCAAACAGAAAATATTTGAAAAGGAGCAACATCTATCCGAAATGTATACTGCTATGGAGCACATAGACGCGTCCATCGAACGCAATGAAGCAGATTATGAGGATATAGACGCCAAACTGAAAGGCAGCGATGATAAAATATCCGTAATAAAGAGCAAACGCGAAAAATCCCTGGAAAAATTTCGCATGCTGGAACTTGAAAAGTCCCAAAATGAACTCAAACGCGAGAATACCGCCAATCGCCTGGAGGACCGTTATCAGCATGCCTTCTCTGAGCTGAGAAACGAACTCAGAGATAATGAGGAAGCAATTCAAATCACGGCCGATAGGACAATTGAGGAAATAGAGGCCGATTTGGCAAAATCCAAGGAAAAAATTTCGAAGATCGTCGATGTTAACCTCGGTGCAATCAAAGAATACGAACAGCTTAGGGATCGCTATGATTTTCTCCAAGCTCAGCGCAATGATCTCTTTAAGGCAATCGAAGACTTGCACAAAGTAATCAACAAAATAAACCGGATTACCCAAGAGAAATTTACGGCAACGTTTGATCTCATCAACGCGAAGCTAAAAAACGTATTTCCCCGTCTCTTTGATGGTGGGGAAGCCAAGCTTGTTCTCACGGAACCGCAAAAACCACTTGAATCAGGGGTTGAGCTCATGATTCATCCTCCCGGGAAAAAATTGACGCGCTTGAGTCTCCTTTCCGGTGGCGAAAAAGCCCTTTCAGCCATCGCGTTTATCTTTTCCATATTTCTGATAAAGCCGGCTTCATTTTGTCTGCTGGATGAAATTGATGCACCGCTAGATGATGCCAATATATTCCGGTTCAATGACTTGCTGAAAATTATCGGAGAAAATTCTCAAATAATCATGATCACCCACAACAAACGGACAATGGAGTTTGCCGATACGCTATTCGGAATCACCATGGAACAAAAAGGAATTTCCAAAATTGTTTCCGTACATTTCCTAAAACCAGGTGAATCAAATTGATTTAGGCCACACACGTCATGGCATTCAAATGGTTAAAAAGAAATAAACGCCAACCGCGGAGCGAGCCCCCCGGGAAACAACAGCTACCCGAACAGATCGAACGCGAGCAATTCCAGCATCCGCAAAACCAATATAGGCGTCCGCCGGAATCAAACGCGGATCTTTCCCACGACCTTGAAATCGAGCCTTCTGAGACCCGAGAACGCATCGGTTATTTCAAACGTTTAAAGAAGCGCCTGTCCAAAACCCGTAAAAGTTTCTCAGACGGTTTTGATAAAATTTTTAGCGGTAAAAACAAAATTGATGACGACGTTTTAGAGGAGTTAGAAGAGCTTTTAATAACATCGGATATCGGTGTTCAAACAACCATTGATCTCATCCAACGAATTTCAAATGCCAAGATTACAGATATTGCGGAATTGAAAACCGTCCTTCAGCGTGAAATTCTCTCCATTCTGAAGTCCCATCCACGGGCAACAGCTGCTTTTAAAAGCACACCCCATGTGATCATGGTGGTGGGGGTCAATGGTGTCGGAAAAACGACAACCATCGGAAAAATCGCAGCCGCTTACAGGGCAGCCGGCAACAGCGTCTTAATCGCAGCCGCGGACACCTTCAGAGCCGCGGCAATAGAGCAACTAATGATCTGGGCCGAGAGAGCCGATGCGGAATTTGTCAAACACAAAGAAAATGCGGATCCGGCGGCTGTTGCGTTTGATGCTGTCGCCGCCGCGGAGGCGCGTGGCTGTGATGTTGTCCTGATCGATACCGCCGGTCGCCTGCACACGAAAGTCAATTTGATGGAAGAGCTGAAAAAAATTAAGCGTACGATCGCTAAACAGATTGCAGGTGCTCCCCAAGAGATTTTGCTGGTATTGGACGCTACCACCGGTCAGAATGCCCTGTCTCAGGCGAAGTTGTTCAACGAAGCCTTGAACGTTACTGGTTTGGCCCTTACGAAATTAGATGGAACCGCCAAAGGCGGTATTGTGGTCGGCATTTGCGGTGCGCTGAATGTTCCACTGCAGTATATCGGTATCGGTGAAAACATCGAAGACCTTAGACCGTTTGATCCGGAACAATTTGTTGAAGCCCTTTTTTAGTCGCAAAGTCAAAAAGCCTCGACATCGGTTAGGACATCCGCAAATTATCTCGTCGAATTGGAGACTGGAAAATTTGGAGAAAAAGAGCATGCTTCATTCGCAGATTTAATGCTACTTCAGAGAGAGCACATTCGCAGATTCCTATATTTAAAGGATTAACGACAAATATTTTAAAAAAAGCATTGAAAAAGGTAGTTTTCTGTTGACATGAAAATTAACTTCCTATATGGACTCAGGAATATAAGCGATTGGGCCTGTCGCAACACAAACTAACACCAAACACAAAGGGGGTAAGGGACTATGACAAAGGCAGAACTTGTAGAAAAGGCGGCAAAGGATGCCAAGATTTCTAAGGTTGCGGCGACTGCCGCGCTGAACTCATTTATGGACAGTGTCACCAAAGCGCTGAAGAAAAAAGACGGCAAAGTTACATTGGTTGGTTTTGGAACCTTCTCCAAAGTTCGTCGGAAAGCGCGTAAGGGACGCAATCCGCAGACCGGAGCACCTATCAAAATTAAAGCCTGTAATGTCGTCAAATTTCGTGCCGGGAAAAAGCTCAAAGATTCCGTCTAATCAAAAATTTTGGGGCGGTTTGTCGATATACACATGAGCCGCCCCGCGCCATTATTGAATCCCCACATAGAACTCCTCCATAAACGTAATACGAAGCATTCCTAAAACGAATTCAGATGGTTCAGCGTGGTTCTCCGCCTGCAACCACCGGGAACGTCGTCAAAACCGATCGCGGAAGGTCAAATGCTCCGACCTAGTATGTTATATCAAATTTTTTAAATTCTCCGGTGTAGTCTTCCCAGGTTACGTTTACATCCGCCACATTTGCATGCGGAGGACCCTTTTTGCACCAAGCCAGAATATCGTCAATCTGATTTCGATTTCCTTCGAACACGGCTTCTACGGTTCCATCCCGTCGATTTTGTACCCAACCCGACACTCCAAATCGATCGGCAGCACGCTTCGTTTCCATTCTAAAAAATACGCCTTGCACTCTTCCGTGAATGATTGCATGGGCTCTAATTTTAGTTTTCATGGCGACCTCATTATAAGATAGTATCTGGCCTCGGTGTTCAAATCGTAACATCGGTGGTCATTCAGATAGCACCGAAGCGCTATGTCGGGGTCCGTCGTCTGTGGTCAGTTGTCCGTGGTTTCAATCTTGGTGCATGTATAATGTTCCATGTAAGGGTAAAACCCAAATCGAAATTACCAAGCAACTTGGATACGGTGCTGTTAGAATTGGCAACGGACCCCGGAATCGATTAATAAAGCATTTCTCTTAACGTTTCCCCGTCAATGATGTGAATACCCAATTGTTCAGCGTTCTTCAACTTTGAACCCGGTGCTTCTCCGGCAACCACGAAGTCGGTATTGCGGCTGACGGAACCGCTGACCTTGCCGCCGGCCGCTTCGATCATTTCTTTGGCCTGTCGCCTAGTCATACCGCCGAGGGTGCCGGTTAATACAAATACCTTACCATCAAGTCGATTAACCCTGGCCACGCTTTTGAATTCAACCTGGACCCCATAGCTGAAAAGCTGGTCGATGATGGTCAAATTTTTCTTCTGCTTGAAATAGTTGAAGAGACTTTCCGCCACAACCGGTCCAATCCCTTCGATGGCCGTGAGTTCGTCTTTTGAACATGCGATCAATTCTTCAAGACTATCATATTTATGGGCCACCAAAGCTGCCACATGTTCACCGACATGCCGGATACCCAGTGCATACAAAAAGCGGGAAAAATGAATTTGCTTGCTCGATTCAATCGCATCGATGAGATTCTCCGCCGACTTTATCCCCATGCGATCAAGAGTGGCTATGGTTTCAACCTCCAAACCAAAAAGATCGGCAAAGGACCGCACCAGCTTTTTGTCAACAAGTTGATCTACAAGTTTGTGCCCCAATCCATCGATGTCAAAGGCACCTTTGGATGCAAAATGCTTGATGCGCTCTTTCAGCTGGGCCGAACAACCGGAATTGATACAGCGTGTCGCAGCCTCTCCTTCAATTCGACTAACTGCCGTGCCACAAACAGGGCAGGCATCGGGCATATTAAACTCCTTCTCAGCTCCGCTACGTTGCGATACAATGACCTTAACCACCTCGGGAATGACATCTCCGGCTCGTTGCACCAGCACGGTGTCGCCTATGCGAACATCCTTTTTCTTGATTTCGTCTTCATTGTGGAGGGTGGCACGGCTGACCACGACACCCCCCACATTAACGGGTTGGAGATGAGCCACGGGTGTCAGAACTCCCGTACGCCCCACCTGGACCTCAATGTTCTCAAGTACAGTCGTTTCCTGAACAGCTTGGAATTTATAGGCAATCGCCCATCGCGGACTGCGGGTGGTCGCACCCAACTGCTGCTGCAACCGAAGACTGTCGACTTTAACGACCATCCCGTCAATGTCGTAAGGAAGCCGATGCCGCAACTCGTCTAATTCCCGATAATAATCCAGAACCTCGTTGATGGCGATTTTCGGCCGTATGAGGGGATTAATTCGAAACCCCCAGCCTTTCAATGTCTGCAAGAGATCCCAGTGAGATTCAAACCTGACGGCTTCAACGATCCCGACTCCATAGAAAAAAATTTCCAAGGGACGATCTGCGGTAATTTTTGAATCAAGTTGCCGCAGCGAGCCGGCGGCTGCATTTCGTGGATTAGCAAACGGTGGTAGAGCCTGCTTTAATCGTTCTGTGTTCAGCGCTTTAAAGGCATCAATTTCGATAAACACTTCGCCTCTGACTTCAAGCCGAGGCGGCAGCACCGATGCAGGATCAAGCTGCATCACAAGGGGAACAGCTCCGATGGTCTTTACGTTGGTAGTGATCACCTCGCCGGTAACGCCGTCGCCCCTCGTTGATGCCGCAGCCAGCTTACCGTTTTCATAGACCAGCTCCACCGCAACGCCATCCATTTTCGGTTCTGCGGTATATAAAATTCCTGTTTGCCGGGTCAGATTTCGCTTTATCCGTTTATCGAATTCCAGAATATCGCTATCGGCGAATCCATTGTCCAGGCTCAACATGGGAATAGTGTGGGAGATGGTCTCAAATTTCGTCAGGGGTGGCGCTCCTACGCGTGCGCTTGGCGAATCAGGGCTGATCAGTTCCGGATAGGTTTCCTCCAGCCGCATCAACCGCTGCATCATCCGGTCGTACTCCGCATCGGATATTTCCGGATCATCCAGGATGTAATACCGGTAATTGTGGTGGTGAAGTGTATTTCTCAGAATCTCAACTTCGTTGATTATTTTGGAATTGACGTTGCCCGGCATTACGGTGGATTCCTAAACCAGTTGCGGTTGATTGCGAATGAATCGCTCGACTATCGCGCATGCGGTTTTGCGACCCTGTTTAAAACGTTCGTCTTTAAATCCCGGCTGCCATTTAAACGAAGATAATTCATCTGAGACAACCAGGATGGCACCTAAGTCAATGCCGCGAAATTGAGCTACGGAAAACAAAGCGGATATCTCCATTTCAACAGCCAAAATCCCCATTTTTTGATAGGTCTCTACTTTTGTTTGAGTCTCACGGTAGAGGGCATCGGTGGTCCAGACCGCGCCGGTGTGGAAATCGCTTTGGGTTTTTTCCAGCTCTTGCCTTATCCGTGTTGTCACAGAGGTGGACGGCGTTGATTGTCCGTCATCGGCACTGTCATAATGCTTGGAGGTTCCTTCATCAATCACTGCTGATGTCGGCAGGACAATATCACCGATCTTTACATCCTGCAAAATGGCTCCGCACCAGCCCAAGAATATTACCTTGCGGGCTCCCCATGCAATCAAGGTCTCCAGCAGCATAACCGCGTACGGCGCTCCGATAAAGGGTCCGATAAGAGAGAAACTCTCCTGAAAAGGTTTTGGCCTGTAGAACCGGCTGACAAACAATCGATGAAAATCATCTTGGCCGACATTAAATTGGTCGCAGAGACAGTCAAGATCAATCCGGGTTGCCACCATTACAGCCACCGGCCCGATACGCGGGATCTTTCTGCTTTTCACCGGATTTACAATTGCATCCCTATCTGTCATAATCATATGGGTTTGGCCAAATTTGCCATTTCATCCTTTACTTCGTCGATAATATCATACAGCCACATCAGGTCTTCCATTGTCAGACGGCCGGCTTTCACTGGCGCCCGCTCGGAACCATCTTTCTTCAAAAGAATCCGCGGCCCAATTTGAACTTTCGGTTCCCCATCGCCATATTGGTTGATGGATACAACCAGCCCGGTTTCCTCACTTTTCCATTTCTTTAATACCTTATCCATTTCGGGTTCGTAGGGCATAATTTCCTCCAATTAAATTAATTACGAAGTATCGGTGATTTCATCTTTTCAATGCGAAATTGTCTCGCGAATTGCTTGAACAAAGGTGTGGTCTGTGCCACAGCAGCCACCGATAAAATTCGTACCGGCTCGAATCAGGTCAGGAATGTAGTGCACAAATTCTTGGGCCGTGGTACGAAAAACCGTTTTGTTGTCAATAAATTCCGGCAACCCCGCATTGGGCTTAATCCAGACAGGAAGATCCGTGGTTTGCCGCATACGCGTGCATATCGGTAGAAAGGCGTCTATTCCCTGTCCACAGTTGGCGCCAACACCGTCAACACCACAGGCTGTAATCTCGTTTATACATTCTTCCGGAGTATTGCCCATCATGGTTCGGTCTTTGTCCTCTCCGGAGTCAAAAACCATACTGACAATCACCGGCAACCCGGTTTGCTTGGCGGCAAGAGCGGCAATACGGGCTTCAACAATGTCAATCATGGTCTCAACAATAATTCCATCCGCTCCGGCTCGAGCTTGAGCATTGGCCTGCTCTTCAAATGCGTCTCGCAGTTCTTCCTCGGTGGTCTCCTTGGTTATAAGCATTTTTCCACTAGGACCAATGGATGCGAAAACATACGCCCGATCACCGGCGGCCTCCTTGGAAATCCGAACACCGGCAATATTGATATCGGTTGTCTTGTCTCCTAAGTTGTATTTGTCTAATGCGATGCGGTTTCCTCCGAAGGTATTGGTCAATATGATCTGACTCCCGGCATCGACATACTGCTGGGCAACTTCTTTTACCTGTTGCGGATGATCCAGATTCCAAGAATCCGGGCACATTCCGCTCTTTAATCCGCGAGCTTGCATTTGAGTACCCCATGATCCGTCTGTCACCACCGGACCGCGCTTAATAAGGGATTCAATTAAGGGGTGCATCGTTTTCTCCTTCATGAGCGCTTTACTAAAATGGATTGCATAGTGTATCCGATCCCCTATTATTTCATTTGAAACCGTTTTTGGTCAACGTCTGTTTAAAGGCTTCCAAACCCATAGTCGCCACCCCAATTTGCAGTGGATCATGAATAATCCGTGGTGTTACCGTATGGATTGCGTCGCGGCTCAAACCAAGCGGCATCCCTGGTGCCGCAACATACGTTGTTGGGACGAGATCATGTTCATGGATAATATCGGCCGAATTCGTGGCTTCTACCAAAAAACGGTATTCGCCCAAACTGGATTTTAATTCAGTCTCTATTTTAATCTTCATATTGAGCTTTTGGTCTAGTATCCGTGCAAGCTCACGACAGCGGGACTGGTCAGAATCATAAACTGAAATTTTCGCACCATAATTTACCAGCGCCCTGACCGCACTTGACCCTACAGCTCCGCAGCCGATGACCAGAACCGCTTGCCCCGTGAGCCCCCCGGCCATCAGATTCAAGCCGGCAAGAAATCCTTTTCCGGTGGCGTCAGCATTATGAACCACCCGACGGCATTCAAGATTGAGAGCGACAAAGCAATCGTCGTCGGCTATGAAAACAATGTCGGCCTGTTTGTCGACTGCTTCAGATAGTCCGGTTACATCCGAATTTTTGGTAACAAATGCCTTGAATCCAATGTGTTTTAAAATGTCGCGGGTCGTTTTTGAAAATCCGCCAATCACACCGCTACCCCAATGAACGGGAACCACACCGATATGAATATGAGATATCCTGTCTACGATGTCGTCTTCATTCAGCTCCAGCGCATAGCAGGCGATGCCCCTGAGGGTTCGCCCGGTCTTGGAAAGCAATTCCTCGTCATATGCCTTCAGCCCGGCGGAGATTTCCGCTATGTCAGTCGATCGCAATCTCGTCATAGTCCTTCTTCAACGAAAATCGTTTCCGAATAGCATCAATGATTCGGTCTCTTTTCGCAAGTGCCGAGCAGCGGTCTTTCCCTGAAATAATGAGGGTCGCCACCCATTGATCTTTTTTGGAATGATAATTTGTAAGCGCTTCATCAGCCCCGAAAAAATTTTGGCATTTAAACAGAGGTCCTCCCTGAGTCATGATGTGTTCACCGTTTACATACAACCGATCAGAAGATACACAAATATGTTCATAAACGACACCTTGGACGGCCCTGATATCGGGAGGGGTTGGTGTGAAATTGTCCGTGAACAGTTGCACTAGCAGCTGAACTATATTCTGACCTGTGGACCAATACACTGCCGTCGGCGTCTGGCTTGGCAGACGAGCGTCTATCTCCAGTATTTTAAATCGGCCCTGATGCAGTAATACTTCCACATCCATGATCCCATGCAAATTTAAAGCATCGGCAATCTGCAACGATAACGTCTCCAATTCAACAACCCGCTGGGCAGACAGCTTCGTGGGTGCCACAACCCGCTGACAATCATGCTTCGTATCCACAAACAGATCGGTTACCTGCAGGGCTCGGTAATTCCCGGGCATACCCATAATTTCCAGAGAATGTAGACTGCCCTCAAGATATTCCTGTAGCACCCATCTTTGAGGAGGAAATGATTGTGAAAAATAGCGTTTCAATGAGCCTGCATCATAGAAAATCTTTAAGCCCCTGCTACCGCTGCCTTTGCTGGGCTTGGCAATCACCGGAAAACTGCAATCCGGCCATGACGATGGGCGCGGTATCCCCATTTGGCTAAAGAGCTTGTCGGACTCCAATTTGGATGAAGAGATCGCATAGGCATCTGGATCAAATGCAAAAGGAACACCGGCACTGCGGCACCAATGATTTAAACACGCTAACGCGTCGTCGTCCTCCAGGGCCGGTATAACCAAATCGACATTATTTAATATTCTGGGGAGATTCCCCTCTGCAGTCACATCAACATGCACAAATGAATCGCACAAACCAGCGGCCGGCGCCTGCGAGTTCTTGTCGACGACTCTGACGTTCCACCCCGCCTTGTGAGCCAGATAAGCGGCTTCAACGCCTTGCAGACCTCCACCGACAACGGCAACTAGCAAGCGATAATCTCCCCAAACAGATTGCACATAGTTTCCTTTTCTAAATGTTTAGGCGGATACCATCTAAGTATGTCAAACTCTTCCCCATTTTTTTTAAACTCGTGCTATTTTCGGCAACCATAAGCAGCCGCTCAAGTCCAAATCCAATGCCGACCCAGGCATCGGTGATTTGCCATGCCTGATCAAGCATGTGAGGCCCCATGGCTCCGGAGCCAATTTCCACCTGCTCTTCACCGCCTAATATGTCTATTGTTTCTCCGTAAACTGCAGAGCTTTGCGGTTGAAAAAAATAGTCATTCACACCGGAGGTACGAGTTATCAGGGCTGCCAAACGCTTAAGCCTATCGAGGCGATGCGCTTCGGGTAGACCCATTTCCACCAGATTGAGCATGGTAAATTCATTCGAATGCTGTGCACCCTGAGATTCTTTACGAAAACACGTACCTATCTCAAAGATGCGAACCGGCTTCTCCCATAAACGCAATAAGTCTTTCAAAATAAAGTACAAATGTGGAGCCAACATCGGCCGCAAGCATCGATTATCACCCAACCAAAATATGTGTGGGGTCAACGGGTGGTTGTCGTCAATCCCCATTTTGGCCAGCAGACCTTTGGATAAAATTGTTGGTGTCGCCACCTGAACAAAATCATTCTGAATCAAAATATCCGTCAACCGGCTCTCCAAACGACAAAGCTTAGGCCTGCGATACCCTTCCCGGAACTCGTTCAATTTCAGCCGTTGGACGTTGACCAGCTGTTTTTCTATCTCTTGAAATGCGTTGTCACGGTCAGCGGCACCGTCAAATCGCATATTGAGATCGGAACTGTCGGCTGCAAGTTCTATCAGGCGTTTATGCTGGATTTCGGTCCAAGGAATATTCACGTCTGCTCCCTGTAGAAAATGTATTCCAACAAATACTTACTTGCAAGACCGCAAGGATGTCAAGCAGGGATAATGATGCCTAGAATAAATCTCAAATGCCGGCTCATATGTAATACCGTTGGTGTTGATTTTCAAGTTTTCCTTTGTTAGAAGATCTTTTTAAATGGTCGTGTATAGAGGAAGGAGATGAATACATGCTGCGAAATTTCAACCCGGGTAAACCTCACAGACAAGCATTCGGACTGCAAGCGTTTAGCAACGATGAGCTGGATGATATTCATCACGCGACCTTGGAGGTACTTGAAAAAACAGGCGTTTTTATCGCAAATGATGAGGCGTTAGACATTTTCGACGGTGCCGGAGCCAAGGTGGATCGCAAGAAAAAAATTGTTAAAATTCCACCCTACCTGGTGGAAGAAGCGATTCGCTCAGCACCATCAAAAATTCTTTTAGCAGCGCGCGATTCAAAATATGACAAAGTGCTGGAAGCCGGACGGGTTCACTTCACCAATTTCAGCGAAGGAATCCAAGTGATTGATCCTTATACCGGTGAACGCAGATCTCCTGTGAAAACCGATCTGGCCAATGCCGCCAAAGTGGTCGACTACTTGGATGATATCGATGTTTGTGAAAAGGCTGTGGGTTCCAGCGATGTACCTCAAGCAGTGATGTCGCTTCACAATGCCGAAGCCATGCTCTCCAACACAACCAAACATTGCTGTGTCGGTCCCGGAAACGGTTTTTTGTTACACAAACTGGTTCGAATAGCCGCTGTCATTGCCGGGGGAATAAAAAAACTTGAACAACGTCCCATTTTATCCTTTACCACGTGCCCGGTCAGCCCCCTGAAGCTGATAAGTGAGTGCTGCGAAATTATCATAGAGGCCGCTCGAAGCGCGTCGGTGATCAACATACTATCCATGGCCATGGCGGGCGGGACTTCGCCCGTCACCCTAGCCGGAACCTTGGTTACACATAATGCTGAAGTTCTTAGTGGAATTACCTTGAATCAGCTTGTTCGCAGGGGTGCACCCGTGATTTATGGCAGTTCAACCACCGCTATGGACTTGAGGATCGGCACAGCCTCGGTGGGCACCCCCGAGTGTGCGATTATAAGCGGAGCAGTGGCACGCCTGGCCCGGTACTATGCCTTGCCAAGTTATGTCGCCGGTGGATAGAGTGATTCTAAATTATCCGATTCCCAAACAGGCCACGAGAAAACGCTTACCGGGCTTATCCCAGCATTGGCAGGCGCCAATCTGATCTACGGTCCCGGAATGCTAGAAAGCGGGATCACTTTCGATTTTACCCAATTGGTGTTGGATAATGAATTTGTCAGGATGATCAAACATACCATCAGGGGTTTTGACATCATGGATGATTCCCTGGCAGTTGACGTCATCAAAACGGTAGGACCGTCGGGTGATTTTCTCACACAGGATCACACGCTCCAATATATGCGAACCCATTCTCAGCCTGAATTTATTGATCGCAATTCCATGGAAAAATGGAAAGAATCAGGTGCAACTGACATTTACCGGCGTGCATTGCAAAAAACCCGGGACATATTGCAGAACCACCAACCGGAACCACTGCCGGAAAACGTGTTAACGGAAATTCGGTCAATCATAGTAGAGACCGAATCTGAAATTTTTGGGAGGAAACGTTGAGGGATCGAATTCGAACCAGAATGGGTGATGGTGAACTGGTTTTTCTATCGGCGGAGGAGGTCAGGGAGGACATTTTGGCCGGCACCCAGGATGCCTCCCAACGCGCCGGTATTCCCGAACTTAACTCGGAGGAAAGCGATCAGCTTTTTGACATCATCGCCGAGCCGTCTCGGGTGGTCAGTGTCGCACCCGGTGAAGAAATTATTGTAACCGACGACGGTTGCTCGATGAGTTTTTATTCCGGTCAGGACAGCGGCGGCGTTGGGATTTCCATGAATCGCATGCAGGCCGTCTTGACATATGAACGCGCCTGTGCGGCGGACAGCACGTCGATGGGGCACAGTGATTACAGTTTCAAGCCGGTAAAACCCATCATAAACGCCGAAATGAACGACTATTACACCATCTCACTAACCACGACAGCACCTTTTTTATATGGTGCGCAACCAAATATGGGGTTGTACTTTCAACCGGACGGCCCGCACCCAAATCCAGCCAATCTGCTTTCCCAGGGCAAAATCAAAGAAGCTCAGGAAGTACAGGAAACCGCTGCCGAACAGCTATATCAGGATTTGGTCTTTGTCGGAAAAAAATTGGACAGCATCGGCTGTGAGGGACTCAATTTCGATACTGCCGGTTCGGCCGGAGACGCTGATTTCAGGGCGGCGTTACGGGCAATCAGCGATTTGAAAGCGGCTGCACCGGACATGCCGATCATCTTGGGAGGATCGGGAGAATTTGTATTGGGGATGCACGCAGAGGTCACCTTCAACGACAAACTACTGGCCGGGATGTATCCCCACCAACAAGCCAAGGTTGCGGCAGCCGCCGGAGCCAGCATATATGGCGTGGCCATCGGAACCAACACAAATGAATCCATAGCCTGGAATATTGCGCGGGCTGCCACTTTCGTAAAAGAAGCGGTAGCGGCTGTCGATATCCCGGTACATGTCAACGTCGGAATGGGAGTTGGCGGCGTCCCGATGATGGAAGCACCGCCGATCGACAGTGTCACCCGTGCATCGAAATCTCTGGTACAGATCGGCAAAGCGGATGGTTTGTAGATTGGCGTCGGCGACCCATTCGGGATGCACGTTGCTCATATTTTTGCGTCCGGTATGGGCGGCATCCGTACCTCCGGAGATCTGGTGGCTTGGATGCAGCTAATTAAAAAGATGAAAATTGCCGAAGCAAAACAATATGTAGCAAAAACACTAGGCGTTGAATTAGGGGACCTAACCAATGAGGAGGCCATGCGGCAGCTCAGGGAGGATCTCGGAATTGGAACTATTACCTCCGTAACCGGCAGTCCGAAGGGCATCAGAGCCAAGCTAAAGATTGCGGATCTGCTGGGTATTACCATAAATTCGGTGGAATTATTTAAATCTCAAATTGGCGCCTAATAGTCATGAACGGATAGAATCATGTCAGAAAACACCTTTACGGAAGCGATTGAAGCCATTGTAAACGGCGATGTTGATAAATCGATTGAGTTAGCAAAACGGGGACTTGATCAAGGAATTGATCCGCTGGAATTGATGACGCATGGATTCATTCCCGGAATCAATAGGGTCGGTGATTTATTCGGCTCAGGAAAGCTGTTTATTCCAGGGCTTGTGAAATCGGCCGAGGCTATGGAAAAGGCAACCGCCATAATAAATGCAGCCATCCCTCAGGAGCAGGCGACAGTCAGCGGCAAACTAGTCATCGGAACCGTTGAAGGTGATATGCATGACATTGGTAAAACTATCGTTGTCTCTCTTCTGCGCGCCAACGGATTCGATGTTTTAGACCTAGGCCGCGATGTTCCTATTGCGCGTTTTATCGAAGAAGCTGAAAAATTTGATGCGGATATTATCGGCACCAGTACGCTTTTGACAACAACTATGGGCGTTCAAAAAGAGCTTGAAGAGGAACTGAAAAATGCAGGGTTAAAACCAAGGTTTAAAACGATCGTCGGCGGCGCCCCGGTGACCCAGCGCTGGGCTGACCGAATCGGTGCGGATGCCTTCGCACAAAACGCCAGTGACGGCGTTAAAAAAGTGAAACAGTTGCTGGACACAGCGTCATAGTAAATAGCGCGTTCATTCTTTGAAGCATTGATTTTATAACTACCGCATAGGGATGTTGGCATGCCGCATAGAGCATTTTCATTTATTCAGGGGTATAGCATATGGACTTTCCGCGCTTTTACCGCATTCATCAATACTTTGATGCCACCTCCGTTGACAACCTGCAGCAAGCTGTTCGCGATGAGTTTCGGGGGAAGCCGTAGATCCTGGACAGAGTGTCGCGGTTGGTGTGGGCTCAAGGGGTACTCATGAACTTAAAGTTCTAGTATCGACGGTGGTCGAGTGTCTGCATCAGATGCATCTTGAGCCGTATATCATACCTGCTATGGGTTCCCATGGCAGTGCGACCGGTTCCGGACAAGCGCAGGTGTTGGCTGAGCTGGGTATTACTGAGAGAACTGTGGGGGCGCCGATTGTTTCGAATATGGATGTCGAGTCACTTGGCCGGATTGATTCCGGTGCGGAAGTATTTTTTGCTAAAGATGCCCTTGCTGCCGATCATATCGTGGTCATTAATCGCATAAAACCGCATACCGCATTTCGATCGGAGGTAGAATCCGGACTCTGTAAAATTTTGGCAGTTGGTTGTGGAAGGCAAAAGGGCGCGGCGAATATGCATAAGTTTGACCTTGCTCAAACGATTGTTCCGGCAGCCAAAATGATCATTGAAAAAGCGCCGATTCTGTGTGGATTAGCCGTTACCGAGAACGCTTTGGGAAAAATTAATGCCATTAAATTGGCCAAACCGGAAGAATTCGTGGATGTGGATCGGGATTATTTAAAGATCGCCTGGAATCTGTTGCCGAAGCTTCCGCTGGACGATCTGGATGTGCTGCTGGTGGATGAACTGGGAAAAAATGTAAGTGGCGCCGGAATGGATCCCAACGTCATTGGGTTTTGGCGGAGGGAAGGTGGCGAACGCACACCCCATTATCGAATTCTCGTTGTACTGGATTTAACAACCCAATCACACGGCAATGCCACCGGTATCGGCATGGCGGACCTAACTACCCGCAGGCTGATCGATAAAATCGATTGGAATGCCACCTATTTGAATGCCTTTACATCGGGTATTTTACAGTCTGCACGCATGCCCATAGTCCTCGATAATGACAGAGCAGTGTTGGAGGTAGCCCTGAACCGCATACCGGATCCGCATAACGTTCGCATGGTGCGCATTATCAATACCGGTTCCCTGAAGACATTCTGGGCCACAGAAGCAGTGCTGTCTGATCTGCGTCAACAAGATAACATCACTATCGAAGAAACCCCATTGGAGCTAGCGTTCAGCGATGATGGGCGACTTCTTCCCTGTTGATAACTTAGAAAAATCGGCGAACTTTCCGAACAAAGCGGCAATTTGCCCCAGCAGCGCAAGCCGGTTGCGGCGAACATTCACATCCTCGACCATGACCATGACACCCTCAAAGAAATCATCCACGGCGTCACGCAGAGAAGCAATTTTTAATAGGGCTTGGTCAAATGATCCCTTTGACAAATCCTCTTCAACCCTGGTTTTCGCGGATTTGTAAGCATCCTGAAGAGCAGATTCGGATTCATGCTCGAACAATTTACGATCCACATCGTCCACCCGGATATCATCGGCCTTTTTTATAATGTTTACAACGCGCTTGAAGGCCACGGCGAGGGGCTCAAAATCCGGTTTGGTCTTGAGTTTCTCCAGCGCTTCCACCCGCCTCCAAGTTTCAGGAATATTATCGCACGATACACCGAGAACAGCAGCAATCGTATCCTTTGAAAACCCATCTTCCGATAGTAGTCCGGTCATTCGGTTTTTTAAAAAGGTGTAAACCTGATCTTTAACTTCTTGAATATTATCCGGTTTGAAAAGCGTCAAACTTTCCTCGATCAAGCCGGATAATGAATAAGAGAATCCCTGATTCACCATAATTTGAAGGATACCGATCCCCTGCCGTCTCAGGGCATACGGATCAGACGCACCGGTGGGTATGAGCCCGACACTGAAACAGCCGCAAATAGAATCTATCTTGTCAGCGATGCTGACTATCGCTCCCCCCAGAGTTTCCGGAAGAGGTGCGCCGGAATAAACCGGCCGATAGTGTTCTTCAATAGCTGTAGCGACGGTTGAAGGTTCCCCCGAAACCGCCGCATAGACTCGTCCCATAATGCCCTGTAGCTTCGGAAACTCGACGACCACCTGGCTGACCAAGTCGGCCTTACACAGCCGGGCTGCTCTTTTCGCCTGGCTCTTTAGATTACCAGCGGTTTTATCCAATTCAAAACCGTCATCAACTGCGTCAGCCAGAACCGCGCTAATCTTCTCGAGTCTCTCAACCTTTTCGTACATGGTTCCCAGCTCAGTCTGAAAAAGTACCCCTTTCAACTTTTCCACACGTTCATCATTGGAAACTTCCAGGTCGCCGCCATAGAAAAATTGAGCGTCTGCCAAACGGGCGCGAAGTACTCTCTCGTGCCCTTTAGCGACAAGGGCCATATCGCGTGCCTCTGTATTGTTTACGGCAATAAAACACGGCATCAGCTTGTTGTCTTTATCCACAACGGCGAAATATTTTTGATGCTCGCGCATGGCTGTGATTAAGACTTCGTCTGGTACTTCGAGGAAATCCTCATCGAAATTTCCAACAACGGGGAACGGATATTCAACCAGATTGGTCACAATTTCAACCAGTTCTTGGTCGGGTAAAATCCGGCCGCCAAGGTTCTCGGCAACTTCGGTGATGTCGTTTTCCAGCTTTTTTTTGCGCTCGTCCATGTCGACTAACACGTGGGCGGATGCCAACGTATTGACATATTCATCAGCGCTGGCCAATCTGATTTTTCCGGGAGCCATAAAATAATGTCCGAATGTATATCGTCCGCTCTTTAAAATGCCAAGTTGAAATTGAACGACTTTTTCCCCCAACAATGCGAGAATCGAATGGATAGGTCTGGCGAATTCAATGTCCAAATCTGCCCACCTCATTTTTTTGGGAAACGGGATAGACAGAATAACATCCGGTAAAATCTCTTTCAGCAGGGTCCGGGTGGCCGCACCGCGTTCTGTTTTTTTGGCGCAAAGGTACACACCCCGGGGTGTGTCTTTTGTGGTAAGGTTTTTAACGGGAACCCCAACTTTTTCCGCAAATTTTTGGGCCGCCATGGTCGGTTTGCCATTTTCATCAAAACCAACATGTGCCGGGGGACCGACGACGTCACTTTTCATGGATTGCTGTTTAGGAGCCACATGCTTTACGACAACCGCAAGTTTTCTCGGGGTACCGTAAACATGGGCGCCGCCGTGCTCAATGCGTGCATCACTCAGGCGCTGCTGCAACATTGATGACAGAGCATTCAAGGCCGGTAATATATAACCCGCAGGGATTTCTTCGGTTCCGATCTCGAGCAATAAATTTTCCATAGTCACCTCAATAAGGCATTATCAATTTCGTGTTTCGGATTACATGATCTATCCAACCGTACCAGGACGCTTTCAATTATTTTTGAGGCCCAGGTAACGTTATTTCTTATATTTCAACAGCGGAAATCCCATGGCTTCCCGTTGATTCAAATACCCTTCCGCACATTGCCTGGCAAGATTTCGAATACGAGCAATAAAGCCGGTTCTTTCGGTAACACTGATGGCACCCCTCGCATCCAGAAGATTAAAGGTGTGTGAGCATTTCAGACAATATTCGTAAGCCGGAAGAACTAGCTTATTTTCAATTTGTTTGATTGACTCCGTTTCGTAGGTATTAAACAGATCCAACAACGCCGGCACATCGGCCTTTTCAAAATTATACGTAGACTGTTCGACTTCCTGTTGATGATGCACATCTCCGTAACTGATCTCATCATTCCATTTCAAATCATAGACGTTGTCCACTCCCTGAAGGTACATGGCAATACGCTCTAGACCATACGTCAGCTCCACTGAGATGGGGTTCAGTTCAATGCTTCCGGCGAGCTGAAAGTAAGTAAACTGGGTAATTTCCATGCCGTCCAGCCATACTTCCCAGCCTAAACCGGCCGCACCCAGCGTCGGGGATTCCCAATCATCTTCAACAAAACGGATATCGTGATCGAGCGGATCAATCCCGAGCACTTTCAAGCTCTGAAGATACTGCTTTTGCACATCAAAGGGAGATGGTTTCAAAATGACCTGATATTGGTAATAATGCTGCAAACGGTTTGGATTATCGCCGTAACGACCGTCCGTCGGCCGTCGGGAAGGCTGCACATAGGCGACGTTCCAGGGTTCCGGTCCCAGCGCTTTTAAGGTAGTGAAGTGATGAAATGTTCCTGCACCGACTTCCAAATCATAGGGTTGCACCATCACACAGCCTTTGCGAGCCCAAAATTTGGTCAGTTCCAGAATGACATCTTGAAAGTTCATTTACATATTCCCTTTCCCGAATTTATTTTGCAGTTATCGTCATCTATACAAACGGGCGTCAAACACAAAAAATTCAACGGACCACCACTCCCTTCGAATCAATCGCGACATCCAACAACCGGGCCTCATCTTTGGATGAAAGTGTCTCTTCCCACAAAGGTTTCAATATGTCAATATTTTCAATTTCTCCGAGTGCCCACACACATCCGCCCCCGCCGGCACCCGTAAATCGGGCACCGCAACCATGTTGCATGGCAGTATCCGCCAGATTATGCCCAAGCCTGTCCAGTACATCCGGGGTCATTTTTTTTCGGATAGCGGTTTCATTATTCATAAGCCTGGCAGCTCGAGTAAAATCATGATCCGCCAGGGCAGCTACAAATCGGCGGGTACAAACAATAATTTCAGCCCAAAGATCCCGATACCTGCCCGCGAGAAACTGCTTCACCCATCGGCTATTGATATCGGCCGAGAGATGAGGTTTTCCGCAATAGGCGACAAGCATATGCCGTTCAAGTGCTCGATGGGCGTTTTTCCTAATGACGGTTTTTCTTCTGAACACCGGCCGATCAGGGTGGCCCTGCAGGTGCCAGACATTCACTCCGCCGTAGGCAGCGGCAAGCTGATCTTGAATCCCGCAGGGCACGCTAGCCACGGACTGCTCAATTTGATACGCCAGCAATGCGGTGGCGCGTCGATTAAATCCGCGGCCCGCTTCTCCCCCGGCCATCAAGTTTGAGAATGCGGCAACAAGCGCCACAACAGCGACGGATGATCCGCCCAGAGCACTGCGAATCGGAGATTGGGAATCTATCTCTATATGAACGCCTTGGGCATTGAAATATGCCGCAGTAGCAAACATCAGTCCCAGGGGGTGATCAAAGGGTGCGGTGTCCGCGGCAAATTCTGCATCATCGAATCCAGTCGAAGAAATCCGTATTCGGCCTTTGTCATAAGCCCGCAGACGAACCTGTGTTTTGAGATCCAAAGCAATATTAAACGTACACGGTTTCAAGTGGCGCAGGGGATAATGGAACGTCGGAATATCCAGCGTACCACCCATGTCGACCCTGCAAGGAGCCAAGGCTTCAATTGTTTTTACTTCCAATACCCGTCTGTGTGTGTCCGACATAATCAATGAATTCCTGAATTGAAGATCTGCCAAACCTAGAACAAATATTAACTTTCCCTGACCTGACGCAGAAATTTCAGGCTGCGCGGCTGACGCCCCAAATGATAGGGGACGAATTCCTCTAGAAATTCTGTGCCCTCCGTTAAAGCCCCAGAGGTAAATTTAATTCTGGACGCTTTGGTGAGGTTACCGCTCTCAACCCAAAGAAGCTGCTTGATAGTTCCTTTGGACAGCGTCATCCTGGAGGTTGATGCAGTTGAGCAATTCCCACACAGGATACCTCCCTTCTGCAAATCAACGCAGATTTTAGCTTCTTTAATTGTCTCAAGGTTCTGCCGGCATTGACTGCAGCGGTTCAAACAGGGCCTCAGCCCGGATATGGTTAATAACCGCATTTGAAATAAAATATTCAAGACGCTGGCAGGCGTTCGGTCACTATCAAGCTCCGTTAACGCATATTGAAAAAGAAAAAATAAAGGCACCGATTTAAAATTTTCTTCCATCCAATTATTGATCAATTCAGCCCAGTAGCTGGCATACGATGTTTTTCTGAAATCAGCTCGAATTCCATCAAAGGGTTTTCGTAAAACCGCCTCTTGTAAGACCGGAAGTCCTCTCCCCTTTCCCGTGCTGCCGACGATTTCAAGCACCGAGAAAAGCTCCAAAATACCTGAAAATCGTTTCGTGCTTTTCTTCGCTGACTTGGCAATCAATGCCACTTTCCCCTTTTCCAGTGTAAAAAAAGTGGTGATTAAATCAAAATCGCCGTAATCCAGTCTTCGGAGCAAAACGGCAGGCGTGGAAAAAGCTGGCATGGGTTTATATACCGAGGAGAGTCGTGGCAATTACAAAATAAAAGAACACGCTGATGATATCAATGGCCGTTGTCACAAATGGGCCCGTAGCCACGGCAGGGTCGATATTGACTCTGGCAAAAACCATGGGAACCAGAGAGCCCACAAGAGCAGCTACAGACATCGAACAGATCACCGCCAAGGCAACAGACACGGCGAGCGCCCCCATGCTGTAGCGAAACTGGGCGACACTGCCGATGAGCGCTCCGTAAACCAACCCCAGGATAATGCCTATCGAAAGTTCCTTGAATACAACTTTCCAGATATCTCTAAGACCGAGACGCCCGGTAGCCAGGCCGCGCACGACGATGGTGGATGACTGGGTACCGATATTGCCCCCCATACCCATTATCACCGGAATAAACGCGGCCAGATAGGCGATCTTATAGAGACTGCCTTCGAATTTCCCAATAATAAAAAATGCGATGATACCACCCACGCAGCTCGCGAACAACCACGGCAATCGAATTCGGGTACTTTTAAGGATAGATTTCGTTTCGACGAATTCCCCTCCGGCACCGGCCATCTTCAATATATCTTCCGTAGCCTCTTTTCTGAGAATATCGATGACATCGTCCACCGTAACGATACCTACCAGGCGGTGGGAGTCATCGACAACCGGTACCGCTAAAATATCATAGCGCGCAACGAGTTTGGCGACCTCCTCCTGATCCATGTCGGTTTGAACGGAGAAAACATCGGTAGTCATAAACTCTTTAAGGGGTTTTTCGGGGGGTACCACCACCAGCTGTCGCAATGAACTGACACCGACCAGTTTGCCGTATTCATCGACGACATAGAGATAAAACGGCATCTCAACATCCAGGTGCTCTTTTTGCAGCGATTCGATAGCATCCCGGGCGGTGGCGTCCTCTCGCAGTGCAATAAAATCGGGCACCATAATTCCACCGGCCGTGTCATCCCCGTATCGCAAGAGATCTTCTACCTCTTGCGATTCCGCCTTTTTCATTTTATCGAGAATGGTTTTGGAGGTCTCATCAGGCAGTCTGCCGATTATATCCGCAACATCATCGGTGGGCATGGTTTCCAGAATTTTGACGATATCCTCAACTCCCATGCCCTCGATAAGATCCTGAATGGTATCTTCATCGAGTTCACTGAACAGGATACCCTTTTGCTCCGTATCGGTTATCATATTGAACAGCTTCCGCTGCTGCTCCAGCGATAACGAACGAAACACCACTGACAGGTCAGCCGCGTGGGTCTTATTGACGATTTTACTCAAATGGCTCGCCGCCCCACGGCGCAGGAGCCTTTTGATGCTTTCGACAAGTATTCTGTTGCGATCTGCTTGCATAACTCGAATTTATTTCCTAAGTATTCGGCCCTTCTTCCAAGACTCAGCTTTAAAGAAACGGCTTCTGTGTATTTGGTGTTAAGGTAAATGCCGGGGTTAGAAATGCTTTGTGATCAAAATGACCCAATTACCTATGGCAGGTGAATATTTACGATTTGCCCGTGTTCGCCTGGTATCGAAATCGGTTTTGCATTGAGGGTTATCTTTATTCCTCCCGCATTGCCGATAAGCAAATTGTAACCGCTGTCAGCGTTAAGTTCTAGTTGATCCCCGGGATTTAAACTATATTCCTTTGAATCCTTTTCATCAATAATGACCTTCAACCACGTCTTTTCAACAGCGGATATCTTAAGCAATTGCTTTTCCGACTTCGCTTTCGCGGCTTTTGCGCCCGAATCCGCTTCATTTTGAGGCTGCGTCGCGGGTGGGGTGCTTGCGGTCGGCTGCGGTTTATTGAGCGCTGAATTATCTATCGGTTGTTTCTGCATATAGGAGATAGCATAAATGGACAACAGAATAATGCAAACTAGCAGAACGACCGACACCAGCACCTTCAACCATAGCTTTGGTCCCGGTTTTCCCATGGCCGCTTCGGAATCGGCAATTTTCTGGGATAGATTGACCCGTGTTGCATACCGTCGCACAGCCTCCTCACCATCAGCCCCGATTACAGCAGCGTAAGCCCGCAGAAAACCCTTTACAAAAACTTCAGCCGGTAAATGCTCATAATCCTCTTGTTCAATAAGCAACAGATTACCCAATCCGATACGGGTTTCCTCTGAAACCTTCTCAAGGCTAATCTTTTTTTCCAGCCGGATGGCCTGCAAATAACGGCCGAATGAAAGCGAGTCTTCGTCGTATTTAATCATAAAAATGTTCGTTTGGGTGGATCATGAATTAGGTCTCATCCGAAATTACCGTTTTCAAGAAGAAGGCACAGACTAGTGTTTAATTTGGAAACTAATTGATGACCTTGATGTGACTTCTTTTACGCAGCTCCCCAAGCCATTCATCGTACTTATCGTCTACGAATTCGTTATACAGGACCTCCTGAATTTCGGATTCAACGGCCTCAATGGGTTTTGCTGGTGTCTCGACAATCTTTTGCACATAAATTATTTGATAACCGAAATCGGTGTTTAGCACATCGGAAAAATCACCGGTTTTCATGTTCTCAACAACCTTTTGCAATTGATTCGAAAGCTCCTCCAGGCGGAACAATCCCAAATCTGAACCCTGGGCCTCAGATGAAAAATCTGCCAGATCATTTACCAGATTTTCAAAAGGATACCCCTCCTTCAATTTCGATAGAATTGCTCTCATGGAACTTTCAGCAGCCGATTTATCTGAGGAATCGCCACCGTCGGATAACCGCACAAATATATTCCAAAGATGATACTTTTTGTCACCGGCATATTTCTCCGGATTACGTTCATAGTAGGCTTTTATGTCTTCGTCGGTAATTACAATCTTGGCTTTTACCTCTCTGTTTACCAATTTGGAGCGCAGAATCTGTTCTTTTACCTCCGTGCGATACTCTTCAATGGTCATACCCTGTTGACCAAGCCCTTCCCGAAATTGCTCATCTGTAATAGAGCGAGATTCTTTGAATCGTTCAATCACATTGTCTATTTCATCTTTACTGACTGTAATTCGATAGCGTGTGATTTCTTGATCTGCCAGTTTACTATTGATGAGGTGATTAAGAATGTCTTGGCGAACCTGAAAGAGTGTCTGACGCTCTTTTTCAGGAGGGTAATTTAAGGTTTTAATGTTTTCTTCAAAAGGCCGCAACGCTCGATTTAAATCATACAGGGTGATAACATCATTGTTGACGACCGCCACAATCCGGTCAACCAGGGCAAGTTCTTGCGCATGAAGTAACCCATGAGGCATTAGGATGCAGAATACGCTTATAGACAGCATCACAGCCCAAGCAAACTTCTTATTTTCTATAGCAAACGTATGGATCATTGGTTACTTTCTGCCGCATCCAGAGTCAACTCATCCACATTTAATGTTCGGACTCCCGCAATTTTTTCCCATTGCTCGCTGTTAATTTCAATTGTGTAGTTCTTCTTTAGTTCCTTGATCCAATTCTGATAGGCGTCTTCTGCTTTTTTTCGACGCAGCTGTTTCAGAAGGGTTTCGTTGATATCTTCGGATGTCTCCGAGGTTCCGAGAGGAATTTCTTTGCCTTGGTAATTATTCTCATAAAATTCGGAAATATCCTCACTGGATAGTATCGCCCGCGCCTTTAATTCGTGGTCGATCACTTTTTCCATGATCAAGCGTGTTTTCAAACGATTTTCCCATGTGTCGTATGATACAGCAGACTCCAGCAGAGTTTCTTCAAATTCTCCTTCGGGATAGTCACCTTTGATCGAAGCAACAGCCTTTTCAAGTTCGTCAGCGGTTATACCTATTCCGAGTTCGTCGGCTCTTGCCAAAAGAATCATTTCAATGGTCATCTGATTTAAGAGTCTTAACTTCGCTTTTTTCAAATCTTCGGGCTGCTGCTGATTATCAGGAGGGTATGCGGCTTTAGTGATTTCAAAAGCTCTGTTGAAATCGAAAACGGTGATGACTCTATCTCCGACTCGCATTAAAACCTGGTCTTCGTTGTCGTCCTCCCGTTGAGAGCAGGCCGGTAAAAAGCAAATGACAAAAACCGGCAATGCCAACCAAACGATAGTGAATAGTCGTCGTGATCCCCAAAAAGGGCGTCTAACGAGATACCAAAATGACGAAAAAATACGGCCCCCAATAATCATTATCGGTAAATTCATAAAATTTATCCGTTAACACGTTGTGCGATGTCTTTCAATAAGTATTTAGCTTGGGCCAAATGAGTATTCATATTATGTGAACCCAATTTTGCTTTAAGAACATGCTCCGGTGTCAGCTCGAAACGATCCGGGTCCGCCAGGATCATATCAATCATTGCAGCCGGGTTCCTTTGATGTGATTGCGAGAACTGCAAAATAAGCTCTTTGCCTGCAATATCCAACTTGGCAACCCCGGCCTTTTGGGCCAACACCTTCAGGGCAATCTTTAAAAGCAGATTTGCGGCTTCTTCCGGCAATGGTCCAAATCGATCGATCAACTCCGATTTAAAATCGGCGATCTCGTGAAGTTCACTCATCCTGGCAAGCCGACGATAGGCCGCCATACGTTGATCAATGTCGAAAATGTAGGTTTCAGCTAGGAATGCAGAGAAACTTATATTCACCTCCGGTTCCAAAGGTTCACGTGTCGGTTCGCCTTTCAATTCGGCCATCGCACTCTCCATCAATTTCAAAAACATATCATACCCCACGGCCGCGATATGTCCCGATTGTGATGCTCCCAGTATAGTTCCACCGCCCCGAATTTTGAGGTCGTTCATGGCAATTTGAAAACCCGATCCTAGGTCACTGTGCTCCATTAACACTTTTAGCCGTTTCTGAGCATTTTTTCCCAACAGGCTTTCGTGAGGAATGAGAAGATATGCGTAGGCTTGCTCATCGGCCCGACCGACCCGGCCTCGTAGCTGATACATTTGCGCCAAACCGAACCTGTCGGCACGATTGACGATAATCGTATTGGCGGCGGGTATATCCAGTCCGGATTCGATAATTGATGTGCATACCAACATGTCGATTTCTTGGTTAATAAAACGAAACATGACCTCTTCCAACTCATCTTCAGGCATGCGTCCATGGGCGACCGCCAATCGAACCTCCGGCACAAGACTCTGTAATTTCCTTGCAATTCGATCTATGGTTTGAATGTTATTGTGAACAAAGAAAATCTGTCCTCGTCGCTGTAACTCGTTGCGAACAGCTTCTGAAATCACAGCATCCTCAAACTCGCAGATGTAGGTGATAATTGACTTTCGATATTCCGGTGGCGTGGAAATAACACTGATGTCGCGAATTCCGACCAAGGACAGATGCAACGTCCTAGGAATCGGTGTTGCGGTCAATGCCAATGCATCTACTGTGTTTCGGAGTCTTTTCAGCTTCTCCTTGTGCTTGACGCCAAAACGCTGCTCTTCATCCAACACTAAAAGTCCTATGTCCTTAAAAATAACATCTTTTTGAAGCAGTCGGTGCGTTCCAATTACGATATCAATCTTACCGGCCTTGACGTCTCTGACAATAGCGCGTTGCTCGCGTCGGGGACGAAAACGACTCAAACATGCAATGTTAACCGGATAGCGTTCAAAGCGACTGCAGAAAGTTGCATAATGTTGCTCTGCAAGGATAGTGGTGGGTACCAAAACGGCAACCTGTTTGCCGTCATTAACGGCTAAGAATGATGCTCTCAAGGCCACTTCGGTCTTGCCGTAGCCGACATCACCACAAACCAATCGGTCCATTGGGGCGGTACGTTGCATATCTTCTAAAACATCATCAATGGCTTTGATCTGATCATGTGTTTCTTCAAAAGGAAATCCCGCTTCAAATTCCTTAAAATAGCCGTCCGGTACTGAATATGCATGTCCAATTTCGAGTTGACGATGGGCATATAGGTTGAGAAGGTCACCGGCAATTTTTTCCGCTGATTTTTTCACCCGTGACTTGATCCGATCCCAAGATTTACCACCGAGAGCATCCAAGATCGGAGTAACCCCATCCACTCCCATATACTTTTGCACCATGCTCATGCGATCCACCGGGAGATAGAGTTTGTCACCTCCTTTGTAGACGATAACCAGGAAATCACTGGTAATGCCGTCAAATTTCAGTTTTACCAAACCGCCATACCGGCCGATGCCGTGGTCGTTGTGAACGATGAGATCATCCGTCTTCAGTTCTTGCAGATCAAGCAGTGTCGCAGTCGGTTTGGGCCTGAGGTGTTTTCGACCATGGTGCTGAACGCCAAAGATTTCATCATCGGTGATGACGGCTAAAGACTCCGCCGGCCATACAAAACCTGCCGATATTCGACCAATGCAGATATATAGCCGCTGCTGGTTTGTATTGCGCCGAGGAAAATGATCAACAATCTCCATATCAACCCTATACGGAGTGAGAAGCGCATGGAGTCTGTTTGCCTGGGAACGCGTCTGGCACACGACCCTGGTCGTATATCCAAACTGTTTCTTTTCTGTCAGCCATTCAACCAAAGGTCTTAGAAGATGCCCTTTTGACTGAGGTTGTTTTAGCTTTAAGCTTAGATCCGCATTGGTTTCAACTGTTGCTTTGAAAAGAAACGGGAGGTGTTCCGGATGCTCCTTGGGCTTGGAAACGTCGAGCATTTTAAAAACCAGAGGCTTCGTTTTGTCGATGACGGTTTCAGCCTCTGACCATTTTAAATAAAGCGCTCGGGGTTCAACACAGAGCTTTTTCTCATCGCGGAGTGAGGTATAATGATGGTTCAACCGTTCTTCCAACTCAGAGGCAGATTTCCTCAACGCATCGGGATTAATGCCTACGATAAGTGAATTTTGCGGAATATAATCGAATAAGGTGTCGAGCTCAGGATAAATTAGGGAAATCAGGCTTTCAATTCCCGAAAAATTTTCGCTATTTTTAAAATAATCAGCAATGTTTCGAACAATCCCTACCGGCAGATCCAGCTTGCTCGCCTGGGCTCTGATACGACTCATAATCCGGGGCAGCTCTGATTTGGTTACTATCACTTCCTTTGCCGGCAATATGACGGCTTCATCGATGTCTTTGATTTTACGCTGATTTGAAACTGAGAAAAACCTCAAGGATTCAACCAGATCACCGAAAAACTCAATGCGCAATGGATCCAGGTAGAGTGGGGAATACACATCAATAATACCCCCGCGGACACAAAAATCACCAGGTTCTTCGACGATAGCCGTTTTTGCGTATCCACCGGATATCAGTTTGGTTATAAATCGTTCTCTATCAATTTCCTCACCTGCCAAGATAAGATCAGCATAGCGACTGATCACTTCTTTGGGGACAATTTTTTGTAATAATGCGTCTACGGTCGTGACGACTACACATGGTGCCGTCGCCTCCATCAAGCGATGCAGGATGCTGATTCGATGCGCGGCGGTTTCATTATGGTAAGAAAGAAATTTAGATGGCAATATATTGTAAGGCGGAAAAAAAAGAATCGAATCGTCCACATTACCGCAAAAAAATTTCAAATCCTCAAATACCTGCTGTCCTTCTTTTAGGGAATCCACAATCACAAAAACAGGCACCCGCTGTTGGTTGAAAACTTTAGATATGAGATACGCCTTTTCGGAACCGGAAATTCCAAAGCACTCGACGCGACGATCTCGATCGGAAAGCTTATCAACTAAAGATTCGAGCGAAAATATGTCTTGATTTTGCACCATAAATCAACTATTTGAAAATATTAACATGTGCCGTTTAGGCCACCCTAGCTCAGCTGGTAGAGCACTCGATTCGTAATCGAGCGGTCATCGGTTCAAATCCGATGGGTGGCTCCAAAAAAACTATCAGGGTTCCCGATATTGGTTCTGGGAGCCCTTTTCATTCCTCACGTAAGAAACCGATGGCTTTCATCCCACCATTGTCAAAAAAAATCAATTATTAATCGTAATATAAATATGACTCGTTTCATTTTTCAACATTATTACAGCCAATTAGTTTGTATGATTCTCGCAGATTACCAAGAATCAACGATTTACCGATCGTATGTTCAGTTTACTATCTGATTATACAATATTTTATTATAAGTTACTTGACATAAAATCGTTATCCGTATATTCTTAATAGTTACAGGGTGTTCCAAACGGGTATCCACCTGAAACCTATCCTATGGCAACGGATGGTATCAACGACTCATTGCCAAAAAAAGACGCTAGTCACTATACCAAAATGAGCTCCAAATTTTCTATTCTTACGGGGATGTGTGTATGATCGATATCGATGATGTGAAGTTGAAAATGGAAATGGATGCAATAATGCAACGTGTTGACAATATTATGAAAAAAGTAGAAATCGTTCTTCCGATGAAAGAGGAGGAGGCAAACCCTCAAAAGGAATAACCCCTCACTACACAAAATAATTCAACAGCTAGATTTGTTTTTAAAATTAAACGGTCAATCACTCTATTCTTCCCCTGGATGGGTAACGGAAATTTCAGCAGGCCTGCGGCGGACAATCTGTCCACAACGACAACATCGCCAATGCTGAAGACAACTCATCACTGACCTGTTAGGGGATACTTTTTTAAGGAGGCGCCTATGGCTTTAACCAAAAGTGATATTGTTGCCACCGTTCATGAACTCGGATTTACAAAGAAAAAATCAGTTGAAATTATTGAAACCTTGCTCGAGATCATCAAAAACTCGCTCGAACACAGCGAAGATGTGCTAATTTCGGGATTCGGCAAATTCTGCGTCAAAGAAAAAAATCAACGGCGAGGAAGAAACCCGGCAACCGGTCAAGACCTGATCCTCAGAGAGCGGAAAGTGGTGACCTTCAAGTGCTCTGGGAAGCTAAGAAAAAAAATTAACGGCCAGGGATAGCCGAAGTTACGATATCGTTTTTGGTTTCAGGTTTTTTGCTGCCGAAACGGTTACCGTCCGCTCGTGCATCGAGATTGAATCACTGACCGATGGTGCGGCACTCATTCTAGAATACTCGAAAACGGATACATTATCCTGAAACAATCAGTTTCAGGATTTTTTTTACCTGAACAAAATGAGTAGTGTTTATACGGCGATGTCAAAGATTTTTATTTTATTCAACAAGGATGGATAACTGATTTCAAGTAGCCGGGCGGCCTGATTTCGATTGCCGTTGGTCTCCGCAAGTGCCTTGGTGATAAGCTTTTTTTCCATGACTCTCTGGGCGTGTTTCAATGAAAAACCCTTAAATAGCGTTTCAGATAGATCCTCCCTGTCCTGCTGATTTAGAACCTTCGGAAACTGATCGACTGTAAGCTGCGAATCATCCGCCAAAACCATGGCTCTTTCGATGAGGTTTTCCAACTCGCGCACATTTCCAGGCCAGGAATAGTTCAGTAAACGTGACATGGGTTCAGGTGCCAATCCCTGAATGTCTTTTTTAAGGGTTTTATTGAACCGATTTATAAAAAGTTCACACAGCAGAGGGATATCTTCTTTGCGTTCACGCAAGGGCGGTAAATTTATGGTCAAGACATTCAAGCGATAGTACAAATCTTCACGAAATGTCCCCTGTTCGACTTCTTCTTCTAAATTTTTTGCCGTGGCGGCGATCACCCGTACATCAATTTTTTTCGGTTTCGAACCCCCTATCGGTTGTATCTCGTTTTCTTGAAGAACCCTCAATAACTTCACCTGCAAAGCCAGAGGCAGTTCTCCGATTTCGTCGAGAAAAATAGTCCCTCCATCAGCTTCTTGAAAAAGACCATGTTTGTCTCGATCTGCGCCGGTAAATGCTCCTTTTTTATATCCGAAAAGCTCGCTTTCAAGCAGATTTTCCGGTATTCCACCACAATTCACGGGAACCAAGGGCATTTTTGAGCGTTCACCTCCAAAATGGATGCCCTTTGCGATCAACTCTTTTCCGGTGCCGCTTTCCCCAAGGATCAGCACCGTCGTCTTATACTGTGAAGCCTTTTCCGCCACGCGAAATACAGATTGCATCGCCTTGCTTTTGGCGACCATTTTACCGAAGTTGTGATCGCCCTCAATTTTTTGAATACGTTCCTTCAATCGTCTATTCTCGCGTTTCAGCCTCTCCCGCTCTTCGGCTTTTTTTAATGTCAAATAGACTTCATCGGTTTTAAATGGCTTTGAAATGTAATCGTAGGCACCCAGTTTCATGGCCGCAACAGCGGTATCGATGCTGCCGTAAGCGGACATCATAATAACCGTGCTCGATGCGATCTTATCACCAGCGGCCTTTAAAAATTCCATACCACTCATTTGGGGCATTTTAATATCGCATAGTATAACATCATAAATTGTTTGTTCGATCTTTCGTAGACCTTCCAAACCATCTGAAGCCGTCTCAACAAAATAGTCGGCTTTCTCGAGCACAGTCGACAGCATGTGCCGCATGTTCACTTCGTCGTCTATAATCAGCAATTGCTTTTTGGAATTCTTGGTATCCATTTACGATTCATTACCTTTTTCCATAACCCGATGGAAATCCTTAGCTTTGTGAAGCGGCAAATAGATGATCATTGTTGTACCCTTGCCGACCTCGCTGGCAACCGACATTCTGCCCCCCATACTTGCTACGATCATGAAACTAACCGAGAGGCCGAGACCGGTGCCCTTACCCGGCTCCTTTGTAGTAAAAAAAGGGTCAAAGACATTTTCGATATTTTCCTGCGGAATTCCAGGACCGTTATCTCGAAATATGATTTTCAAAACAGCAGAGGCATCTTTCAGCTCATAGCCTATATTGTTTTCGGTCTCGGTGGTTATATTCAGTTGACCGCCGTTCGTGTTATCTTCAAATGAAACGGCATCCGCAGCGTTGATGATGAGGTTTAAAAAGACCTGGCGTAATTGGTGGGGATCGGCGTAAACCGTATCGTCATGGGCCCCCAAAGAAAGTGATACGTTAATATTGGATATTAATGGCTGAACACGTAAAACCTCCGCGGTGTCGTTAATAATCTCGTGAACGGATACCGGTTTACGTCCGGAATTGGATGGCCGCGACACCTCGAGCAGCTGCCGGATAATGGTGTTGATCCGGTCAATTTCGGATTCCGTGCGTTTAAGAAACTCGTTTCTTTCATCCGCGGTTATGTCACCCTGCTTTATAAGTTCGAGATACCCGATGATGATTCCAATTGGGTTTCCAATTTCATGAGCGAGGCCGGCCGATAATCTTCCCACCGACGCCAATTTTTCGGCCCTGATGATTTCTTTTTGGGCTTTTTTCAGTTCAAGATTTGCCTTTTCCAAGGATTGGACGGTGGACCGAAGCGTTTGCTTGTCTTCCGAAATACGTTTCAACAACCTGTTTAGAGCCTTAGACAACCGATTAAGCTCGTTATCTTCTCTACGGACGGAAAAAATAAGATCATCGTCTTCTTTATATTCGTCAGCTCGTTTGGCAAGTCTTGAAAGGGGTTGGAGGTATAGTTTGGAAATTCTATAAATACCGATGAAGGTGAGGATTATTAAATTGACAATGCTGTAAATCAACACGATCTGCTGGGAATTTTTTAAAGCGCTGAAGACTCGCTTCAGCGGTAAAATTATGCCAATACCACCAATTGGCGTACCCTTTTTTATTACAGGTGCGGACATCCATAGGTTTGCATTCTGATTCCAAAAAACTTCCCACGTATTTCCACTGTATTGAACCATCGATTTGCCTGCCCGCATCGCTTCTTTTGTAAAAGAAACGAGTTGGTTAAACGAAAATTCGGTCTGGTTTCCAAGATAAACGGCGTCTTTACGTTCCATCAAAATCAGTGCACACGTGACCTCTGAGTCATCTATCAGTTCGGTGATAATCCCTTTAGGATCCAATGCCGGCAGCCTATCACTCTCCGCAGCACCATTTACAAGGATATGCTGCAGAAAAGCTAAAAGGATGGTGGCCCTGGAAACCTCAGAACGCATCAGATCACGTTTAGCGGTGACCATTGTAACTAAATCGATCATCAGCATCGCTAAAAAAAGAAGAATTGCGATATTAACCGCAATTTTTGTTTTGAGACCTCTAACAAACATGTTTACTAAAATTAATCTGGGAGTGCGTAATTGGAATCAAATAATCTGGTTATCTTCAAAGCCGGTGTGACTCACTTGAGCCTTCAGGATAGCCGGATCAAATAAAATCTGCAAAAGAGATGCCAAAGTCCGTAAAGAAGACTAACTTAAGGAATTTTGAAGAGGAATCTATTGACTCCAGGCAACACAATTTTTATTTTACTTAACAATATTAGTGTTTTATAATTTATAATCGTGTTTTCGCCTTTTTGATACGATTTGGCAAAATTTCGATGATTTGCAAATTTGACCGCGGAAGCAATTAAAAATTAGTGAGAAGAATCAAGATTCTGACGATAGTAAAGGGATTCTGAAAAATGCCGCACAATAGGAAGAAAACACGGTGGCGGTTGGTTACAAAAGCGTGTTTTCCAAAAATAAACCCGGAATCAACCTATGATTCCGGGCTTATATAGAAAGCATTCGGCGGCGTCCTACTCTCCCACACAGCTTCCCGTGCAGTACCATCGGCGCTGAAGAGCTTAACTTCCGTGTTCGGGATGGGAACGGGTGTTTCCTCTTCGCTATTGCCACCGAAAATTATAACCAAATGACAATTAGAATTCTTAGCAATTTAAATCTAAGCACAAGCAACTGCATTCAGGCAGATCATGTAAATTATTTTGCGGCCAAGCCGCACGACCAATTAGTACCGGTAAGCTCAGCACATTGCTGTACTTACACATCCGGCCTATCAACCTTGTAGTCTTCAAGGGGTCTTCAGTTCCACTGGTTTCCCAGCGGAAGGGATATCTAATCTTGGGGTAGGC